>ERZ724522.1652-NODE-1652-length-11640-cov-7.600604_pt1 | contig 11640 bp, 15 predicted proteins | sample MGYA00376055_ERZ724522 | MGnify/ENA primary metagenome ERZ724522 (study PRJEB28724, sample SAMN07190884) | wastewater metagenome | isolation source: effluent of sewage treatment plant in Hong Hong | place: Hong Kong | collected 2016-03-17 ... | reverse complement strand
CGCATCAGGAGATCAAGCGGAATCGCCTGGCCGAAAAATCCAGCCTTGTACCCGAGCTTCACAACCTTCCACAGCAGGGACTGCCAGCGACGACGATGCAGGCCCTGATCTGACTCGCGACCCTTCACGAATGGGCTTTCCGCAACGAGCGTTGACGCAAAGTTCCCGTTGCTCGCATCGCCCGAGATGAGATATTCGGGAGCGTTCCATCGGACCCCGAATCGGCGGAGCAGGTATGCGGAGACCTCAAGATTCCCCTGCGTAGCCGGCCCGTCAGGACCGTTCAGGTACTTTTTCCCGTTCGGGATTTTCACGGCCGTGCCCGGGGGAACTTCGCGAATCCTGTACTCCTGTTGCTGCCCAGTCTCGCGTGATGTCCGTGTCAGGATATCAGTGATCGCAGCACTGGACGCTCCTGACTGAGTGATGCCAGGCGCCATCTCCTCAATCCACGAGATCGCAGCTCGTGCCGCCGCTCCCGCTGCCAGGTTCGTAGCGAGTTTCGACTCCCGCCTGATATCAACGAATACCGGGAACGCATCGGACACGCCGCGGGCCGCCGTCCGTGGGACGTTCCGCTTCCAATGTTCCGCACGATCGGCGTAGAAGTACTCCCAGTCCTTCGAGCCATCGTAAACGACGTGATATCCGAGCGGTTCAATACATCCCCGCTCGCGATGAACTCCGAACGTCCATGTCGACGGGTTCCCGCATTCGAGCCAGTCCTCAAGCTGGGACGTGTTCTGCGGTTCAGTGAGCCATTCGGGCTCAATAATGCCGATCTTCAACTCCTGCGGATGACCTCGCAGGACGAGCAGACGCTCCCCATCCTCACGGGAAAGCATGTCGACTTCCTTGTCGAGATCACCGATCACCTCGTTTCGTTTCAGGAAGTCTTGAACGTATTCGTTGATCTCCATGATCAGTGACGGGCTTGTTCTCCACCCCTTTGCGGAGCGAACATTCACTGCCATTCCCACGCCGATCGTGTAGTTCGCCATCGCCCCGATCGCACCGACACCGACCCCCTCGATATTGCAGACAGCACGGCAGGCCGCCCGCTGAATCGAAAGATCTGTCTCAGTTTCGTAGATAGGCAGGTGACGCCCGTCGCTTCGATCTCGCGACGATGTGAAGTGAGATGAGCGTCCCACCGCACCGAGCGGCCAGTCGTTCAATGGATATTCCGACAGCGGGACAAGATTCCCAAATGGCGTATCAATCATGCTGCCTCCAAGTGTTTCGACAGTTCGTTGAGCAGGCGAATCCCGCCTTCGAGTCCATCCGGCCCGTCATCGTGTTCCTTGCTGCCCTTTGGCTGGAACATCTGCAATTGATCGATCGTTAGTTCTGACGACTTCGACTTCTTGAACCTGAGCTTCTTGCGGAAAAGAAACGGATCAAGTCTCTGAATCCTGACCGCTTTCGCCTCGTGATGGTTCACCGGGACGATGGGCAGCGGGACAGATCCACGCTGCTGCCGAACCATATCAAACAGATCACTCAGCACAGACTGGAACCCGTTCGACTCGACTCCAATCAGCGACGGACGCAATCGCTCGTAAATGTCGATCGCATCGGTGACGATCTTCATCGGCGGTCGACGCTCCAGATTGCACTCGATCCAAATGCTTCCCCGAGCGAGCCCCACCCATTGAATCGCTGAGTAGTCCCCCGGTCGAGACTCGCTACCAATTGACGGGTCGATGAACATGACGCTCATCTCGAACTTGTCAGGCCATTCCGAACCATCAGGAGTGAGCCAGTCTCCGAAGTACGTCGACGGGAACAACGCCCCTTCGATGTCGTTGAACTGCGCGAGATGCTCTTGAGCGAATTTTATCGGACCAATCTCGTCTCGAATCGCTTCAAGCTCCGACGCTGTGACGAGCGGATTATCTGAACTGGGACGCTGCCAGACTCCCCACTCAGGGCGAGTGCGAGCCCGCTCTAGCAACTTGTAAAACCAGTTCTTTCCGTTTGGAGTTGTCAGGAATGCGGCCCACCCTTGCCGGTCAGCCAGCGACGGGCGAATCATGTCCGTCCACACTTCAGGTGGAATCCATGCCGCTTCGTCAAGGACAACTCCGTCCAGGCCTGACCCTCGCAGCGATCCAGGCTCACCGACAACTCGGACTGCGACGCTTCCGCCGTTGGGCAGCACGATAGACCGATGAACTTGCGACACTTTGCATGGGACGCCCTCGAAACATCGCTGAAGATCTGACCAGATCTGCGAAGACTCGAGTTGAGGAGCGGACGGACTGACCCACATCATGCGGCCGCCCTGAAGCATCCCTTTTCGCGTCCCACCGTGCCCGCGGACGATCATTTGCAAGCCGGCCGACGACTTCGCCCAGCGACGTCCGCACCCCAGCAGCTTGAATCGTGCTGGATTGTTCAGCACTTCAATCTGATGCGGCAACGGGCGGGGGACCTGGACGGTGAACACTATTCAACCTCAATCAGATCGTGAGCGTTGTTCCCGTAAAACTGCGGATTCTCAATGACGCCGATCGTGTTCCCCGCGACGTTCGAATTCGCGTTGACGTTGTTAATCGTCACGTTTGAACCGCCAGCAGACTTCGCGACCGCGAACCGATCGTCAACGACTTGCAGAAGCTCAACCAGGATGCGATCGGACTTCTCAAGTTCGTAGTAGTGTTCCCATTCTCCTGTCTCCGGGTTATTCCACATGACAGGATCACCCTTGAAGAATTTGTACTTCCGCGTCCCCTGTATCGCCCGACGATACGCTTCCTGAACGATCTCCTCACAGTGCAGCTTCCACGTCGATTCCATGAGGAACGCAAAATCAGGATCTTCCCGCCACATGTTGACGAGTCGCTGCGGGACGCCTGACGACTGACACGCCGAAACGAACTGACCGATCTTCCGATACTCGGCAAGGAACCTCTCCTGCTGAGATGTCAGAATGATCGGCAAGTCAGTATTGGTGTAGCCGAACCCCGCCAGTGGGTCGTCAGTTTCAATTCCTGCGATCATGATTCACTCGACAGAACGTCCCATCACAGTGGCAATGTTAGTCGTGGCTCCACTTCCGGCAGTGAATGAAAACCATCGTTTTACGGTATCTCCATCGAATCCAGCACGGACGCGACACTCCGAACCGTACGGGATTCCCGCGAACTCGACATTGCCTGACACGTCAGGTTCGGCCTTGATGAGCGGGTCAGGGATGATCAGTCCGGTTGTCTCAGGTGGAATCTTCAGGATCTCCAGGTATGCAGCGATCCCATCAGTCTGAGCATTCGCGTCGGCCAGTTCGTGAATGAGAGCGATGCAAGTTGTGTATCCAGGTGGACTGACCGTAGTGCTGACCGCAGTCACCACCAACTCGACAGGAGTCGCATCCGTCACATCCACACTGGTCGTGCTGCCAGTGAACCCATTCCCGGCCGGCACAATGAATTCGTAGTTATCCCCCGCGTTCAGAGAAACCGTCGTGTTTCCGTCTGCGTCTGTTGCGGCACTCAGGGTTTGCAGGACACCCGATAGACGGACGGTCACGATCTTGCCGACTACGTCATTAGTGGAATCGTCGGATACGTGGACGGGGACGGTGAAGGAGCCAGATGAGCCACCTCCACTGATTTCTTGAATGGCCGTGAGCAGTGCCGCATTTCCGTGTGTACCGCTGTTGACAGTCGACAGAATGGAGGCCACTTCAGTGTCGATGTAAGTGGCGATCGTTGTCAGTGTGCTGGAGATGCTTCCGAATGATGATACAATGTCTGAAGCGTCTGCTGGGTCTGATGGCAAGTTGTCCGTCTTGGCCTTGATGGCCGCAACTTCCGTATCGACGTATGTGGTGAGCGTGTCAAGAATCGTTTTCAAGTCACCTGCAGTCTGCGATGTTCCACCAACATGAGTTGTATCCACCTCGCCAAACGCTGGCGTGCAGATCCTGAAAATGCTCGTGCTATCCGGGTTGGTCGCCCATGCGCGATTGACGGTCGCAACTTTCGTTGAACCGACATAGGACGCGATTCGCCGAAATTGACCTACTCCAGTTCCGCCGATGATTTCGATTAGTTCGCCACGATAAAAGTCATCAACTGCGGATGCCGACGAATCCAGCGTGATCGTGGTATTCCCGCCTGTCTGTGCAGTGTTCGAGCGAATCCCGTAATCGATGTCGATAATGAACTGCTGGTCCTCCACAGCCTTTGTGGCAGCATCGACCACCGTTACCGTCACCTTGTTTGTTGCCTGCATTTCTGATGCTGACAGGCTGAATTTCCACGTTGCGCCGTTACCCATTGTGACGGCTGTTGGCAAGGTCGTGATTGATGCCGCTGAGCCTGCATCGTCCTTGTCCAACTTGACATCGCCAGATGCTGGAGTCCAGTCCGCTCCGACAGCGTAATCGACCACCCCGCGTTTGATCATGGGGACTTCGCATGTGTAGGCGACTCCCCATTTTCCCTTTGGTAATCCCATGAATCAGCCCTGCCAATGAGTGTAGACGCCACGGAGGTATCCCCGCGTGCTGCGTTCGAGTTGCGTGTAATTCGTGCCGGATGCCACCAAATCTGAGGCAGTCCAGTCGTCTCCCGAGCCGTAGTTCGATGCGCCAGAGCGGTACATCCCCAGCCCAGCCCGTGTGTTGCCGGTGATTGCTGTATCGCTGGACGTAATCGCAAGCGTCCCGTTCCTGTAGGCTGTCAGGCTACTACCAGAAATCTGCGCCTTGACGGTGCCGCTATACGTGGTCGCGGCTCTTGACAGTTCCGTGAGCGTTCCCGCAACTCGCTTAAACGTGTAAATCAGCGGCGTCGTGTCGATCATTGCACAGTAGTATGTGTCAGCCGCCACGGAAAATCTCACGCTCGGCCACACCAATTGATATAAACTACCTGCCACAATTGTCAGAGTCGCATAGTGATCTGCTGACGATAGGTCGGAGCCGTACCGTATCCCACTGAAGCCATCAATTGTTGGCTGAACCGCCGAACTGATGATTTTGATGCCGCCACTAACCACGGTCCACGGCGCCGCAATCGGATTTTCATCGGTTCGATTGAAGTCATCTGAATACGAGGTTTCATGCTTCAACCGCCCTGGAATCGACTTCCGCAATTTGGTCGGCACAAACGTCTTCCAGTCGTCGGCACCTTGCAGGCTATACTTGTCGCAGAGGGCGTCCAAAACTCGCCGATGGTGCTCAGCATCCTTAAGCCGACCTGCTTGCGCATCATCAAAGCATCGCTGGAAATCTGCTCGCTCAACGTCTTGTATTTTGTCCCAGTGATACGCCCACGGAGCCGTTTTCCACTGGTAATTGAATGGTCCCACGTTGAAGCCGATCCGCATCGCAGCGTCGGGCATCAACGGCTTTGCGAATGAATCGCCAGTTGGGTCAGAACCGTCTGTGATGGCGTCCAGCAGGTGAGACAACAGATCATCACCGACTGGTTGCCGTGTTCTGGCCCGCTTCGGCATTCGGTCGCGAAGTGCCTGCGAAGTCTTGATGTCCTGATAACCGCCAGAGCCGAGCAGTGTGTAATTACTGTCGTTCAATGGCCCGTCCGTCAGAAAGATGCCTTGCCCCTGCGGATTTCCTCCCGCCTTACTCATGTGCGGGATGGCTCTCAAATCGAGGCAACCGACAGTTCCGTCTGGCGGCGTCCAGGCCGGGAATGAGCCTACTTCTGACCACTGCCACGGACCGACGTACCAATGTGGATTGATCATTGCGTCGGCTCCGAAACGTCGAAATTGTCAGCATTAAAAGCCGGCTCAAACTGCTGTGCGACTGCGGTAATCACAGTGCGAAACGAGTCTGTGTCGCCATTCGGAATAGTCAGATGCAGTCCTTGGCCATCCAAGTCATACGCCGGGACGGATTGCACCATCGCTGCACGAACGTCGGCGTCCATCTGCGACAACTGGGCATCAAGCGGAAAGTCCGGGAACGTGTACGAATTGCTGACCGCCGCCGCCGATGCGAATGAACCAGCAGTTGCGACTCTGCAAAATGCAAAGTTGTAAAGTGGTGCGCCAGTGTTGTGGTCCGACTTGATCAAGCTCGTGACGTTCGCACCCGACACGTCCGCGACGGCGGCACGATACGGGTTTCCACCGGGACCACCTTGTCCGGTTCCGATCACTGGGCAGATCATGTATCGTTTCATCGGCATTCCCCCACGTAAGCGTCAAACAGGATGCAGATTAGGATCGTGATCACGTCCCACTCCCATGGATAGGGATGTCCTTCGACGACAAATGGACGATGATCTTGTCGAGTTTCTCACCCGTCTTGATGTGCATCTCCTCATGGCGGCTTGACGCTTCCTCAAGAACTTTCAATGAATTGCATTGCTTCACTTGAGTTTCCGCCAGAGTGTCAACGAGATTCTTATGTGCCTCAAAAAACCCAACGATGTATGGCCTGGCAAAATCGCAAATTGCCTTTCCGGCCTGCCAAAGTCCACCGCCAAATCCAGCAGCAATTGTCGCCAATGTTGCACATATTGCCGTGATCTCACCTGCACCCATGCTCTCTGTCCCCCTGAGTATGTGGATCGGTCATAGCTGGCCGCAAAGCGTCACGGTATTCGTCGCCGTGACAGACGGTCTATCGTGTGAGTTCGGCCCCAGTCTGCCGGGTCAGGCACGAGTCGACTCTGTTCCCTGACCTTTGGTTTTATTCCTCCACAGCGAAAGTCCGCTCACGAATCGGAAACATCGATCGCTGCGGTTCAAATATCAGCTTTACCTGCTCCTCGCTGATCCGAAGCTCCTGCACTCCGAGCAACCACTGCCAGAGGGCCTTGATCCGTATCCGTGGACAGTCCGTGAACTTGATCAGAAGCACCTCACCTTCGAGAGTCGCCTCGCATGTGACGTTCCCGCCGATCTCCAGATCGCACAAGGGGTGAATCAGTTGCCAGAGGCTATTCAGAGCCCCTGCGATCGTCAGGAGCGTGATAGGGTCGACGGCTGAGACTTCCTGTTCCTGACGGAGCTTGGCGAGCATCCCACGGAATCGGATTGCATCCGCGTCGATCGTCAGGTCATCACCATCGATCAGGTATCCGAATGCGATTCGCTGCACTGGGAATAAAGAGCCCGGGGAATTCGCTTCGAGTCGACCAGATCGGCCGAAGATCGCTTCTGGAGAGTAATCGGTTCCGGCAGACAGGAGCGGGAACGTCTGATTGCCAGTCCGATCCCATCTGATCTCAGACTTTCCGCCAGCGTACTTTTTGAACCAGGCGATGACGTCCCGAATCTGCTGACGAGCGTGAATCGTGGCACTGCCCACTCCTGCGGACGCGACGGGCGGGGGACTCGATCGATCAATCCTTTCCATAACCTGTCGAGTCGTGAGATACCCACTCACGTAACGGAGTTGATCATTCGCATCGTAGAACGTCGTCAGCGGAATCGGGCTTCCCGAGCTGATCAGATCTATCGAATCTTTCCAGTGCTTGGAGTGAATGTCTCGCGGGCGAGGCTCTTCGCAGTCGACGTAGCGGTATTCGATCTGATCGTTCCCGTCACCGTTCGCGGCTTTCATCGCCTGGCATGGTCCGCACGATTTGGACGTGAACACGACGACGTGACGCTTCGCAGGGACTTCAGGACTGCTAGACGCTGCGATCGCGATCCGCGGCACTGCTGGACGCTGCTTTTGCTCGAAGTCATTTGGCAGCACGCGTCGCTGGGAGATCTGAGCGTAGGCTTCAGCTTCAGCCAGGGCGAGACGATCACGGTCACCAGCGAAGCAGCGTGACACGGCCAAGATTGCGGCCAGGATCATCACGACAATGAAAACTGGCCTCCAGTTCGGCTCGTCATGACCTTCGTACGGATCATGTTCGTAAACGTCGTCGATGCACTCTGGCTTCATCTCTCGCCCCTTCACGCTTCGATCCGATCTCAGCAAATCAATCCGACAGCTTCCCCAAGTCACACTTCCCCGCTGTCGACGACGGAATGTCATCGGAACTCTTCTCCCTCAATTGGCTGGAAAACCCACACTTCGCCACTGCGGATGAATCGGGCGATGTCATCTTCACGGACACAGTACGCCCCATCTCCAAGCTCAATGTCACCCTCAGTGGTGCGAGCGATCGGGCGAGGGTCAGGCACTCCAGATCCGTGGGATTGCTGTTCGACGAATACTCGAGTATTCCCGCGACGATCGATGAACGCCCCACGGATGCAAGTGTGATGCCCGCCAGGATTGTCGAACCGGGCGAACCCTTCCGAGTCCACTCGACTGGCGTAATGAGATCGACAGATGCCGCCGAACATCCCGCACGCGAGAGCGTCAGCAAGTTCGCTTGTCGACTGGCAGAGATGGGCCCTCAGTCGATGGGCAGCACCAGGGGAATAGACAGCCTTAGGCACTCCGACATTCGGCCGGCCCCAGTATTGGGCTAGCTCCTCGTTCGGCTGAGACAAGTCGACGCCACCGTAAACGCCACGCTCAATGACGCCATACGTCGCGAGCCATTCAGCGATCCACGCCCCGATAGACCCGTCAGACATTCCGAGCTGACCACGTCCCACTGCCACGCGTGAGCCCGCGAAGATCGGCTCGAACGCGATTCTCACTGGCCGGCTGATGCAACCAAACTTGACCCGGTCCCAATTGAAACAGTCCTGAATCGCACGATAGATCATCGACGTGCAGACGCCGGTCGACTGGCGATAGGCTTTCTCCCCGCGAAATGGATCGACTTCGCAGGCGAGAAATTTGGTGACTCCGCCACGCTGAACGGATGCGTCCCACGCTCCTGAGAATGACGAGTTGCCGCCAGCGACCAGGCGCCCAGCGGCCGCCATGCGATCGTGAGCAGCGGCAATGTCGTCGGGACGGTATGACCAGCCGGGAAAGAATGTCATGATCACTTCCAGTGCGGTTGAGTCGGGCGAGGCAACGCGAACTTGAACACCGGACGAGGAGATCCGCACCCCTTACATGTCTCTTCTGTCCCGCAAAAAATGCGATAGCAGTAGAGACACTTAAGTTGCGGACTCTCCTGTTTTGGTGGTGGTGGGCCATTTCTCAAGATCATCTCCAACGCTTGATAACCGGGCATCACAGCCCCCTAATTGCGTCCGCGTCCGCCTGGGTCAGTTTCCGCCGCTTGTCTCCGATCAGGGCTTTCACCTTGCCGTACTGATCGTCGGTGATGTGGTGAGCGTCATGCAGTCGATTCGTCACGCTCATGGCGAAGTCGGTCGAATCGTAGAGTTGTGGCTCAGCGATGATCCGATCGGCCAGCAGAGAGAAGACAGTCTCGGCGACGGGCTTCACTGGGCTCGGCGGGTCGACTGGATGCCGATCAGCGGGACGCTTGTGGACTCCGCATCCGATCAGGCAGCAGCAGAGCAGGGCAGTGAGGAGTCGATTCATTTTGCGCTCCTGTCAATCATCTCAATCAGAACAGGCAGAATTGACATAGCCGCGTCGTGGTCGAGACAAGGTATAGAAAACCCGTCTCCACTGCTGTATGACGCTTTTTTTGTTCCAATCTTCCCGCTGATTCTAAGCTCATCCGGAAGGACTGCGATCTGAACATTCGACTTACTGCCGCTTAAGTGATCACCTTCGCCGTCATACCAGCGAAGCGTGACATACCCTGTGTACTCAGGGCACCAATCATTAGGCGACCGCACACCGAGCCCCTTTAGCCCCCAAAGCAGTGTTTCCAACGCCTCAAGAACACCAGAAGCCTTACACGGCCTGTGTGTTTCAAGTGCCGGAATGATTGCGATTCGAAAAGCATCAATACTCATACTTTCACCGCCTCTCCGTTGTCATCAGCAGACCACGGAAACAACCGATCACGCATCCCGTCGCACGCGTCACGTCCAGCGACGATCAGCGATTGACGGGCGGGAGAGTCAGGCATCGCAGTCACAAGACCAGAGATCGAAGTGACCTTGGCGAAGTCGATGACCTTCTCGGCAGTTGTGGGCTTCAGGCCGGCCCGTTCCAGCCAGGCACGAAAGAACTGCCACACTGTTGCAACGGAGAATCCAAGGGAGCTGAGACCGCCGATAATGAGTTGAACCCATCCTGCGGCACTCACTTGAGCCTCAGGAGCAGCGGCCCCATACGTGGTGATCGGTGAGACGATCATCCAGCCAATGACGGCAGTGATCAGGACCGACAGGCCAGCAGCACTGCCACAGACCGCAAGCTTGACGATTCGACTCATTTTGCACTCCTGAGACAGTTCTAAGATAGAAACGTATCAGGATTGTGCAATGTCTGGAGAGTTTGTCAACGCGGCTTGAATTGTCGCATGTCGGACAATAGAATGGCGGAAAGACGTAAGTACGAAGTTCAGTACAAGTGCAGGCTGTGCGGAAAAACTTACATTGAAGGCGGATTCATGGAACAAGAAACGAAGCTGATTAAAAAAATTTGTGACTCAGCTCACCAGATTGAAAGCGAAGACGGAAGCTTCCCAATGATGACAAGCCATTACTGCGGAAGCGGATCATTCGGAATAGCCGACTTCCAGGGCGTGATCTGCAAAGGAAAGGAAAACACGCCAATCGTCTCCAGGTACATCACCCATCTGGGAGAGGATCCCAATGGACAATGACACGCTCACCACATCGCAAGTCGCCACTGAACTGGGATGCTCAGTCCGCACAGTCCAGCGTCACGCCAGGGCCCATTCGATCGGTACGAGAGTCACGCCCCAGCTCACGGTGTTCAGTCGCCAGGACGTGGAAAAGCTGCGTGAGCTTGTGCGGCCCACTCCAGGGAATCCGCTCATGGGCTCCAGCCAGCCCGAAACGTACCGCAGGACAATTTCGAAAAAATCCTGAAAATTCCTCACGAACCTATTGACCTACAGACGACAATAGGTATATTCTGTCCGTGCCACGTTATTGGGGAGTCGATTGTTTTTCAGAACGGTGTGACTGTTGAGTAGGAGCAGGATAAATGAAGCCACGCATATACGAAACTGACATTCCTCAGGGACCAATGGAGAACCCATGCGGTACAAAGTGGTACTGGATGTTTGATGGCGGTCCCGTGCACGGTCCGTTTAACTCGAAAGCTGATGCGGAACGTGATTCACTACGGTTTTCTGATCCACTGAGGTTGATTCAGGATGATAGCTGCCATTGGTATATCATCCCTGCAAACCGTCAAGACGACTTTTACAAGTGGTGCAAGTCACAGGCTGATGGTACGTACACAGGCGAATGGAATCCAGAACCAGTCGCAAGCATGCGGTCTCTGTTGATCTTTGATTACGAAAACCTGTCGCACAGGAGGTAGATATGACGGTTCAAGAACGCGAATACATGGGCTGGCCCCTTCGGGCGATGTGACGACACATCTCTCTCTTAGAAGGAATGATCATCATGACAGCAGAGTTTACTGCTGTGGTTTTGCGAAAAAAGAAGTGCCCAGAGTGCGACGAATTCAACTGCGGCATATTCGAGCGAATCGACCACGGATGTTTGTTCGAAGTCCACGTTGGTGACTACTCCACGCTGAACGTCGCGAGGCTGGCGGCAATGGGAGCAGCTAAAGCCAAGGGGCGAGGATCTCATGCCGGGGTTTGCACCGGAGACTGGCATGTAGAGACCGCAGCCAATGGAATCGTTGATGCCGGCGCAATAGACAGAACA
>ERZ724522.1650-NODE-1650-length-11641-cov-11.127827_pt1 | contig 11641 bp, 16 predicted proteins | sample MGYA00376055_ERZ724522 | MGnify/ENA primary metagenome ERZ724522 (study PRJEB28724, sample SAMN07190884) | wastewater metagenome | isolation source: effluent of sewage treatment plant in Hong Hong | place: Hong Kong | collected 2016-03-17 ... | reverse complement strand
CTCAGGGCCTGCGCCGGAGTCATCGACACGTTCGGAGTCGGGGACAGCCGAATAACTGGTGTGCTGTTAGTCATCATCGGACCTCGATCCAGCACTCGTCCCCAGCGTCTTCAGCGTCCTGGAGAATTCCGATAATCCGCTCGACCACAGGAGCGCAGTTCGAGACGCCTCTTGCAGTACGCACGCGCCCAACGAGGATGCAGCCGAGAGAGTCCTCAGGTGCATTTCCACCATGGATTCGCACGCCTTGAAAGCCGGGGACATCCACAAGAAGAGGCAGTTGTTTTCCGAACCGATTCGAGTAGGTGAGCAGCAATCTGTACCGCCCACGAGGAATAGTCGTGCGCCCATAGACTTTATTCTCCGGATGATCTTCCAGATGGCGGTCCTCGTCCTCGCAGGTGTATCCGAGGAACGACGGGCCGAAATACATTCGCCCCTGCGTGGCTCCTTCTTCGTCTGGGGTGCCAGGGATAAAGATGTCACGTTCGAGCAGGAAATTGAGCGAGGCCATCAGGTGGTGACCTCCTTCTCGACGGAAACACTGCCGTACAGCAGAAGCGTGACTTCTCCACCGGGGCTGACCGCCTCGACGTCATACACGCCAGTCTTGAAGGCGAGCGCCGCGGTGTCTTCGTCCGCAATCGTTCTGGTGATGGTTTTAAGCGTGTTGTCGACAGCGAAGTTAATGATGTTGAGCGGTGAATCCGCCGCATCTGACGACGCCAGGACGGTTCCGCCGACCTTGTTCTTGATCTTCATGCGGAATGTATATCCGGTCAGGTCTTTCGGCGTATTCCACATGAGGATGCCGCCCGTGGTATAGGGCTTCCAGTCCATCGCGGAAATCTTGTTGAGTTCCAGCGTGTTGGAGTCGATCACCGTCGCCGGGGTGAAATCATCTTCGGACGGTGGATTGTTTTGGGCATTGATTTCCTTCGGCTGGGCGACGTTGTAGACCGCGACATTCCATCCTGTCGGCAGGCCATGCCCCGCAACGGTAGGTCGCGGACACCCCGTGGAAAGGTCTATCCCCGTGATGACCTTCCGCACGATGGGATCAGTCTCCCACCGAATAATGTCCTTGAATGTCTTGCCCTGGATGATCGTCAGCGCTGTCTTTGTGGCCATCACATTTCCCCGACGTCGTGATAGTTGGCGAATTCAAAGCGCTCGTTGATCGCTCCTGGCGCTACGCCAAACTCAGCAACAAATGCTCCTAGAGCGTCTTGCGACTTCTTGGCGTCATACAAATCGGTATCGGAACTTCCAAAGACCCGGTACTTGACCCATTCGACAAGGCCACGGTGATACCGCGCATTGATCTCGAATTCATCATTTACGGACGCGATTTCATCCTCAGGCTCACGGGCGATGGTCATCAACAGGCAATCATCAACCTTCGGGAGCGGATAGGGCCGAAGCGCATCAGTTTCGTAATCCGCCACCAACACGAACGGCGTGGAACGAGTCGTATTGGTATCCCATCCCGGGAAGCACGCATCCATCTCCCGGGCTGTAGCCCACGACAGCGGCTTCGATACCGATTCGAGCCGAGCGCGCTTGATGGAAATCACCAACGGTGAAATCGGAATGAGTTCATCTCCCGCGGCAAAATCAACCCTGGCAAGGCTGCTCGTCGAATCGACAATGAGCCTGGCACGCCGGCACGCTTCAATTTGTGCCTCGCTGAAAAGCTTGATGAGCTTCTGGTCCTCGACGAAAGGCGGGGCGGCCGTATCGACGGCATCGAACCTATACGCATCGATGGCTTCACGCAGCTTCACGGAACTCCTCCTCCCATGCCTTGTACGCCTCGATGATTGGCGCAGAGACCCGCGCCGGGGCGATGCTCATCTGGCACTGCGCGCACCCGGTTTCAGCGTCCTCGCGACAGAACTTCATGCCGTAGTGCAGACGATGACAGGGGTAGCAATCCACGCCAACAGGAGTCACCGGGAATGAATTCACCCAGTGCTTCGTCAGGTTTTCGTGGGATGAATGAGAAAGAAGGCACACTTTCCGCACACCTTCGTCAAAGCCGACCGCGTTGAGCACTCCGGTCTCCGGCCCGACAACGCAATGCGCCATCTGTGCCATTGCCAGGGTTTCGCGAATGCTCTGCTCTCCCGACAGTTTTACGACGCGAGGCTCGTTATCCCAGCCGGCTTCCAGTATCTTGCATGCCTCGTCGCCCGTGAGATAGATCGTTGCCTTGGGTGCCGACAGAAGAATTTGCGCGATGACTGCATCCATTCCGGCGTAGAACTTGTGCTGACTTGAGCCGGAAAGCGCATAGACTACGTTGAATCGACCATCGCCAAAAAGCGCTGAGACCTTGGCCTTCTCGCCAGGGGTGGCGTAGAACCGTCCCTCCGGCTTGAACGGAACGCCAGCGAGTTCAGCGGTCCATTCGTGATAGTTCCGGTCCAGATATTTGTGGCGGATGTCATGGGGCCATTGATGATTGGCACGCCCAGGCATGGCCAGCAAAGTGCCCTCAATCGACTCGGAGAGATTGACGAAGCGGTCGAACCTCTTGGCTTGCCACTCCCAGAAGTCGTGCAGGCAATGATTCGGGACTTGGTTGTCGTCCTGGATATAGAACGCATCGACGTTGGGGTCGTGCTCGATCACCGATTGCCCACGGGGCGTGGTCATCATCGTGACGTGGTAGCCCTGTCGTTTCAACGCCGGGAGGATGCAAGCCGCCTGCAGCATGTCTCCGAATCCGCCATAACGAACGACGCAAGCCGTTTTCTTGGGGCGCTTGGCGGTCAGGTAGGAATTCGCGAATCCGCGCTCCACTGTCTTGCGAACCACCAGTAGGAATGAGTATTCCATCCCTTCGTTGCGCTCCTGGCATTCGACGATATCCGCCCCTTCAGCGATGTCCCGAAGCGCGGCTTTGATGTCGGAAGGCTCGAAGTCGTGCTTATGATCCGGGTTCGATCCAGGTTGCCCGACGTTGGGGTAAAACCGCTTGTGCGGCAGGTAAAGTACCAGATGCCCACCGGTCTTGATGACGCGCCACCATTCCTTCAATGCAGCCCGGTAATCCAGGATGTGTTCAAGAAGATGGGACGAAAAGACAAAATCCATGCTCTCGTCGGAGAAGCACGTCAGATCACACGCATCTTCAATCACCTTGTCAGGGTTCATGGCAATGCCGAAGAGTTCCACGTCCTTCAGGCTGTCGCACCCGATGAAGTGCGGGAAAGCCTTGTGTGGTCCGCAGCCAATATCAAGGCCATGGCCACGGGTGTAAGGAACGATCTCCCAGCGGATTTTCCCGGATTCGTTCCCCTGTGGGTCTTCGGCTCGCCACACCATTACAACTCCTCCGACTCGCCGAGTTGGGCGGCCAATTGAGAATCTTGCGCGCCAGCGGGCGCCGCATCCTCGGGTTGGGCGGCCTTCTTTCGGCCACGACGAGGCGCCGCATCCTCGGGTTTGGCGGGATCAACGGGCTCCGGCTCGACCTGATCAACAGGCTCGGGAACTACAGCTTCGCCTTCCTGAGCCTCGATCACTTCATTCCCGTCCGCGGTATAGAACCGCCCGCCTTGTTCATAGACGGCGCCATGCTGGCCGCACACGGACCCATAGGGACGATTTTTGTCGAAGGCCATGGTCAAATCTTCCCGTTGTGGTTCGTGCCCGGCCTCGCATCGCAACAATCGGACTTGGCCGATTTGCCCATGCCGCCTTGGCGATTGATTGCCGATTGAGACAGGTCGGCGCCGTAGGTATCGCCAGCCATCCCGGTTCCGGTTCCACGGTCGGGCATCGGGGCGTCATCGCCCTGAACGAATCCCGTACCATCTGGGCGGGGGAATTTCTTTTCCATGATGTGCTCCTGATTAACGTGCGTTGCCACGCGGGCGCCCGCAAGCGCCGGTCTTGGAGAACTCCCATTCGTTGCCGACAGATTCGTCCTCGACATACGGGGGAGGGAAATAGGCATTCGCGTCGCCCTGGTGCGAATCCGACGAGAACGTGTCGAATCCTGTTTCCAGAGAGGAACGCGCAACGCCACCGAGCGACGAGCCGATGTTGTCGACGCCGGCTTTGGTGCTGATCTTGTCCATGGATATCTCCTTGGAAAGAGGGGCGCCGAAGCGCCCCCCTTGGCTACGGATTAGGTCGAGTCCCACTTGACGATGCGCGCCTGCGCAAACGCCGTATGGACAAGTCCGAAGCCTCCCAGGTAGTACCACGCCACCCCACGGCTGCGGCCGTAGTCGGTCGGAATCTTCCCGCGCATTTCCTCGGGAATCACGATGCCCTCCGCGACGGTATCTCCACCGAAGAAGAACGCCCAGTTGGTCAAGCCGGCGCCCCATGCCGCCTTGGCGACGTTGGTCTGCTCGATGAACCGGACCCCTTCATAGCGGCCAATTTCGCCGTTCAGGATCATGGTGAAGCCGGCTTGGACGTACTGATGCACGGACTCAAGATCATTCTTGAGTTGGCGCCAGGTCGTCGGCCAAGCGATGCCGAAGTAGTCGTCGGCCTCGTAGGGCGGAATGTTCCGCTCCTTCATGACGTCGACGATGGCTTTCACATGGTTCTTGTTCAGGGCGATCCCCGTGTTGGTGCCGCCAGCCGTACCGTTGGTGGTCAGGGTGACCGCGGTCGTACTGGTGCCACCCGTGGGATAGACCCGCAGGGGCGTTGCGTTGAACTGGGCATGCGCGGCGATATCGAACGCCTTCTTGGCGTCGTTGCGCAGCACTTTGTTGATGACTTCCTTGACCGGATGCTCGGACAGATCGTCCAGCTTCTCGGTATAGGGGACCGAATTGCCGTATTCGGTGATCGTCATCGTCCCTTGCGTGATGGTGAAGTTCGTTTCCGGCATGGTGCTGGTTTCCACCAGGACCGTGCCTTGAGCGGCGACGTCGGAGTAGACGTTCCAGTGGAACTCCTGACCCTTCTGCTTGCCCTGGACCGCCGCGTCCTTGACGTCGGCGAATTGACGAAACTTCACAAGCGGCTGAACCGCTGAACGAAGCACCTTCGACAGGTTGTCCGAATACATGTACCCGCCGAGAGTGTTCGTGACCCAAAGTTGACCGGCCATGATGCTCTCCTAATCGAATCAGTTGATGCGACTAGCTGGTCTCATGCTCTGCCCGAGTCGTTGTTCGGCCATCGCTCGGATGGTGTCCGATACATTGGTCGCCTCGTTCGGAGCCTGACTCCCGCTCGCCGCCACGTTTGTCGCCCCTGGAATATCCAAGGACTCCTTTCGCGCCAACTTCTCGTCTCGGACGGTACGTCTCGGCTCCGTGGGCTGACGTCCACCTGTCTTTGCCACCCCAAACATCATGGCGACTTCGCTGGCGGATTCCCGAATTGCCTGATCTCTCGGGATACCCGCCGCGGTCTTGGCCTGAATGCGCTGATAGGCCGCATTCCCCAAAACGACGCCACGGTCGGTGTCAGCAAACAACTCGGGATAGTCGCCTTGGACCTCGTTGTATGCGTTTTCGACTGCAAGTTGCTGCCTTACCTGGGCCGCCAGAGCCGCCGGATCGATGGTCTGTTGCGGGATGGCCGTAGCGTCCCGTTCCACCAATCGCAGCATCGCCTCCGCTGCACCCTCCTCATCGCCTTCAATAAGCTTTGAGAAAGCTCCTTTGATGGCAGAAAGCTTATCGGCATTTCCAGTGCCGTTTTTGCCATCGTCGGTGTTCTCGTGAGTATCTTGCTCCTGAACGCCATTTGCAAGACCCTGTGTGGACGCCTTTTCCTGCGCCATTTCAAGCAGGCGCGTGGCTTGAGCTAGCCGCTTGGTTGCCGCCGAATCCTTCTGATACGACTTCACGACTTCGGCCAGCGGCAAGTCGAATTCCTCGCCATCCACCTTGACCTTGACCATGGCATTCATGTCCGACAAATACGCCACAGGCCGGTCATCGTCCCCAAGTTGTGCTGCCAGTTGATCGTCAGAATTCGGCTCAGGCTCTGCGATTGCAGACTCCTTGGGAGACTCCAGGATCACCCCGTCCGCCTCCATGCTCTTCAGCCGGCCGGCAGAAATGGCCTCGATATCCCGCTCGCGCTGAGACACTGGCCTATCCTGTGACGATCCGGTATCACTGTCCTCATTTTCAAGGCCGTGATCGATATCCTGAACGTCATCATTCTCAAGGGGCGGCATTGTGTTTCCTCCTATTCAATAAAAAATGGCGAAATTACAGGCTAATCGTGCTGCTCATAGAGCAGTCGCAGAGACTGGTCGCCTCGGGTAATTGCGTCGGTGAGCCAGGTAATCGCTCCCTTGGCGCAATGAATCGAAAATTGCAGTTCTGCGATCTTCACGGAATCCGTTGGAACGCAATCAATCAATTCCGCGGTTGCTTCGTCGCACTGCGCTGTCGCCTCAGCAATGATGTATTTCCCAAGGTCTGACTGCAGGAACATTCTTGCTGCTTCCCCGGTCGCGGCGTCGTCCATCAGCGCTTTTGTCGTGGAATCGATGGTTATGTTTCCGCTCATACCATTGCTCCATCGTTATCAGGCGTCTCGATCCCGGCCTCCACGCCTTGTTCTGCGCTCTCTGGCCTCGGCGGGAACAGTGGGCTTGTGTTCTGATGGGGCTGAACAGGTTGTGCCATCGGGTTGGACGGGACCGGGTAATTCGGGTCTTGGCCGGCTGGCGTCGGGTTCTGGTAGCCAGACGACATCATGAGTTCATCCGCAATGGGCGCCACCATGGGGTTCGCGGCCACCACCTGAGCCGACTGCATGGCGCTGTAGGTCGCTTCGATACCCGTCTTGACCTTTTCTCCCCTGACCTTCTCTGCCTGCGCCTGGAGCAATGCGACCTTGGCTGCAATCAATTCTGGCGATTCCTTGGCCTCCAGTGCCTTGGTCAATTCCTCGACTTTCTGCATGAGAGAGGCGACGCGCGGGTCATCCTGGTCGGTGAATTTGAAGAACCGGCCCCCATTGGAATGCCCCAGCGCACCGAGAATGACCTTGATGAACTCCTCCGGTCGGAATCCATAGCGGTCCAGCATGCCATCGGCGAGCACCGTCTTGATCGTCCCCATGCCCGTGGCCAGCGCATTGATCTTGTCGGTGGGGTTCGTGGCCCCCATGCCGATATTCACGTTCAGGCTCAACTCCCGGGCAATCAGCGCGTCGATATCCACAAGCTGTCTCATGAGTTGGACGGCCTGAGCCTTTTTCGCGGCGAGCGCAATGACTACAGCGTCCGTTTCGTAATGCTGTTCGAGGAGCATGATCTGCCGAAGCACGGGCTCGACCCATGTTTCGACGAATGTCTTGAGCTGATAGGCGGCCACCTGATTCGCGTTGCTGGTCAAGATGTTCATGCCACCGACCGTTTCGTTCAGCTTTCGATTGCTGGCGACGCTGGACCCGGAAAACACGCCGGCCACATCATCAAAATCCAGATTGAGCCGGTCCTGCTCGTTGTAGCTCGACGCCGTGACGTCATTGGTCTCGACGATCTTGACGTCCTGGTCGGGGTCAGTCAGCAGCGTTACGCTGCCGGGAACATTGCGGGTCAGGCTGCGCAAATCAACCTGCTTGTTGCGCCTGACGAAATACCGCTTGTTGAGGGCGAACTTGACGTTATCCAGACGCTGATTGGTGACCTCATTGATTTCGTCCTGAATCGGAGCGCCAAGCCGCGACACACCCGAGGCATAGAGCTTGTGCGCTTCGATCACACACAGCCCGACCACGAACGGCCGGCGATTGTGAGCGTAGTCAGTGGCCAACGGCTCTGGATCGGACAGAGCCAACTGCGTGCCGAGCGTGTAGCAGATGTAATCCACGCCATCATGCTCGATGATGTTGCGATGCACCCAGGCGACGGTGTAGTCCGTGATCTCCGATGATGTCGTCGAGGCATCCACGCGCTGGCCGTCGCGTTCGAGGCGGATCGTGTCACCGTACTGCTTCATCGCCGTCTTGATGGCCGCATCGTCGTGATGTATCCACCGACCGCGTTTCATCCTGGCCTTGATGTCCTTGATGTACATCGGCACCAGATGCACCAGATAGGGTGATGTCCCGACCGGATCGACCCATGACGCATTAGGATCGAAGCGGAAATTCTCGATGGGGATCAGTTCGATGACGGGAGTGTCGATTTTCTTCGCCGGGTCATAGCGCCAATACTGATGGGAAATCACGACGCCCGTGACCTGAGCATCCTGGTATGCGCCCATGCAGGTCATGAACCATGGGATGGTCTTCGTCAGCCGGTACTGCAGCATGTTCTGCATCAACTCCGCGGACGCAACCTCGGAGTCGTCGGACTCGTCTTGAGGGGTGACATTGATTAGGTCCAGCGTCGAGAACATGGCCTCTGCAGCGACCGCCTCATTCTTGCGAATGGTCCCGCGGGTCTTTGGCCTGAACACCCGAGAACGGAATTTATAGGCGTCGCTCAGATACTTGGAGCCGGTTCCGAACCGCGAATTGAAGCGGCGCATATCCTGCTCGATCTGAGCGCGGATATTGGTATCGAAGTAGTCTGTTGATACCGAATAAGCCGACCTGGCGAGCGTCAATGCCATATCGGCCGTCAGTACTACGGGTGCGCTCTCCTGAGTTGTCTTGGGGGCCTCGATCATTTGGACATGTCCCCCACGATGCGGCCGGAGAAATCGGTCTTCAAATCGGCGATTGCTGCAGCATCCGCGGCTCCCCGGCGCAGCTTATAGCGCTCCAGCAATTCGCCGCCAGCCACGAGCACACGCTTTTTCCAATCGGACGACGTGCTCATCTCGTTCAATTTGAGGATGAATCCCCATTGCCCTGACAGGGAGAGATTGCGCACAGTGGCAATCCCCTTCTCGCCTTCGCATGTCACGGCCCACAGATGGCCCGGATAGGCTGAGTGGAGAACCTCCGCCATCTCTCTGGCGGTGTTGAAATCAAGCGCCGCCACGTCAGGCGATGCGGTCATGTCGATCATGCTCATTGCAGTTCGTCCTCCCAGTCGGGCTCTGTTTCTCGTTGCACCAGACGGGACTTTTGCCCATCGGTGAGCCACAAATATTCGTCCCTGGAATAAACCGCCCGAATGGACTCCGGGAGATTCGCGTAGTCGTCGTCCGGTGGGATATCAGTCTGCATACGGACCCTTGCCGCTGTTGAACTTGATGCCGCCCGAAAATTCGTATCCAGGCTCTTTTTCCGGAGACAGAGAGCCCAGCGGGCTATCGGCGTTGGCGATGCCGACTTCCTCGGACCAAAGGCGTTCGCTGACACTGATGCCGGGGGGCAGGGGCGCGGTTTCATTGGCCATAGGTCAGACTCCATCCGCAAAACATTCGGGCTCCAGTTCATCCTCCGCGATCAAAATGGGCGGCGTCGCGTCGATGTCGTAGATACGGCTGCAGCAATCGAGCATGTCGTCGTGCGCCGAGAACGGATAAACCAGGAATTCGTCGATGAGCGTCTTGTTCAGGGAATAAATCCCCTTGTTCTCATCCGTGCGCTTGACCGGCGTGAATATCCGGTATGCCTGCCCGAGCGCCTTCACGCGCCGCTGATTGGCCGTCTCTTCCTGGACGACGGCCGACAATAGGAATCGCCCAGAGCGGAAATCAGGTTCCAGACGTTGGATGCGGTCGTATTTGGCATGACCGCCCTCGCGGGGCCAGTTGAGTTCGACGATTTCCCACTCGTCTTTCTCCCGGCGCATCTCCTCCTCGAAATACTCGATGTCGGATTGCATGCCGTATTTCTCGTACCCAACTCGCACGATCTGGACGCCTGGCATGGACGTCCACACCTTGCGCAGTCCATTGAGCCGCTGCCAGCGCTCTTTGAGCGGCATCCGATGGTGGTAGCCGTCCATGAGCCACTTGTTACCCGCCGCATCGATCCCGATCACCGCCATTGCGGTCCGATCGCTGCCCCGCTTACGGCTGGAGGCCGGATCGACGAGGATGTAGACGTTCAGGGTTGCCGGGCGAACATCCTGGAAGCGCAGCCATTCCTTCCGGAATAGTGCGTTTTGGCCGGCGGCCGGGTTTTGCAGCATCTGCGCGGCGAGAATGGCGCTGCCTTGCGTGCGCTTTTTCTCGGCCCAGACCTCTGGAGACAGGAAGACCGGGTTCCCATCCGGCAAGCCGTTATGGGTCGCCGGGAAAATGCGCGGCTTGAGGACGCCCTTGTCCAGGATGTCCTGGTAGGTATCGCTGTAGCTGTACCGCGTCCCGACGTGCCAGCGCCGGCTCTTACCATCCTCCCCCCGGGCGCCCAGGTTGTCAGAAAGTGCCCAGGCGTCCGTGGTCTTCTTAACCTGCTCAGGCGTGCTGACCGATTCGAGCGTCACCACGTCGTCGTAAACTCTGAGCGCAAAATGCGCGCCAGTCGGCTGGCCATCCACCAAACCATGGGCTTCTACGGTCGCTTCTTTTGGATTTCCTAGCCGCTTTACACAAATCCCCTTCTCCTCCGACCATTTCGGCGACTCTTTGCGAGGATCAGTGTAAAAAATCTCGGGGTATGTCGTTTTTAAATCTTGGTTTTGCTCGAACTCAGTTTTGAGTTGAATCAAGAACTTACGAGCTACCGGCTTGGTGTGCGAGAAGATTCCAATCGTAATATCCGGATTCTTGATGATTTCCTGCGTTACGCCGGCAAATGTAATGATGGTCGATTTGTAGTGCTCCCGCGCCCATAGGTCGAGGCAATCGTCCGTCTCCTCCTCGACCTCGCGGCACCTGGCGTAAATCCATGGGTGGAATGCGTCTGGACGATGCAATAACACTGTGAGCAGGAAAAACCTGTCATTCCGGCCCAACCACCGCACGCCCTCACCATGATGAGCGGCGCGAATCAGGTTCCACCACTCCAGCGCGTCCTCAGGGCCACTGGCGGACTGCACCATGGCGCGGAGCGCATCATCGAGGGGGATGGCCGCCACGGCGTTCATCCCCTGGCATTCCCCTGCACACGAGCGGCCAATGCCTGCATGGCGACATCGACCCCGGCCACTACCGCTGCAGCACCCGCCGCGCCAGCTTTACGGGCATCGTCCTCGAATGGAGCGTCGTCGATCCGGAGCACCTTGCGCTCCAATTCGATCATGATCTTGATCGCATCCGCGAGGAGTTTCACGTTTTTGATCTGCTGCGGCAGGCTGATGGCCGCCATGTACATCTCATTGAGCTTGTCGTTCCCGAATTCGTCGGGCGCCTGCATCATGGCCCCCAGTTTCGCCAGCTCTGCTGGGTAATCTAGTTCGGCATCGACCAATGACCACAGCCGCTGCACTGTAGCCCTGGCTCGTCTTACGTCGGCCCGCTGATTGATGACCGCATCCGCAATCACCGCGGCGTTGGCCTCAACGATATTGCGTTCGGTTACACGGCTCTCAGGTGTAACCTCTCTTGTAACGGCCGCCTGTGTAACCAGCGAATTTGCCCGCGCCTCAATCCTGGCCGCCAGGTCACGGGGCACCCCCTCCTTGTCCCAATGCTTGAGGATTGCGGCCCTGGATACGCCGTGTTCCTTGGACAGTTGCAGCACCGACTTGACGCCTGCGCGCCAATCCGCCTCCATGGCCTCCCAGTCAATACAGCGTTTTGCTGGCTTCTCCACTGCGCATCTCCATCATGATCGATGGAGAGTCTGCCCA
>ERZ724522.1649-NODE-1649-length-11651-cov-4.446102_pt1 | contig 11651 bp, 18 predicted proteins | sample MGYA00376055_ERZ724522 | MGnify/ENA primary metagenome ERZ724522 (study PRJEB28724, sample SAMN07190884) | wastewater metagenome | isolation source: effluent of sewage treatment plant in Hong Hong | place: Hong Kong | collected 2016-03-17 ... | reverse complement strand
TTTTTTTTGGTTAGTAAGTACAGGCTGGAAAGGTTACTTTTATTCTAATGAATCTATTGGGTGTACTGTTGGATTTGATTCTACTGAACTACTGACTGGCGTTATGGTTGACCCTATCGGCTCAGGATTAGAGTTGTTGATTGAGCATGATGATTCTGGGAATATTACAACCCTCGTCAAAGATACTATCTATAAGAAAAAGACTTATCCGATTGAGGTAAAAAATCCCAAGAATATAAAAATTAGTTTCGCACCTGTCAGTGGAAACTTTCCGACTATTGCAGGTATTAGGGATCTTATCTTTATAAAGGCTAAATCATCCCTCTCAGCTACGCTGTTCACCACGGTATTGAAACCTTCTGACAGTTACAGTGATGTTAAGATTGATTTGGTTGGGGAGATTCCTACTGGAGCAACTATTAAAGCTTATCTATCATTTAATCCAGATAGCCTTCCTTGGAAAGAATTAAAGTCTGGGGTATGGAATTCTGTAAGTGATTCTGGCATGGTACAACTAGCATTGGATCTTGATAATGTTGTTAGAGATCCGATATACAGAGGTTTAGCAGGTATTCCAGTAGTCAGCCCTTCAACATCTAAGAATGAAGGACGAATCTATGTAGGTTCTAACCAGATTGAAGTATCTTCTTTTGAGAAGGATTGGACTATTTCAGGTGATGTGCCCAGGATCCTATCTCCTTCAGACTTTAACACACTTACAGTTAAGAAGACTTGGATTACTCCATCTATGATTACTGAAAGGTCTGGTGACTATGTTATTCAACCTTACGGAGGAACACAGATAACTGGATCTAGTTTAACTCGCGGTGTAAATATTTGTGCGAATCGACAGATATCAACACCTAATGATGCAGGTTATGGAAGGATAGATGCACCCTATAATGAGTTCCTTATTGTTCCCTTGAGTGGTGATAGAACTAAGAATTCTATGCAGTTTGGATATAATTACAGGTTGAGATTTTCAGTCCTTTGTGAAAAGGACTTCTACTTCGGTGGTAGTGGATCTTTTGGTAAGTTCTGGTTCCTTCAAGGTTATAGAAAAGATGGTGCTAAGTCTTATAAAGAAATTGGTAAGAGTTGGGGATCTGTAGCTTTGTATATCAATGGAATGTTAGTTACAGGAAGCAATCAGCCTGAGACAATCTATGATACTGCTCCTGAACTTAGAGATAATACGGCAACCAGTGGAACATCTTTTTCGTTTAGTATGAAGAAGGGTTGGAATGTTGTAGAATTGTTGGTGTCTATTGTTGATCCTAATTCTAACCTTAGTATGTTTACTGATCCATTAGATACGGCGGATCCTTATCTACAATTCTCTATGACACCTAATTTCTTTGATCCTGTGTTTAAAGATACTTATGGAATTTTAGATATTGTTGGATCGGGTGTATATAAACCAGTCTCTGAATTTGATCTTTTATGGAATCTACCAAGAGATAATCAATTCTGGGCCTGGGATGATAAACAATCCACCATCCTCTTCAATAACTATACCTCTACTTTTATTGATGGTTTCTTAAACGGTGAGCTTCCTAAATCCCTTATAGAGTACAGATCTTCAGTAGGGACAGTCTCAGATATTCATTTGAAGTTCGAGATGCGGAGAGAAAGCTTATCCAAGACTAATCCATCTCTTGATCAGTATACTATAGGAGTTAGGTAATGCCATATTCATCTGAAGGAATAACTATAACCGGAGCTGCAGCAGTACCGACTACCGATGTGCTTCTGTCTGTTCGAGATAACACTGGACAGTCTAGCACCTACTCAACACCTGGTGTAGATCTTCCTCCACAGACCACAGTTGAATCTATTCCTGATCGAATGGAAATTCCAGGTGATTTGGGTCAGAGATATATTAGTGGTGAAGATCAGATAAGATTAGCTAAAGCTTATAGAACAATTTATGCTGATAATCTTCTCTATCCCAGAAACATGCGATATAGGGGGCATAGAGAATCAGCAAAGTTTAACTTAACCCTTCAGTGTACATTGACTAAGTGTGCAGAAATGTTTCTCAATCTAAAATCATATGATACTAGGTTAGCTGTCTCAGAATATAAAGTTGTTGTAACAGATGCAGAGATTTCTAATATATATCATATCGGGGAACAATTAGCTTTTCAAGAATGGTTTAAACTTAGGGACCTTAACACTAGGTGGTTTGAATAATGAGTAATCCAAAATTTACACGTAATACTTTCGAGGGATCAAACTTCCTATTAGAATCTAGTGAAGCCCCTAAGATCAAGCAGGGTGGGTCATCTTCTTCAGATGTACTCAATAGATTTAATGAAGCATTGGCTCAAGATATGACATTGATGTCTACTAGAGTTAATCTCATTAGTACAAGAGTTAGCAGAGTTGAGGATGGAGCGGCCACACAAAGTGGTGCATTATTATCTTCATTACAAAGCTTATCTACTCGAGTTGATGCTGTAGCTGTCTCTGGTCTAGTTTTTTGTGATCTACATGCCGCTACATTTGTTGATGGTGCTTCAACTGCTACACAGAATCAAGTGTTTGGACAAGCAACTCTTCCTGTTAGATCAACAGTCGATCTTCTTGTCGAACAAGATGTGTATGGTAATTCTTTTGTAAGTCCCTCAGTAGAAATGACTTATGCTGAATTAACTTCTGCAACTATCAGTAATGTAAACTCTAATACATTCTATAATGATCCTGATTCATTATATATGTTGAAAGGGGAGCAGTTATGGGTTAGGCCTACTGATCTTGGTAAAAATCAAATATGGATTAAATTAAGAGCACCATTACAGTTTAGGGGACTAACTCCTAATGTATTTGAGTTCTGGCCCTTTCCTGCATTTGGTATGGATATAAGTGGGATATGGGTTAAGAAAGCCAGTGATGTGTCGACTTATTATGCCCAAGACCTATCATATCTACCCAAATACGACTCAACAACTGGAACAGTGAAATTAGCTGGTCCAGTTAGATTACATCTAGATAATGATCCACTAGTTGAGGTTCTTATCTGTTTAAAATCTAATGCTGTTCCTTCGTGGGGAATTCATAAATTTAAGCTCTATCATACTGAATATGATAGCTCCGGTACAATAATTTTTAAGGATCCATTTTCGAGAACACTAACTACAGTGAGCTTACGTGGGAAGAATCCTTCAACACTAGCTACATTAGTAACTACTATAAATACTAATAAAGCTACGGTAAATATGGTATCATCTGACACATCATTAACTCCAGTGATCACTGGGGCAATGCTGAGTGTCTAATGGTATATCCACTTGAAAATCACCTACTCGACCTCTTCCTGAAATATCAGGAAGGGGATCTTTCTGCGTATAGAGAGCTTGGTTTTGCTATTGATAAAATCATATGGTACGTTCTAGGTAAACAGAAGACCCTACCGATCTATCACCCAATAGAGACTGAAGAAGATTTAGTTCAAGATCTTAGATTGATGTGTCTTAAGAAATTAAATAACTTAAAACCACCTTATACAAATAAAAGAATATTTAATTATTTAAGAGTATGTGTTAGTCTTAAATTACTTGAGAAGTATAGAGAGGTTGGTAGGAAGTTAGATAAGAATAGAGATAGTCTTTTACTTACGTATGAATCTGGTATAAGAAGATCTTCAAGTATGGATGAATTTAGTATAGATATGCTAACTATAGAAAACAAAACTACACAAGAGATTGCACGTCTACTCAGTTTGGGAGTAACAAAAGAGGCAATCAAGCAACAGTTAAATATGACTCAGGCCCAATTGAACAAGGGGATAGAAGAGTTGAGGGAACGTTATAAGGATTCAAGATGCAGATAATAACTAAAGGTTTATATGATAGAAGGACTATGTATGAAGTAGTCAGTAGTCTTCTCACGGAACGATTGGAAGAGGGTGATTCTCTTTACATTAAAGTTGTTTATAATGGTGTAGAGAAACCTAGATTGACGTTGGAATTTGCTACTCGTGAGAAAAGTAACAAGGAAGATGTAATTGATCTTACTGATTGGCTTCCTCCTACGCCTTCAGTGAAAAGACTTGATGGTGAAGGTAATGTTGTTGGTAATGAAGAAGTTGGTTTTGATAATTGGCCTGCTTTCTTTAATGGTGCACACGGTTTCCGAAGATGGATGCTGGGTCACTGTAATGCACGACGAGTAAAGCTGTTCTTTGAGGATGGAAAGTAATGATGGAAAATCCTTTTGTTAGAGGCGATGATGATGAGGGGGATGATCTTCTGGATCAGATCAGTGAAGCAGCCATCAACACAGGTGTCGAGCATTTGATCTTCCATGGTAACCGTAACACCCCTATGATGCTTCTGATTACAAAGCGTGCTGAAGAGGGTACACCTGCCCGTGATGCGGCTATGATGTATCAAGCATTGAGTACTGCGCTAGATATGGATACTATGCGACTACTGACATCCTTCTTTCTTCAACACCATGAATTTCTACAGACACAGGAAATTGAAAGGAATGAGGCTAAGGAAGCCCGTAAGAAGAGTAAGAAAAATAAGGCGGAATAATGGTAAAGATTAAAGCATTAAATAATTTCGTTATATTTGAAGATATCATTGAGGAAGAAGTTGAAAATGAATTTGGACTTAAGTTGGCTGAGCAAGCTCAGAAGAGACCTCGATGGGGCACAGTCATATCTGTTGGTGAAGGTGTGGCAGATTATAACGGCAGACTTATTCCAGTCGATACTGAGCCAGGTGACACTATTTATGTAGCCGCCCACGGTAAAGAGCCCATCATGATTAATCAGTTGTTGAATCTTCCTGAGCTCGTTGATGAGTTGGGTTATGATGATTTGGATGAGAAAGAACTAGACGATATGGTAAGTAAAGGTAAGGCATTGAGTACTGCATCTATTTTGGATGTATTTGGTAAAGTAAATTTGGAGTCACTTGACTTTACTCCTTTTGGTGATTTTGTGGTTATTGAGAAGATTGAGCCACCTAAGTTTCAGGGGGATATACTGTTAGCTGACTCACAAAGAAAGCTTGCTGCCTTTGGTAGGGTATTGAAACTAGGCCTTGGTTGGCGAACAGCTGATGGATATGAAAATACTTTCCAGTGTAAAGAGGGAGATATTATTTACTATCTCCCTCACGCTACGCAGATTGTAGATTATGCAACCATTGGGCATAACAAGAAACTTCATTTGATTAAGCATGGAAACATTTTAGGGGTTCTGGAGAAGAAAAATGAATCTGTTTAAAGACATGTATCAAATCATCTTCTCAATACAAAAGATTCTAAATATTGTATATGCTTTTATTAGACTTGGTGAAACCAAGAAAGCACTCAATGTTCTAAATCTTTTGCAGACACATATTGATGGATTGAAGGTTAATCTTCCTGGAAATGATACAGAAGTTCCCAAGAACTTCTTCAAAAGACTGGTGTGGGCATTTAAGATGGCCAAGACTTTTAAGGAAGATTGGACTCACAATATTGCATTAATTACATCTAAGTTACAGACCTTAGGTGAGATGCATGTACCAGATACCCCGTCGATTAATATCGTAGGTGAGTCACTAGATCTTGCGATGAATATCAATATGGATGGAGAGACACAACTTTCCACCGAAGCTACTATCAACATAAGACCGGGGGCTTCCTTGACCACCACATTAAGGGGTCCTTGTGTAATTAAACAAGAACCAGAGGTTATAGAAAAACCGGTTGCAAAAAAGAGAAGGATGAGCAGTAATGATTGAGAGTATTTTAAGAGCAAAGTCACTAGAAGCAGTACAATCTAAAGAACAAGTCTATACTGACTTTGAGAATTGGACTAAAGAAAATAGAGATCAGAAGATGGCATTGATGAGGCAGGTTGGGATTGAAGCCGCTGATGTAGCCTTAGATTATCTAAAAGATATGTTGAATGATGAGGTAGACGGTAAATCACTTGTATGGCACTATCTTAATATGGCTAATATTGAGTCAGAAATTCAATTTCTACAAGCTATCAGGGATGAATATGATATTGTAGATGATGAACTTGTAGAGACGCTCTCTGTAGATCCTGAGTGGATTACTCAAGGTATTAGGGATCGTTATAAACTCCTTGGTGAACTTCGAGTGTCACTTGGAGAAAGTCTTGATCAATCACTTCTTCCGGAGGCTGAGGAACTCTAATGGAAACACCTAATCCACTGAAAGGTCATATGTATCCTTCTCGGATGGTATCAAGGTGCCCTAGATTTCATGCATGTAAGATCACACATAAATGCCAGAACTTTGATCAACATAGAGCTGATTGCCAGTTCTGCGAACATCGTGTTGTTGAGAAGTTAAACCAAATTCCCGAAGTTGTTGTATTGGGTGGAATTCTTCCTGAAGGTGAGTATATAAATGATCTTCAAGATGCTATCCATATTATTGAACAGGCTAGATTAGCTCCTCTTGCACACGCAGATGGTGAGATGGTTACTGTAGGCAATACAGTAGATATTTCTAAGAGATTATCTATGGAAGCTAAGGCTACTGATATGCTTGCTAAATTTAATCAATCAGGTCTTATGACAATTTCTGAAGAAGATATTGTGAATAATGATCGAGCCTCTAATTACGGAAGAATAGAATAATGAATCAAACCTCTTCAATGTTAGACGTAGGGTTTAATAACTACATCAAGAAAGATGAGGTTGTGATGATTGTTGATAATAGGACTCGTATAGCAAAGAAGCTAAGAGATGAAGCAAGGAAGAGATCATTAAATGCTGTAGTGGATATGACGCTAGGTAAGAAAGGGTGGTCACTCATTCGATTGAAGGGTGGCATCTTTGTTATTTCTGTAGTGCATAGACAGCAATTAGTTACTCGGATGGATGCACAGACAAGTCATCCATTACCTGCACCAAAGAGACCTGTGGGACGACCAAGACACGATGGCACACAACCAAAAAGCCAAGCTCCTAAAGGGCAAGAAAAGGATACAGAAGAATCCTCTGATTGAGTTTATAGGGCCTATAGATTCAGGTAAGACGGCAGTGGCAAGATTAGTAGCACGTAAGATTGGTGCTACTTTTTTTGCTTTTCCAGTTCTCAATCCATTAGATCCTATAGGTAATGTTTTATTTACTTCACTATTGAAAGATCCAGCCTATTTAGAGAAGTCACCAGATATGTGGGCTCATTTATATGCTGGAATGTTAATGTCATATAGAGATAGAATTAAAGAAGCACTAGAAACTGGACCTGTTGTAACTACTAATTACATGAGTGCATTTAGGGTATGGTATTCAGCCTCTGCAGGATCAAAGAGTTTAGCTTCTTGGTTTCCAGATCTACCTGTTTCCGATATGAAATATAACATCACGGGTCAACCATATCCTTGGCATGGAAATATCCCTACTCAATTCTCTGAAGAATTAACTAACAGGATTAATATGGGGATGATACATTACCCCAAAAGATTGACTCCACGTTTCGATCTGGGTGGACCTGAGAAATTAATGCATTTAACTTTAAATAGGGTTAGTGCAACAATAGCTAATGAGATCTATCTGAAATACAAAACACCTTTGGAGGAATTTCATTGCTATGAAAGAGAAGACTACCCTGTTTCAAGAACTTATAAGAAATCCTAATTTCAATAGAACTTATACTTTCATAGACACTACTGCATATGAATTTTTCTCTGATCATTATAGTTTTAGGGTAGTACTAACCAGTGATGGATGGAGAGATGTATTTAAGGATTTTCCATCATTCAGTGTACAAATTTATTCTAACATGAATGCACCTATTCGATATAACAATGATTACATATTTTCGTCTAAACTATATAAAGTAATTCAAGGGAGTAAGATGTGGTAATGTTCAAAGAGTATGGCACAAGATTGTATAATGAATTTACATTGGATTCTCCGGTATATCATATAATGTATAACTACATTCCTTTTACGATAACAAGAAATATGTGGTATGTACTTGATACTAATATTGAACCCTTGTATCATGTAGTTGTTCCCGGTAAACTAGAAGAAGAGTTTAAAACAAATTCTATATTTAAAATAAGTGAGTTGTATAAATGGTAATGACATCAACCCTATTATGTGATCGAAAGCGAGATTCAGCTTTCGTTGCACTTCGTCGTCTTGTAGAATTAACATATCCTGATACAACCATTTATGTTAATATTGAAACAAATGATTTTAATGGGTGGGGTGATGTACTAAAATTCCTCGAGGATTCTGGTCGCCCTTTTCATTATGACTTCTGGACACATAAATCTTCGTGGGCTGTAAAGCCTGCGTTTGATCAAGATCAGGCTAGACTTCATCCGATCTGTATAGCTAGGAACATGAGTATACAGGCGGCTATGGGTCTCGGTGCTTCTCACATCTTTCAAGTAGATGCTGATGTTGTGGTGCCTGTAGATTCTATTGAAAGGTTACTTGCTTTAGATCGTCCTCTCGTTGGTGGATTAGTTCCAGGACGAGGAGCCCACATGTACGCTCAATATCTATCTCACATTAAGTCTAATGTGAATGGTATAGTCGAGTGTGAGTATGCTACCTGTGGCTTTGCACTTGTTCGACATGATCTATTCTCAGTATTGAAGTATAGGTCTGGACCACATAATACAGAAAGAAATGTGATGCTATCTGAAGATCCCGCCTATGGCACTGATGCTCATGATCGTTGGGGTGTACCTTGGTGGACGGTTGATACGAACTTGAGAGCTGAGCATATTGACTCTCCACATAATCCCTTGACTTTAGATCAGGTGGCACAATTCTAAGGAAAATAAAATGATTAAAGTCATCTTCTTTGATGTTGATGGAGTATTGGTTGACGCTGAGTATATGCATTATGAAGCATTGAATCTAGCGTTGGTTGCTCATGGGTTTTCTAAGATAGGGAGGCAGGATCATCTTACTAACTTTAATGGGTATCCTACGAAAGCTAAACTAAACTTTCTGGTACAAGCGGGGGAGATGACTGTTAAAGAAGCTGAAGAAGTTGCACAAACTAAGCAGGAAGTGACTATGAGGGTCATTGAGGATCTTCCAGTTGATCAAAGTAAGATTGACCTTCTTGTTAAGTTAAAAGAGTTGGGATTTACTATTGGTGCTGTTTCTAATGCCAAGAGAGATTCGATCATAAAGATGTTTCAAGTAACTGGACTTGATCCTTACATTGATTTTATCAGATCTAATGAGGATGTGGAGAGACCAAAACCTTGGCCTGATCCTTATCTCTCTGCGTTAGATTATGTAGGGGTTAGTGGTGACGATGTTTACGTTGTTGAAGATACTGAGCTTGGAAAGCAATCTGCTATGCAAGCTGGTATTGGTGAAATAATAAAGGTTGAAGGAGTCAATCAAGTAAATATTGAGTACCTTAAAAATCATATAAAGGAGTTGAATTATTAATATTGTCATACCTATGGCAGGGAAAGCCACACGATTTACTGAAAAGGGGTATAAAACCCCTAAGCCCTTTCTTCCTCTTGGTAATAAATACATGATAGAAGCTGTCATGGACAATGTAGGATCAGATTCTGATACATTTATTTTGATATGTAGGGAGGAGCATAAACCTTACATACAAGAGATTACTGCAATGTCTCGACGTAAGATTATTGTTATTTACGATGACAGACAAGATGGACAAGCCTGTGCTGTATTGAAGGCCAAACATCTCATCAATAATATGGAACCTCTTCTTATAGTCAACTCAGATCAATTTGTTGTTTATGATAAGATTGATTGGTGGGAGACCATGGCTATGACTGATATAGCTATCATGACTTTTGAGTGCCCTGAGTTAGATCCTAAGTGGAGTTATGCACGAGTAGAAGATGGAAGAGTTGTTCAAGTTGTTGAGAAGAAGGCAATTTCTACACACGCAACAGTTGGTATCTATTACTTCAAGCAGGGGCTGTATTTTGTAGAAGGGACTGAAGAGATGTTTGCAAAAGATATTAAGGTGAATGGTGAATATTACGTATCCCCAGCTATAGATCTTTTAGTAGACAAACTTCATGCAGAAATCTTTCCCGTTCAAGAGATGTATGGCTTAGGTGTTCCTGATGATTATGAAAAGAATAAGGATAAAGTAGTAAGTGCAATACAAACAAATATTTGAAGATTTTAAGGATTCTTCTATTCAGTATGAAACACAAACTGAATGGTCAAAAGAAGAGTCTCCAGCTTTGAAAATGAGTCACCTCAAATACCCTGTAAGCATTAAGGAAAAAGAAGCTGAAACTCTTATAAATATGATACTTGAGAATAATCTCAAATCTGGTTTTGAAGTTGCAACTGGATTTGGTATATCTGCTACTATGGCTGGACTAGCTTTCAAAAAAACTGGTGGTCGACTTATTACAGTTGATGCTTACATTGAGGAAGTTTTAAAGGATCCTAACATTTATAAGAATCAACAATTTAATGCAGTTCAAGATTCTGATGGATTTAAATCAGTAAAACAGCTGTTAAGTAAATATGATCTAAATGACATAGTTACGCCTGTTATAGGAGTATCACCTAGAGATATAGAAAGCATATTTTCAAAGTATGGTATCAAGAAACTGGATTATGCTTTTATTGATGGTGGGCACTGGGATGAAGCGGTGACAGCTGATCTAAATGCTTTGTATCCATATCTAAGTGAAGGTGCTTTTGTTTTCTTTCATGATGTTCACTGTTTAAATCATGCAGTTGGTTATGCGGAAAGATTACTTAAAGGAAGTATGAATCTTCTCGTAGCTCCGCCTAATGGTTGGAATCTATCGTATATAAGGATGTCTAAATGAATGTATCTATTGTAATCCAAGGTGGACTTCACCAACACTCACTCAATAATCTTGAAGTGTATAAAAAGATGGGTCCAGTTGTAATTAGTTGTATGGAGGGTGATAATCTTGATTATATTCCTGACAAGAAAATTCCAGTAGTTACGAGCTCGAGAGAGATTCTTCCATATGTATATAACCAGCAAAATGTTTACTACCAAGTCTTAACTACTCTTGCTGGATTAGAGAAAGTTGATACTGAATTTGTTCTTAAGGTTCGATCTGATCATTCTATAGGATCTATTCAACCATTCCTTGATGCAGCAAAGATTTACCCTGATCGCTATATCTGTTCTAATTTACATTTTCGACCAGATAACATATTCAAGTTTCATGCCTCTGATAAATTCATCATGGCAAAGACTGCAGATCTTCTAGCTTGTTTTAGATTATGTAAGGAACGATGTGAGAATCAGGCAATACTTTTAAACTCTGGGATATATGAAAGTCTAGAGACAGCATTGAAGTATCCTAAGGGTGGATGGGGATCACCTGTGATAGAATATCCTGCAGAACCCTTGATTGGTGTTGCATATAATTTACCCTGGGGATATGTTGGCGTCTATCCTGAAGTTCTGATAGCTACGAGCTGGTTGACTGTGAAAGGTAACATAGTAGATAGATCTTTCTCAAAACAACTGATGTCTCAAAATTTCTATATAGTCGATATGAATCAGTGTGCACCATATCTAGACAAGAATGGTGTAAGGATTACACAACATAATTGGGAAGAGATTCACCATATTGATCATCTATGATATACCTACACAGAGCTAATTCGCTAGCTGATATACAGAAAGCCATAGAGTTAAAGATT
>ERZ724522.1648-NODE-1648-length-11653-cov-13.963528_pt1 | contig 11653 bp, 12 predicted proteins | sample MGYA00376055_ERZ724522 | MGnify/ENA primary metagenome ERZ724522 (study PRJEB28724, sample SAMN07190884) | wastewater metagenome | isolation source: effluent of sewage treatment plant in Hong Hong | place: Hong Kong | collected 2016-03-17 ... | reverse complement strand
TCTGAAAAATCGGCAGAATCTAAAAGCACGGTTCTTTTGCCTGAATTGCCAACGCCAAGGACCACGCCCTTTACGTCGTTTACCCATACCCGGTCAAAATCGACAAGCCCAGGGTATTTAAAAGCGCTTGTCATTGCCACTTTTAGGCTGATTGATTGCCCGCTGGAAGTGATTGCTATTGCCATTTTGTTGAAAATTAAAATTAAGGATATATTGCCTGAAAGAAAAATCGCTGAACACGGAGCGTCCGAGCCGTAGTCCCGGCGGTTTTTTGCAGCCAGATGCGCGGGCTGCAAGTATTCGCGTTCGGAAGGTTTGTCGTTATGCGGCCCACATAGGCTCCGTTTATGTAGTAGCGAACCTCTGTCTTTGCCTTGTCGATTTCGCAGCGCAAAGTGTACGAAACATCAGCCGTCACCGTCACGCCGCTGTCTGCCGTGGTTTCCGTCCCGCCGCTGTTCTTTGTGAAAAGCTCCCACTTTCCAGAATTGTTGCCGTGATAATACCGTATCCCTACGGTATTGTTGTTTGCGGCCCCGGCGGTTGATGTGGTCGTTGTCGCATCGTCTATCGTAAGATAGACCCAAAATCTCTCATTTGTCTCTGATAGCACCGGAACCGAAACTGTCACCTCTGTTGATAGGTGCGCATCCCCGAATATCGAAGCCTGTGTAGATGTTTTCGGATAATATATGTATGCCGCCCCGGTGCTTGACGTAGTGCTGGAAAAAAGCCAATGGCCCGGTATTCCGCTAGCTGCGTCCGTCCCTGTGATAGAACCGCTTGACGTTGCCAGGGTGATGTTGCCCCAGTCGCCCGCCGTTTGTGACCCGTAGGAAGTGGAGTATAACAGCCCGTTCGCGTCGTTCAATGCCCCTTGAGCCGTTTTGAATCGCCAGCGGCTGCTAGTCCCGTCGTACCACACATCGGCGGAAGCACCGGGAAGAAGTATGTAATCGCCTCGCAGGGCAAAGCGGTTTGCCGCCGTTCCGTCCGGGTGTTCGCCAGGAAAATAGACCGGGTATGAGCCGATATTTGAGAGCGTCTTTGTATCTCCGCCGAATGTGGCGACCATGCTGGTTATGGCGCGAATGCCGTTATCCCCGTCGATTCTGACGACTTGAGCTTCATCGAACCCGCTAGGGTTCCAATTGTCTTGGTCAGCCGTCAACTGCGATGGGCTTATGATAGACGGCCCCCATCTTAGGCCCGTGGTTTCGTCCGCGTCGGCGTAAAGGCTTTTGCCGTCTGTTCCGACCGAAAGTTTTGCAGCCGTGTTCGCCCCGGTGCCAACCGCCAAATCGCCCTTGGCATCCCATATCGCGTCTGTCGCCACATCGCCGCTCCCGCCTGTAACAGTGCCCCACGACATTGTAGAGCCGTCTGTGGTGAGGTACTTGCCGCTGTTCCCGGTCTGGGAAGGGAACATATAGGTTTTGAGCGTCGCGCAGGTGCCGTTCCACGACTTCACAACATCAAAGAAGTTTATTTTTGTCGTGTCAGCGATTGTCTGCGCCCCTGCAAATGCAGATAGGCTGCATAGCAGAAATATAAATATGATTCTTTTCATTATCGCAGCAGATTCCAATACGACCCGGATTCGCATTGACAGGTTATTGAATTTCCTTGCCCGAAATAAGACTTTGTGCTTGCTCCATCAAAGAAAGTCTCTGTGCTATTCGGGTCAAGTATAAATGCAAAAGCATCCGTGCCCTTCTTCATAAAGCGGTATGTCCAGCCGTCGCGGGTAGAGTTGCAGGCGGGAAGAGTGAGCGTGATGTCGCCCGTCAAGGTGCCAACATAGGTCACAAAGTCAGTTTCCGCAATAGTGGTGTTGGCCGTTACCGTCCGGTAGTCCGTGTCCAAAACCCCCTTTTGGTTGATTGCCGCGACCGTGCTGGTAGCCGTTGCCGCTACTCCAGCGCTTGCCGTGGCAAGGCCGGATACCGTCACAGCGCCGGAAAATGTCTTGTCGCCCGCGAAGGTTTGGGTTCCTGTGGATACCGTGCCCCGGTTGGATGCGTCGGCGTTGGGGATATTCAGGTTCAAAGTGCTGGAAGAGCGAGCAAATCCGATTGCCGCCGCCGTTGTGGTAATTCCAAGCGAATAGAATAACGGCACGGTGCCGTTAGAGCCGTAAAGCGTAACGTCGCCGCCGAGGGCTGTAGCGGTAAAGGCTGATGTGCCGTTCCCGAACAGTACGCCTGTGAGCGTTGTGGCCCCGGAGCCGCCATTGCCGACTGGCAGGGTTCCAGTTACGCCTGTTGACAATGGCAGGCCCGTCGCGTTGGTCAATACAGCGGCTGAAGGGGTGCCAAGGTTAGGCGTTGTCAGCGCCGGAGAGGTAGCGAACACCAACGCTCCGCTGCCCGTCTCGTTTGTCACGGCAGATGCAAGATTGGCGCTCGAAGGCGTGGCCAGAAATGTCGCAACGCCCGTTCCAAGGCCGCTTACCCCCGTAGAAATAGGCAATCCAGTGGCGTTTGTCAATACGCCCGCCGATGGCGTTCCCAAATCCGGCGTTACCAGGGCGGGGGATGTGGCAAAAACCATTGCGCCAGTTCCTGTTTCGTCCGTAACCGCTGCCCTGGCGTTCGCGCTCGACGGGGTGGCTAGGAAGGTGGCTACGCCCGTACCGAGGCCGGAAACGCCCGTGCTGATGGGCAGGCCCGTCGCGTTTGTGAGCGTTCCGCTGGACGGCGTACCAAGCGCAGGCGTTACAAGTGTAGGCGAATTGCTCAATACGACCGTAGAGCCTGACCCAGTGGTGGTTGCCGCCGAAATGGCTGTGCCGTTGCCCGCAAGGACAGGGCTGTTGATGGTAGTTGTAAGCGTAAGCGTAGGGTTGGCCGCGTTGCCGTCGGATGTGCCAGCAAGCCCGTTCGCCGTTGCGACGGATACCGTTGACACCGTGCCGCCGCCCGAAAAATAGGACGCAACATAGTCCTTGAAATGCGCAGCCGTGCGGATGTACGACGTGTCGCCGTTCTCAAACTTGATTTTTGTCGCCCCCCAAACGGAGGGCTGTGAAAACGCCGTGTTATAGGCGAAAAACGCAATCAGAAAAATAAGTGTTTGTTTCATGTTTTTGCTCTAAAAATTGTCGAAAAACCAAACCCCTGTGCCGCCAGAAAATCGGCAGGTACAGTCGATGCTCAGTTTCCCGTATTGAATTTTCTCCGTAGTTCCGTCGTAAAAGGTCTGTGACCCGTTTGGGTCAATCTTGACAAAGAAAGCGTCCGTGCCGTTGCGCACGAATTTGAAATGCTTTTCGTGCGTGGTCGCGTCACAAGCTGGCAGTCCGAGCGTGATGTTCCCGGCTATTGTTCCCACCAAAATCTCGTTCACCGCCGTCGTGATAGTCTGCCCCGTGGTGACGAAAATAAAAGGGTTGCCCCATGACGGCTCCCAGGCCGCGCCCGTCCAGGTCAGCACCTCCGATGTCGTGGCCGATTGCTGCGCTATGCCTAGCGGGTCGCCCACCGAGCCGTCGCCCGTGAGCGTCGCGTCGGTGGATACAGTTCCGCCTCCGCCACCTCCGCCACCATTCAAAAGGTGCCAAGAGCCAGCCCTATACCTGTACAGTTCATTGTCGGAGTTTATCACAAATGGCGACTGCTGATATGCCGGAACGTACGCCGGGGCGCTGCCCCCCGAAATGGTGTCTATCCCTTGCGCTATCGCAAACCAGGCGCTGCTGTTCGGGTTCCACTCATAAATGCGCCCGTTTGTCAAATTGAAGCGCAGGCGGCTACCGCTTGCGGACGGCTCCCCGGTTATCGTTGTAGCGTGTGGGATTGCTGCCGTGAAATTTTGCGCCTGTGCGAGCAGCCCGCACATCAAAAGCGCTATCGTTATCGCGTGTCTCATATTAGCAGCATCCTTGTTTTACAAAATAATCGGTTGAAAATTTCATGCTCACCGAAGCGCGGCAGCCGCCACCTTCCCATGCTACCTCCGTGCGAACGTCCCGAACATTGCTAAAAACAGTCCCGTCGGAATATTCAATGGTTATTTCATCCGCCATGGCGGCAGTCGTGATTGCGTCGTAAAGGCTTTCTGTAAGCGGCTCTCCTTCTAGTGTCCACCGTTTTACAAGTTTGCGGGTATCGATGTCCAGAACTCCGTGCGCGTCCTCCTCTCCATTTTCGTCATACTCCCACTCCGGCCTTGAAAGGTTTGCCGCCCAATAGACCCGGTGCCAATAATCTGCCTCCGGGTATCCATGCACAGGCTCCGCCTGGTTCGTGCTTGTCTTGCCTGACACAATACAAGAGCCGTTTAGCTTCCATGACAACTTCACCCAATTAGCGCCGCAATCGGTAGGGAAACCGTCATCGTTTGCCATTACCAAAAATTCGTCCGTGTAGTAGTTCTGCGACGCTGTTTCAAAAATCAGGTAGCAGTAAGTCCCGATAATATCTGAAGGCACAAGCCCCGTCCAGTTTCCGCCCTCTATCACCATCATCTCATACTCCCCGGTAGTGTCCAGCGGGTAATCAACAACCGAGGAGGGCGTGAGCGTAGATATGAAAGCGTCTGTAAGCCTGTAAAGCTTCACCGTTGGTGCCTCGCCAGACGTTAGCCGCTTCACAAAGAAATTGGGCATATCAAAATTTGGCGCGTCGCGCAGTACGGGGTTGCCGTAAGCGCCGCACTCGCCCCGGCGAAAGTTTTGCCTTTCGCGGTTTGTGTGTACTGCTATCGATTGAGGCACATAGAACATCAGATATTCGCGTCTATCGTTACAATGTTTGAATCAGTCCCGGCAAAGTAGTTTACCGTTGCTTTTTGCACTACCGAAGTGCCAGCGAGCGTTTCTATCGAATCTTCCGGGTTAAAGTTGTCGCCACAACAAACGGTCATATTGAACGGCTCAAGCTTCCTTGTTTTTTTGGTGCTCAAAAAGGTTGTCCCGGCCACGCCGTTCATTTCTCCATCTCCAAAAAACCTGTTGTGCTTGTGCAGGTTGTCGTGTATCTGCTCCCATCCAAGGCTCACGTTTTCGTCCAGCACGACCGTCTCCCCGTCAATGTCGTAAGTTGCCACCAGGCAAAAGCCCGCGTCTGCGATTTCCTCAGGGTTTGAGGTGTTCGCTATGTAGAAAATGTCGTTTGAAAAGTAGTTGAGCCTGCGCTCCGCCGTGCCGTCCCCGCAATCGCCGTACGATATGGGCAGCCCGGCGTGTTCGGCGGAAAACGTCGCGTCACCGTCCATCCAAAAGAATTTTTCTATGTTCGGAGCGCCGCCCTCTCTTTTCCCGTAGTCCATCTTTATGTTTTTCGTGGTCACATCAGCCCCTGTCGCCGCCTCGAAATAGGAGATGTGCTCAAGTATCAGGTTTGCGCCGTCAATCTTCCAGTCAAGCTGCCACATGGTCTTTAAATCCTCAAAAAGTTTCTTTGCGCTCATCTTCCACACGAACGACTGCGCAGGGTCTGTGGCAAAAGGCCGCTTTACGTCGCTTTTTTGGTGCAGTTGCAGCGCCTGATAGTTCGCTGTGGCGAAATCGTACGCGATATTGTCCGGTGGTGCAGCATGGTCGGCGTTTATGCCAAGAAAATGGCTCTTTACGGTGAGCGTACACCCGGCCTGTTCCACCAGGTATTCCAGCACGTCGTTGAAAACGCGCCCCTGGTCAAACACGGGGTTCACGACCTCCGTAGGGCAGCGCCACCAATGGCTCCCAGATATGTGCGCCCATCCGCTTCCGTATGGCGGAGGGTCTGTGAGTGTGCCCTCTCCAAGCACCCGGTGGAAACAGGATGTGGCGTGTTTTAAAACTATTCCAAATAACGCTGTCTCAAAATAGAAATTGGACATAAAGCACCAGTTTGTCGGGACAGGGCAAACCGGGTCAGTTGGAGGGTCGCCAGTATAGTCAGCCGAGCAGCATTGCCCTACGGCGTAAACACCTGGAAACGGCCTTGCCGTTACAACATCGCTCGCAGAAGATACCACATGGTCTTCCGACCAGGCAGATAAAAAGCAGTCGTAATCGTCCACCGTTTTCGGTGCGACCTTTGCAAGGCACTTGTTTTCGTCAAACTTCACGTCATAAGTCGTGAACTTGCCGCGCCAGCGCTCTATCCACTCGTCCGAACATTTTTCCTCCAGCCAAATCTCTACTTTTTCGCAGTCCGGCGCGTCTTTTATTGTCGTGTACTCCGCGCTCTTAAACTGAAAATCACCGTTAGGCTTTGCCCTGAAAAACACGCCATCGTCCTGGCGCGAAAGCTCCACCTCCCCGCTCCACGTCGGAAAGACTACCGTTTCAGGTATCGAATCTGACAGTATTTTAATCCTGTGCACGCTCATGCCCTGATGCGCCTCCTCCGCGTGTGGTTTCCTTCCCGTTCCACCACATAATTGCCCTCTACCGTTACCGTTTTACCGGGCTTTTTGTATATTTTCTCAAGCAGCCTGTGCGTCTTTTTGTCGCCCCCGTACGCCGCCGCCGTGCTGCTTTCCCCTACCGCCGAGATAATAGCGTCATGGCGGATATTTGGCCGCGTAAGCGCTTCGAGCGCCTCGCGCATCTTGCCGCGATCGTCCCGGTTTATCGCTTTTATCAGGTCGAAGTGCTTGGCGGTCATCCGCTTGTTGACTATGCCGAACCGCTTGCCGTCCGTGCCGAAATACTCCCCGCCCTCGGCCTCTATGCCAACGCCGCCCGTATCGTGCGAAGCGCCTACGATGATGCTGTCGCCGTCCACGCGGCCCTCGCCGCCGTGCCTGAATTTCGCCGCCTGTGCCGCCCGCGCTTTCGCCGCTATGAACGCGCCGAACATGGCCGCAATCAGGGCAATGCCGACAGGAAGCAGCGGCCCGGTGAACTGTTGCAGGGTCTTTGCCGCCGCCGTGGCGAGGCTGGATATTTGCGCCGCCGTGTCTATCAACTGCTGCTGCCTTTGCGCCTGCCGCTTTTGCTCTAAAGCTTTTTGCTCTTGCTCTTTTGCCGCCGCCAGGTTGCGCTCAGCGTCTGAAAGGTTGTTTGCAAACCCTTCCTCGCTCAGCCGCTTTTGTTCGTCCACCTCTTTTTGTGCCGCCTCTATCTTTTCTTCCGCCGCCTTTACCGCCGCGTTCGCGGCGTCGAGTTGCGCCCCGGCCACATCATCGAGGATGCTTTTCAGGTTGGAAAGGCCGCGCTCCAGTTCCTGCATCTGCGCGTCGCTCAAATCAAGGTCTATGCCGAGCAGGTCTAAAATGCCCTTTGGCTTTTTTGGAGCGCTTGGGGACGAAATAGAAAGCCCCTCTAGCTGTGTTTGCAATTTAGCGATGGTATTCTGGATGAGCGCTATTTGCGCCTCATCGCCCTGGCCCATCGCCGCCAAAAGCCCTTTCTGAAAATCAATCTCAGCCTGTATGCGGGCTGCCTGCACCTGCTTGGCAAATTGCAGCCGCGCTTGTTCGATTTTTTCCTGGTCAACGCCCGCAGCCTCCAGCGACTTTATCAGGTTGTCAAACTCGGCCTCTGTAATATCGACCTCGCTCTCCCTGATTGCTTTTGCGTCTGCCAGCCGCTTTTTTTCGGCTTCCAGCTTGTCCTTCGCCTGCTCTTTTTCGTATTCGCCCTGCGCCTTGCGAAGCTCTAGCAGTTCCTGTTGTTTTGCAATCCGCTGAAGCGCGTACTTTACCTCTATTTCCTGCAAATTGAGGTTGTGCTGCTCTGTTGCCTGCGTGGTGTCCAGGTGGTATTTTTTCAGGTCTTTCAAAAGGGTGTTGTAGCGCAGGTTCTCGATTGCTTCCTCTTTGGCCTGGCCCTCCAGCATAGCGTCTATGCGCAGGCGGGAAAGCTCCTTTTCCAGTTTCGCAGCGTCGGATGCCCTTGCCTTGTTTGTCGCCTTGCGCTTTGCCTCGGCCTCTTTTTCCAGCCGCTCGCGCTCTTTCAGATGGTTTTCGTATTCGCGCCTGGAGGCGTACAGTTCCTCTTTTTCGGCCTGTTCGTCAATAAGCCCGCCGCCGCCGCTTTTCTTTCCCGTGAACTTGTCCGTAAGCTTTTCCAGAACGGCAAAAGCGGGCGTTATCTTCGCTGCCGCCCTGAACACGTTTTCGGCAAAACTTGTTATCCCGGTGGATTCTCCGATTTTGGTAACGCTTTCCAATATTCCGGTCAGGCTGTTCAACACAAAATCCCATGCGGGCTTTAGCGCTGTCCCGACGGTATTGAGCGCCTTTGACCATGCCACATTGAAACGGTCGCCCGCTGTGGCCCCGGCCTCCGCTTGCCCGGCAAACTTCCCACCCTCTGCGGTAAGCTCGAAAAATGCCAGTTGCAGTTCCTCAAACGAAATCTTGCCCTCGCTTGCCAGCTTTTTAACCTGGTCTGTGCCTACGCCAAGCTGCTTTGCAAATTGCCCTATAATCGGTATTCCGGCATCGACAAGCTGATTGATGTCTTCGGCGTACAGCACACCAGCCGCCCTGGCCTTGCCGTATATTGTCGTAAGCTCTCCGAAGTTTTTGCCCGTTGCGCGGGAAATGTCTGCGACGCGGGATAGGACTGGAACAAGGTTGTCGGCTGTTTCACCAAAAGCCAAAAGCCCCTTTCCGGCATCGAACACCTCTTGCGAGTTCAACAGCTTTTGGCCCGCGAAACTTTGCAGCGTCCCTATCACTTCTTGCGCTTTGTCGGCGCTACCAAGGAATGCCTCAAACTGAAGGCTTGCTTTTTTTGTCTGGTCGGCAACGCTCAGCGCCTCGGAGGCAAAGCTGCGCACGGCCTCAATGGCAGCAAGTATAAGCGTCGCTTTGGTGAACGCGCCAAAAAAACCTTCAAAAACCTGCCTTCCTGTTCCGGCCTCTTTGTTCGCGGCCTTCAGGTTCACGCCAGCCGCCTTTCCGGCTGTGTCCAGTTTGTGCATGCCAGCCTCCAGCTTGGCGATGCTTTGCGTGTACTGCTTTATCAGGGTCGGGTCGGTAGCGCCGCGAAGGGCGTTTTTCAGCACCTTGGCCCCGGCTTCAAGTTCTTTGTATTCCCGCTGGATGTCGTTCAGCGCGTCCACCATTCCGAGCGCAAAGCCTTCGTCAAAAGCAGCGTCTGCGGCCTTGCCCGCCTGCCCGATTTGGGTTTTCAGGTCGTTCACGCCGCCTTTCAGCCTGGCAATGTCTGCCAGCGCCTTTGAAACGTCTATTTCTATGCGCTCTGCCATTTTACCCTACGATTCCTTTTGTGAGGTTGTCAATCATGCGTTTCAGTTCGTCTTTCGCCGCCGCGATTATGGAGCGCCCCTCCTGCCCGCTCATCCAGTCTATTTTGTCCTGCGCCTCCTTTGTTTTCCCGCCTATCACCAACAGGTAAGCGTCGCCCGTCTTTTCCACTTTTTGCACCCCGAAATTGCGCCACATATCGTTGGAGAAAGAGAAGTTCTTTTTGTCCGTCGGGCGGTTGTTGAACTCCCTGAAATCCTTGTAAGAAACGCCCTCTTTTTTTTTCGCAGCGGCCCGCACCTTGCCCTCTCCGCCCGCGTTCAGGCTCCGCCCGATATACCAGAACGCAGGCACTTTCTTCGTGCTGTACGGGCTGAATTTAGACCCGCTAGCCCCCTCTCCCTCATTTATCACACGGTCTGCGATTGCGGCGCACAAATCAGCGCCCTCGCGGGCCACGTCATCAGAAAGAGAGCGAAGGTTGCGCTCTATCTTTTCCAGCCGTTCTATCTGTGCCTGTACGCTCATTTTTTCTCTGACTGTTTTTCGATGACTGACAACAGGGCGAAAAAATCAAAAACGTCCATCCTTTGAAGCTCCTCTACCGACGTGGCGGACTTCGCGCCAAGCGCCGAAAGTATCCCCATCCAAAACTCTGACTGCTTTCCGATTGTCGCCTCTATCGTTTCCGGCTTTTCTTCCGCCTCTAGCCTTGGTTTCCCTCCTCCGCTCCCGAAATACTTAGGGATTCGGTTAGCGAGCCTGATTGATAGCGCCTGACAAATTGCAGGCCCAATAGCAAAAAATCCTCAACGGGATAGCCCTCCTCCGACCACAGGTTTATTGTTTCGTTTGCCCGTTCCTCATCCCATGCAACTCTCGGCTCCCCTTGCGGCCAACAAAACAGCGTACAAATAAGCACCAGCGGGTCGTTTTGCTTGTTCACGCCCCTGGCAACACCCTCAAACACGTTCCTCAAATGCACGTCAGCGTCAAAGTCTTTTTTAGCGTTCTTCAGTTCCACCCACTTTACGTACCCGGCGTGAAGCTGCGCGTAATTCGTCCCGAACCTTGCCCGCACTTGAAGCTCCTCCAGCACCCGGTACATTCCGATGTTCACAGAACTATGAACGATGAATGTCTTGCCGCCAGCCACAAACGAATTGTCAGAAAGCCCAACCCTTTTTTCTTTTTCATCCAACATACTTTGCCCAAAATGATTTGATTGTCAAAAAGAAGAAAATCACATAAGAGGTGAAAACGATGTGCTGCCCAAGTATCCAAGCGTCACGGTACGCCACCAAGTACCACCAAAATCCCATCTGCCCGGAAAAACAGGCTCCGCACATACCTAGCGGCTTCGCAAGCCATCCGCGCCCGTTTGCCGCCATCCTTTCCAGCATAGAGTACCAAGCCTCGAAAATCATCCCTGGGGCGGTAAGCACCCCGAAAAACACCCATGCCGAAACGGACACGCCAAAGCATTCTGCAATCATTGTCAGCATGACGGGTTTACCACTTGTACCGACTGCGAATAGCAGCCGTTCGATACCACGTAAGTTATCCTGAACCTGTGCTGGAAAAGCAAGTGCGGCGGCTCGTTGTAGCGCAGCATTTTTCTCTCCCATCCCCACCTGTTGATGCTCTCCCCGGCGCTGTCGCCCATGTACTCAATCTCTGCCATCCTTACGGGCGACCCCTGCTGTATTGGAACGCGGTAAGAGCGCAGCGCCTGCACTATCTTTTCCTCTATGTCCGTTCCGTCCGCTTTCACGCGGTCGCCGTTTATCCAGCAGGTGAAAACCACCTCGTTTTCCCGTGTTGACATAAAATAGTCCTGGTTCGTTACCCTTGTCGCGTTTGCGCGAAAAAAGCAGATGCCAGTTTCCCCCGCGTGAGGGCTAACGTCAACCATCTTGTTGCCAACAAAAGGCACTACCTGCGCCGATGTGATTATGCCATCAGAGCCGCCAGCGCTCGCGTTTGATTCGTACAGCAGCGCCCCGGCCCGCGAAACAAACCCGAGCGAGTGTACCTTTATTGCCAGTTCCTTTATAATGCCCTCTAAAATCATGGAAGCTTGCTTTGTACGCTCATCGCAAAAGCGGGCTTGCAAAAAACGCAGTCCGTGTTTGCTACCGGGGCGTGATATGTGACAAACTCAACGTTGGCCTGGTAGTCTTTCCACCAATTCTGCACGTCCGCCGCCAAAACATCCTTTGCGATATTGGCGTTGCGCAGCACGGATTCGCTCCTGCCTATCATTTGAGCCAAGGTGATTGCAGCGGCGTATCGGTAGGCGTGTGCCAGGGAAAGCGCCACAGGCTCCGAATAGTCCAGCCCGCCAAGGCAAATGGAAGAAGCGGGGTCGCACACAAATTCAGCCGTCAATGTCAGGCCGTTCATAAAGTGTTCCCCTGTTGCTACTTCCGCCTCCAGGTCAAACTCTGTCAGGCTGTTGCCCTCCCATCCAGATACCATTGTCCAGTTTGCCCACGCCGCA
>ERZ724522.1647-NODE-1647-length-11657-cov-93.742544_pt1 | contig 11657 bp, 14 predicted proteins | sample MGYA00376055_ERZ724522 | MGnify/ENA primary metagenome ERZ724522 (study PRJEB28724, sample SAMN07190884) | wastewater metagenome | isolation source: effluent of sewage treatment plant in Hong Hong | place: Hong Kong | collected 2016-03-17 ... | reverse complement strand
ATATCGAAGAGGGGATACTTCTGACAGACGTCTGGGAGAGTGCACTCGGAGGATCGGCTAACCGATTGGATTGGCGGGTTATCAGGAATGTCGGTCAGGCGATGCGGGCGTGCGGGTTGGAACGAAGGAGAGTTATGGTTGATGGAGAACAAAAATGGAGGTGGTTTAAGAAGTAGGGGCAAATGGGGGCAAACATGGGGGCAAATGGGGGCAAATTAAAAAATAATGGGGGCAAATGGGGGCAAATGGGGGCAAGCGTTTTTTTGCCTATATAAGCCTACTTGCCCCCATTTGCCCCTATTGCCCCTATAAAAGGGTAAAAGTAAGGAGTATATAGAGAATGGCTTAAATACGTGAAAATAGCGTGTTACCACTCTGTAGGAAGTGCAAATATGGGGGCAAGGGGGCAAATGATAAAATAATGGCTTATCTGCGTATGATTGAAGATGATGAAATTTTGACATATTTGACCGAGCTAGACGTCATTGCTGATTGCGAGAAAGCATGGAAGTCTGAATTAGTCGAGGTCAATAAGAATATCCGGGAATGGGCGAGTTCTCCGGAGATGGTTGAGTTTGGCAAGACTTCGCGTTTGAGGTTTCTGAAGGACGAAATCAAAAGATACAGAGATGATAAGAAGGAAAAAATAGATATGATGTGTTCGCTTGTCGGAACAAACGGGGCATGTCTCATCTCGCTTGTTGAGGGGCAGGTTGAGAAACTCGAATGGAAAATACAGAGATTGTTGATGGAGAAGAGGAGTTTAGAGGGGAAAACAAAAGAAGGCGATATCACTCCTGCCATGATAGAGCAAGCGAAAGAGTTCCCTGTATCGAGTCTTATTGAGGTCGATGGCAGAGGTAAAGCAAAATGCATCAATCACGACGATAGTCACCCGAGTATGGATTGTCGTAATAACTTCGTGTATTGTTATTCCTGCGGGTATAGCGATGATGCGATCGGGGTGTATCGGAAATTGCATGGTGTTGGGTTTGTTGAAGCCGTGAGAGCTCTCTCTACAGTATGACACTGGCTGCCAGACGGTTCGGAGATTGGTATTGTGCTGGTGTGTGGTGTGTGGTATAGTGGATATAATATGAAAGAAAAAAATGGAAACTGAAAATTCAGAAAAAATTCAGAAACCGTGGTTATTCCAGCCAGGAGTAAGCGGAAACCCTAAGGGGAAGCCAAAGGGTACTTTTTCGATGAAAACATACGCGAAGAATTACCTTAAAAACCTTTCAGATAAGGAAAAATTGGAGTTTCTATCTGGACTGCCAAAAGATATAATCTGGAAAATGGCTGAGGGGAATCCGAGACAGGATGTCGGTGGTGGCGAAGATGAAGAAGGGAAACCAAAACCAATACTTGTCAAATTCGTCGATGGCAACGATTGAGATACCGATAGAGTATAAAAGGCTTTTTGATAACGACTGGCGTGAGGCTGCTATTTATGGCGGACGGTATTCACTCAAGTCACATACTGTTGCTCGGTTTCTTCTTATTATTGCAAGAATGCAGAAGACCCGCATTGCTTGTTTTCGTGAATTCCAGAACTCAATTTCTGAATCTTCTCATCAGCTTCTTTCCGATCTCATCAAGCTCTATGAACTCAATGAGTTCAAAGTAACCGACAAGAGTATTACCAACGAAATCAACGGATCGGACTTCATTTTTAAGGGTTTGCACCACAATGAGCAAAGCGTAAAATCTATTGAGGGTATCGATATTGCATGGGTGGAAGAAGCTCAGACGATATCGAGGGAGTCTCTTGACATTCTGACTCCTACTATCCGTAAGCCGGGGAGCAAGATCATCTACACTTACAACCGACTCATGGAAGACGACCCGGTGCACGTTCGTCTAGTTGATGAGGGAAGGCCGAACACTCTTGTTATTCAGGCGAACTATGATATAGCGGAAAAGTACAACTGGCTTCCTGATGTGGTAAAAGCAGAAATCGAAGATGATAAAGAAAAACGTCCGGCACTCTATAGGCACAAGTGGCTTGGTGAGCCGAGTACTTTGGAACGGAAGATATATACAGGATGGGTGCTTATTGATGAGATACCGCATGAGGCGCGCTTGTATCGCTACGGAATGGACTTCGGGTATACGAATGACCCGACGGTGATTATCGCTATCTACGAGTACAACGGCGGGTATATCCTCGATGAGGTAACCTACCAAAAAGGACTTTCAAACAAGTCAATCTCAGATATTTTTCTGAATAGAGATAAGGCTCTGGTTATAGCTGATAGCTCAGAGCCGAAGTCTATCGACGAAATAAGAAACCACGGAGTGAATATCATCGGCTCAGAGAAGGGACAAGGGAGTGTTTTTCAAGGAATCCAATTCGTGCAAGGATTGAAAATATCAGTCACGGCTCGAAGCGTAAAAACCTGGAAAGCATACCTGAATTATCTTTTCGTCGAGAATAACGCTGGAGTGATTATCAACGAGCCGGACGACACAAACCACGAATGGAGCAACCCGATGGATGCTATACGCTATGGATTCAATGGAAAGGTAGATAACTCAAAAGAGGATCCAGACCCAATCTTCGATACATACGGTACGCATTACGTGGACTAGCTATGCTCACAACACTAGAAGAAATGCTCATATCGTGGAACACTGCCACGCAAGAAGATCTGAAAGAGATCGTAAAACTTTGGTCTGTCATTCATGATATCAAGGAGTACGGTCATGGGAGTGTTGAGGTGGTAATACAAGATAAGCAGATTGTCTTTGTTGGGGCTACTAAGAAGTGGAGAAACCAGGGGAGTGCTTTTGCGGATTGCAATTTGACTGCATAAGTGCTTTTGTGATATAGTCGAAGCAACAAATATAGGTTAGCCAAAAAAGCATACCATCAAAAGAACAAACGGATAGAATCCAGTTTGTTTTTTTGGTGGTTTTTTTATCTAAACACGAATGGAAATCATCCAATTGACAACCAGGAAGCCACGACCCATCCAATAAAAATCAATATGGAAGAACAAAATGATGCTCTCAAGGCAGTAGCCGATGCTAAGAACATTGTTGATGTTCTGTTCCGTGAGCGCGATAACTATCAGCAATCGAACCAAAGCCAGCGCGCGGTTATCAACGAGATATACCAGGCATACGTCGGGGAGATGAACGACCCGAAGGATAGGTCAAAAAGTCAGGAAAAAATAACAAAACTTAGGACTGAAACGAACTACATTGTTCCGTCTATTTTTTCAGGTACACCGTACCTCGAAGTTGATTTGATTGGCGAAGAGGACAAAGACTTGGCGTTTGTCTCCGAAGAAATAGTTAATTATCGTCTTGAGACTATTCCACAAGCATACGAGAAGATCGAGGCTTGGGTGAAGCAATCTGTTGTATTCGGGACATCTATTCTGAATGTCTTTTGGCGTTTCATCATGAAGGACAACGGAGATGGGACACAGACACCAGAGAAGGATGAGCCAGACTTTGCCGTACCGAACATATTGGATTGTTTTTATAATCCTATCATCTCGAATATCGAGAATCAGAAATCACTTATCTTTCGTTCTGTCTTGACGGTGGAAGAAGTCAAAAAGAATGTTTCGTATAATTTCACTGATGCGACTGGTCGGCTCAATAGGGATCTGGTCGAAGGGAAAGGAACGATGCAGCGCAATCAGTACGATTCTACGCAACAAGTGACAGGAGACCGTATCGACCTCACAAAGGCGTCACAGGGTACAGTGGAGGTATATGAGCGAGTTACCTGTGACCGGATTCAGACTGTGGCAGATGGCAAGGAACGCTTAGTCCTTCGGGATGTTGCCAATCCATACTACGAAATCACTTCCGTTAAATTGATACACGAACCAACGGCCATTCCGGATCGGTTCGACGGGGATGGAACTGGACATAATACTCTTGGCCTCGGAAAACTGTACCAGAAAATGCAGAATCGTTCTCTTGATTCTGTCGCTCTTACGAATAACCCGTTTTTTATCGTAGAGAAGGGTTCTATCCCAGATAAAAGGCAGGCAGTTGTCAAGGTTGGAGGCATGATGGAAGTAAAATCGGATGGACAGCCTGTTAGTAGCAAAGTGCAGCTGGTTCAATTCCCTGATATTCTCACTGGAGCAGTGCAGCTGATGAACAAAATCGAGGATGAACACAAGCGTGCATCTGGAGCAAATGATCTCATACAAGGTGCCGCATCAAACAAAACACTCGGTCAAGACCAAATCGCTTCCACTTACTCATCGAACCGTTTCGAGCTTATCAACCGACGCTTCAAGCAAGCATTGGCTGATGTTGGAAGACTCATCCTCAAGATGGAGATCGAAAATATCCAGTCAATTGACGCACCGATACTCAAGATTTTCCCTCTTGAAGCGGAAGTCCTTCCTGGTGGAAAGATCCGCTACTCGCGTGAGACAGTCTTTCAGATGCTTATTGCGGCTCGTGAACGTGGTGACTTGAAGTTCAATATCAAAATCAAGGGAGATACCAACGTAGCCAGGAATAAGGATATGATGCTGAAACAGTTTGGTGAATGGTGTGATCGTTTCCTTCCTATCCTCCCTCCAGCGAATCAGTTGGCAGCCGGAAAGAAATGGCTTGAACTACGTGGAATTGATGGAGTTGATGAGTTGATTCCTGATATGGAAGATATGAAGCAACCTCAGATTCCAGGAACACCAATGCAGACCTCTCTGAACCCAGGGCAACCACAACTATGAACAGACAAGAAGCTCAAATAAAGCTCGACCATCTCTTTGAGCTTAAGGCGCAAATAGAATCATTTCCATTCCAAGAATACCTCGTGAAGCCGATACGCGAAGAGATTGAGAAGCAGAAGAACGCTTATGATTGTGAGTCACTCAGAGAGTTGGCTACGGTGAAAGGGAAAAAACAAGGGCTGACATTTTTTATCAATACGCTGAAAAACATCGACCAGGACATTAAGAATTTGAAATACGAGATAGAAAACGAATAGACATTTGAGGGTAGGGCTTCGGCCTCTCCCTGAGCTGTGTATCGCAAGATGGTCGAACAGACTCACGTTCGGAATGTAAATTGTATCCGAATGTAACAATCAAAACGAAATATGGATAATACCGAAAATGTTACACCCGTAGGGGGCGAAGGCGCTACTTCCTCTCAGGATAATGCAACTGTCAGTACCCAGCCTGTAGAAACCGCTACCCCCGTTAGCGACGGGCAACCGGCAGAAGCAGGACAAGCATCTACCCCTTGGGATAATGACCCACGATTTAAGGGAAAATCACCAGAAGATATTTACAAGGCTTATACCGAATCCGAAAAGGTCATCGGTCAGTTGAGTCAAAAAGCTCAGCTCGCCAATAAGCTGAGTGAAAAGTACGGTGTTTCACCTGAACAAGTCTTGAGTCAAATTGAGCAGCAGGAATTGAAAGAGAAACAGGAATACTATGCCAATAACCCGCTCGCGCCGGTTCTTGACGAGGTAAACCAGCTTAAGGCCATCGTACAGCAGAATGCGCAAGAAAAAGCCATGGAAGCGACGAAGGCAGAGCTTAATGAGTTTCTGAAAACAAATCCTGGCTTCGAAGCACACAAAGACAAACTCATGAAATTAGCTATTACTCCGGGTATCGGGTTCGACCCGAAAACAGGAGATGAAGTTCCTTTCGCAGATTTGGCAAATGAGTACTTCGGAGCCGCTCGTGCACAAGGGCAACAGGATGCTTACCGTAAGATTGAAACGAAGCAAATGACACAGGCTACGAGTGTCAGTCAAGCCCCTCCAAAAGGGAAACCGACGCTCGAAGAGTTACGGAACATGACATACGCAGAGCGGATTGCCGTTTTGCCCCATGGACCGAACACGTAGCCTGTTAGAAAAGTATGCCTGATGTGCTTACATCGACCTCAGCTCCGTCACAGGAAATGCAGATTCACTACGATTCGACCTTTCTTGAGACCGCTGATCTGGTTCGAAAATACAGCCTCATCGCAGAACAGAAGACCATCCCGAAGAACGGTGGTATTACTGTCCAGTTCGTGCGTACGACCCACTTCCCAGTGATTACCGCCGCCGCCACGGAAGGCGTGAACCCGACTGCTGTCGGTTTCTCAGCCTCCAACGTGACCGCGACTGTCGCTGAGTGGACCTACGCCACGAAGATCACTTCTCTCTTTGAACTTTCGACGATCGACGCAGGTTTGACACAGAAGTCCAAGGAGCTGGGGTATCATGCTGGATTGGTAATGGACACTGAACTTCGCCGGGTGATTATCGCCGGAGCGACCGCTCAGTATGCTGGTGGAAAGACCAACATTACCGATGTCAACTCTACCGATACCTTCTCTGCGACTGAATTGAGAATAGGTGCCAAGACCCTGTTCGAGAACGCTGCTCCTACATTCGAGAATGGAATGTACCGAGCCATCGTTACTCCTACGGGGCGCTACCAGCTCCAGGGTGACACCACCACTGGCAACTGGGTTAACGTCAACATTTACAACGGAGCTGAAAACGCCGAGTTGGTAAAGAAAGGCGTTATTGGTAACTTGATGGGATTTGATGTTGTTCCGACGAACAACGGCTACTCCTCGGCAACGGTAGGTCTCGGCGCTTCAAACACCGGTTACTGGGAGATTCTCGCCGGTAAAGGTGCTGTCGCCGAAGTGTCTATCGCAGGTCAGGGTGGGGATTACCTCATCATCAAGAAGGCGAACGAGTATGACACGAGCAACCCGTCCAATATGTACGGGACAATGGCTTGGAAAGTCAACGCGTACGCGGCTGTAGTTCTCAACGCAAACTGGGTGATCAAAGTGATCCACCGGTAAGGTTGTTTCGGGGGAGAACTCGAAACCTCCCCTGAATCGAGGAAATAACCTAATTAAAACTCTATGAAAACTCTAAAACCAATCGGAGATCGAGTGCTCCTAAAAATCAAGCTCGTCGAAAAGAAAAACGCAGATGGGCAGAAATTCACCGACCTTGACCGTGAGGCGAAGGTGCTTGAATCAAACAATAAAGACATCAAGAAAGGAGCCACTGTTTACTACAACCCACGCGGGTGCATCCAGATCGAGACCATGAAAGGGAAAGGATTTGTCGTCCTAATTATTGATGCTCAGGACGTCTATGGACTCTGGTCTTAGATTCAAAAAGTACGTTGAAAAATTTGGATTCCGGATTGAAAAGGTCGCTTACCGACCAGACCTTCTAGCTGTGAAGTATATGAACCAGTATCTCTTCGCCATACCAAAAAAAATGTACGATCGAAAGTTTCCGCTTCACATGGACATGATGGGGACGGAACACCCTGATTACTACGAGTGCGAGCAATGGGCAAACTCATGGAATACGAAGGTTAAACGAACTGATTTCCTCGAGCAATCCTGGGAAATAGAAAGGGAACGACTATGCTTGTAAACAAATACCGAGTTTTCGGCGCTGTGAACGACTGGGCGAGACCTGGGTGCGAAGGGAAGTACGGAGGTATTGGCTGGTATCGAATCATCAACCCTCTCAGAAAGATAGGGGCTTATGTCGTGACCGGCGAATTTCGTATAGGAACCATGCGATCGGCCATATCGCTTAAGAAAACAGCTGATATCTGGGTATTCAGTCCTATGGCAGATGTCGAAGCCATGACTCTTGTGCGTGCCAATGCCATGTTTACCGGTGCCAAGCTCGTCATGGATGTGGATGATGATCCTTTCAGCGTAGATAAGGAGCATCCGGGCTACGCGTATCACAAAGCGCACGAGCAGGATATGAAGTTCCAGCTCAAAAACTGCGATGCTGTCACCACGACTACCGAAGAGCTGAAAAAAGTGCTCAAAAAGTACAATGACAAGGTTTTCGTCGTGCCAAACGGCATTGACAAAAGTATCTGGAAGCTCAAAAAACCGAAAAAGCGTACCGATGGGCGTATTCGACTAGGGTGGATGGGTTCAGGGTCACATATGGCTGATCGGATCGTCGTTGAAAAGGCTATAAAGACCATCATGGCGAAGTATCCACAAGTTGATTTCTACCATGCCGGGATGTGCCTTGTTGAAGGTGCCGAAAACAGGGAGTTTTCCTTCCGTGGTACGAAGGGGTATGAAGAATATCCTGAGTTTCTCAATGGTTTAGACCTCGATATTGCCATCGCTCCGATCAAAGATACGCAGTTTAACCGCTGCAAGAGCAATATCAAGTGGTTGGAACATTCCATGCTCAAAACACCGATGGTACTCTCTGATGTTACGCCATATTCGATGGTAAAACACGGAGAAACAGGCTTCTTAGCGAAGACAACTGAGGACTGGGTGACATATCTATCACTTTTGATAGAAAACCCCGAAGAACGCAAAAGAATAGGGGAAAACGCCTATCGTAGCGTCAATCAGAACTGGCTCATTGAGAAGTTTCTTCCAAGGTACGAAAAGATGTTTGAATGGCTGACAAAAAAGCCTATAACTGTCTACACGGCTATTTCTGGGAAATTCGATAAGTTGATTCCACCTACGAAGACCAAGACAGCCAATTATGTTGCCTTCACAGACCAAAAAAGCGAAGAATGGGTGACAAAAAGGCCCTACGGGAATTTCAACGACAAACGAAGGAACTCCCGAATTCAGAAAATCATGCCTCACCTGTACCTCGACACCGAGTACAGCATCTATCTCGATGGAAACATTGAGCTTTTAGTTGAGCCTCAGGTTTTGATTGATGAATTCTTGAAGGATAAGGATGTGGCCGCTTTTAAGCACCCTGGATGGAATGACATTTACTCCGAGGGGGAGGCAATAGTCAGACTTGGGAAAGATACCAAAGAGAATATCGTCGAACAGATCAAAGAATACTCAAAACAAGGCGTCAAGCAGGACGGGGGTCATTGTGAATGTGGGGTGATTATCCGTCGGCATACGAAAGAAGTCGCTCAAATGAATGAGAAATGGTGGGCGGAATACTGCCGGTACGGAGTCCGTGACCAAATGAGCTTTACCAAGGCGTTTCCGATTGAAAAGGTGAATCAGATCGAGTCAAAGCAAGGGGTACACACGCATCCGTACTTTAAGGTTCACCCCCATGGCTAAGCTCACGATTCTATACAGCTACTTCGGCCAGCAAGAAATGGTCAAGAAGCAGGTAAAAGAGTGGAAGAAATACCAAGGAAAAGCAGATCTGGTGTATGTTGATGACTGCTCAAAAGTACCGTTTGTGAAGCCTGACGGAGTGACAGCATACCGAGTGCTCGATGACATCAAGTGGAATCAGGGAGGGGCGCGTAACCTCGGAATGAGTAAGCAGAAAGGTTGGGTGATCGTGCTTGATATGGACTATCTTGTGACAGAGAAGAATATCGAGCAGATACTCGCGCTCAAACCGAAAAAAGGGACGGTTTACTACTTTGGGCGAACTGGTGAACCTATATCCTACACGCTTTACCTCATTCACAGTGACGACTTCAAGAAAACAGGAGGCTATGATGAAGATTTTTCTGGGCATTACGGGTGGGAGGATGCGCTTTTCAATCGGAGAGTCAAAGATGCTCTCAATCGTGAGGTGCACGAAGAAATAAAGATTAAATACTTCCCGGGTGAATCCTCGGGCGGAGAAGATGGCCAAAGAAACAGAGACCTCCTTAACTGGAAGCTCATGTTCCCAGAAAAAACGAAGAAAAATATCAGTTTCGAATGGAAAACTCTATGAAAGTACACATCGTTAACTACGAGGAACCGCGCTACAACGGCATTCTGTCTAAATATGCCTATAGCATGGCAGACGAACTCGAAAAACTCGGAGTGGAAGTCACCGTATCGAATGAACCTGACCAGAAGTCCGACGTTAACCATCATATCAATTACCGCTCTTACAGGCCGAGCGGAACTATTGACACGCTCATGGTCACGCATATCACGACCGAGGACAAAATGGAGTCAATAAAGAGCGGGATGAAGACGGCGAAGAAAGGAATTTGCTTCTCTCGCGAAACCGAGGAGCAACTGAAAAAAGAGGGTATTAAGAAGCTCACCACTATTCTTCCAGCACACGACGGATTGCCACGACGGCCAAGGAGAATTTTTATCTCAACCAATGTTTACCCGGACGGATGCAAGCGTGAAGGAATGTTTTACGAGCTTATCAAGAATATCGACTGTTCTAAGTTCCATTTTTACATCATGGGAAGCGGATGGAACGTACAGGGACTCGAGGCGAATATATCGTATCTCGATCATTTTGAGTTGGATGACTACGCGAATCTGATGAATGTCTGTGATTATAACCTTTACTTTGGACTTGATGAAGGAAGTATGGGAATACTGGACGCTACAAATGTCGGAATGAAGACGATCGCTCCGTCAACAGGGTTTCATAAAGAGATCGGTATTGATTACCCGTTTACAACGCAGCTGGAATTGAACGAGATATTCAAGAAATTAGCCACGAATCCGGTCGAATCGTGGACATGGGCGCAATACACCAAAGAACACATGAAAGTATGGGAAAAACTGCTCTCATAACAGGGATCACCGGACAGGATGGGAGCTACCTCGCGGAACTCCTCCTCTCGAAAGGCTATGAAGTACACGGACTTGTCCGCCGATCTTCGACATACCCGTCCGGAAACGAGCGGATCGAACATATCCGAGAGAAACTTCATCTACATTATGGTGACATGACCGACCCGTTCTCTCTTCTGTGGGCTCTCAGGAAAAGCAATCCCACTGAAATATATAACCTCGCGGCTATGAGTCATGTACAGGTGAGCTGGGAGACCCCCTATTATACGGCACAGACAACAGGCATAGGGACGCTCAACCTCTTGGAGGCTATGCGTGTTCTTGATTGCAAGGCGAAGGTCTATCAGGCATCTACCTCGGAGATGTATCGGGGGGACGGAACCATCATCGACGAGAAAACTCCTTTCGACCCTATCAGTCCCTACGGATCCGCGAAAATGTATGCCCACAATATCTGCCGGAATTATCGTGAAGCGTTCGGGATGTTTATTTCTTGCGGAATACTCTTCAACCACGAAAGTCCACGACGAGGCAAGAACTTCGTTACGAAAAAGATTGTGGACGAGGCAAAGAAGTATGGGAAGGTAAGACTCGGGAACACATCTTCAGCACGGGATTGGGGCTACGCACCGGACTATGTTGAGGCTATGTGGCTTATGCTCCAAGAGAAAAAACCTGATGATTACGTGATTGCGACTGGCGAGACCCACACCATCAAAGACTTCATCGGGTATGTCGAAAAAGAACTCGGGAAGAAAATCAAGGTCATCATCGACAAGGAATACAAACGCCCAAATGATGTGCACTGTCTCAAAGGAAATCCAGCCAAAGCCAAGAAGAAACTCGGATGGAAACCAAAAGTCAAAGCTGAAGAACTTGCAAAAATAATGTGTAACAAAACTCTATGAAAGCAACTAACTGTAGAATGTGCCAGTCCAAGAATCTGAAGCAGTGGTTAGACCTCGGACTCCATCCACACTCAGACCATTTTCACAAAGAGAAGGAGGCTGAGATGTTTTACCCCCTGGGGGTATCTGTCTGTGAAGACTGCGGACTCAACCAGCTGACTTGGATTGTCGCCAAAGAAGAGCTGTACCTGAAGGATTATCTCTATGAGTCTTCCATCACGAAGACCGCTAGCGACCACTGGCAGGAACTGGCTGACACGGTTT
>ERZ724522.1646-NODE-1646-length-11659-cov-3.621337_pt1 | contig 11659 bp, 11 predicted proteins | sample MGYA00376055_ERZ724522 | MGnify/ENA primary metagenome ERZ724522 (study PRJEB28724, sample SAMN07190884) | wastewater metagenome | isolation source: effluent of sewage treatment plant in Hong Hong | place: Hong Kong | collected 2016-03-17 ... | reverse complement strand
AAGCCAAGTTGGAAGCAGCTATCCAAGCTGGTAACAATGCTTCACAGATTCAGAATTCGTTTTCAATACTGACACAGCAGTTGTCAACACTCGATGGTGTACAAGCTAGAGTGAGTGCTGATTGGCAAACCAATAATACGGATATTGCCAATTCGTTTCAAACTGTGATTACGCAAATCGAGCAGACAATAAATACATACCAACGACTCAATGCAGAGATGAATGGTACTGCACCCCGCAGAGACGGTCGTCAAGATGATACTAAGGCACCCAGTTATTGGAAGGGTGGACGAGTTGGATATTATTATTCCGGTGGTCGTGGCACTGATACTCAGATGGCCTACCTCTCACCCGGAGAGTATGTGTGGGATAGACAAACCACCCGAAGCATGTATCCATTTGTACAAGGTATGCATCGAGCATCCAAGTACCAAGGTGCAAACTCTGGAGGTGGCAGTAATAGTTTTTCATTCGGTGATATTAATGTTCACGGTACTGGTAATCCTGAACAGATTGCAAATCAAGTTATAAGGACTCTCCAACGTGAGATTAGACGTGGCAAAGTCAGCCTTTGATCGGCTGTTCCGAGGAAGTAATTTTCGTTTCAAGAATACTTATGGTATTAGTGTTGTCCGCAATGGCCTCGTCATTGCAGATTTTAAATCATTGAATAGTGTCGTAACTGTAGGTCAGAATGATCTACTTGACGTTGCGTTCGGTGCAGGTACGCAGAAGACCATGTGGTACTTCGGCCTGATTAATAACACACCGACGCCGACCCTACTAGCCGCTGACACTTTGGCCAGTCACACTGGTTGGAGTGAGTGGACGAGCTATACAGGTAATCGGAAGGAATGGGTAGACGCTGCCGCGGCCAGTGGCTCAAAGGGTACGTCAAGCCTTGCTTCTTTCACTATGACAGCCGCTGGTACGTTGTATGGCGCCTTCCTATGTTCTGTTGATACTGGTACGTCGGGCATCCTTTGGGCACATACCCAATTCCCCGACGTTGTTCCTGTTATCATCGGTGACGTTGTGAAGTTGAACTACACAATTAGCATCCTAACGAGCTGATAATGTGTATGTTGCTCAATACGGCCCACGCGACTTAATACTAGGTGCAGGCTGTCAACTGCGTCTCTCTACTTCGTTGGATACATTATTTATACCTCCTAGCAAGCAATTCTCTTTGGCTTTGCTTTTGAAAAGTGCTGGAGACCTGACGTTCAAGTTCTTCCTAATTGGAAGTGGCAAGTTCGATATTGAAGTGGATGGGTGGACAAACAGTACGGAGAACATGACTCTTGATTATCTTAATCAGGGTGACTACATAGCTCCACAGTCAACGTCTACGCTTGTTGTTGGTACTAACGTGGTAGGTGTGCTCACTCACATCTACACTGAGTTAGATCACAAGTCGGATCAAGACCGAGCATTGTTTAGGTTCACAAACACTTCAGGTCAGAACATAAATCTGGCAAATATCTTAGTGAAGGAGTAGCTATGGCTGACACAATTACCGAGATTCCAGTAATCAGAGGATTCCCGTCGGTGGCTACTCCTCCTAAGATGAGACTGTACCAGAATCGTTTAACACCTACATTTACTGCCGCCGGCCAGGAAATATTGTTTCAACATGTTCTCCCTGATCGTTATAAAGGCGGTAACTTGCGTTTCAAGTTATTCAGTACAACTGATCAACTTGGTGCGTACACATGGGAGTTGTCATTCAAACGGTTATCTGCTGGAAGCATTTATACGGCTGCCCCGTATACTGCAACTAAGATACTCCCATGTACTGCGGCCAGTACATTGATTATCTTAATCGACAATATCACTTTCACTAACACTGAGTTAGGATATTCAGCAAGTGCTTTGGATGAGTTGTTCTTATTGAAAGTTAAGATGAATACGTTGCCTTCGTTAGCTCAACACGGTCTGTTGAATATAATTGTTGAGAATGTATGAGTGTTAGGGGTAACTTTGGCTATCTAAACATAATCCCTAACTCAGGACCGTATGCTGTGTTCGTGAACTTCCGGACACAGTCTAGTGCAACACCTAAGCGTTTGTTGTTATACAATAATCGGACGGATACTTCACCTGGTACACAATATATTGAAACACGTACCGATGGAACCAGTGAACTAACTTTGAAGTTAGTCGATCCTCTCGGTGATGTGTCAGGTTCAATCGGAACTTTCAGAGGACGCTTTGACTATCTGATATATGATTATGATCCAGGAACCGGTGAATGTCGTTTCCACACTGACAATGATTCATACAGTTCATTGTTCGGGGACTTCCAACTAGACTGGCCATCATACTTCTGGTTGTACAACGGTCCTGCGACTGATACAAATTCTGCTGGTATACCGTGTGAGATATTCTACATCGGTGTCCTGCAAAGATTGTTAACAAGTGAAGAAGTAAAGTGTTTAGTGAACGGTGTGCAGCCTTTGGAGATATTCACACTTGCGAAGGATATGATATTCTTCCGTGAGTATCCGTTGAAGACAACTGCCAGCTACTTCACAGCAATCGGTGATCAGTTCTTCCAAGGTACTTCATCCACTAATAACCTGGCCCTTGATACATATTATCGAAGCGATTTCAGTAATCAATATTACTTCGATAAGGCGACTGAGATAGTTTGCTCGAACAGTGTACGTATCGTTGACAGTCACTTCAGTGCAGCCAACGGTACTATTAACATTCGAGATAGTGTGCAGTTCAGTCAAACATTAGTTAAGACTAATGAGTACAACTATACGTTTGGAACAAGTATAACAATTGGTTCTACTTTTGCCTACGGTGGTGATAAGAATATTGTTATTAGCAGTTCATTCAGTCTGTCGGAGTTAAGTACACTTGGCTCGGAACGTGTCTTGGATTGCGGGAATCAGTTCCAGTTTGAATTGGATAACAAGGCTTGGGACGGTAAGATCAGCACTTCATTCACTATTACGACAGCTATATTATCGTCAACGTATTTGAAGATGATTAGCAGTTCATTGAGTTTCGATCAAGCTGTTGGGCACAATATCAAGGATGCTTCACTATCACATCTACTATTCCTCAGTGCAATTTGTGCTACTCAAGATGTTGAAGAATATGAAGTGTCAACACCGCCACTACACAATCTGGAAGTGTTGAGTCATTTCGAAGTATCTAAGATATTGACCCGTCCGTTGAGTGGTAACGACATACATCTTAAGAGTGAGTTCGATGTGATTCTTGAATCACCCGCTCAAGAGTTTGGCGTATGACGTACATCACTTACATACATCCGCATTGTATGGACGGGAGTGTGCCTGGTTACCTTGTTCCTATACAGTGGATCAATAGTATACCAGTAGCTGTCAGTGATAATAATATCAATAGTTTCTTGAGAGCATACTTCTATAGTCAAAGTACCAGTGCTAAAGTAACTATATTCTTCACTACAGCAGGACCGCAGAGTATTCAGTTCAAGACAGTTGTATCTAGTCAGGTCGTAACCGGAATCGGTGCAGCATCGGGCCAGTGGCAATTAGGTAAGGTTGAACTACACCTTACTAATTTAAGTGCCAATCAGATTAACACAATCAGGATTACTACGAACCAAGCCATCTGTTACGTAGTTGGCGTACTAGTGGAGACAGATCCATGATTCTAGAAATCCCTGTGTTGAATGGTGTACAATATAATGATGCAACTGCGTCACCTCGTATGGTAGTCTTCGGTGAGAGATACGCATTGAACTTCGCGAACAGTGGTGACACAATAGTGTTCATGGCTGCTCTGCCCAGTGGTTACTTGGGTGCTAGTCTCGATGTTAAGTTGTACTGGATGTTTCCCTTGATACCCACGCCACCACAGAGTGTTACGTGGTCTTTACAGATTGAGAAACTGACTGTTGGCAATTCACTCTTACTGAATAATTACAGTACACCTAGAATAGTGACCGATGCATCGAGTGACCCGTTTACAATTGTCACTAGCACGATTAACCTACCACTTGCTGACTTAGCTAGTATAACCGCTGGCAATTTGTTTCGGTTGAAGGTTGTAAGTGATACAGTGTCACCGACTGCAAAACCTTATCTCTTGAACTTGGCACTGTTTAATGGGTCTTAGAATCAATGGTTCAGGGTACATATCGTATAGTAATTTCCACTTGCCACCGGCTCCTTGGGCCTTGTGTTATAAGCGTGTTCAGATAGGTGAGGAACTTAACACTGATAATGTTAATCTAACGCTGAGTGGTGGCGGTACAAGTATTTCATGGGCGTACAATAAGTTTGGTAGTTCACGTGGGTTGGCCTTACTTTATTCAAGCAGCACACAGAACTTCAGACTGCCACATACGTTTGGTGCTGGCTCGGTATCAGAAGCGGTGTTCATTGACTATACAACTTCTGGTAACCTACGAGTTTGGAATATTAGTTCTAACACGATACAGGTGATGACTAGTCAGACTGTATCCAGCAACCTGAGTGAGATAAGTAAGTTATTGCTTACTGGATATAAGACTCCGATTACTGTATCACCACATGAATGTACTATTTGGTCTGACTACAACTTCAATAACACAGATATTTATGATCTGTATAACAACTATCCAAATCTACATTTCAAACGGAATCATTTGTACTTCTATGAACGGTACTTCACGACATTCAATAACCCGTATAGATTAGGACATTCTAGTGCAATTGAATATAACAATGTTGATGAAACTGGTGACGCTGATCGTTCTATCTTTCCACACATCTTCGGGTATAACTTTAGTCACTATCCAGTAATCACTGGACCGACTACACACGAGTACACTATCAATATCAGTAATAGTGTTGGACTAAGTGAAGCCAATACAACTGGTAGTTCAACCAACCGTAGTATTGAGAGTTTGATACGTATTGTAAGTTATCTCATCAATAATGAGTCAACGACTTTGGTGTGGGAGAACATTGTTAGGTTCGTGAATGATTTACGTAATCAGATCAAGCGTATTGATATACGGAATCATTTGTTCCTGATAGAGAGTTGGGTATCAGAGTATCCTGAGATTGGTCTTTCGATGCGTGGTGATGTCGTAGAACTAATTGTTAGTATGCTGTTGAGTATAGATGTAACGCGATACTTAGTAGACTATGTTATTGTTGGCACTGAAGCTGAGGCTTACGTAAGTTAGGGGTGAATAATGTCCGTACCAAGTATCCCTCCATACACAAAAGTAACCTCAGTAGTTCTAAGTAAGGATGCCGATGTTGTCGATCTAGGTCGAGCAGCTTCCTACGGAAACTCTGAGGAATTATTCAAGAATAGAGTATTCCATGATGAGAATGATTTAATAATCTCGTTCAGGTCGGAGACTTGGCCACGGTACGCTGTGTTAACATTGGACGTGAGTCCTGTGACAATTGCTGTGGCTGAGGCACTAGAAGATTTCTACTACGATCATCTAGGTGAGTTGGTTGATCTTACTGTGAATAATGTAGTGTATACTGGTGTCATCCAGGAACCGAAATTGGAAGTTATTGATGAACGGAATGACAATTGCAACTACAAGGTTGCAATAACATTGGAGACGGAGGTAAGTCCATGATGATCTTCAAAGCTCCGTATCCTGATTCAACTTATATCTTGACATTGCCTAGTCCTTCTCTGAATGACGTTCGACGATTGACGCTTGACCAAGAGATACGTCGTAATCTGAATCATGAGATCATCACGTATATCAAGCGTAACAATAACAAGCAATATACTTGGCAGTTCCTAGTAAGTGTTGCTAAGAAGTGGGAAGCATACTACTTCATGCGTGAGTATGCCGAACAGAAGATGCAAGTAATCACTCACAAGGATAAAGTGTTAGTTGGTTACTTGATTAATGGTAGTCACCATTATACTGCCGAACGACGCGGTGACTATCCCACTGGCATACATGAGTACGGTAGTCCGGGCGATATTATCACAGAAGAACTTTGGTCTGTCACTATTGACTTCGTAGGGGATGTATTATGAGAACTTTGTCTAGTGACATACTTCTGGAACTTCAAAAGCGAACCGCAGTTGAACCTATCGTAATCGTAGGTGTCAATTGGAAAGGTTCGCTTATTCTATATAGTGACAAGGAGCTGCCTGGCGTACACGGTAAGGTGATAAGCATAGGCAATATTAATCACGCATTAGTGATTCAGAAAATCAACAGCTCGTCAGTCACAGTTAGACTCAGTGACACTGATGGCCTGGTCCGGGGACTCTATGATACGAGTGACCTGCACAAGCGTGAGTGTTTCATCTATCAACATCTAGGCGGTATCAACAAACGCTTCACGATCTTCAAAGGGCTAACTAATAGCCCGATAACTTGGGACGAAAGTACACGTGAGATCAGCTTCGAGATCATCAGCGAGATAGAAGGTGCTGAAGTTGGGTTCAGCCCTGAGCAGGCACAGTATGATTATGTGTCTGAGGATGCCGTCGGTAAGGCGTGGCCACTGTGCTTTGGTGACGTGCTTCATGTACCCGCGACTAAGGTTCGTTCGACGCCTAAAGGCACACTCAAGACGAAGATTGACATGGTCGATGCAACTTTGTACTATAAGTTGCTAACGATCATTGATGCCTATTTCCAGTCTATCACACAGTACAATTATTACAAGCAATTGGCCAGTCGGATGGGTGAAGTCGTTAGCACGATGATTAACGAAATCGTGCAGTATCAATCAGCGGCTCAAGTGGTCAAAGCAATATCTGAACAGGTTGGAACAGCTAGTACACCTGTTGAGGCTACCACTATAGCCTATGTCTATTTGATCGGTCAGGAAGATAAGATCAACAGGGACACGGCTTCCTTGGATGCTACTGTCCGTACTAAGAAGCAAGAGTTGGAAGATAAGAAAGCTGGCCGGATTCCTTGGGGAACTTTGTCACCTAAGAAGACGCGGGAAGAACTTAAACGACTCCGTACTGATTTACAGAATCGTAAGAAGTTGCACCGTGATATTGTTCGTGCCAAGAAGATCGTCGAGAAGTATATCGACGTAGTTGAGTGGGAACTGGACGTTCAACACAAAGCCTTCCAGAAGCAGACAGAAGTATTCAACCAGATCGTTGAACTGTACGCACAGTATCAAAAGGTCCTGGAGGAATACTGCCAACAGAAGAAGAACGTCACGGATGTCGTGTATGTTGAAGGTGGTGAAGACTTCCCGCAGAATACTCAGCTCGATTTGTTAATTAACAACATGCGAGTTCGAGGTAGCTTCAGTGATAAGAAGTTCACTATCACGAACATCTTACCGAAGTATACCAATGTGCCACTAGGTGAACGCCAACCAATTCTAAATAATTGTGGTGACGACGATGAGACATTGGACCTTAATACGTTCTTTGTAGCAGATCGTAGTTATAACCTTAAGAAGTGTTGGGCCTTGGTACAGTCGGTAGATGGTACATACCATATTATCAATATCAAAGAACAGGACCGCGACCTTTGCTACTTCGATTTAGTTAAGCCGGATCAGGACTTCACTGGAGGTGGCTCAGCAAACTGGTTACGTGGACCAAGTGAATTGTTCTCAAGTTCAGCACGTTGGCCACTGTACTACGGTCCAAACATTCCAAAGGCGGCTGCATACGCTGTTTACCAAACACCGTGGGGTGAGATGCAACCTATTGACTTTATGGAACAGAACTCCTATGTTTCTGGTTTCAATAACTACGTCAATACTACGTTACAACGGTATCAAGCTGACCCACTCGATGCAGACGAGAATAAGAATCTTTATCGTTTGCAACGTCTTTACAGATTCGATGTTGGTGAAGACTATTTGTTCTTCGATCCATTTGAAGCTCGTGAAGTGTACAACGTAATCGGTGTGGACATTCGTAAGATACTTGAAGTAGCCGCTGTACCATTGGAGCATTGGTTCGATCGGACCAAGTATAATATCGACGTGTTCGAGATGCCTGACGATGCCCTATGGTCCGGTGACCCAGGTAATACGGTAACTGATTTCAACAATCCGTTTGAAGTATACGTTGCCAATATCGTCCCGTCAGATGTGTATTGCGTCAGCGCTTACCGGGTCAATGAGAAAGGTGAAACTATCCTAGACATTGTGCCGGATGACTACTACACTTTGAATGAGTCAGAGAACTTAGGACTATTGACTGTTACAAGTTTGAAGTTCTATGTTCCTTTGTCACAGATTCAAGGTGAGCAATGGAACGATCAGATATACGTTTCACTTCAAAGTAGTATAAGTAATAATGTCGTTGACATTCTGATTTACTTAATCGAGAAGTATTGTCCAGGTAAGACTTGGGATGCTACGACGTTCAATAATGTTAAGAGTTTGTTTGGTGACAAATACCCTGCTAACTTTGCATTGTTTGAACGTAAAGATGTCTTGACGTTACTGCAAGAGATAGCCTTCCAAGCTCGGTGCCAGATAGTCATGGTCGATGATTGTTTCTATCTATACTATCTAGCCAAGGAACCAAGTACAGTCCGAACTATCAACGATAGTGACATTGAAACGGGTACATTGAATCTCGGCTATACTGCAACTGGTGACTTGGTCACTAAGTACACAGCAGTCTGGCGTGAAGATTATCTTCCCGATACCAAAGAGAAGAAGATCGTACTTCGTAACAATATGGACAAGTACGGGTTACATGAGCAGGAGTATAATTTCTATATCTTCAATATCAAGTCATTGGTAATGAAGTCTGCAACTTTCTGGATGCTACGTTATTCAAACACATTCAAGACACTTAACTTCAAGACGTTCTTGAAACAATTGGACTTACAGTTGTATGACTGTGTTGACGTTCAAACGAGTCCTGCTATCTTCGGTAAGTGTTTGATTGAGGAAATCAATTACGATCCAGCCAATCACGACTTAACTGTTTCATTGGCCACACCTATCTTGGCTGGCACTGATGAACAGTATAAATACTATTGGCCGTCTGAGACAGACAAACCTTATCCACCTGAATCAACTGGGCCGATACTTGACCCGCCGGAAGGAGCTTAATCATGTCACAAGACCAAGGTTCGTATGGTGCTGACGATGATGACGTAGTTCCTCTGAGTCCGTTGAACTCAATTGATGGTATACCGGCGGGGAACGCAAGGAAGAAAGTTCCCCAACGGTTACATCGCTTGATCGACTTCGATACCAATGTCAAACCGGATACGCCAGTCCAAAGAACAACGGATGTCTTTTGGGGCAAGTTCATTGATATTGATACAAGTCAGGTGATAGACGGTAAGACGTATTATGAAGTCCAATTGAATAACGGGCAGTTCGTACAGGCTTACTGGCCTGAGCAAACGAAGGATCATGTTTGGAAGGAAACCCAACTGATCCAGGTCGTATTCAACGGTACTGATTATATAATCGTCACACCGGCTGACAAGAAGAGCAGTTATCTTTGGTGGGAAGCCAATGAAACATTATATCCAGGTGGTAGTGCTAAAGGCAAACTACGTTATTATGACGATGCTGCCGAGACTCCCGGCTTCAAGGATAACAATTGCGAAGTAACAGTTAAGGATACCGAACATCGTAATTTTGTCTTGAAGGGTGAGAAGATACAGGTACGTACAAATGATCTTGAGTATGAAGCAATTGGTTCATACGGTTTGATGCGTAAGGCTCGAACGATTACTGCAATCGAAGTTGGTGCTGAACAGGATGTGTATGTCTACACTAAAGGCAGTAAAGCAAAGGAGCCCACTCCTAATTCACACCCTCCGACTGAACAAGATGTTAAAGTCAAGGTCACTGTGAACTGGGCCCGTACAAAGCGTGCCGAAGTTGGTAAGGACGTATTCATACAATACTTCACGGATGAAGAGAAGTGGATATTCCTTGGAGGGTCATGCTGATTATGGATACTATTGGTGATTGCGATTGTTGCAATAAGTCCTCACGATATAATAGATACTGTATTATTAAGAGTGTAACTACTGAAACATTGAATCCTAATTTACCTGAATCAGTTAATAACTTACGTACTAAGTTTACATATTACTTGGCCAAGCGTGCCTGTAAGACACAAGGCTATTACAGTTACCATTCTGGTTATGCTATTGGTAACGAAGTCATGTTCGATGCTAGCTTGGAACCTTTCACATCGTTTGATAATGGTGATTGGTCAATCAAGTTAGATGAGTTCACTGTCGAGACAACAACGCAAGAGATTGAAGCATACAATCCGGATGAAACATGGTTGACTGTACACTCTGATGGTACTGATGAGTTTGTACATGTTATTTGGACATACCGTAAGGTCCAACGTGCTGATTATACTGTTGAGACTGGTCTTACATATTCAGGTGATACTAAAGTTGAACAACGCTTGATGCGGATACATACTGGTCTCAAGGCTATATCGTACCATAAGCCGCTCACGTTTACTAAGGGCCAGCTCAAGATAACTGCTGGTGGCTTCGGTGTATATAGTAGTGTGGGGTATGTCTCAAACCAGGATTATGAGAAGTGGTATGCTTACTCCAATCAAGTAACCAATACGTGGGGTTGTAGGATGATACAAACTCCAACGAAGCTTTGGATATCTTCAATGGGGTTTGAGCCATTCAATAATTTCTATGGTTCAGGTGCCAACAATTGTCTAGCTATGGTTGGTTTCACACACCCTAATGGACCTACTTGGTATACTGATGTCTTCATTGAGTTGGACTTGTTACAAGGCAAGGTCACACATGAGATGATCGGCAGATCCAACTACTTCACAGCACACAGACCGTTCTTCAACACCAGTTTGATGATACAGGATGAAGATAATATAGTTGGCTTCAAGTGTACCTCAGGGCTACCGTACCATCGTTGCGAAGTAGTCAGTGGTAAGCTCAAGTTCGATGATAACTTGCCGTACATTGACGAGTACCAAGTGATTAAGCAAATCGACTATGATGGTTACTATGATGGTGGCTTCGCGAAGATGGGTAATGCAGTAGGTGTGTTTGGACAAGCTATACACGTTTCATGGGGCCAGGACTGGGGTAAGAATACCTATGTTGGAATCAGGTGGAATGATCTATCTTCAGGTAATCCAATAACACATACTGCATATACTAATCATTATCAGATATATGCTAACGGTGTTGAACAACATGCCTTCGCGGATGCCTACGATCAGAACTACACCGGAATCAATTTCAGACGTATACAAACTGCTGTGAAGAACGGTTACGTGATGTATACGTTGTCAACAGGTTACACTTATTCGATTAATAATTTCACATACTACGGTTCAAATGGTATCGAGAAGTGGACACAAGTGTTCCCGGAAGATAGAAACTTGGTTCCTTGGCCAGGGAACTCATTCTATGATAATGGTGCAGCCTACTTCAATGATAAGTATATGGAGTTATCTGGTGCACCAATTGACTTCCGTGATTATATTACTGACGACAGTGTAGCAATTGATAGCAACTTCAAATATACTGAATACTATTATGCTACCGCTGAACCTGGTCAGATGGAAGTCATGGAGAACTTCTTATGGGGTCTCAAGAATAACATCTTCGTACCCTGTGTGAATGTTCAGAACTATCCTGATGATCTACCGTTCACACCTGATCCACCTGATCCATTATTGAATGAGAAGGTGATCTATGATGTCAACTGGCGTAACT
>ERZ724522.1645-NODE-1645-length-11663-cov-3.819263_pt1 | contig 11663 bp, 17 predicted proteins | sample MGYA00376055_ERZ724522 | MGnify/ENA primary metagenome ERZ724522 (study PRJEB28724, sample SAMN07190884) | wastewater metagenome | isolation source: effluent of sewage treatment plant in Hong Hong | place: Hong Kong | collected 2016-03-17 ... | reverse complement strand
CGGATATTCTTTGCCTAAGTACCATTGCCTAAACAAGTCCAGATACTGCTTTATGCTTGCTTGTATTTTGGCCTCTAGTTGCTCAATGTCTGCGTCAATGCTGGCCAACGCGCTCTGGAGCATCGGCACATCTATGCGCACCCCGTGCTCAGTCATGGGCAAGGTCACAAGGCGGTACAGGGGCATGACTTCATCAGTATAAAAGAAATCAACCAACCCATCACGGTGCAAAATCGGCAAGTAGTGTTGCATCACACGCCACGTAAGCGCACAGTCCTGCAAGCAATACTTGGCCATGATTTGCAAGTCAGCTTTGTAGAATTGCTTTTCAGTGCCTCCATTAGCCTGAATGCTCGCAAGCATATCGGCTTGCTCTGCTTTCACATCCCGGCCAAATAAATCTGCCGACACATCTTTTAGCCCATAGCTAAAGCGATTTTCGTCGCAGGTGTGGGCAAGCAACAGCACGTCTGTGTGCAAGGCCTCAGCCAAATCAACACCAAAGTATTGTTTGATAAATAGCAGGTCGAACGCACCGTTGTAGGTCACGAGCTTTTTGCTCTTGAGCTGCTCCAAAATCTGCTCAAAGGCAGGTCGTTTAAGCAATAAAGACAGGGAGTCGGAGGCTTTGTCGTATTGTTGGCGTGCTAAGTAGAAGCCGTGTTGGCCGTCATGCAGGCCGATGCCAATTATTGCATCCTTGCGCGGGTTAAGGTCGGTGGTTTCAATATCGACAACAACATGCTCGGCGGTGCTTAACCAAGCCCGGACTTGCTCTAATTGTGCTTCAGATGTAACAACCACACGGCCCCCTCTAGCCGCCTCCATGCAAAAGAAAGCCGGGGTAGCTTGGAGGGTAGCTAGCCCCGGCCAGGTGGGAAACTAAGCGGTCAAAACTTCGAAATTGTGGAATGACTTACCAGCGGACTTGCCTTTGCCAGCAACCTTGCCACCGTAGTTGATTTGCACCAACGTGCCTTCAGACACCATGGCCATTTGGCGGGCCAAAGAGCCAGTAGAGTTGATAATTGTCAGGTCGCCATTTGCTGAGCGAATTTTGTAGTCAAGCTTGGTCGCATCGTACTTATTTGGCACTGCACCCTCATAGATGCCTTCGGCCACCGTGCCAACAAACCCCTCTTTGGCGAGTTTGGACGGGCGAACGATGTTGAGCGCACCTTCAGCTGAGGTGCTGCGAATGGGTTTGAAAACCGGGGCGGTGGTTTCTGCTGCAGACATTTTGGACTCCTTTGGCCTGTTATGGCCTAATAGGCTAAGCGCGGCATAATCGCCGCATGCATACAAGTTTATTGCATTGCGTTACGAGGTGCAACATTTTTCTGTGCACACATACGTAAAAATTGCTTTACGTCGGTGCCGGTCATGGCCTCCAGGCTTGCCACTGCTTGCCTGGCCTGATTACAGCACAAAATGCACTCCAGGCTTAGGTTGCTGTCCTTGTCGGCCATGTGGGCCTCCACAGCCTCAAGCAGGTCCATGAAGCGATATAGGGCACTAATTAGCTTTGAATTAGCGATGTTGTCCTTAGGCTCCATGTAGTTTACTCCGTTGCTGTTTCCAGGCCGAATTTGGGTTTAGGTACAAAGTGCTGCCGAGAGCTTTTTTGACGGGCAGGTCATCAAGCATCATGATGGGTTTTGACATGCAGGCGGCCACACAGTCTTCGAGCCCCAGCGCAAGCACAACCGCCTTAGCCCACTTATAGCCACCGGCCGACCATACAACTATGTGGGCGCCACGGGCAGCACGTTCACGGATAAGCTGTACATGAGGCAAGTGAATAGCCACAAGCTGCATGCAGTGCATATAAGGGTCATATACCAGCAGTTTAGGCAGTTTTGGGTATTTTGCAACATCATGTAAAATAAGCGTGTCGTCCGCGTCGCAAAAAACAATTTGCTCATTAGCGATTGTTTTCATAACGGCGACTCGGTTTTGCGATTAATAACCTTAAAGCCGCCTTCAACGTCTGCCAGTGCACGTTGGGCAAACTCAGACACGACCGGGCACTGCTGCGCCTTAGGCAGCTCGGCACCGGGCGCCAGTGGGGCACCGAACCGCTCATGCAACTCCTGCGACAGAGCTAAAGCACGCCAAGCCAATGAGCTGGCTTCGGCCAAAATAGTGTCATTGCCTACTAGCAAGCTGTCGCGGTCACGACGGGCCAACAAGTCCTCAAGGTCCATGAGGTGTCTGAGTATGCAGTCGCTGTGGTCGGTGCTTTTGCCGCGTGCGTGGTACATCGGCTCGCCAGGATTGTGCTTGTCATTGCCAATTTTGCTTATGCGTGCAACACCTGCTAATGCAGCCGGAAAATACCTTAGGACTCCTCGGCACAACGGATACTCTTTGCGCTCCTGGCTGTCTGTCGGTAGTGTCAGGTCTCTTTTGCTCATTCGCCCCCCGGCTTGTAATGCCCCTAAACTTCAAGTATTTCGTACTCACTAAATTCTAACGCACTTTTTTGCAATGCGTCAACAGCCCAGATGCCAGTTTCACGGCACTTTTTATAAGTTATAAGTGCCTTGTTGGTCATGGCGTGGCCTTGCACTAAAGTGTCAGAGCTTGCTTTATAAACGTCCCATTGCTCGTCAGTTTTGCTGTAAACGCCAAAGTAAAAATCAAACAGTTTGCGGTACTGGTCATACATGACTTGGCAGTACAGTGCCGCCGACAGTTGGTAGTAATACTCAGCTACTGTTAACTTAAACAAATCAGAGCCAGCTGGGTGCCTGGTGGTTTTCAGGTCCAGTATATAGCCCTTGTCTATGTTGATATAGTCGGCCCGAGCTTTGACTGGCACGCCAAGCAGTTCGGTTGCGCATGTGTGTTCCGGCAAGCCACCTTTAAGCAACTCAAGCAACTCAGGCCTGCGCTGGGCAGCTTTCACAGCCACATCAACGCGATGTTTTTGCGGTGTGCTGAGTATAAGCTTGTCAGAGTTGTCGGCGCAAAACTGCTCGTATGCATCACCCTGTTTGCGCCAACCGCTAAAAACTGCAATTTCGGACTCAAAAAGCTCCGGCTCCAACAGTGCCGTATGTATTGCTGTGCCTTCATCCAGGTGCGCTCCCGCCAACTGCACACTGTTACCCTGTATATGCTGGCGGTAAAAATCGGCCGGGTCTTTGAGCAAGAGCTTGAGCTTGCTGGAGCTTAGATACTCGCGGTCACTGTGATATTCGGCGTTGCTGCACACATTAACGCCCTTTTGAAGCTTAAAACTCACTGGCACTCCTATTTTGCTATTCTAGCGGCTTGTAACGCTTCGCGCAAATCAAATTGATGCGTGTTTTGTAAATTTTGGTATGCCCGGCGCACATACATTTCGCGAGTGCTGGCGTCAGCGCCCGCCTCGGCCAGCCGGTTGCCCAGCCAAAAGAAAAATGCATTTCGGCCGCCCAAGCCTAGCTCAGCAATGGCACGGTCAGGCGCATCCAAATACTTAAATAGCGCTACATGCAGCCAATAGCTGTTGCTTGCGGCCGGGGCTTCAAACTGCACCAAAGGTAGGTTAGGCAATATGCGGAGCAGCCCCTCGTTAGGTACCCGGCTGCCTAGCATGTGCAATGTCTGCCGCTTGCCCGTATCCGGCCTGAGTACGCCCGGCAGTCTGCTCAATCGGCTCGGATTTTTGCACGCTGGGTCAGCTTGGGACAACAGCGTGTGCAGCCGCCTGGCTACTTGCCGGTAGTCGTTTAAGCTTGGCAGTGCATCCTGCAGGCTGATAATAAAATGGTATGATTTGCCGCCCGAATACACAATGCTGGTTACGGGCACCTGGGAGGTTACATAAGCAATCTGCTGCTCCAACGGCATGCCATCTAACTCTATCAAGAAGTTTCTGAAGCACGTGACATTGTGGTCCGCTCGCCGAGGCAGGTCCGGCCGGTGCCACTCCTTAGTTGGGTTTCGGTCTTCGTAGCTGTCGAGAGCGTTGATGCAGAAAAATGTATCGTCAGGCGCGGGGGCCTCAAACACACGATAGGCATTCTCGTCGGCGCCAAAGCAAGTTTGTTGGCCTGTGTCAAACAGCACGTTTAGAAAATCTTGCATTAAACCGCCTTTACCTGACCACTAGAGCCCTTCAAGCGAAATCCTTTGTAGCCGAAGTCGGCGCCGTCTGGGCCGTCAACCTGCACCGGGTTTTCTAGGCCACGCTCGCGCAAGCATTCTTGCCACTCTGAAGTCATGAAACGCAATTGCTCATTCGTCAGACACTGTTGCACCTGATACTCATGAAACCGTTTGGCCAGGTCTGCAAACGGGCAAAACGCATCCGGCGCATAAACAATGTTTTGCTTTTCAAAATGCTTCATAATCAGGTAGGAGCCGCCAGAGCAAGCAGTGACCATGCTGCTAAACACGTCGGCCGGGATGGCAATGTTGTCCTGGCCGGGTGCTACATGCTTCTCAAACATCGGGCGGCACTTAGCCAAAAACGCCCACACCTCTTCTTTGAGCCGCTTGCCAAACTGAGAGTCGCGCTTGTCCGTTTTCTGTAAAATAAGTCGCAACAGACGTGTAGTCTGAAACCTGCTCTCAGGGTTGATAAGCGGGTCTTTGTTGCTGTGTACGAGTAACTTGGCTCGCAGCACGCCGCTTTTGGCTTGCTCCCCTTTGCGTTCGATAGATGCACTATCACCGCCAGTAATTTGCTTAATGGCTTCTTTTTTAATTAAGTTGAGATAGCCACAGTCCGGGAATGTAATCAGGATTTTGCCGTACACGCTGCCCAAGAAAAACTGATTGCCCAAGTCGTTTTCTTTGACTGAGTAGCACTGGTGCTCGCCGATTGCATACTCTAACGCTTTTTGCACCTCTGACTTGCCATCTTGGCCGGGCCCACGTATCCAGCACACTTGCCTGACAGTGTTGGTCGGCTCGAAAATTGACCAAACCCAGGCCATAAAAAGCTCCGGGTAGTCCAACCTGCTTAAAAACTCATCCCAAGTCGGTGTTGGCCCTTCAATAAACAAATCGTCGTCAAGCTTGCGAAAAGCGTACTCATCTTTTTGCCAACTGATAGCCACAGGCGGGCGCTCCAGCTTCAGGTCCGGGTCGTTTAGCAACTCGTCGCGAATGAGTGTGCGCACAAAGTCCGTGAAGCTGTATTTAGCTCGAATGGCCTCGGTGCTTGGGTTTGAGCGGTAATATTCGCGCAGTTCGCGCCACAGTTCATCATTAGCATATAGTGCATCATAAATGCTCTGCTCAGACTCGTAACTGATGTAAGCAACTTGCTTGCGTTCGTCCACTGTGTAAACCGACCGCTTTTTGTCCGGCCCCATGTAGAAGCAAATGCCAAGCTTAGGCTTTAATTCTGCATACACCATCTCCCAATCCGGCCTGGATGCCTTGTCTTTTAGTGCCTTGCGAAGTCGCTGTATCTCCTCAGATGACAGGCCCATCAATTTTACGCCGCGTAGCAAGTCTTGGGCTTCAGAGTCGCGCAGCTCGGTACCGTGGTTGTCTAGCCAAATCTGTTTCAGGCGTTCGACGGCATCCTCAAGCTTGAGTGCCCGCCACTCGCCCTTAATCATAAATTTGCTGACAGATTTATTATAGACAAACCACTCAATTGCCTGCATTCACCCCCCTCTTTGCTCCGCAGTGCCTTGATGCATTAAAAGCCTAGCATGGGTTTTATGCGCCGCGCAAGCAAACATGCGTAAAAAATGCACCCATAAGTTTTTCTTATGGCGGGGCCTTTTGCTGCTCAATATTAAGGTTGCATTAAGGCGGGTTGGCTGGAGGGGGTAAATCGGGCGGCCGTCAAAAAACAGATATGTGCATACCCCTAAAAATGCGCTGTTTTGCGAATTCCCCAGAGTTTCTACATACTTATTAAGTTTTTTAATATTTTTTGATGCTTTTCTGCCTCTGGCCTGCTATCCGCCCCCAGCGCACCCTACAAAGCTATCAATTGCATTATGGCTTGTTTTTGCCTTATGCGTCAAGTAGCTAATTTCAGCTTTTTTCGTCATGTTGCCGCAACAAGCTAAAAACCGCTAAAGTACGAGCCAGACTGGCCGATAAGTGCATTGAGTCATGATGCATGTAATTTTTGGCCGACGCCCAATTTGGGCCCAGCGGCATAAGGAGGGTTTATGCCAAGTACGCAACAAGAGGCTGTGGGAGCCCAAATAGGCCCGCAGGCCCCCTTCAGCTACAAGGCCTTGCGGCACTTACCCGGCATCCGGGACCTGCTAATTGGCAACCAGTGTGCAGTTATAGAGTATCAGGATGGGCGCTGTAAGCGTTTAAGCGCCGACAGCCCACAACGCCTAATGGTGCTTTTGGAGGCTTGGCTGCTGCCCCTGCATGCCCAGCACGAATTCAGTACGTTGGACGCATATAACCGTGCTATGGATGGTGCACTTGAACGCACGGACCCTTGTGTGCGTGTTGCCTAAATGCGTTGGATTTAAACGCATTAGGTGGCAGTATGGGCAAATCAATTTTGTTGCTAAACAAACCACTTTAAGCCGTGTCAAGCCAAACCACTTTAAGCCGTGTCAAGCCAAACCGCTTTAGGCCGCCTCAGCCTAAACCGCTTTAATTTGCCTCATGGCTAAACAAATTCAGCCAATGAGCAGATAACTTGCCAAAAAATTGCAACAGGCCCTAAAGTCCTGGTGCACTGCATCCGAATTGTTTAGTGCTTGGCGCATTACTGCACGTGAACCCGCGCTAAGCAAGGAGGCCGACGTGCCTATACCAGCCAAAAGAAAGTTAACAGCCCAGGTCCAGTTGCTCCTCCAGGCCTATGATGGTCTCCGGGCCGATGGCCTTACGCATGAGATAGCCTGGAACCAGTTGGCTGCACACACCCACGCCACTAAAATGTCCTGCTTGCAGAAATTACTGCTGCAACGCAGAGCTGAGCAGGCCAAGGCGGCAAGTGAAACTGTGGCCCTTGACAGCAACAGTGCTAACGGCGGCTGCGAGCCAAGCGACAGCTAGTCTAGTAGCCGTTTCTTGGCCAGATAAAGCTCGACCTTGCCCATGCACTGAGCATACGCAGACTCTTTCTTGCCTATCAGCTCTGGCCTGGCGTTGTTGTCTCGGTGCTCTGCCACGCAAACCGCCACGAGGTCTGGCAAAACTGCCTCTATCAAAGCATCATTGGGCATGCGCCATTTCAGTGCCCCAGTGCGTTTATCTCGCTGCAAGTTAGCGCGGAAAGCAGCTAACATGGGGTATACCCAGCCGTTGGGCACTCTGTGCTCCACAGTCTCGCCAATGAATGGCAACCGCGTTTCCTGCTTCATGTGCGACATGCTGCTAAAATACCTAAAGCCTGCCCGCTTTGCTGCATCGGGCGTCAGTTGCCGTATCCGGTCTCCAAGTGCCAAAATCTCGGGCAGCAGCGCAATCAGTGGCAGTAATCGGTCGCTGTCTTGCTCCATGTCTGCCTTGAAGTGCTTTAGGCCCAGTGCCTGCCGATTATACAACGAGTTTGGGTGATGTTTGCTATCGTAGCGCTCCAGGTTAAACATGCTAAGGTACACAAGCACTTCAGATATATAGACATCGCCTCTATCGCCTTGGTGATAGGCAATATCATGCTCGCCCATCTTGCCCGCCATGCTGCGCCTAATCAGGTCAAACTCACCCTGCAAGTTAGTCAGTGACAGGTCATCAACTTGCCTGCTGCGATTAAGCCCCTCGGCCATTTCAGGCACAAGCTCCGGCTCTATGCCCGTGTATATATTAAGCCTTACATAGGCACGCTCAAGCGCCAAAAGGTCCTGGTCTTCTGCATGCTCTATTGCTTCTCGAATTGCCGTGTAAGTATGCCCGCCATTAATAATGCCATGGCGGCCCCGGTCAGTGAATGTGAGATGCAGCTTTCCAGTTTCTTCACCAGAGCGTTTAGAGTAATTAGCTGCATCAACGAGCAAGTAGATGCCCTGGTTTTTCAGCACCATGTCGGCCGGGTTATCCAATAATGTGCTCATGATGCCTTTGGACACTGGACCTGCTAACAACCCTTTTTTTGTTTTGTTGGGCACTCGGGGGTTAACCTCCATGTACTCATCCAGCTCTGGAGGCACATCTATAGCGCGTACATAGGCGACACCAAGCTTGGCCCCCGGCACCCCCGGCAACTCCAAACTCTTAAAGTCGTGCACTGGCAAATCAATGCTTAACGGCGCATTCAGGTCATATACGGCAGTAATTTTGGCTTCGTTGGCCTTTGGGGCTTTAGCGGTCATTCGAGCCTCCGGGTGCATACAAATTGCACTAAGTGTGCTCGGTGTGCAACACATTTGTGTGCACTGGCGCTCTACATAAAATCTTTACAGTGCTGCAGCGCAGGTTGCTGGCCATCGGGCAGGCTATGGGCATCCGGGTACCTGTGGCTGCACAAATGCTGCCCGACCACCCCTATGCCCCTCACGAGCCGGGTCTGTGCCACTACCCAGCCTTAGGTGGCTTAAAGTTTACGCGGGCGCGGTTCCGGTACCGCCGCCACGACATTTCAATGCTCTGATGCCCAAGCCACGCCGATACATCCTCCAGTGCCTGGTTATGATGCAACATCAAGTCAATAAACCCTTTGCGCCCGCCGTAGCATGTCACCTGCCGCCCCAAATGCCGCTTAAGCACCTTGTTCAATGGCCGCTTCAGCTCGCCGCCCGCATCTATATATTTAAGCAGCTGGACCTGCTCGGGCAAAAAAACGGGTATGTGTTTCCAACGCTGCTCCCTAGGTACGCTGACCAACTTTGCTTGATAAATGCTCAGTATAAGAATTTTTAATGCCTTGTCAAACTCTGTCTTATAGCCGAGCTTCGAGTGCCTAAGCCGGTCCACTTCGCCGGGCCTCAGCCCAAACCAGATGGTGCACTCTAGCCACCGTAGTTGCTTCTCAGGCAGCCCCGCCTCCTTAAGCTTTATCAGGTCTTGGGGCGTGAGCGGCTCTGAAGCCTGGTTGGCATCCGCATCCAGGTGAGCATCGCGCAGCCGTTGTGCTTCAATGGCTGGTATCCGGCCCACGGGCCTGTAGGCATCTGGCAGCATCCAGTTGCCAAACAAATCCAGCACCCGCACCAGCTTTTTTGCATAGTCCAAGCTTATGGTTTGCTTTCTCATCCAGTTAAACACTTTTTGTTTATCGCTAGCAAACCGCGCAGGACTCAGTTCACAAGCAGCAATCAGCTTTTGCACCGCATGCCAATGCGACAGTAGCTTACGGGAGCCTGTCGGGTCGTATGTGCTGGTCAAATGCTCTTGAAACGCTTTACACTGCCGCTCCGGCAAATATGCAGAGCTGATTAGCTCTAACTGCTTATGATTGCTGATGGCCCGTACTCGTGCCCACTTCTCGGCCGAGCCTTGCTTATTAAGCAGCCGCACAACCTCTTGCGCATCCTGAATGCTCATATTGGCACTAAGGCCTAGCTGCCCCCAAGCTTCGCGCGGCACTGCCTTTTGCTGCCGCTGCCCATTAACAAAAATTTGTTTTGCAACACACCAACCTTTAGCGGTTTTGCGCACATAGTAGCTCATACATCTCCTATCGGAGCCCCGAGCCCGGCACGCAAGGCCAGCGAACTACCTACACCGCCGACATGCGTGTAGGCACTTTATAGGCTAAGTCTTTGATATTAAAAGGGAATTTGGTGGCTCGGGACGAAAAAAGACTGCCTACACAGACAACGTGCCTTAGGTTGCAGTTGACCGCAACAAAATTGCTGCTAGGCGTAATAATTTCATTATGAGGCATTTTGGCTTGAAGTGCATTCAAAATTTGACGCCCTGCCCAAAGTGCATTAATCTGTATTAAGCAACTCAAAGCTCTGGAGGGCTGTATGTACCAGTATTATGTCGAAACGATGCAGGCGCTAAAGCAGCAAGGTGTAAGCCGTGAAGACGTATTAGACGTGCTTGAGTTTGATAGCGACCAATACCCCGACATGGATGAATTAAAGGCTGCCCGTGACGCCGTATATGGCAAAGAGGTAGCCGGTGGGTAAAGTAAAAGAAGCCGCACTTGATGGCAGATTATGCGCCAGAGCCGATGGCCAATCACGCACTGCATCACAAGGCTCGGCCTACCCGCTTATCGAACGGTTAGGTCTTGATGTCTTTTTTAACTCTGATTTTGGCGGTCGTCATAATAGTCAAACTTTGATTATGCAGTTTGATGCCGTGAAGGCTGAGGACCTTGAGCGTGTGTTGGCCTCAGCACCCCTGCTCAAAACTGACCAAGGCACGCATGACTTTTTGGCCGTTGGTGTCCAACCAATCCAGTCGCCGGACACGGCAGAGTCACTGCTTCGTGAGTTTATCGAAGTACATGACCGGACTCGCCCATTCTCGGATTTAGAGAAAGCACTTAAACGAGCCCGCAAACTCCTTGAGCAATCGGAGGGCAAATGAACTGCCCACACTGTGACACAAGCTTGCTTGGCGACCCAATACCGGAAAAAGACCGGCAACACTACAGCCCTCCCTACTTTTGGGGCCGAGAAATAGGCATTGAATATCCGGAAAAGTATGACGGTATCTGGGAGTGGAAATGCCCTGATTGTGGTGGGACGTGGCTTTCCGAAGCAGCAAAGATTTTGAGTCGAGGTGCTGAATGAACTGCCTTCACTGCGGCGAGCGCATAAGCCTTGTAGAGCAATTTAAAGTTTGGCTCCAAGCTCAAATACCTGCGCGTGTCTACTACAAGATTGAAGAACTGAAACAAGACCGGGACCTCGAACGGCTTAAAGTGCTGTATGCGGCTACCGCCAAGCTAACTGCGCGGGAGCACCAAGTCTGCCAGGGCCGGATTGCCGGAGCTAGCTTTGAGGATATTGCGCGAGAAATGAACGTAACCCGTGAACGTATTAGGCAAATTGAGGCTAAAGCTTTGCGCAAGCTGGAGCGAAACAAATGAGCCATAAAATCTTCCGCCCCGAGGACTTCTTAAGCATTCGTCTGTCATGTAGCGAAGCCCAGCGCCAAGGAATAGCCGACATCGCCAACCGCAAGCTCGAGTCATTGCTTGGGCCGTATGTGCGCTTCGGCAACAATGGGCCTGCAACGTGGATTGTTATGGGTGAATGTGAGGCAGTGCATCCATTCGACACCCACCGCGCCCGGCTGTTCAACGTGCAAGAGATAGTCAAAGAGCCGTGCGAGCATGAGCCTAAGGCCGTTAACATCTGGACGCTAGATAAATACATCTGCGCCAAATGTGGCGCGCCTTTGAAGGCCGTTTGGCACGCAGAGGGGGAGTGAATGTCACATCACGAACGACTTGCTACTTACGTCGAACAAATTTCCGATGACTTCCAAAGCACATTTAAGGTCGTAGACCAAGATACGCTGGCAAACATGATGGGTTTACCGGGCGACTTTGAACAATTGCGAAAAATCGTAAGTAATTACTTGCCCGACACACAGCTTAGGTTTGTGAAGACCAATCAACTGCCCGGTGATTATGACATTTATTTAATGGTCGCAGAACCAAACTCCCCCACCCCGGAGGCTGCTGAGTGAACTACCGAACCATAACATCAGACGAGCTAAAAATAATTCTAGCCAAACACAAGGAATGGTTGGCTGACCCGAGTAAAGGTGAGCGTGCGAACCTTAGCTCTGCGGACCTTAGCCATGCGGACCTTCGCTATGCGGACCTT
>ERZ724522.1644-NODE-1644-length-11666-cov-7.832917_pt1 | contig 11666 bp, 13 predicted proteins | sample MGYA00376055_ERZ724522 | MGnify/ENA primary metagenome ERZ724522 (study PRJEB28724, sample SAMN07190884) | wastewater metagenome | isolation source: effluent of sewage treatment plant in Hong Hong | place: Hong Kong | collected 2016-03-17 ... | reverse complement strand
CATGAAGGTCTTCATCGCCATCCCGGCCTATGATCGCAAGATCAGTGTCGAGACGGCGCGAAGCCTCTGGAACGAGCAAGCGGTCGCCGTGGGAGCGGGCGTAGACCTTCAGGTCTCGTTCGCCCCCGGCAACTCGCTCATCACGCACGCGCGTAACCAGTGCGTGCGTGACTTCATTCAAAGCGGGGCCGACCGGCTCGTCTTTGTGGATAGCGATGTTGCGTGGGAGCCGGGCGACCTCATCAAGCTGGCGGCGCAGCCGGAGGACTTCGTCGGCGGCGCATATCGCTACAAGGACGACAAGGTCGGCTACCCCGTCCACTTTCTCAACCAAAGCCCTCAGATCGCCGAGAACGGCTTGATCCAGGTCGGGGCGCTCCCGGCGGGCTTTCTCGCACTGACGCCCGCCGTGTTCCACAAGCTGTTCGCGGCGACGCGCGGCGAGGCCAGGCGCGCCTATTCGTTCTTCGACCAGACCTTCTATGCCTATTTCCACTGTCCGTTCGGCGACGGCGAGGACGGGGCGTTCTGCGCGGACTGGCGCGCCATCGAAGGCAAGGTGTGGATGCACCCCGGCCTGACGCTGACGCACGTGGACGCGGCGGGGCGCAAATACACCGGCAACATCGGGCAATGGCTGAAGGCCAAGAAGGTGCTGGTCGAAGCGCTCGATAGCGTCGGGCAGATCGCCATGGAGGCGGCGTAGTGGCTGATACAGCTCGCACCTACATCAACGACGCCACCCGGCAAATCCGCAAGCGCGGCGTGAGCGAGACGCTCAGCGCACAGGACGCGGCGGATTGCCTGCGCGACCTCAATACGTTGCTGCGCTCTCTCGAATTGGGCCAGTTCCGCCAGATCCCCGGCGGCGATCTCACGCTGAACGAGGAAGTGGTTATCCCGGATGAACTGTCGCAGGCGTTTACGGCGCTGCTGGCGATGAAGCTGTCGGCGATGTACGGCATTGATCCGCCGGCGGTTGTCGTCGCTGCGGCCAACAGGGGATCGGCGGACATATCGCGATTTCGGCTGCGGCACGGGACGGCGGTCATAGACGATGGCCTGCTCAACATGCCGTCCTTCCGGTTTTCGCGCGGGGCGTGATGGCCGGCAAGCCGCGGCGGATCGCGCTCAAACCTGACATTCAGGTCTCGCGCATCCCTGAGCAATCGCTTGCCTCTCCGGTGAACATGTTTGCGGAGATTCAGTCCGGCAAGGGCGCGTTTCCGCTGCACTCGCATCCCGGCATGGCCTTGCTGGCGACGCTGGCGGGCACCGTGCGCGGTCAGGCCTGCATCGACGGCGTGCACTATGTCGTGGCGGGGGTGACGTTCTACAGGCTCGCTGGCGCTGTAGCGACGGAGATAGGGACGGTGATGGGCTCAGGGCCCGTCCAGATCGCCTACAATCGTTTTCAGGTAGGGGTGGTGACCGATCCGAGGCTCTATGTCTACGACCGGGAGACGCTGACCTTCGACGAGGTTATCGCGACGGAGGACAACGGCTTTAAGGGGGCGTCAGCGCTGTGTGTCGTCAACGGCACCGGAGTTTTCATCGAGCCGGGAGGCGATCGGTTCAATGTCACGGGACTGAACGACTTTTCGAGCATCAACCCGACCGAGGTATCGACGGCGGAAAGCCGATCTGACCCGCTGGTCAACTGCGTCACCTTGGGATCGTCGCTGTACCTGCTGGGCGCGGACACTATCGAGGTTTGGGACAATACCGGCGATGGGGATTTCCCGTTCAACAGGACGCTGGTCATCGACCTTGGGCTTGTTTCCCGTGAAACGTCGGTGGTGATCGGGCCTGCGCTGTATTTCGTCGGACGGGAGCGGGAGAGCGGATGCATTGGGGTCTATGTGCTTTCGGGTGGAAGGCCGCAGAAGATCAGCACGCCTCCGGTCGACAGGCTTCTGGAACGCGCCGGCTTCATCGACCAGGCGACGGCGCTGACGTGGAGCATCGACGGGCATGTGTTCTACCGGCTGAACACGACGGCGGGCTCGGTTGAGTTCGATCTTTCTACAAATCTGTGGACGCGGGTGGGCTCCGGAGTTTGGGGCATGGCTACGGAGCCGGGGCCTTCTCTGCTGACGACATGCTGCGCAGTGGATGGCGCGGCGATCTTCGGGGATGGTGGGGGCAGGCTGCTGCGGGCGACGTTCGACGCGAACGACATTGGCGGCGATGTGTTCGTGCGCGAGTTCACCACGCCGGTAACGGGCGATCTGGGCGCGCAGACCATCGTGGACGAGCTGGAGTTGGAGTGTGAGACGGGTGTCGGCACGATCTCCCTTGACCCGGTGGTATATCTCACCGTGTCAAAGGACGGCGGTCACCGCTGGAGCGTTCCAAGAGAGGGGCGCGTTGGCAAAGTGGGGCGCTATGGCCGGCGGGTTTACTGGGACCGGCTGGGGATGGCAGGCGACTGGGTTTTCCGGTTTCGGATGACGGACGCGGTGCCGCTGAAGGTGACGGGCGTTTGGGCGCTCGTCGAGCAGACGCGGCGCCCCTAGCGTGTTGCAGCTTCCTCCGCTGTCGGCATCGTATCTGGCGGGGCTGAGCGACGCGGACCGGCGCTATGCGGTGATGGTGGACAAGCTGCTGCGGCAATTGCTGCCGCTGTTGCAGTACCCCAGCTACACGACGCCGGACGATGTGGACGCGGACATTGCGGCGCATGTGGCGGAAGCCGATCCGCATACGCAGTATCTGTTGGAGACGGTAGCGGCGCTCACCTATCAGCCGCTGGATAGCGACCTGACGGCCATTGCGGCACTGGCGACCGTTTCGTTCGGGCGCGGCCTCCTTGAGCTTGGAAGCGGCCCGGCGGTTCTGACCTATATCGGGGGCCAGCCGCTTGATGCGACCCTGACGGCGCTTGCGGCCTACAACACCAACGGCCTGTTGACCCAGACTGCCGCCGATACGTTTACGGGTCGCACCATTACCGGCCCTGCCGCTGGGATCACGGTCACGAATGGCAACGGGGTGTCCGGCAATCCTACGCTGGCCTTGGCCAACGACCTGAGTGCGTTGGAGGGGCTTGGGAGCACAGGTCTTGCGGCTAGGACGGCGACCGACACATGGGCGCTGCGGACGCTGCAAGGCACAGCCAATCAGATCAGCATCGTCAACCCGGCGGGCGCCGCCGGCGACCCGACCTTCAGCCTGAACGACAACATCGTCATCGCGCAGACCGGCGTCTCCGATGTCTCGCTGACGATGCGCAGCGCGGGTGGCGGCACGGCTGCGGAAACAATTCGTGGCGAAGGAAGTGTAATCATAACGGTTGCCCGTTACAGCACGGATGCCACGCAGGCGCAGATTTCCATACAGAAAGCGCGGGGCACGATCGCCAGCCCTTCGGACGTTGCGACCAGCGACGTGCTTGGCCAGTTCCAATGTCAGGGCTACGGCGGCGGGTTTCGATTTGGCGGCGACATTCGTGTCGTTGCGACCGCGGCGACACCTTCGTCAACGGACATGCAGTCGCGCGTGGAGATTCGAGCGGCCGCGGCGGGCTCTGTATCGGCGACGGAAATTGCGCGGTTTGAGACCGCTAATGGGCTCTCTATGTTTGGGGCGAACATCGTCATCGACGCAAGCCGCTTGTTCAGGGCGAGGTCCTATACGGTAGCGACGCTGCCGGGAACGCCGGCGGCGGGTGCCATTGCCTATTGCAGCAATGAGACGGGTGGGGCGGTCCAGGTGTTCGGCGACGGCACCAACTGGCGGCGTGTAACGGACAGGGCGGTTGCCGCATGACGTTGTATCTGGAGGAGTTCCTATGGCGCGGGCGAGCGCCGGACGACGCGCGCCCACCTGCATGGCATGTCATCCTTGCGAGCAAGGGAACGGATGCGTTTGGGCAACCCTATTGCGATCTGTCCCCGGCGCTTACACCTGAGCAGGCCAAGGGCTTGGGATTTGATCTAGCCGCTGTGTTTTCGGTCATCAACTCTGAAGCCTTGCAGGAATGTGATCGGTTGCGTAGCGAGCTGGCATCGGCACAGGGGCGCGTTGCTGAGCTGGAGGCGATGCATGATCCGCCCGGCGACGGCTGACGACATCGGGGCGCTCGTGGCAATGGCCCGGCGCTTCCATGCCGGGTCGCAGTATTCGAAATGGAGCCTGTTCGACGGCGGCGTCTGCGCCGACATGCTTCTTGCCATGCTGGACGACGCCAGCAGCCTGACGCTGGTGGACAGCGCCTATCGCGGGGCCATCGGGATGACAGTCGTCCCGTTGCCCTACAGCCCCCAACGGACGCGCGTGGAACGATTCTGGTGGGTGAACCCTGAGGACCGCGGTATCGGCATGCGGCTCTATCGTGAGGCAGACAAATGGTGCGCGGACATGGGCGTTGAAATTCGTTCGCTGGTGGCTCCGGCAAATGCGCTGAACGTGCACAGGCTCTATGAGCGCATGGGCTACGCGCCAGTCGAAATTACCTTCGTGAAGGTCTGAAGATGGCGGCAATAACGAGTGCTCTGATTGGCGCTGCTGGCGCTATTGGCGGCGGCTTGCTCGCCGCCAGCGGCGCGAAGAAAGCAGCGAAAGCACAGGAGAAGTCCGCAGCCGCCGATCTTGCCTTCCAGAAGGAACAGGCTGCAAAGGCCGAAGCCCGGCTCAATCCCTTCGTGCAGGCGGGCTATGGCGGGCTCTCGGCCTATCAGGATACGCTCGGCCTCAATGGCGCAGCGGGCACGGCGCGCGCGGTCAATGCGTTCCAGACAGCACCCGGCTACCAGTTCCAGCTACAGGAAGGCCAGAAGGCGCTGGAACGCTCGGCGGCGGCACGCGGCAACCTGTTCAGCGGCGCGACCGGCAAGGGCCTCATCCGCTACGGGCAAGGCGTCGCCAATCAGGCTTACGGCACCTATCAGGACCGGCTCTCGGGACTTGCGACACTGGGCGAGAATGCCGGGGCGCAGACGGGCAGCATCGGCCTTGGCTACGCCAACAACGTCTCGAATGCGCTGAACAACCAGGGCGCAGCGCAGGCGTCCGGCATCGCCGGGTCAACGAACGCATGGACATCGGCGCTGAGCGGCGTGGCCCAGGTCGCAGGCGACTACGTCGGGCGGAACGCCTTCTTCCAGACGCCGAACCAGTACCGCGCGAATAGCTGGGGGTGGTAACATGGCTATTCCTCTTGTCGGCCTGAGCGTCCAGACCCCGGATATCGGCAATGCGTTCCTGACGGGCGTCTACAATGGTGAGGACCGTCAGGCGGCACAAGCCAAGATGCAGGCCGACGCGCAGAAGTCGCAGATGGAAGCCCGTGCGGCGAAGCTCGGCCAGCTCTCCAACATGGCGTTCGCGATTTCGCGGATACAGGACCCGAAGCAGCGCGCGGCGGCGCTGGACCGGGGCAAGCAGGCGATTGCTTCGATGTACGGGAACGATCCTGAGACGATGCGGGCGCTTGCGGGCGTGACGGTGGACAACATCGAAGGCTACGCGACGGCCCTGACCGGCATCAAGGAGCATCTCGACGCGGGGAAGACCGACGCGGAGATCGCGAACATCTACAACACGATGGGCAACCGGGACGCCAACACGTCGAGCATGATCAACGACCGTGCTGCGCGGACGGGGATATACGGCTCAGGAGTGGCCAACGCGAACGCGAACCGGGATCGCAACACCTCGGACCAGATCGCCAATCGCGGCGCGCGCACGACCGCTTACGCCGGGGCTCCGGGCATCCAGCTCCCCGAACGACCCTTGCCGCCGACTCTCGCGAAGCAGGAGCAGGCGGACGTTGAGGTGATCGGCGCAGCCTCTGCGGCAGTGCAGGACATGGACGGCCTCATCGGCAAGCTGCAAAGCGGCGCAATAGAACTCGGCCCGATGACGAACTTCGAGTCGCAGTTCCGCAACTGGACCGGAGAGAGCACGCCGAACAGCCGCGCCTATACGGAGATCCAATCCGTCATTGAGAAAATACGCAACGCCACGCTCATGTTGAATAAGGGCGTGCAGACCGAAGGCGATGCTCAGCGCGCACTCAACGAGATCGCGGCGAACACCAATGACGTTCAGGTGCTGGTGCAGCAGCTTTCGAATCTCCGGGAGATCAATCGTCGCGCGCTGGAACTGCGCAAGAACAGCATCAACCTTCGCCGCCAGAATGCCGGGTTCGGAACGATCGACGCCAGCGGCTATGAAGCACGGGGCACGCCCTACGGCGTGCAGCCGCCGCCCGACGATGACATCGACTCGCTGATCGACCAATACGCACCACAATGACGGCACAGGACGACGCCACGAGGCTTGCGGGCTGGCTCAAGGCCAATGCCGACCTCAAGGGTACGCCGCAATATGAAAAAGCTGCGACGGCACTGCGCAACGCGCATCTAGCGGCCATGCAGGCCGGAAACGGCGTGCAGTCGGGCAACAACATCACCAGCCTGGACATGTCGCAAAATGCTCGGCTGGCGACGCCCGAGGAAAGCATGCGCGGGGCTCGGCAACGTGATCACTACCGCGATGCCAGGATCGCCGGGGAAACCCAGGCCATTGCGGAACTGGACCGCCAGACACCCGAAAGCGCGGGCGCCAGGGCGGGCGGCGCCGGCATCTCATTCCTGCAAGGGCTGGGTTCCAACTTCGCAGACGAGATTGCGGGTGCCGGTGCGGCGGCGGGGACCTACCTCACGACCGGCGACGCCGAACGCGCCGGGCAAGCATACAGCGACACGCGCGACACGGTGCGGCGCTCGGAAGAGCGCTATGCCAACCGGCACCCGACGGAAGCCTTTCTTCTCAACATGGGTGGCGGGCTTGTGACCGGGCTCGCCGCAACTCCGCGCAGCGTAATCTCCGGAACCGGCCGTCTCGGCGCGCGCACTGTACGGGCCGGAGCTACGGGCCTCGCCTACGGAGGCTTGGCCGGAGTGGGGGCGGGCGAGGACGATATCTCCGGCCGGCTCTCATCGGGTGCGCTAGGCGCCACCGGCGGGCTTCTGCTGGGGGTCGGCACGGAAAACATCGGTAGCGCGCTCCTGCGCGCGGTCGGCTCCATGCGGAGTTCAGGCCCCCTTATTGATCCGGCAACGGGCCAGATCACGCGGACGGGCTTCAAAGCGATCCAGCGGGTGGGGCTGACTCCTGCGGACGTGACGGCACCATTCATGCTGCGTCTTGAGGAAATCCGTCGTCGCGCACCGATGGCGTTCGACAGGAACACCGACGCGGCCATCAACATCGCCCGAGGCGAGGCCCTTCCGGTCCCGGTCAGGATGACCCGCGGTCAGGCGACGCAGGACCCGATGATCCTCAGCGACGAATACCGCATGGCGCGGGTGGGTGACGGTGGCCCCGGTCGCATCATGCGCGAGGCACGCGGCGAGCAGGAAGACGCCCTGCGGGCTAACGTGCCGCGCATCCAGGAGCAGCTTGGCGGCCCTGCCATTGCGCGCGGCGAGGGCGGAATTGGCGTGTCGAACCGCCTTGAATCCATGGAGCGCGCTGGCGCTGCGCGCGCGAACCTGCTTTACGATGAAGCCCGCATTGCCGGCGACCGGGCCTATATCCTTGCCGAGCCGAACCGCTCGATTGCGGGCAATATGCGCCGCAAGGTCGAAACCGGGCACGCGCTGGAGGATGTACCGAAGACCGCCCGAAACATTTCCGGTTTCGAGCGTCTTGCCGATACCGGAAGGGCCTCGAACGCCACGCGGGACCGCGCCGCCCGGCTCCAGGCGGCCGATGACGAACTTGCGACTGCACAGGCTCAATTCCGCATGTTCCCGACGGATGAGCAGGCCGGGGCACGTCTGCGCACCGCCTTTGCGAACCGCAACGCAATCCGGGAGGAGACACCGCAAAGCGGGGGCGCCACTCTCCGTGAACTGCTGGAAACCCGCACCCGCCTTAACAGCATTCAGCGCGACGGCGGGCAGGAGTCGGTAGCTGCGGGACAGGCGCGCAGGACGCTGGACGCCAACATAGACGAAGCGCTCCGCAATGCGCTGATTGAAGGCGACCAAGGCGCTCTTGCTGCGCTGCGGGAGGCAAATGACCACTATCGGGACTTCGCCCAGCGGTTCAAATCAGACGACCTCGTCGGCGCCCTTGTGGAGCGTGATTACAACAACGGTGGTCGTCTGAAGGTCGCGCCTGAGGAGGCGACCAATTACATCCTCGGGACCTCTGACCTCGGCATGGTGTCGAAGCGCGACCTGCACCGCGACCTTGTCAAAATGCGCACCATCCTGGGCGACACATCGCAGGAGTGGAACAACATCCGCCAGGAAGCCTTCTTGCGCATCGCACAGCGGGCTGAGGGCGCGCAATCGAGCGATGGCCGCACCTTCTCCGGCGCCAAGCTGGCGACCGCGTGGGAGGACTTCAATAGGAAGTCACCGGAGGTGGCCCGCGTATTGTTCTCAGATGCCGAGCGCCGCGACATCGGGAATTTCGTGAACGTCGCGCGTCGCGTCACGACTCTGAACCGCGATGCCGCCAATCCGAGCGGCACCGGCTATGCCATCGAGCGGCTCATGCGCGCCGTGAACGCAACAGGTGGCTTGGTGCAGAAGTTTCCCGTTCTCGGGCGTGGCGTCGCCTGGGCCGCGGACAAATGGAAGGAGGCCGGCGACATCGTCAAGGCCAACAGTTACGTCAGCCGGCCGTTGCCTGGCGCCACGGTCGGGGCCGGCATCCTGAACCCGGCGGCGCAGTCGGTGGGCTCCGCGGCGCTGGCGACATGGCAGAACGAGCGTCAGTCGCGCCAGCGGCCATAGGCCATATAGGCCGAAACCTCGCTGGTCATGAACCCAACGACGAATCCGCCGAGAGCCACCCATCCATAGACGCCGAAGGCGGCAACGACGAGGGTGCAGATCATGCCGCCGATGGCGAGGGCCGTTCCGCGTTGCATCAGCAGGTTAGTCCCTTTGGGACGCGGTATTCCTGAATGATTTCGCCAGCTCCGGCAGTTTGGCCGGTGATGAACGTCAGAAGGCATCCGTTGGACTGATACACGGCGGCAGGGGTTGCCATCGTGCTGTAGGTCGTCGTGTTCCCATAGGTCGCGGCGGTTGTCGTGGCATAGCCGGGCGTAACGACCGATCCACCGCCGTATCGGAACTGGTAGGCCTTGCGGCCATCCGGCATGGCGATCACCTGCTCGGGGGCGCCGAAGTCGATCATGGCGTCCTGAATCGGGCGCCCGACATAGGGCTTCATCACGTTCGACACGCACGCAGCGAGCGCCAATAGCGCCAGAGCCGCAAGAAATCGCATGGGTTGCCCCTCCCTCGGGTCAACCACCCTACCACAACCCACGGCGTCCCAGAAACGGGGCGCCGTTGCCGTTTTGAGGGCCGTTCATGAGCCTATTCGTCAACCCCTTCACGACCATCTGGAACGCCGGGGCACTCGAAGCCGGGGCACTCGCCCACTTCTACGTTTCCGGCACGTCCACGGCGGCCAACGTCTATACCGACGACAGCCTCGGCACCGCCCACGAATGGCCCGTCGAAGCCGACGCCAACGGCATCTTCCCGGCGATCTTTCTCGACCCCGCCGTCGCTTACAAGGTCATCTTCACCCCAGCCGGCGGCGATCCCGGCTCACCGCTCGACAACGGCACCTTCGATCCGATCCCGAACGGCACCGCGCCAGACCTCATCTTCGAAGAAGTCTCGACCGCCGCCTATACCGTTGTATCCGGCGACAAGGGCAAGATCAAAACCCGCACCTACGCCGGGGCGATGACCACCACGCTGCCCGCGGCGGCGAGCGCAGGAAACGGCTGGTGGACGATCCTCGTCAATGACCAGGCGACCTATGACAACACGATCACCGTCGCGGGCGGCGGTACGATCAACAACACGTCGAGCCTGACCCAGCCGCCCAACGGCCGCGTGCAACTCGTCAGCGACGGCGACGAATACTTCGCCTTCCCGTCGGGGCCGTCCTTCCCGCTTATCATTGGGCTGCGCTTCGAATATCTCAGCATTGCCTTTCTGACGCCTGCCACGACCAACGGCGCGGGCACGCTGACGCAAGCCGAAACCGCCACCAACAAGCTCAACTATCTCTACCGCGACTTCTCGAACTCCGCGACGAAGTACGCCTGCCAGACCATTGCACTCCCACCGTCTTACAACGGCGAGGCGATCTATGCGCAGGTGTGGTGGGCCGTTGGCTCCGGCTCGGCCGGCGAAACGCTCCGCTTCGGCGTGCAGGGCGTCTGTCTCGATGACAACAGCACACTCGACGCCGCATACGGCACCGCCGGGACAGTAGACGACACGGTTCTGGCAACGACGAAAATCCACAAGACGGGGTGGTTCACATTCGCGCCGGCTTCCGCCGGCTCGACCACGATGATGGCGCTCCGCGTCTACCGCGACAGCACATTCGGCACGCACGCGGACAATGCCCGCATCATAGGCGTGTCGCTGCGCGTTCCCCTGTCCGACATGAACGACGCCTGATGTTCATTGCGGCTCAGGCGATCCTCGGTACGCCGTCTGGTGGCGGCGCTGGGGCAGGCGTCGCGCCCATCACCACGCGCATCACCGGCACCGCCACGGCGCTTAGCGGGACGGAGGCGGTCCCGACAGGGGCAGTCTCCGTCACCATCAAGGGGCAGGCGCCGGGCGGCGGAGGCGGGTTGTCGTTGCTTTCAGGGCTCTGCAACGGCGGCGGCGCGGGCGGGTATTTCGAGCGCACCATAGCCGTCACCGGCGAGGACGGCGAAACGCTGTCGTGGACGCTCGGAGCCTACGGCTTCGGCAGGAAAATCTATCAAGGCGACGGCACCGCCGGCGGGGACGTGACGGTCACGTCGACGACGCTGGCGAACTGGACCGGCACGATGACCGCGCTCGGCGGAGAAGGCGGGCAGCAGGCGGGCAGCGCAGGCGGGGCAGGGGGCACAGCCTCCGGCGGCACCACAAACACGACGGGCGGCAACGGAACGCATTTCGACGGCGGCGACACGGCCGACAGCGCGCCGGGCGGATCGGCCGGTGTCGCAGGTGTGCGCGGCTCAGGCGGCGGACCAGGCACCTTCGATTTTGAGAACAGCACCCAGTACCAGGGCGGCAATGGCGGCCCCGGCTGGATCGAATTCATCTGGACGTAAAGCACAATGGCGCAAGTTCCTTTGATCCTCGGCGCACCGTGGACCTGCGAGTGGTTTCCTATGTGGGTCGGGAATCCACATTACCCCTATGACCTCACCGGCAAGACGCTGATTTCGGTCTGGCGGGATCACAACACAGACACCGAACTGCTTTCGACTGGCACCGCCGACGGCACGATAGAGCTCGGCGCGGAAGGCGCTCCGGGCACCAACTATCTGCGCTTCGTGATGGACGCCGCCGATACCGATGCGCTGCGCCCGGCCGCGTCCAACGATGCGTTCCGGGGCGAGGTGCGCCTTTTCGACGTGCGCATCTGGGAAACGGCAGTTGGCGACGGCGGAACCTTCCTCGTAGACCTCACCATAAAGGGCCGCACATGATCGGCGTGACGTTTCCGACGACATTCGACGTTGATCGTGTCGTTGCATCGGCGATTACCCAGATCATCGCGGCGTCGACCAATCCGCTGACGGCAGACCGGACCTATTACGTTCGCACCGATGGCTCGGACACCAACACGGGCCTGACAAACACCGCGGCCGGGGCGTTCAA
>ERZ724522.1642-NODE-1642-length-11668-cov-6.528373_pt1 | contig 11668 bp, 17 predicted proteins | sample MGYA00376055_ERZ724522 | MGnify/ENA primary metagenome ERZ724522 (study PRJEB28724, sample SAMN07190884) | wastewater metagenome | isolation source: effluent of sewage treatment plant in Hong Hong | place: Hong Kong | collected 2016-03-17 ... | reverse complement strand
GCGCCGCGGAGGGCGCGCACGCGTGGTGGGCCGTGCCCGCCGTGATCGGCGCGGCCCGTGGGGCCGGGCGCTACGCCCTGACCCGCTCCGGCATGTCCCCCGCGCGCTCCGCCGAGGCTGGCCAGAACGCCGTCCTGCGGGCGCTGGAGCGCTCCGACATGGCGCCCGACGATCTCCTCACCGCCGCCAATCGTGACGCCGCTCTGGGCGTCCCCTCGATGGTCGCCGACCAGTCCCCGGCGCTCACCCGTCTGGCCGAGACGGTGGCCACCATCCCCGGAAAGGAGAGCGACAACCTGATTGCCGGGCTGGAGTCCCGCTGGTCCGGCATGAACCCGCCGCCCAACGAGATCGCCCCGCCCGCGCAGCGGCAGCGTGTCTTCAGCCAGATCGCCAAGGCGGTCGGCGCCAAGGGCAGCTACTACCAGAAGGCTGATGAGCTGCTCGCCAACCTGCGCCGCGACGCCTCCCCCTTCTACGAGCGCGCCTACAACACGCCGATCCCGGCCGAGGCTCAGGTGGCGCTTGAGCAGCTCATGCCGCGCATTCCCAAGTCGGCCATCGACTACGCCAACGAGCTGATGCAGCGGCAGGGCGTCAAGTCGAAGCAGATCCTCGCCCGCGTTGCCGACGACGGCACGGTCAAGTTCGAGCGCATCCCCGACATGCGCCAGTGGGACTATATCCAGCGCGCCCTTCGCGACATCTCGGACGGCGAGAAGAGCGTTCTGACGGGTGGCCGGAAGGGGCTGGGGCAGGCCACGGCCGACCTCCGGAACGAGGTCACCGGCATCCTCGACAACGCGGTCGACGACTTCCGCATGGCCCGCAGCGTGTACCGGGACGACGCCTCCGTTCTGGAGGCGCTTCGCCGGGGCCGCGAGGAGTTCCTTGGCATGGACCCCGAGGGCATGGCGCGCGAGCTGAAGCGCATGTCCACGGCCGAGCGCGAGGTGTTCCGCGTCGGCGCCCTCGACGCCATCCGCAAGAAGCTGTTTGCGCCGGTCAACCAGAACAACGCCGCGCGCCTCACCGGCCATGCCGGGGACGGCCTCTCCGATATGCGGCTGAAGATCCAGCAGCTCTACACCGACCCCGGTCAGGCGGCCATTGCCGAGGCGGCTCTGCTCCGCGAGGCGCAGATCGCTGCCAACACCGGCCAGATCGCCCGCAACTCCCGCACCGCCGCGCGTCTGGCCGGGCGTGAGGATCTTGAGGGCGGCGGCATCATGGGCTCGATCCTTGAGGGCTCGATCCCGGCCCTGACGGGCAACCTGAAGGGCTCGTTCCTGAGCCTGCTGCAGGCGGTCCCGTCGCTGGTCTCGCGCTACGGCCGGTTCAATGAGGACATGGCAGGCGAGGTCGCCCGCATCCTGCGTACCGGCAAGCCCGGCGACGTGCGCAAGGTCGTTGAGGCCCTGAACGCGGCAGCCCAGCGCCGGGCAAAGGCGGCGGCGACCAGCGCGTCGCGCGCGGGCGCCATCGGAACGCTGGGATCGGCGGCCGTCGAGGCCGAGCGCAGGCCCCTTGAGATTGAGGTCCGCAAGCCGCCCCAGCGCTACGCGGGCGGCGGCAAGGTCATCAAAGAGATTGTCGACACCGGGTTCCAGAAGCTGGACGACATCACCGGCCTCGACGCCCAGAAACTGGTCGGCGGAACGCCTTACGACGCCCCGGCGGGCTCCGACCCGCGCTATGTCGGCGCCGCGCCCGACCGCACCGAGTTCTCCTATCTGCGCCACGTCGCCCCCAAGGGCACGAAGGCGCGCACGCTCGACGCCATCGCGGCGCTCCGCGAGAACCGCAACGGCATGCGCGACCAGCTCCTCGCCGATGTCGAGGCGGGCAAGAAGCTGGACGGCTCCGACTGGTACAACACCGAGGAGTTGCGCGACTGGTTCACCAGTGTCCACGGCGAGGAGGAGGGCGATAAGCAGTGGCGTGAGTTCATCGGACTGATCGGCGCCACCTCGCCCGGCATGCCGGTCCCCGAGAACATCAAGATCGCCTCCATGTACCGGCACAAGGGGCCGGAGTGGACGCTGGAGCATGGCCCGGCCATCGTGGAGGGCACGGAGAAGCCGCTTCCCGGCTACGGCTCGGTCACCCAGAAGAACCAAGCCCGCAACGCCGTGCGCTACTACGAGGGCCAGTACGCCCCCGACGGATCGGAGCGGAAGCTGAACATGAAGCCCAAGGGCTTCACCCAGTCCCTTCTGGGCTCCGGCCGCAACATCGCGGCGGACATGCACTTCACCCGCTGGATGGCCATGGCGTCGGGCTCGCCCGACTGGCTGGAGAACGGCGCCGAGGTGTCGGGCGCGCTCACCAACCGCCTGCTCGAGCAGTACGGCGACGCGGTCGCGCCCTACCTCAAGGTCCGCGACGTGAAGGGCAAGCCGCAGCCCACCTTCGACGCCCAGAGGGCGGTCAAGGACGGCGTCGTGAAGATGGAGGACATCGCCGACGAGCCGCGCGTGTTCGCCCAGATGCCGGACGACAACGAGTACGATGCGTTCGAGAAGTACGTGAACGAGCTGGCGGGCGAGCTGGGCATGACCGGCCCGCAGCTTCAGGCGAACCTCTGGATGGGCGCTGGCTCGCGCACCGGCCTACACGAGGGGTCGAAGGGCACCTTCATGGACCTCCTGAAGAAGCGCGCCGACGACCGGGCCAAGCAGCTCGGGCTGAAGCCCAAGTTCGACGAGGCGACCGGCCAGTACATCTCGCCCCGCGCGCAGGTGCTGGACGAGTTCATTCGCAACCGTGGCCTGCTGGAGATGGGCGGCGCCATGGGCGGTCTCGGCGCGGCGGCCAAGTACGCCACCGACCTGCCGCCGCAGGAGCAGGAATCCCCGATCCCCAGAAGCCCCGTGTATTGAGGCTTTCCCATGCATCTGGTCCCTGACTGGCGGCGCGTATTGCGCCGGTCGGCGGCTGTCTGGCTCGCCTTCATCTCGACCCTCTTCTACGGCCTCGGCGGCGCTCTCTTCGTCTGGGCCGAGGAGCTGGGCGACACCCTCTTCTTCACCCTCGACATCGCCTGCTTCGTCATCGCCGGGCTGACCACGGCGGCCATCCCCTTCGCCCGCATCGTCAAGCAGGAGTGCGTCTCCGGTGTCGACCACAGCTAAGCCGATGGCCCGCAAGGCGGCCCCGTGGGTCGCCGCCGCCACCCTGTTCGTGGGCGGCTGGGAGGGCATGCAACGGGTCAGTTACCGCGACGTGATCGGCGTGCCGACCATCTGCTACGGCGAGACGCGCGGCGTGAAGATGGGCCAGACGGCGACGAAGGAGGAGTGCGACCAGATGCTGGCCGACGGGCTCCTCGACTTCGCCGAGGGCGTCCGCAAGCAGATGCCCGGCTTCGACACCATGCCGCCCTCCCGGCAGGTGGCCGTGGTCAGCCTCGCCTACAACATCGGTCTGGGCAACTTCGCCAAGTCCAGCGTGAGGCGCGAGCTGAACGCCGGGAACGTCCGCGCCGGGTGCGAGGCGTTCATGAAATGGAACAAGGCCGGAGGCATCGTCTTCCGGGGCCTGACGCGGCGCCGCGACGCGGAGCGGAAGCTGTGTCTGGAGGGGCCGGGCTGATAGACAGCCGGGCTCGATTTGTCTACAAAGGCATCGCGCGGTTTGGTCTCCGTGCGCATCCTGTGGTTGGCACAGTGAACCCCCGGCGCTCGATACGCCGGGGGTTCTGCTTTGTCAGAGGAAGAGCACGAAGCCTTCCGCGACCTTCATCGGCACGCCCGTCTTCGCCTTGATCGCCTTCGCCGCGTCCTTCGCCTCCTTCTGGGTGGGGAAGTCGTAGCGCGAGCGCAGCCCGGCCTCCTTCAGGATGGCGTTGCGGCTGCGCAGGGCGGTCTTGCTTCCCGAGGCCATCACGAACCAGATGACCTCAGTCTTGAACGAGCGACGCACAGTCTTCGTGCGTTTTGCCATGGTTTTGGTCTCCGATATCAAAGAGCGAGGCCCGATTTGGGCCGTCACTATAATACCACACTATTATGAAATGTCAAGAGGAACGTGTTCCTAGACATGACGGGTCTCCGTGCGTACCTGTGGATCGGGTCCATTCTTCTGGTGGTGGCAGCTCTTTCTGCCTCGCACTATTGGGCCTACTCCAAGGGGTGGACAGCGGCTGACCAGACGGCTCGCATCAAGGCTCTGGAGGGCGAGCTGGCCTCCGCCGTGGCGGAGCAGGCCAAGCTGAGCGCGGTGATCGCGCAGCAGGACGGCATGCTGCACGCGACCCGCAAGGTCGCCGCCGACGCCGCCGAGCGCGAGCGCACGGCGCAGCAGGATCTGCAGGAGCTGGAGGACAAGTTCGGTGAGTACGTGCGTCAGCTTGGGGCTCAGAAGCCCGAGGATCGCTGCGTGCTCACCCCGGAGGATCTAGCGCGTTTGGCGACGCTCGTTGGCAAAGCCCGAGCGCCTCTTCCGGCGTCCAGCCGCGAGAAAGGCGTGCCATCACCGTCCCCTTCGAAAGGCCCAGCGTCCGCGCCGCCCGACTGACGGACATGGCCTCGCCGTGAATTGTTACGACGGTTGTCTGGCCGCGATTTTCGGCCTGCTGCTGGTCCGTCGCCCAGCGCACGTTTCCGGGCTCGTAGTGTCCGTCGCTGTCGATCCGGTCGAGGGAGTGCGCAGGGGAGGGCCTGCGGCCGACATCCGCGAGGAAGTTCTCGTAGGTGAGCCACCGCTCGCAGACGCGAATGCCGCGCCCGCCGTAGCGGGCGTAGCTGACATCGGACGGCCTGCTGCATCTGGAACGCATGTTTCTCCACGCTCGCCACTCAGCGGACATCTTCCCGCCTTGGGTGTCGCCGTGGCGGACGGCGGAGGGGCGCACACGAATGGCGTGCTCCGTGACAAGGCACCCACAGGATCGCGTGTTGCCGGTGCGCAGTTTGGTGGCCTCGACCGTCGTCTCGCCGCCACAGTCGCAACGACAGCGCCACAGCTTGGCGCGGCTGCTATGCGTCCCAACAATTTCGATTGGCGTCAGGCGCCCAAATTTCTGACCGGAGAGATCGAGCGGTTTAGGCATCATGCAGCCCACGAAGTCACTGCAATTCAGTATGCACACGATTGGCGCTGTTGCAATGGCGGTTCTGCTGTCAGCCTGCGCGACCTCGTCGCCTCCTCCGCCGCCCGCGCCCGTTCTGGTGCGCCCGACGCTGCCGGAGCCCCCGGCGACGTTCGGCCTTCCGGTTCCGGCCCCGTCCGTAAGGGAGGGGATGGACGCCCGTGAGGCGCTGGGGCGCTACGCCCTCGCCCTCCGGCAGGCTAACCGGCGTCTGACCGACGCCAGAGCGTTCTACCGCGACGTTGTCGCAGAGTTTGGGAATACCGCAGATGCCGCCTCTCCCCCGGATGGCCCCTGAGTTCACGCTCGGGAACCTTCTGTCGATGATCACGACCCTGCTCGCCATGGCGACGGTGGTCTACTACACCGGGTCGGTGATCTCGGAGCTGCGCGGCAAGGATCTCCTGCACGAGGAGAGGCTCGACCGGCTGGAGCGCTCGCTTGAGCGCTCGGACTCCGACCACGACATCCTGATCGAGATCCGCTCCGATCTGCGCTTCATGCGCCAGCAGCTCGGACTGGTCATTCAGGACAACGTCGCCCCCGCCTCACCTTCCAGAGTTTCGCCCTGACGGGCGTCCGAGGCCAGCACTGTCGCTGGTAACGAGGTCATGTGACCACGGCGTAGTTTCCAGTGGCTCCGTGACCCCGTCCTGTATGCCTCTGTCGACTTGCCCCCGGCCTCACCGCCGGGGGCTTTTTCGGTTTTACACTGGGGGCATAAACCCTTGGGAAGTAAAGGGCTGTCTGGCGAAGGTTTGACAGTTTGCGGACGGCAGCGCTCATCACGCCACGGCGACGGGGCGGAGGTCGTTGACGACGATCTCGGCCTTGGCCCGGTTGACCTCCGTCTCGATGCGGTCGAGGCGGCGGCCCTCCTCGAAGATGCGCTGCTGCAGGGTGGCGACCACCTTCAGCGCGGCCTCCACCTGCGCGGCCTTCTCGCGCGCCTTCACGAGCTGCGCCCGCAGGGCGAGGTTCTCCTGCTTCAGCGCCCGCACCGTGGCGCTGCCGCCCTTGCCGTTCCTGTTGACCGCCTCGCCAAAGTAGCGCGAGCGCAGCATCTGCAGCGACTTCGCGTCGATGGCGGCGCCCGTGGCGGCGTTCACCGCCTTGGCGATGCGCTCCCAGTCCCAGCCCTCGGCCAGCTCGATGCCGTTCTGGGTGAAGACGTGGGCGTTGATCAGGACGCCCATGACGATGGCGGCGTTCGGGCCGGTCGTCAGCATGCGCGAGCGGCGCCCCTTCTCCTGCCCCTCGCGACGCTGCTCCGGGGTCACATGGTCCATGCTCATTGATCTCTCCTGATGAGTGTGCCGTCCATCTTCCGCTTCCAGCCGGAATCCCGGCTGCCGGGGATCGGCGGTCCCTTGCGCTTTCTGATGCCGATGTGGCGGGCCTTGACCCGCTTCGCCTTGGCGGCTCGATGGTGATCGCCGCGCGTCTTCTCGATGGCGCAGCTCTCGTGGGCGGGGGCCATGTTGCTCTCGGCGTCCTCGCCGCCCAGCTCCAAGGCCCGGAGGTGCTCGACGATCCATTTCTGCCCGGCCTCGATCTTAAGGCCGCACAGACAGCAGAGGCCTTTGTGGGCCTCGTAGATGCGGAGGCGCCGCGACGGTGACATCCGCCCCCGGTGCGTCGTCCTGACATCGTCAGTCATTCGGCCCTCGCGAAGTCGCCGTGCAGTTCGCGAGCGCGCTGCAGGTAGGCTTGGTGGGCTTCCTCGGGGGTTTGGAACAGGCCGAGGTAGTGCCTCTTCCCGTTGGCGCTGATCTGCGCCATGTACTTCTTTCTCTGCGGGCTGACGCCCTTCAGCCCCGTCTTGCTGAACCTCCTGACGCCCATGTTCATGTTGTTCTCTGAGGCAGTCGCCAGCCTCAGGTTGGCGATGCGGTTGTCCGTCTTGTCGCCATTCATGTGATCGATGGCGCGGTCGGGCCACTCGCCGGTCACGTAGAGCCATGCGAGGCGATGGGCAAAATGGTGCCTCCCATCCAGCTTGATGCGACGGTAGCCCTTGCTGTGGAGTGTGCCAGCCGACTGCCCGGCCATGCGGCCCCCTACCGCCTCGCGCCAGCGGAAGACCCCAGTGTCGGGATCGTAGTCCAGCAGGGACCGGATGCGCTCGACATCGCTCATCCGAGCGCCTTGATCTGGGCGCGGATCTCGTCCAGCTCGGTGTTCAGCTTGCTCCAGATCTGGCGCTGCTGCTCCACCAGCTTCTCGACCTCGCCCATCTTGTCCTTGATGGCGCGCAGCTTCGGGTTGCCCTCCGCCGGGCCGTAGTGCTTCTCGCGCACCTCGACGACCCACGCGCGGGGCACGCCCAGATCCTTGGCGATGCGGGCGTCATCCCAGCCCGCCTCGTACCCCTCGTTGGCGTTGACGTAGTGCTCGTCCACCGTGCGGTTCACGATGCGCCAGTCGTCCTGAGACATCTGGCGCGGCGGCTGCGGGGTGGGCGGGACAGTCTGGATGTTCATCGCAGTCTCCTTCTCGGGTGCGGGCTTGCTGAACAGCTTGTCGAGGTCAGCGAGGGCCTTGACGGTTGCCGGGGGCGGCGGGGCCTCGACCAGTGTGGGCTTCAGGCGCTTCGTGCGGTGATCGCGGACGCAGGCCGGGCAAAGGTCGGAGGAGGCGCTCTTGCCAATGTGCCAGCCGCGCTGGCGCATCTTCTGGATGACCATGTCTTGGGGCAGGGCGCCTGCGAAGTTGGAGGCGACGACCTTGTCGATGGTCGTGCATTCGGAGCAAGAGAAGTTGTATGCCGGACGTAGACGGTCTCCGTAGGGCTCTGATTTCGGCTGTATCACGCGGACTGTCATTGCATCATCCTTTCGATTTCGGAGCGCAACTCTTCAACATTGATGCCGGGCAGCAGATCTTTCGCAACCCATGAGAGCGCCTCTTCCACGAAAGACTTGAACTCGGTCTCGTCCATCTTGGAGAAGCTGATGCTCTTGGGGACGTAGATCACCTTGCCGTCGGACAGGACCACCGTGGATACACGGCCCGTCCGGTACTTGAGGTGCTCTGCCACCTGCTCGGCGGTGGCGTAGTAGGGGTGGGACTCCGCGACCTTGGAGCAGAGCGCCCAGAACCAGCGGTGGCGGCGCGGCGAGCGCGGACGCTTCGGCTGGACGGACACCACGGCGCCCTCGGGGATGGCGTCCAGCAGCTCCGCGTCGCGGGGGTAGGCGGGCACGAGGCCCGCCCTCTCGCGGCGCAGGAAGATGGGCTCCTTGTCGCTCATTCAGCCGCCTGCTGGCCCGTCTGCGTGGCGATCTTCAGGCCCGTCTGGGCGGCGGCGTAGGCCGTGCGGACCTCCTGCAGATGGTTCGGCCAGAGCTGGTTGCGCGGCCCCTCCGTGGCCTTCAGCCACGCCTGCAGCGCCGGGCGCGTCAGCTTGCCCATCTCCAGCTTGTCGAGGATCTGGTCGCGCAGCGCGGCGGACTGCTCCTCGGTCAGGCCGGAGGTGACCTCGCCGGTCTCGGGGTCGTGCTCGGTCACCGGGCCGGTGAGGCGCTCGGCCATCTCGGCGTCGCGGCGGTCCTCGTCGCGGATCGCCTGCTCGCCGCGCGTGGGCGGGTCGGACAGGATGCCGCCGGGCTTGCCGATCTGGGCCTTCTCCAGCGAGCGCTGCTGGGCCTGCTGCTGGCGGGTGCGGGGCGGCACGTCCTCGGCGCCGTTGGCGTCCGTGTCCTCCTCGGCGGCGATGCCGACCAGCGAGAACAGGGCGTAGCGCCGGGCATAGGTGAGCGCGGCGCCCATCTGCTGGTGCCCGGCGATGGTGCAGACCGGATAGTCGCACTCGATCCACTGCCCGGAGGCGTGCATCAGGCGCGTCTTGAGGATGATCTGGTCGCCCTCGTAGACGGTGGGCTGGATGAACGAGAGGCCGTTCTTGGCCAGCAGCGGGCGCAGCAGGTTCAGGCCGTCGCCGATGTCGGCGTACTTGTAGCTGTACTGGCCCTTGGCCGACGCGACCTTGGCGGTCTTCGTCTTCTCGGGGTTGGTCATCTCCGCCTGTGCGGCGGCGAGCGCCGTGGCGAGCTGATCGAGGTGTTCGCTGGTGCGCATGGCGCCCTCACTTCGCGGGGTTGATCAGGAGGCTGTTGGACTTCGACCGCTTGACCACGAGGCCGTGGCCGGTCGCCTCGCCGACATCGTCGGGGATCATCTCGCGGATGCCCTTGGCGGCGGTCTCGAACTTCTTCGCGGCGGTGCGGTGGGCCAGCCAGTCGGCGGCCAGATCGGCAAACTCGTTGTTGCCGGTGAAGTCGACCTTGCGCAGCGCCTCGGGCGCCACCGGCTGCTTCACCTGCACGGCGACAGGCTCCTGCCCGGTCTCGACGCAGGACCAGAAGGCGGTCTCCGCCTGCAGCAGCGCGGCGGCATACTCGTCGTCCAGCTCGACCTCGAACAGCTCCCACTTGTGCGAGCCAAAGAACACCGAGAGGTCGCAGCGCCGGTATCCGGCGACCAGCATGTTGTGCGTTGCCTGCGGCAGGTACTTCGCGAGGATGTCGTCGGGCTTCCAGAAGGCCGAGACGTGCTTGGCCTCGTAGACGCGGGCGTCCTGCCCGGTGCTGGTCATTCCGACCCCGTCCAGCGTGGTCGTCATCCACGGGCGGTCGAAGTCCATCAGCTCCTGACCCACCAGCGTCACGCGCAGGCCGGTCTGCTTCTCGTACCACGCCCGGTTCAGGGGCTCGGTGTAGAGGCCCATGATGACCGGCAGCACGTCGGAGAGATCGTCGGGCTGGGTCTCGCCGCGCTTCATGCGCCAGAGCGCCAGCACCTTCTCGGGGTCGCCCGACATGATGGTGTTCGCGTCGGAGCCGCCGATGCAGCCACGACGGAACTCTATCTGCTCAGCCGTCAGGCCGAGAGAATGCAGATCCACTCGTTCCATGTGAAAACTCCCTCGCGGCGGAATCCCGCCGGAGGGAGTTATAGCGGGGGATATGCCCCACCGTCAAGCGCGTCGGTGGGAGATCAGCTACAGGGGCCGATACGCATACAGGGCACGGGCCACGACCGTCACCTCTACGCTGTCATGCGACCGGAGGGGGATCGGGGTCTGCCAGCGCGGGTCGGTGGACTCCGGCATCAGGACGAGTTCCCCCTGCGACCGAATGACGCGCTTCACCGTCGTCTCTTCCAGATGCTCGCGCCGCCGCCGGACGACCACGAGGTCGCCGTCGCGGGGCGTGATGCCCGTCGCAGCGAGGGAAACGCACCGGATACGGTCGCCGTCCTGCGCCACTTTGTTGATGCTGTTGCCTTGCACAACCAGATCGAATTGCGCCTCGCTGGCAAAGCGCGGATCAGCCGGGAACGGGCTGATCGGCGCCTCCTCCAGCGAGGCCTGACTGTCCTCAACTTCCATCCAGACCCCCGCTGCCACAGTTCCGATGACACGGATCGGGGCGTCGCCGCCGCGCGCCTCCCCCGTGCCTGTGATGAGCCAGTCTACGCTGACCCCCAGAACTTGAGCTATACGGGCGATGGGGTCAATCCCTGCGCCGTACCCCCTCCGCAGCACATCGCGGATGTAGGTGTCGCCTAAGCCTGCGCGGCGCGACACGGACTTCATGTCCAGACTTTGCCTTTGGATTTCTTCCTCAAGGCGATCCTTCCAGTCAGCCATGCACGGCTCCGCAGTCCTCGGGCTATGGGCACTGATGCCCTTCCCGTTACGCATCATTACGCTCCCCCTGTCCAATGGGAGATAGGCCCGCAGATCGGGCTTGACACGGGGTGATACCCCATCGGATATTCGACCACCATGAGTACCCGAGACAGCACGACCGCCCTCATCGCCGAGATCGAGGCCGCCGCGAGGCGGCACGGTCTCGCGCCGACAACCCTCTGTCGCCTCGTCGTTCGCGACGGCAAGTTCTTCCGTCGCCTGCTGGATGGTGGCGACTGCACCCTCCGCACCGCCGACCGCATCCGGGCCTTCATCATGGGGCTGGACGACGGCTGGCTGAGCCCAGTGAAGGGGAGGAAGGCTGTCACTGTCAATGGGAAGGCGCCCATCGAGGGGGTCAGCGCCGCGTAATTTCTCACGTCTCCTGTGAAATTCTCCGCTTTCGGGCGCGTTTTGTATGAAAACGATCAATCGAAACGCCCGGAAACGCCCGGAGGACGCCCTCCAGAGCCAGATTGTCAGTTTCGCACGGAGCAACTTCGACAGGCGGGAGTGGCGCCTGTTTCACGTCCCGAACGGGGGGAAGCGTACCAAGGCCGAGGCGGGGCGGTTCGTCGCCCTCGGCGTGTCCTCCGGGGTGCCCGACCTCGTCCTCGTCGGGCCGGAGGGCTTCGTCGGCTGGATCGAGGTCAAGGCGCCCAAGGGCGTCACCAGCGGCCCGCAGGATGACTGGGCCGAGTTCCTGAGCGCGACGGGCCACCGCTACGGGCTGGTCCGCTCGCTCGACGAGTTCCGGGCGCTCCTCGTCGAATGGGGCGCGCCCGTCCGCATTCGGATTTAGCGAGGGAGGCACCCCATGGATCACGCCGAGCTGGCCCGCCAGCGCGCCCATTACGCCGAGGTCCGCCGCCGCCTGCTGG
>ERZ724522.1641-NODE-1641-length-11671-cov-67.797090_pt1 | contig 11671 bp, 22 predicted proteins | sample MGYA00376055_ERZ724522 | MGnify/ENA primary metagenome ERZ724522 (study PRJEB28724, sample SAMN07190884) | wastewater metagenome | isolation source: effluent of sewage treatment plant in Hong Hong | place: Hong Kong | collected 2016-03-17 ... | reverse complement strand
GTTGTGCGGATTCCAACCGGCCGGATGATCCATAATCACGATGTGGTACTTGTTTTTGCCGTTCAAATACGCGAACCATTGATCGCTTGTTAAAACGACATTCGGCAACATTATCGTTTACCGGCCTTGTGCAATATCGAATCAACGGTTTCTGGTGAATCCGTTGTGGTACTGATATTGAATTTGATCTTTTGCTTTGCAACCAATTCCGCGGCGCGTATAAGCTTGCCGGCGATCCACATTCGCCAACCCGTGCCAATCGGCCGTTGAACGTGCAAATTCAAATTAATTTTCCCTTCCGGTTGTTTCACGATATTTTCCCCTTTCCTTGATTTACCAATAACCAATGCCCTTCCGGCTGCTTTTCGTATCGAACCACAACGCATTGATCGTTCGGCACTAGCATCGAAAGATCGCGTTGTACGTGGCCGGCGGTAACACTCCAATCAACAAAGTTTTCGTACCCCTGCTTGCGCAATTCCAATCCGTACGTTACATCCGGTGCAAAGCATTCATCGTGCCAATAAAATTCGTGCGATGTGAACAGGTGTGCCGGCGTTAAGAAGCAAAACAGGCCGGCCGCATCAACCTTTTCAAGAAGGTATTTGCGCGTAAATGGTATGGTTTCCATCACCTTCGGATCGTTCAAATCATCGGTGCGCCAAGCACCAAGCATTCGATAACCGTGGCGGCCAACTTGCAATCCGGATATCAAGCCAACTTTGATGCCGGCCGTTTCGAAGTGCGCAAAATTTTCCAATAAGCTTTGAAGCGCGTTTGGATCGATCTGCGAATCATCTTCAACCATAAACACCATATCGGCATCCTTGCGTATCTGCTTCTTCGCGAAGTTCAACATATCGCGTATGCGATCGCGGCGCGCGGCCATTCGAATTTCGCCAACCGGCGGTTTATTCGTATGGATCACACGCGTTTCAAACGGCATTTCGAAGTACGCAATGCGATCTTGCACCTGTGCCACGGTAATATCCGTGGTATCGATGCAAAACAATGCGGTGCATCGCGTGTTTGCCGTATTCAGTTCACGAAGCATTTTGATTACCGGTTCGATCCGATAATGCCTTGTGATCGGCATAAATATTTCTATTTCTGCAATATCATTTCGAACGTTTGATCGTACAGATTTTTCAGTTGTTTCCACGATGATTCCTTTCCAAGCCGTATAGCTTCTTGATTACTCCAACGCATAAATGTTTCATCCGCAAATTCGCACATCTTGAATGCCAAGAAGTTCGGATCAACATCAAAAACATCGATATCGGTGCGCGCCATAAATGAAGTTGTTTTCTTGGCCGGCACAAGCCATTGTTTCGGCAACCGCTGTTCGTTCGGCGATACATCCGGCATAATCACCGGAATACCGGCCGCCAACGCTTCATTCATCGGCAAGCACAAGCCGCCGTATCGGCGCGGCAATACCAATACATCGCCTTCGTTGTACTGATCTTCATAATTTTCCACGTTTTCAACCACTTCGATATCAACGCTTGCGCGATCGATTGCGCGGCGTGTTTGTTCATCCAATTGCTGCGCGATGATTCGGTACTTGAATTTGCCGCCGCACTTTTCGGCCGCCTTCACGAATGCCATTGTGCCGTTCCGATCCATATGCGCTTGCTTTCCGGCGGTGTGCAACATTGTGCGACATTGGCTTATTTCGCGCGGCCTGATACGTTCATCGTTTACCGGCACTGGTAAATCAATAACCGGCGCGATATTGCGTGCAATCACATCATCTTTGCCCCACCAAGTCGGCGCGGCCAACACGGCCGGCGGCACAAGCTTTGGTTGATTCAAGTAATCCAAGAATTCGTAATTGTATTGCAACACAACCGGCACGCCGGCGGCCTTCGCCTTTTCCATCAAGCAATAATTCAATGGCGTTTCGCAAATGAAGATCAAATCGATATCTTCAAGCAACCATTGATAGTGATTGCAATCCGGAATGCCCTGCACGATCTGCGCATCCGGAAAGCGATCGTGGTGCGTTTCCATATGGTTCAAGCGCGAAAGATCGGCAATGATCGTTTTCGCCGGTTTCATATGCTTGTAAAATTCGTATGTTTGGTTTCCAAGTCCGGTATCTGTTGAATACGCTAGTAATCCAATCCTCATAATTCACGCCCCCACCACATAACCAAAGCCGATGGAAAAGGTGCGGAATTTTCGCTTCCGCCAAATTTTAACCGGCCACGCAAATATCGAACATCTGCGCCCCCCCCCACAACGTAATCGTGCCAATACGATGTATCAGTTCGCGCCGGAATAAGCATCACAACCAATGCACCCTTCTTTGATTCTTCATATGCTTTGCGAACCCAATCTTTTAATCCGCGGCCATATGGCGGATTGCAAAATACGCGGTATTTACTCCAATCCTGTTCCAAGCCATTATCTTCAATGGTGAAAAACTTTTTACATTTTGCGTTTTCTGCCGTTGCACAAGGATCAAGATTAAAATCGAATTGCGTATTAAGCTTATCGAAGAAATCTTGCGGTGTTGCCCATTCATTCGTTGCCGATGAAAAGTGTACGTTTTGGCTCATTTCTTTTTTACCTCGCCGGTGAAATTAATTCCCCAATTATTATTTGATAGTTCAACCACGCGTTTGTTATCGAATAACCGGTAATACCATTGGCGGTTTTCCTGTTCGGTTAATTCCGGTGCGCGATCGATGCCGTAATACTTCGGCGTTTTGCCGTTTATCAAGCATACGAACCAATAAATCATTCGGCCGGTGCGGCCATTGCCATCAACGAACGGATGGATCGATTCGAAGCGTACGTGGCCGATAAGCGGTTGCATCTTCGGTAAATCTTCAAGCCATCCTTGCATCAAGCTATCAACCATTGAATGTTCCGGCGCGTATCGGCCGCCAACGGTAACGTTCACTCTGCAAAAGCTTCGGTAGTTTCCGCGGTGTTCCGGCTTCAATTCCGGTTGATTGGCCGTGATGATCTTTTGCACTTCGCAAATAACGGCGTGCGTGATTTCGTTTTGCTTGGTTAAAAATTCCCACGCCTTCAACGATTGATCGATTTCGGCATCATCGTAAATACCTTCGATCGCGTTGCTGCCGCGGATGTACCGTTTAATATCAAATTCTTCGCTTTGCATTTTAATACCTCTTGGCGAATATCATTCCGCCGGCCTTTCCCACAACCTTTACTTGGTGTGTTTGCGTTAATTTTTCTACTATCGCACCCAAATCGGTTGAATGCTGATCGTATTCGATGGTGATATACCGGCAAAGATTCATAATGCGTTCCGGCGTATTAATCAAAACTTCACCTTCCATTCCTTCAATATCGATCTTCAAAACATCGATATATTCAAGCTTTAATTTCCGGAAAAGCTGTTCAAGCGTAATCACATCGATTGTTTGGAATTCCGGCATCTTTTCATCTTCGCCGTGTACGCGTGAATCACCGTGCATATGGCTGATGTATGCCTTCTTTGGCGATCCACCAATGCCGTTATCATCAAGCACAAATTCACAATCCGGCGTGATGCTTCGGTGCGCATCGATGTTGGCGCGCAATAATTCGATATTATCGCGTTCCGGTTCAACTGCGATCACCTTCTTCGCGCCAAGCATCGCGGCGTATAGTGAAAACGCGCCGATATTTGCGCCAAGATCAACAACGATTCCGGTATCGGATAAATCGCCATCGTACAATTCGTAAACGTTTTCGCACCAAATTTCGCGAACCACCGCGGCATCCGATGGCGAATCAACGCGGCCATCGAATTTATATCTTGGATCGTGTGCAAGAATTTTCATTGTCTTCCCCCAAATACTGTTTTAATAACTTGTTCCATTCGATTCGTGTACGTGTGATCGCGTTTGGTGCGTTCGTGGCCGGCTTTTTGGATTTTTTCGCGTTCCACATCGTATTGCAAGTAATAATCGATTTTGGCCTTCAATTCATCGAAATCACCGTACGTGTACGTGATGATCTCTTTGCCGATTTCGAAATCATTTTGCAATCCTTCGATAAACGGATGAATGATAAATCCGCCGCGGCCGGTTGTTTCGTAAATTCGATCACTCCAATATTCTTGCCGGTTGAAATTCAAACAAAGCGTATCGCCAACAACCACTTTTGCGGATGCGTACAGATCATTCAAATCCTTGCCGCGCACTACACCGCGGCCATCGCCGCCAAAGTGCGCAAAACGGCTTCCGTACGTCTTTTCAAGCCAATTGATTAATTGCGGCCTGTATGGCCATTCCGGATGGTACTGCTTCGATCCAACGAAGATCACATCGTATGCGTACGATTCGCGGTAATCACCGATAAAACAATCGCGCTCAACAACGCCGGCTTTCAAATAATGATGATTGATGCCAAGCGATTTAATCCATTCATCTGCACCGCCATCGGCCGTGAACACGTATTCCGTTTGCCAAAATGGATGATTCGCCACATCGCTTGCGCGGCGCAATCCGTACCACGTATCAAGATGCGTTGATACCGTTGGAATATTGCGTTGCTTCAACTTGCGCAACACCTCATCCATCGACATAAAACCGCGCGTTTCCCATCCGTGCGTATGCACATAATGAAAAAGATCGGCGCGCGAAGCCTGTGCCAACACCTCTTGCGTTGTAACGTAATCTTCTTGCATCCGAATTACTTTGTGGCCTAGTTTTTCATAACTCCAAGCCAAATCATTTTCCGTGGTGAATGGTACGCGGAAATTCCCAAGAAACACAACGATCATACGGTTATCCTTTCAAGTGCTTCAATTAATTTTGTTAGCAACCAACCGTACATTGCCCAATACATAAAGGCCGCGCCGGCAACGAAGCAAACGGCCATCAACAATGATAAATACAATTTCTTTTTCATTGGTTCATCATCCAATATACAACGTACGATACGATCGCCGTGGTGATTGCCAATGCAACGTATTTTCCTTTGCCTTCAATAGCGTTGAAGAATTTATCGTTTAATGTTTCCGTGTACTGTGATGGCTTGAATTTGCGCGTTTTGCGGCCATCCTCTTGTTCAAGCAAATCAACGGCCGATTTCTTTCCATTGAAAAATGCAATGGTATCGCGCGTTCTCTTTGATGCTTGCGGTACTTTCGGTTTCTGATTTGATGGCTTTGTGGCCATAATTTTTACCCTCGCTTTCATTGTTTTAACATATCGCCATATGTTGATACTATTTTATGCTATTCGCTTATGTTATGCAACACAAAAGCGGCCTTTCGGCCGCCCTGTGCGTTCCTACCGGATGACGATATGCAATCCAACGAGAGTTGAAAGGCCGGCGGTAACAGATAACATTATAAATTGTTTACGGTTAATTTACCATAAGATGCCGCGTACTGCATACCACGCATTCCATCCGCGGCCGGCGAAGATGCTTGATGCAACACGTATGTTCGTTTCCGGATCATATAGCGCGTTCACATTGCCACCAACCTTTGCAAGATGCACTTCATTGATTTGCATCAATCCGTGATCACGCGTTGGCGATACGGCGCGCGGATTACACGAACTTTCTTTACTCATAGTTAGCAATGCATTGTTCACTTGATCGGCCGGAAAATACTTGGCAACCAATCCACGGTACGATTCACAATTGCCGGCTTGGCCAACTGAAACGGAAACGGCCGCTTTTTGCTTTTCTGCATTGGCGGCCGCGATTCGCGCTTCTTCGGCTTTACGTTCGGCCTTCGCCTGTAAATCCTTTTGTAATTGATCATTCTGTTTCTTCAACGAATCGTTTTGATCCGTTTTCTGTTTCAACTGATCATTCAAATTTTGGATGTGCGAATCACGCTTCTTGATTTCAAGAATGCGATCTTCTTTGGCCTTTTGAATTGCCGTGTTTTTACCTTGTAACACCATTGCCGTTGGAATTGCTATCAGTATTGCGGCCAACAGTGCCAAGAATATATTTCGATAATTTACATTCATATTTGTATATCCTCAACGATCAAAATTGATCGCGCCGGATGCTTATGATTATAACACACAAGCACGGCCAAATTTCCAACGATGCCGCCGTGTGGCACTTGCGAAAGCCATCGGCGCATTTGGTAATCTTCCGGTGATTCATCGCGGTAAACAGGCATTGATTTTACATCCCACCATTTCATCGCGTTACCTCTGCGGCCTTTGTGCCGGCCGTTGCGTGTATGATCGATCGGCGTTGGCTTGCGCGCGGTTTTGTTCGATCCGCATTTCAACAAGCTTTTTAATGGCCATATACAAGTTATCGTATGCGGCCAAATGGAATTCGGCCATCTTGTATTCGGCTTCGGCATTGATCAAATCGATTTCGGCGTTTTCAACGTTCTTTTGATCGTATGCCCACGCTTTGCGATCATCGGCGGCGGTTAATTCGCTTTTGGCCTGTGCCTTCATCATCGCGATCGCCTGTTCTTTTTTCAACTTGCGCTTGGCTTCTTTGAAATCGATCATTTTGATCACTACTTGTTGCGCGGCGTGAAACATCACAACCGGTAATTTTCGCAAAAGCTTTTCGATCTCTTGATCTGAATATGCCATTTCATTCGCAACATCGGTATCGTGTTCAAGCTGAATTTTAAGATCGGTGATATTCTTGCGTGCTATATCAAGCCGCTTTTTGGCTTCACTTGTTTTCATCGCCGCCACCATCTTTCTTGGCATTCTTCTTTGCTTCCGCTTCGGCCTTTGCCTTTTCATCCGCTGCCGCCTGTTCGGCCGCTTTGATCATCGTTAAATATTGATTGATCACCGGCGCAATGGTTTTCTTGATTTCTTCGAATACCACGGCAAGTGCTTCGGCCAATAAATGAAACGTTTTAATGAATTCTTGCATCTGCTTCGAATCACGAATATCGGTAATTTCCGATTCGTTCAACTGATCAAGCGGCTTGCCGTTATACGTGTAAACCTTCGTTTCACCATCATCGTTGAATTCGATCTTTCCGTTTTCGGTTTCGAACAATACTTGCTTTGCCATTATTTTTTCCCTTCTTTCTTTGCCGCCTTTTTGGCGTTATACCCTCGCGAATATTTGCATCCCTTTTGCATACAATAACCGTAATCATCGCAAATGTGGCCGTTCCGGCAAAACTTCACATCGCTTTTTGTTGCTTTGGCGTGTTTTACGGCCTTTTCCGCGGCTTCTTCGGCCGAAACGGTTGCAACTACCGGTTTGCGTACTATCGCTTCGTGTGCCGGCTGTGGTGCGTGCAAATCCTGTATTTCCAATTGCTGATCGGCAATCTGCACAAACAAATCAAGCAAATCATTGAAATTCAAGCACGCGTAATCTTTATCATCGATCCGGAATGCCACCACGGCCGTTTCGAACGTTGATGCGGCCGCTTCGGCCTGATCCATCCACTTTTTGATCGTAACATTTTCGTGGTGTTTGGCTTCAACGTGTATCGGCAAATTGGTGAAAACATCGCTTCGATATGTTCCGCCGGTGTGCGATCCGCGATTGCGCATCGATCCTTTATCGGCTTTGCGGCGAATCAACTTGGAAATGTGTAATTCGTACGCCTTGCCTTTATCGTATGCTTCACCCATTTCGGCTTGCCCGATCCAAGAAATCATCATCGATCAATGCATCGTGCATTTGGCGATCAACTTCTTGGATGCGGCGGTACTCACGCACCACCGCCGCCGGAAAGCCCCAAACCCATTTTGCATATAACGACAGTTTGAAGAATAGATTTTTCATTATCGTGCCGCAACCTGTTTTTCGATTACTATTTCGACACCTTCGACCTTTGTGCCGTTCAAAACATCTTCACGTACTGCCGTTGTAAGCGCGGCCAATACCTTTTCATTCATCAGATACTTCAATGGAATCTTTGTTGGATCAACGATCTTTACGGTGCGCACTTCACGGAAATTAATCGAACCCTTTGCACCTTTAACCTGTGAATCAACTGTTTCAAGATCATCCATCTTGCGCATTGCGGTATCAACACGCATCGTGCCTTTTTCAACGCGTGCTTCAAGCTTTGCGGCTTCGGCGGCGCGCTTGGCTTCAACTTCGTTGGTGTAATCAAGCATCTTATCTTTGATGATGCGTTCACCGGTTGCCAAATCGGCTTCGATTGGCCGGAATAGATCACGCGCACTTTTCAATGCATCGTTTAATGGCTTGGTGATTTCTTCTTTGCGTGCCTTCACGACTTTGCCGGCATCTTTGATTGCCTTCAAAATATCGGTTGCCGATGCAAGTGATTCCGGTGAATCAATGATCACATCGTTGGCGCGGTTCACGCTTTTCGTAACCTGTGCTTTGATTGGTGTTAATTCTTTTTGGTTCATATCGTCATAATCCTTTCTTGATTATGTTTATAGTTTATCAAACGCATTGCACATTGTCAATACTTTTTTATACTTTTATCTGTTGTGTTTGATTTTCGCGATCCTATCATCGCCGGCCAATATCCGGCCGATTTCCCAATTAAGATCGAAATCGCCAAGTGGCACTTTCCCACGTTCAACCTTTCCAGATTCCGGCGATTCGCATTCCTTCGGCAAGCGTTTCGCAACGATCGCGCACCCAAGCCGCCATATTATGCGTATCTGCCAAGCCCAAATCTTTAACAAATTTTTCATAGCCCACGACACCAACCGGATTACCGGCTTCATCAAATTCCCAAATTTCAACCAAGTAAACAACTTGTTTGATCCGGATATTGTGAAGTGCCAAGTGCCAAGCGTACGTTGGTAACTGCTTTGAATTTTTATATATTCGCGCACCCCCTGCACCTTTCTTTTGCGTTTTGTAATCGAAGATCGTGGCGTGCTTTCTTGCAAGGCCATCCAATCGCGAATGCAAAACAATATCTCGGTATATTTCGGTTGCAAATTCTTGTTCAACATCCGTAATTTCGATGTGGCCGTATTCCGGAAACGCATCAACGAAGCATTGCGGCAATTTGCCGGTATCGCGTGTTTCACGTTCCCACATTTCGTGCCGTGTTTCGCCGAATGTAAGTGTTTTGCTTTCGAATCGTTTTTTTGTGCCAAGCTGTTCGCGGATGATGTCGATAACTTGGCGCGGTGTTGCGCGATTAAGATCAGTAAATCGCGTGTGCAATTTTCCGTCTGCTTTGATGTTGTATTGCATTGCATCACTTCACCGGTTTGGCTTTTTTCATCGGCTTCACGTTTGTTTTGCCGGCCTTCTTTTTCTTGGCCAAGCTTTTTTCGATCTGCGCTTGCATATCGTCTTTTTGTGAATCCTTTGATTTCGGCACTGATTTTTCAACTTCTTCGGCGATGTACATTCCGTTGCACATACTGAATGATGCGCGCAAACAATGCGCGTGCGCAACCTTCTTGATCATCGTTTTTGGCTTTGATTCCCAAAATCCTTCGCCGGTTGTATATTCATCGAAATAAACCGTTTGTTCGGAAACCACCAAATGATCACCAAGTAATTTATGGATTCCCATCGTACACGCAACGATCGTTTTGCCATCTTCACCAAATTCATATTCCGGCCGCGTTGTGCCGCCGTATTTATTCGTTTTTTCTGCGATCGTAACCATACCTTCAAGCGATGTGATTACCTTGCCTTCTTCGTTAATCCACATTTGGCCGGCCACACGTAAATCGATGCCGGCGATCTTTGCTTGCCCAAGCGCGAACAATAATATTTCATCTTTGTTCTTGCCTTCGGCCAATTGCCGATCGCCAAACAATGCGGCGTTCCATTGATCGTAAATCTTTTGCGGATCAACGCCATCCGGCACGAATTCGCCAAACGTTTTGCGGATTTCGGCATTCCGCTGCTTTGCCGCGGTTGCGGCCTTTGTATCACTTGCCATTAAAACACCTTCTTTCTGCAAAAAAGCCGGCGCGTGGCCGGCATAATTTGCGGTAACGTTAATTCTTGTTTGCTTTGTGAATGAACGCGATCACGGCCATTACGGCGGTAATCAAGAAGTACCAAGCGATTGCCACGGCAACAATGTGATCAAAGTTGCTGAATAAGAGGTATGCTGCCAAGAAGCGTGCTACTACCTCGCCAACCGTTACAACCGTTTTTACGGTGTGTGGTACTTTCTGCACGAAGCTTTTTGAATCTTCGCTTTTTGTTTTTTGTTCTTTTGCCATATCGTCATTTAACCTTTCATAGTTATTTTTTATGGTACTTTCAGTGTAGCAAACATTAGCACCATTGTCAATACTTTTTTATACTTTTATCTGTTTACCACCTTTCAACATCGTTAAATTCATATGATTGGCGGCGGCGGCAATTGTACCAACCGCGTAATCGATGCCAATAATATTTAATCACGTTTCGTGCGGCCACACGGATAATGAACGTTGTACCCTTGCGGTGAAATACTTTCGAATATCGATATGCCATTATGGCCGCCCAATCACGGAAATACCGATCAATTCGGCCTTCGTAACGCGGCCTTTTTTATCAGTTTCCAATACGTTATACACCGGCGCGACTTCGTAAAGCCGGCCAAGCTGTTCGGCCGTGATCGTTGAATTCTTGTTGAACGTCAATACGATACGGCCATCATCAGTGGTTTCCATACGGCCGATCGCCGGTTGCGAATAATCGTGCGCAACCGTGATCGGCATATATGCGTTGATCCGGATTGGATCATTATTGGTGTTCACGGCGATACCTTTCAATCTCTTTGGCCGATACCAAGTAATATGGATATGCCGGATTTTTACCGTAATTTTTGGCCTTCAATTCACCGCGCTTGATTTCGTCAAGAATCCAATCGTAATTCGAAAGCACTTTATCGGAATTCAGAGTATTTTTGATCCAACCGTTTTCGGCGATCTCTTTTGGTCGATACCAATTCTTTTCGAATTTAATTGTTTCCGCCATCTTCACCCTTTCTTATTTGTTTAATTAATGCGTACGTGGCAATTATTACGATCGCGAACAGTGCGATCACGGCCAATATGCCGGCCAAAAGCCCATAATTCAAGAATAGCATCACCGTGTAATATAGCGCGGTAACAAGAATTATGAAGCCTATGCCGCCGAATATGGCGGCCATCACAACAACAAATAGAATCGATAATACGGCATTTAATATCGATTTTGCGGTGCGTGCCATCGTTACACCTTCACCGCTTCAAGCCGTTGCGCCAATACGCCGGCTTCTTCTTTGTTAAGCTTCGATAATGCATCTTCGAATCGTGCGCGCGTTTCACGCACCTTCATCGTGGTTGCAAAATGTAGCAATTCAAACTTTTCGGCCTTGCTATACAGGCCGCCACGGATCACACGCTTTACGCCGTTGCGCCGCTTGCCGTAATGCTTGCGCGGTAATGGCTGTGATGCCACCTTTCCAACGTTGCGTTCGTGCCGGTTCGCCAATATATATGCCTTGCCGGCTTCAAATGCTGCTTCGATTTTCTTATCTGCTTTCATCGATCAAAATCCTTTCTTATTTCTTGCATTGCCGCGTATGAATGATCACACGTTTCACCTTTGCAATTATAGCCAAGTGCCATTCGTGGGCATTCGCCATCTTTGTTTCGATAATATGCGGCCGTTATGTACCAACCGATTATGATTCCAATAACAAGCGTGATCATAACAACCTTCCGTTTTCCGGCGCATCGTGGCGGTGCATAGCATCGCCCATCAGTTCGGCATAATTAAATTTCTTGCCAAGCGCGTGATGGAT
>ERZ724522.1640-NODE-1640-length-11695-cov-6.274656_pt1 | contig 11695 bp, 17 predicted proteins | sample MGYA00376055_ERZ724522 | MGnify/ENA primary metagenome ERZ724522 (study PRJEB28724, sample SAMN07190884) | wastewater metagenome | isolation source: effluent of sewage treatment plant in Hong Hong | place: Hong Kong | collected 2016-03-17 ... | reverse complement strand
GTCTACGTCGCCAGCCCTAGCCAGAATCTGCACCCCTTACCCACCCTCACCCGTGATGCGCGAGTGGCAGGCGTGGCACAAGGGCTCTAGGTTCTCGGGTGCATCGGAGCCGCCATTGCGCCGCGCAATCTTATGATGCACGTCAGTCGCCACGGACACGCGGCCCGCCCGCTCGCATGCGGCGCAGAGGGGATGCTCTACCAGGAATGCCCGCCGGATGCGCTGCCAGTGACGATCATAGCCCCGCTGTGAAGCCGTGCCGCGTGTGTCATCATAGGCAGCCTGGCGTGGTTTGCGCAGTGGACCACAGCGTGAGCACTCACCATCACGCACCAGGCCGGGGCAGCCAGGGTGTGGGCAGGCGCTAGGTGGCCGGGGTGGCATCGGTTTCCACTTGCAGCATCGTCAGCAATATCATGCGCAAGTCGTCATTGTGTGCGCGCACCGCCGCGAGCACATCCTCATTGCGGTCTGTGTCAGTGTCCTCATTGCTTGGACGGAACCCACATGCATACAGATCATCTAGGAGCATTTGGGCTTCTGCGAGTTTCAGGTGAAACGTAGGCTCTATGATTTCACCAGGCTCGTACCGCTTGAACACCATCGTTGGATCAGCCTTATATACGTCACCATCAGGCATGTCACTCAATAGCCATATATCAACGCCACGCAGCGCATGCGAACTTTCGGCTGCTATACGTACCTTTCCTGGCATACTCAGCATTAGGTGATCCTCTTTCCTTCCAGCACGTCGGCGAGCGTCAACCCGTCTCCAATCGGACGCATGGCCTTGCCGTATTCGCTTGCCAGCCAGGCTGCCGTCTCCTCACTGATCGCCGTGCCTGCGGTGTAATGCAGGCCTACCTCGACCATGCGCCGCAGGTCTACGTTCGTGATCATGTCGCACGGGTCTCCGCATTCCGGGCATAGATGATCGGCAGGCTCGGATTCACCCGTGCGTGTATGGATCAGGTATCCGCGCCAGTCGCAACCGTTGCAGGACCAGAGGCTGAACGGGCCTTCCCAGTGATGCGCGTAAAAGCATGGCACCAAGTGCGGATATGCCTCATTGGGTGGCGTATCCGGGAACGATTCATGCTCGAATGCCAACGTTGTAGTGTGCGAACCCACCACGACAGATTGCAACTTTGCCCCTGCCGGCAGGCCATTATCGACATAGAATGCCGTGCCGATGTTGCCCTGCTGTAGTGTCCCCTCGATTAGAGAATTGGCAATTGGTACAAGTTTTAGCCTCACTCCTCCTCCTCGTTAATTCCCTGCTTTATATTCTTACCCACTGCGACGTTCGTACTATCCTGGATCGTGGTGATCACCACATCCCCGCCCACGTTGCTGATCTCAATGGTCTGCCGGCCTACCTTCTCACGCACGGGCGTCCGTCGCATCGCCGACGCATTGATCATCGAATCGACTAGCGCAATCGCTTCACGATGCTGCGCCTCCCAGTAGTTGGCCTCCCCAGTCCAGTAGTCAGCACAGGATGGATCCTGCCGGGCGAACTCATGCGCCTTGGTGAGCAGGCGGCCTAGCACGTCATGCACATCATGGCGTAGCTGCGTGAGCGCCTCCAGGTCATTCGCCACGCGCCAGAACTGGGGCGACACTCAACGCAACCAGCCGAACCCCGCCCAGAACGCCGGCAGGGCGACAATCACAAAGAAGCCCGCGAGCGCTAATGCGAAGCCCGCGGGCACGTCGAATAGATTGTGACCGCCCAGATTGGCCGCGCCCAGAATGGCAAAGAGCACCGCGAGTGCGAACGATACATAGGCCACTGACCACACGACGCGATTCTCACGCCGCGCCTCCAATGCGTTGACCTTACTCTCCAGCCTGGCTACCTGTGATTTGAGCGAATCGACCTCATTCAGAAGTCCATTGGTTCTCGTTGTGGCATTGCCCCACAGAATGTCTCGCAAGTCTTTCACGAGTCGATCAAGCCTGTCTACTGCGTCTAGGAGCGTTTCTTCCGGCGCCATAATGTTGGGCATGCTAGGGCAACAACTTGTCAATGCTATCCGTGACTTGGCCGAATGCGCCGGCGTTGGCGAGCGCCAGGGCAAACGCACTGAGGAGGCACAGCGCTACCGTCACACTGATGATTGTGCGCCCGCGTGGCGACAATCCCGACCACCAACCATTGATGTACTCTCGCATAGTTCCCTCGCGTAATCCTTACAAATGAAAGCGCCACCAGGTCGTTCTCCTGGTGGCGCCCTATCACGAGCCAACCGCCTGCGATGCAGTTGTCAGTCTAGCCGCAACCTGGTGGCTGCGGTCCCGGCGTGCGTGGTTTCAGCAGTTGCTTACTGCGTTCCACCTTCATCACCACATCGCCACCACGCCCCCCGTGCAGGCTCAATTGCCAGTTCTCACCACTGTTGATGAGCGGCTCCAACTCAGTTTCGAGGCGATGCATCAGTTCAGACAGTGCGGTAGTCACTGCCCGTATTTTAGCACAAATTTGCTAATCTTGCGCGAGGAACTTACGTTAATTTGCGGATGAATTAAGGGGTTTTGACGCGGGCTCGCGGTGGAATGGCGGGTTGGCCAACACCGCTAGATATGGATCGGCAGTTGGATCCGGCTCCAAGAATGCCAATGCGGGACGGGATTTACCCCCCCCCCCGTTGGAAATGTGCAAAGGTCGTTGCCGTCTAGGATGGCGTCAATTATGTATTGTGGTGTGTAGTACATAGGGTGCATTGTAGCGTATCCAAATCTGTCAAAAAAGTTAAGCTCAGTCCCCGGCCCCGCGAAACCCAGCCGCAACCGCCTCAGCTTCAGTGCAAAACCAGGCGTCGCCCTCTTCGGGTTTGATGTCCGTCCGCTCATAACTGCCACTGCCGAACGTGTGATAGATTTTGTCGCCGTCAGAATTGACGTTACCCTTGATCGTGCAACTCGCATCCGGAGGAGTTGCACAGCCACCTGCACAACTGAATGGATTGATTGCCGCCGCACTGCGCGTGTCTGGTTCCGCACTGGGAGCCGGCAGCGTCGGCGCAACTGTCGCCACAATGACCGGCGTTGGGGTGTAGGTGGGCACAACATGGGGCGTACTCGTGAGTGGGGGCGCCTTGGTGGCCGGCGTAAGGGCAGAGCCAATCATCACCACAATGATGCAGCCAAAGAGCGCGACGCCGGCGATTACCGCATAACGCAGGCATCCCCCGCGACGTGGCTTGGTGTTTTTCGACATGGGGGCCTCCAGAGTTCTGGTTGGGGACTTGACAGCCCGTTATAGTGGGCGTATTATCTTCACATGATTCACTCGCTTAACAGGGACATGCAAACTATGACAGAGGTCACCGCAACGCAAGCGGCTGAAATCCTCTCCATCTCCCATATGACAATCCACCGCCGTGTCGATGATGGCACGCTTCCCGCGCGCCGCGAGGGCATGGCACGGATTATCAGAGTCGATTTGGACGATCTAAGGCTGTTTGCATCGCAGTACGGCTATCGCTTCGATGAGGCGAAAGCCGCCAAGTTAACTGAGTGAGCAGGGCTGCCCCGCCCCAGTTGAAGACCTGACGGGGCAACCCTTACACGTACCTTCACAACCGAATGAATACCAGTTGCGAGGTTAGGGGCGACCGGTGGGGATTGAACCCACGACACCCAGAGCCACAATCTTATGCTCAGGGATCCTGGGGGCTTGAACACCAGACATGTAATCTAGTGCTCAAGGTTTGACCTCTTTTCACTTCGATCCGACACCTCGCATTTTCTCCGAAAATTCCCGCAACATGCCATCGGTCAGCCACTCCGCATAGTGTTTCGCGGTGGTGCTGATCTGGGCATGGCCTAGAATTTTTTGCACCAGCGACATGTCACCGCCCTGATTTAATAGATGCATTGCCAGCCCGTGCCGGAACGAATGCGGATTCAGCACCCGCTGTTCAGCCCGCCGGCAGCGGCGCCGCAGCATCTGCCGAATTCCACCCGGTAGCAACGGCCCCACGGCCCGCCCGGCCCCGTTGGCAGCGAGGAACAACGGTTCCACCGCTACCACTTCCGGACGCACCCACAGGTATTGAATAAATGCCTTTTCGACTGCCGGCAGCAATGGCACGAGGCGATCATGGCCGCCCTTCCCCTCCCGCACGAGAAGTAGGTGCTCAGCCGTCCGGAAGTCGGAGGCCACGAGCTTAGCGCACTCACTGAGCCGCAGGCCGCACAGGAACAGGGTATTGATGATCAGCCGGTCGCGCAGGTCGATCCAACGGCGTTGCGGGATCGACTCCAACAGGTGATCGTATTCTGACAACTCCGCACGGCGCGGTTCTTTCTTGGGGACTTTCGGGACGGGGATCTGGGCCAGAGGACTGACATCAATATACCCGCGCTGCACAAGCCAAGTAAAAAAACCTTGCAGCCCGCGGTAGTGGCCCGCCACGGTGGCCGGCGCATTGCCGTCAATGGTCCGGCATTCGGCGAGATACCGCACGATCATCGCCGGTTTCAGCCAGTTGCCATTATGCAATTGATTGGCGAGGAGCCAGCGCAAAAAGCGCCGCACCTCTGCGTCATACCAATCGACCGTTTTGGGGCTGTGGCCCGCCGCCACATGCTCAGCGAGGAATTGCGCAAGCAAATCATCAACACTCATACACAAACCTCCAGGTTTACCACTGTTTTGGGGTGTAGTTGGTAACACTGGGGCTAGCGTTGTGGACCCATCGCTAACCCCAGTGTACCACGATTATGCAGGCATACATGTGACAGTTTCGTAGGAGGAAACTCATGAAGGACTCAGTACAAATGACCGATGCAGTAACCGCCCTTCAGGAAGCGACCCGGCAGGGTTGGCAGCAGCTAGAGCGGATTGACCACTGGTTGAAAACGCACACCCCCGACGCCCGCGACGCGGACATTGCCGCCGCGACGCTCTACGTGCTCGAAGACCAGCGCGTAGAGTTGCACCGGCTGACGCGGGAGCGCGCCACGCTGCGCCGCCAACTCGCGAGCCTGAAACGTTATGTGAACCAGCTTTTGGCAGAGAAGCGCACGACGGCGGTCGACGTGCCGGCAGACTTCAACTTTGACGCCTGCGTTGCGGAATTACGTCAATTTGAAGCCGATGGCGGGAAACTGCCGTGTTCCCCGGTATTGTGCGCCGAATTCGAGCGGAGCGGCTTCATCATCGATTTTGAGTCTGGGCAGTTGTTCCCGCTCGCAGAGTTTGAAGCCGGCACGATCTGGGGGCTGGGTGCGCAATCGCAACCGCGGTGAATATCCCGCCAACTGGAAAGAAATCGCCACGCAGGTCAAGGCGGACGCAGGTTGGCAGTGCGTGCGTTGTGGGCATCCGCATGACTTCGCCGCCAGGCGTGTACTCACCGTGCACCATCTGGATTGCGACAAGAGCAATTGCGCCTGGTGGAACCTGGCAGCCCTCTGCCAGGTATGCCACCTGCGGATCCAGGGCACGGTGGTGATGGACCGCCAATGGTATCTGCCGCACAGTGCATGGTTTTTGCCTTATGTGGCCGGCTACTATGCCCACGTCAACGGGCTGCCGACCGACCGCGAGTATGTATTGAGTCACATCGCCGAACTCGTGGCGATTGGGCAGGGGAGAGAGGTAGAGCATGGCAAACGTGCTTGACGAAATTTTTGGCACAACTGACCGTAGCACAGAGATCCCGGTCAAAGACATCAAGATCGATGGTGGCACACAGATGCGCGTGCGCATCAACGATGCCACGGTAGACGACTACCAGAACGAGATGCGTGATGGCGTCGTGTTTCCACCCGTGCTCGTCTTCTATGACGGTAGTGCATATTGGCTTGCAGATGGCTTTCACCGTCTATTGGCGCACAAGCTCGCCTATATGACGCCTGGCTTACCTGGTGAACCAGGCGGCTATCGAAAGCCAACCATTGCGGCTGAAGTGCGCGCGGGGACCCGGCGTGATGCAATCCTCCATGCGGTTGGCGCGAACGCTTCGCACGGACTCAAACGCACCAACGACGATAAGCGCCGCGCCGTCGAAACGCTCCTGAACGATGAGGAATGGAGCAAATGGAGCAATCACGAAATTGCGCGCAAATGTGCAGTCGATGAGAAAACGGTCAGGAATGCGCGTGAACGGCTGCAACCGACTACGGATAATCCGCAGTCAACCATGCGCACCGGTGCGGATGGAAGGACGATCAACGTTGCGAAGATCGGCTCGAATCAGCCGACCTATGCGCAGATCTACGAACTGGAGTCGGTGATCAAAGACATCCGGAAACAGGCCACCGCGCAGGACCTACGTTCTGCGGCGCGCACTGGCAGCGGTCATTGGTTCTACGCAATGGTCAAAGGCGTGTTGGTTGGTCGGTTTGAATGGCGCAAGAGCGATCTCGTGCAGGCACTCAACAACGTGGCCGCGCAGATGGAAGCCAAAGAACAAGGCAACAATAGCCCGAACCTGGGGACGGCTACCCAGCCGGCAACTCCCACGCCGATGATCCGCGTGACTGATTCGGAACTGTTTGAACTCGCAGAACGCAGCGCGTGCGCTGACATCCTCAGTAACGGCAAAATTCGCAACCCATTTTCTTACGACGGCAAAACGTGGGTATCGCCAGCGGGCCTATACGACGGTGCTCGTGGCATTGATACGCGGGATTGCGTGCGCGTGTACGAAGGCAACTCACCAACGATTCAGCCAGGGGAACAGCCACTCTCCTATACTGACCTACCGGGGACAATCGTTGAATGGCGAGGTAGCAAATACACGATTGGCGCCGAATGGCTGATCGTGTCCCGCGTGCGTGCCACCACTGGCGTCTCCGTGCCGGCCACCGCTGCCACCCCGGCCACGCTCCCTGCCGACCTGGTCGCGCGTGGCTGGGAGCTGCGGCAACTGTCCTCCGGACGCTACTATTGCAATAACGCCAGTGGCCCGCGTGCGACCGCCGTGTTCGATTCTGCGGAAGAGGCGATCAGCGCGGCGCGGGAAAAGCAGATTGACGTGCGTGTCGCCGACAACATCGACGTGATTGGCGATACTGCCGGCGCTACCGTCACTGCTGGCGAGGCTTGCCCGGGCTCCCTCGCCACGCCTGACGATGGCGCCGGCGTGATGGCCAAACTCGCCATCGAGGCCGCGCGCAATCACCTGGAGACGGCCACCGTGGCGATCCTGGCGGCCAAAGGCGAACTGACCGACATCGATGCAGAAATGTGTGAAGAGCTTGACGCAGTGATTTTCGATCTGCGCAGAATGGCGAAGAAGCTGCATGACTGATCCAGCCCTCATTGACACCGTAATTTGCAGCATCGAAGATGCCAATCTGCCGGCGCCGCATTATCGCACGGCGCGCCGGCTCCTCGATCTGGTTGACGATGGTGGCCAGGTCAAGATCTCACGGCGTGCCATGATGGACCTCTGCCAGACGGACGCGGAGGGCACGATGAGATCGCATCTTGGCGCTCTGAAAGCTGCCGGGTTGATCCATTTTTCGACCAACGCCGCCGTCTATGTTGCGTTCCTTGCGTTTCCCACCGTAGACGGCATGCTGGCAGAACGCGCGTCCACGCGCGATCTACCAGCACCCACGCGCGTTCTACCAGTACAGGAACCTTGCGACGCACCTGAAAATGGTGACGTTGTGCTGGTAGAACGCGCGCCCACGCGCGATCTACCAGCATCCACGCGCGTCCAGCGCGCGCCACCTCACACGCGTGTTCGTTCGTTCGTTCGTTCTGATCCTACTACCCTCTTGGGAGATCAGAAACGAACGAACGAACACGCCGGAACCGAACCGCTTTCGGCGGAACAGGTCCGGGCCGTAGCGCTACTCACGGACGTCGACGTGGGGCTGGACGCACCAACAGCGCGCCGGTTGGCTGCACGGCATCGCTTTGAAGAGCTGCTGCGGCATGTGCTGACCTGGCGCCGCGAGCTCGCCGCGGGCAAGGTCGTCGGCACGGGTGCGCTCCTGACGCGGATTCACCGGCGTTTCAGTGCGCAACTCGTGGATGGCGATCGGGATTCCGATCTGTGGCGCCGGCATGTTGGCGTGGAAGACACCCAGGAGGAGCGCCGCCAAAAATACATCCCGGACGAATATCGGGACATCATTTTGGGGGCTTAGGACGCTACAGCCTGACGTGTCAACCGCCAGGCTGTAGCTGGGCAGAGGTAGGAGCTCTACCCGCCCACATTGTACCACTTTTTACCGCCGTAGGAGGGCGGACCGCATGAGTCAGCAAACTGTTTATCTCCTGCACTTCTCGGACCGGATTAACCCCGGCCACCCCACCCAGCACTATCTGGGCTATGCCGAAGATTTGGAGCGGCGCATTAAGGAGCACCGCGTTGGCCGTGGCTCGCGCCTGTGCGAAGTTGCCAAAGAGCGCGGGATCTCGTTCGTGGTGTCCCGCACTTGGAGCGGAGATCGTCGCATGGAGCGGACGCTGAAGGACCGGCACAACGCCCCGCTATTGTGCCCGATCTGCCAGCAAGAGCGCGCCGAAATCGGACGTTGTCTCAATAGCCTCTGCCTGGCTGATGTGCCGGAATTGGAGTTCTGAGATGGAAGAGGATAAGAGCGGCTACAGTGACCTGTTCTATCTCATGCTGGTGATCGGGATCATCGGCGTGGTCGGTTTCGTGCTGGTCTACGCCAGCGTGCCGTAGCCAACAATGCGCATGCTCTAGCCCCTCTGTTGCACCGGAAGGCTAGAGCATGCAGTTACCGTGAGGGCTGATCGTACCATGATTGGTCCTCACGGCCACAAGGTGGCCCATGAAGATTTTGGACCGACTGATCACACTATTCGTCCTGATTGTGCTGATGATTGTACTGCTGATGCTGGTGGCAAACTGGGATAATCTACCCGCCGCAGGCGCGGCCGTAGGCGCGGCCACGCAACAGGCATTCGAGGCCGCCATCAAGTGCCTGACTGCCGTTGTGGCCGCCGCGGGCGCCACGCTGCTGTTCTTCGGTGCGTACTGGGCATGGGGTCGGTGGGCCGAACATCGCCGACAACGGGATGGCAGCCACAGCCTGCGCACGTACACCGTGCGCGAGACGGTAACGGGCGAACGCGTCCGGATCCTGGTCAACCCGGATCTGATGCTGACCCCAGCGCTGGCAATCTCATCACGTGGCGTGCACGAGCTGGGCAGCCTGGCGCCGGATGTCTACGCCGCCCACGCGGCCGAGCGCGCACGCGTCAGTGCAGTCCAGGCCCTAGCGCCGGGCGACCGGGCGATTGCGGATCGCTATGGATCGGGCTACCGCCCAGCGGGCGTCATGCACGGTGCGGGCAAGCTCCTGACCAATGGCGCCCAGCCCCGCAGCAACAACAATCAAGCGCCTGCAGCAACGCCAGCGCCAACGATGCCGGCCGAGCCCATGACGTTGCACGGCGCATTGCAGGCGAGCAGTCCGGACAAGTTCGTGCTGGGCCACAACGACGAGCACCGCACTCTCGCCGCCTGGTCACCGCGTGATCATCTCAATCTGGGTGTCTTCGGCGTGAGTGGCACGGGCAAAACCAAATCGACCGGCTACCAGGTCATGCTCCTCGCCGCGCGGCACGGCTACCATGTCGTATGTCTGGACCCCAAAGGCGGCGTCGATTTCGGCGCCTTTGCGCCGTATGTCGAATGGCACGCCACCGACGCCTATGTACTGGGCGATCAACTAGCCGCCCTGGCGCAAGTGCACGAGGCGCGCCACCTGCTGATGCGCGACCGGCAGATCGGCGAGTGGCACGCGCTGGGGACGGCAGCCGGTCCGGAGATCGTCGTGGTCCTGGAAGAGTTTGGCACGATGCGCACCGACATCGCCGCGCGCAAAGGTGGCGGACGCGAACTCGCCCGCGTCGATAGCACGCTAGAGCGCATGCTGCGTGTGGCGCGCATGACCGGCTTTCATTTCGTCATTCTGGACCAGGCGCCTGAGAAGCTAGATCCCGTCGTGCGCGGCGCCTGCAAGATGCGGCTTGCCTACCAGTTGGATACCGCACAGGCCACGCTGCTGAAGGAATACGAAGCCGACGCGCTGCCGCCAAATGGGGCTTTCCTAAATCGCCGCAAGCAATACGATGCCTGGCTCGTGGCCGCCGAACTCCCCCGGCTCCTGCCGTCTGTGCCGCCCATGCGCTATGATCGCCTGCTGCCCGCGCCGAACGCCCAAACGAACGGCCCCGAACCGGCCTCTCCAGAGGTAGCGAACGCCCGAACGGCCCCGAACGCGCCGAACGGGGAGGGGCAAACCAGTCAGATCCCCCCCCTCCCCATGCCACCGTTCGACGTTCGGGAGGCGCCGAAACGGGATCTGATCTTCTGGTGGCGCGACCAGTACCCCACTGGCACGCAGGCAGAATTCCGCACGTGGATTGCCGACCATGGGCGTACGATTGCGCGCGGCTACATCAGCGACACGTTTGCGCAGTGGGCGGAGACGCAGGCCGGCAAGGTGGGCACGGCAGATGCAGAGACCATGACACTCGAACAACTCCGCGCACAGGGATTGGCGATCACGTTCCAGGGTGCGCACGGTAGTCAATACGGATGGGATGACAAATGAGAGGCAAAGATAAGGGGTATCCAGGGGGCAAGGGTGGCGCCGGCGTCTACCAGACGATCATCAATCACATGCCACCGCACACGACGTATATCGAAGCCTTCGCCGGCAGCGGCGCCGTGTTGCGTGCCAAGAAGCCCGCAAAGGTCAATATCGCCATCGACTGCAATGCGCCCGTACTGGCGAACTTGGTGCACACCTACATTGCCGACCGTGACGCTCGCCAACAGGCAACCATTGTCGAAGCGTTGCGGGCCTTCCACGTCGCATCTGTCGATGATCCCGACGGGCACGAGTGGCACTTCATCAACGGCGATTGCCAGACGTGGCTTGCCCAGCAACACTGGACCGGCAACGAACTGGTCTACGCCGATCCGCCGTATCTGCGCAGCGTGCGCGCCAGTGGCCGCCTGTTCTACGAATACGAGTTAGCAGAGGAACACGAACACGCGGCGCTATTGCTCCAACTATCCAAACTGCCGTGCATGGTCATGATTTCCGGTTACTGGTCCGAACTCTACGCCGACATGCTGGCGAGCTGGACCACCGTCACCTATACCACCGTCACGCTTGGCGGTACTGTCGCCGAGGAATGGCTCTGGATGAATTATGACCTGCCCGTGGCGCTCCATGACTACACCTACATCGGCGCCAACTATCGCGAACGCGAGCGCATCAAACGCAAAGTCAGCCGATGGAAGGCCCGCCTGGCTGACATGCCGCTGTTGGAGCGCCAGGCCCTCATGATCGCCCTCAACAACACCAAACTGGATTAAGCCATGAAAAATCGAGCCAACGAAGAGATTGAACTGATCAACCGCTTTTTCCGCGACTATCGAATCAACGCCAGCGTGGCCGAAACCGGCTCGCACGTCGCGGGCAAGTCGTACATCGTCTTCAACGTCAACCTGCGCGCTGGCGCCCGCATCACCTTGATCGAAAGCCGATTGCGCGAACTCGCGGAGATCCTGAGCGCCCACCGCGCCCAGCCCACTCCGATCCGCTTGCGCCACATGCCCCTCGCGCTCGAAGTCCCCCCCCCCCCCCCCCCGCCCCCCACCCTCCCCCCCCCCCCCCCCCCGCCCCCCCCGATTGCGCCAGGCCCGTCCCACGGCTTCGACGGGACGATCAGCGA
>ERZ724522.1639-NODE-1639-length-11695-cov-7.715292_pt1 | contig 11695 bp, 8 predicted proteins | sample MGYA00376055_ERZ724522 | MGnify/ENA primary metagenome ERZ724522 (study PRJEB28724, sample SAMN07190884) | wastewater metagenome | isolation source: effluent of sewage treatment plant in Hong Hong | place: Hong Kong | collected 2016-03-17 ... | reverse complement strand
AAACTTGGTTAGAATTAGCCAATGAATTTGAAATAGGAGAAGGACTTACAAATGAACAAAAAGCTAAAAAAGCTAATGATATTTATAGAAGCTATTTAAAGAAAGAAAACACTCAATTAGAGGATTTTTCTAAAAGTTCTAAAGTAAAAGGAATTAGAAAATGGCAATTACCTGATGGAACTTGGAGACAAAGTATTTCATTTGAAAATACACCAAAAGGATTAGATTTAGGACAAGCTAAAAGAGATTTAATAACAGCAATAGCTGAATATGAACTTCCTAAGTTTGAAAGAGTTCATTTAAACTATAATAAAATCTGTGCAGTATTAAACTTATATGATGCTCACATTTCTAGTTTAGCTTTAGTATCTGAAACAGGACATAGCTCAGAAGTTAATGAAAATATAGTAAAATTTGAAAAATGTTTTGATGAATTATTAACTACAACAGAAGCTTTTTCACCAGAAATTATAGTATTCCCAATAGGTAATGATTTTTTACATGAAAATGGACCTAGTAATACTACAAAGAAAGGAACAAAATTAGATGTAAGTGGTAATCACTTTGATAATTTTACAAAAGGTTTAATGTTACTTAGAAAGTGTATAGATAAAGCCTCACAAGTATCTAAAGTATATGTTCCATTAGTTCCAGGAAATCATGATACAGATGTATCTAACTATCTTGCAACAGCATTAGAACAAATATTTGAAGGTAATGAAAATGTGCAAATAGATGCACGTAGAGTTACTAGAAAGTATTTTAGATATGGAACTAACTTTTTAGGTTTTACACATGGAGAGAATACAAAACCTGAACAATTACCATTAATTATGGCAGTAGAACAACCAATGAATTTTGCAGAAACTACTGAAAGAATATGGTTAACAGGACATTATCATCATATAACACAAAAGGAATATCCTGGTGTTACTGTAAGAACTCTAAGAGGATTAGCTAATACAGATAAATGGCATTTTGATAGTGGATTTATAGGAAGTAAAAAAGCAGGTAATGTAATGTTATTTGACTTTGAATCAGGATTGAAAAGTGAATTTACAGCAAATATTAAATAGTATGAAAATAAAAGAACTAGCTAAACCTTACATGAAGTGGGTAAATCAAGGAATTGAAGGAGCTAAACACCTCTACAATGAACTAGAAGCAAACTTCCCACAAATTGATACAAAACTAAGTTATTCGAGCTTAGATGAATCAATAGTAGTAGAAAAAAGTATTGAAGGTAGTATACAAAAAGAAATTTATCTTCTTAAAGCTGCTAAAGATGGTAAAAAGTTTGAATATAAACACGAATTAAGTGAAAATGATGAACTAAGTGAAATTAGAAATAAAGCATGGACACAAAAAGAAGCTTGGGAATATTCCATTGAACAAACAAAATTAAATAAGACAGAAGATGGCAAAATCACACAGTCCGAACAAAGTATCTAAAGGTATTCTTTCAAATAAGAAAGTTGCTACAGTGAAAAAGGGTAATAACCCTTCTCCAGTTAGAAAACCTAGTTCAAGAAAAGTATGTTAATTTAGAGAGGGGCTTGTCCCCTCTTTTATCATTTTAAACAAATAACAATGGCACAAGTAACCACAACACAATATAATATTGAAAATTTATTGAAAAGAATAGTATTAGTTTTACAAAAAATAAATAAAAAACCTTAATATGCCTCAAATAATGCATACTCAGCGTAATACAGAAATGTTATTACGCCAAATACTAGAATTACTTATTAAACTTGGAGATCAAAGTATTCAAAATGGATATTTTCTTCCTATATCTTCTGCAGATATAGATGCTCCAATTAATTCAATATATTATTCAACAGACAGTTCTAAATTAGTCTACAAAGATTCTCTAGGAACTGTAAATGATTTATACTAATGGCTAAACTCAAAGAGTTAATCAGTAATCTTACTGAAATATTAAATAATGGTAAACCAAGTGATGATTATCAGTTTACTGATGCTCAAATATACTTTGTTTTAAGGTATCTGAGAACTAAATTACTTAGACAAAGAATACAAGATGGTAAATATATATCTCCATACAACTATCAAACTATTCCATGTTTAGGTTTAGAATATGTCAAGATAGTTGATTGTGAGTGTTATACAGCTAATTGTTATTCTCTACAGAGTAAATGTAACTTACCTACTATATTTGCTAGTTCTAAAGGATTGATGGTTAATGGAGTTTATACAGTCAATAAAGAGAATCCTATTAGATTAGATACTCTCAGATTTGATGAAATGAGATTAACTAGATATAGTAAGACTATGAAAGATGTTAAAGGATGGTTTTTTACTCCTGAAGCAACTAAAGTACATATAAAAGGATTTGATAGGTTAAAAGCTGTCAAATTTAGTGCTTTATTTACTGACCCTTTAGCTGTAATGATGTTAGATACATCATGTGCTTGTAATGAGGATGGTTCTGCTATATGTGTAGACCCTTATGAAGCAGAGTTTCCTATGGACGAAGACTTAATTAAGGATATTAATATGCTTACATATGAAGAACTTATAAAAGTAGCATATAATACTATTCCTGATTTGAAAAATGATGCAATACCTGCTTATGCCCAAATGGACAAAAAGTAAAACAATAAAGAATTTCTATAAGCATTTTAGATATAAGAAAAGCCCAGAACACCCTAATTTTCTAACTAAGAAAGAACATACAAAAATCATTGAAGATTATTTCTTATCTCTAATTGAATTCTTGATTGACGGAAATATATATAAAGTTCCTTATGGAATGGGTGAATTTAGAGTTACTAAGTTTAAACCTAAAACTAAACCTAGAAACTTTCAAGCAGAAATAAAACATCATAAAGAAACAGGTATATGGAAAAAGATTCCATATCACAATTTTCACTCAGATGGTGAAAAAATAACAATAGGTTGGTTTACTAGAGATTATCCACAGATACCTAATAGAAGAATTTGTAGATTTGAAGCAAACCAAAGATTTAGAAAGAAATTAGCAGCTAGTATGCTAAAACAAGGTAATATTCAAGATTACTACAAAGTACAAAGAAATACACGATTACATAAAACTAAAGTATTAATATGATAACTAGATGGACAAACATTAAATCTGTTTTATTTGAACTAGAAAGAAGCATTCCTAAAGAGTTCTACAATGAAGGTAGACTAATTGAGGATTGTATGAAAGCTGTTGATAAAATAGGTGCTGTAGTTACATATCAACAAAGAGTAAAGTATATAAAAGTAGAAAATCATAAGGCTTGTATTCCTTTAGATTGCTTGCAAATTATACAAGTAGCTCATAAGAATACTTTTGACCTCACACAAGATGATATAACTCAATTAGAAGTTGAAATGGGAATTAATAATGATCCTTATATGACTAATTCAACATTAGCATATCAGGCTTATTTAGCTTCTAATTCTTATAGAAAGGCTTGGACTCCTTTAAAACTGTCTACTAATTCCTTTGCACTTGCTGTGCATTGTGATAATTGTATTAATATAACCTCCAACTGTCAATATGAATATTCTGTATCACCTGATGGTACAATGACTTTTAGCTTTAAAACAGGTTATATTTGTGTTGCATACTACTGTTACCCAGTAGACTGTGATAATATACCACTAATACCAGATGATGAAGATTATAAAGAAGCTCTTAAAGATTACTGTTTAATGACATCTTGGGAACTTCGTTGGAACATGAAAGAAGAAGGTGCTGAACAAAGATATATGAAATATCAACAATTATGGGGTTTGATGAAAGCTAAAGCTACTGCAAGTGTAAGAATGCCAGATGTAGCAGGTGCTGAAAACCTCAAAAATATAATGAACAGACTTATACCTAAATCAAGAAGATTTAGTTCTTTCTTTTCTAATCTTAACTCTGAAGAAAATCTTAAAATGACAGGATTTTCTAGTGGATACTATTATAGATAATTATGCAAGATAAACAAATTACTCAACTTCCAGGAAGTTTAATTACAGATACTTCCTACAACAATCAACCAGAAGGTACACATAGATATGCATTAAATGCTCTACCTGAAACTACTTCAGGGGATCAAGGATTTGTGTCTAATGAACCAGGTAATACTCAATGTATAAATTTAAATGGTTATTCAGTTATAGGTTCTATACCATTAACTAATAATGAAACTATTCTATTTGTAACAAATGGTACTAATAGCAGAATTCTATTACAACAAGATTGTAATGTAGAAATTGTTGTAGATGCTGAATGTTTGAATTTTAGTGATTTATATCCTATTACTGGTACAGCTAAAATAAGAAAAGGTTGTAATAGAGTTATTTACTTCAGAGATTCATTTAATAGTGATAGAAGTATAGATTTAGATGAAATATTAAATAATCCTACTAATAATAGATATTATAATGGTTCTTGGAAATGTGAATTATTTAAACTAGCCCCAGACTTTGATTTTCCTTGTATGGACTACATTAGAACTAATAATTCAGGTGGTAGTCTAAAACTAGGAACTTATCAATTTGGCATATCTTTAGGTGATGAAAATTTAAACTTTACTAATGTATTAACAGTTACACAACCTATACCAATTATCTCAGGAACTTTAAATTCTGATAATACACATGTTGAAGGTGGAGATCCTACACAGGAAATACCTACAACTAAAAGTATTGATTTTATTATTAATAATCTAGACACTGATTATCAATATATCAAAATTTACGCAATAGAGTCTATTGGAGGTATTGTTACTGCATATGAAGCAGATACACTAGCTATTAATAATACTAGCTTAAATTACACTTATAGAGGTGTAGACTACAACTCAGCTGTTGTAGTTGAATTAAGTAAAATAAATGTTCCTACTCCTGTTTATGATAAATCTAAAACAATGGAGCAACATGATAATAGATTATTAAGAGCTAACTTACAAGAAAGAACTATTAATAATAGTGTATTTCAAAGAGCAGCTAATCTTATTAAAACAAGATATGTTACTCTTCCTAAAAAATATAATAGCAATGAAGGTCCTTTTTCAGGTGATTTCTATGTAGATAATAGAAGTTATATGAGAGATGAAGTTTATGCTTTAGCTATATCAGCTGTATACACAGATGGTACTGAATCACCTAAATATCATATTCCTGCTAGATTATTAGATACTTCTTCTACAGGAACTACTTTACCTTTAAATTCAGACCCTTCAGGACAAAATGGAGATAAACAACATAATAGAAAAGATCCTATTACTGGTTGGGATTCTACTGAATACACAGTAGTAGATTATACTACATATCCTCAGATTACAGCAGGTGTTCAAGATTGGAATGTATTAATTGATTCAGGAGGTGGTTTTCATACATTAACTGGTACACAAATAGGTATTGAAGATGTTCAACCTTTGAATAAAAATGCAGGAGATACTGTAAAAAGATGGGAAGTATATAATACAGCTTATATTGACGAAAAAAATACCATTTATGGAGGTTATTACACAAAAGGACAAACTTCTTATTGGGAATCTGTTTATTATTATCCTAATACAGAAGATTGCTCTGGTAATAGAATATATCCCACAGGTAAAATTAGACATCATAAAATGCCTGACACTACTCTTGAACCACATTTCATAAATGATGGTTCTAATGATTATATATTATCTTTAGGTTTAGAGTTTGATTTACAAGCTTTTATGTCTTTCTTACAAAGTAATTTAGGTTCTGAATTTGATGAAATTCAAGGTTTTAAAATTGCTAGATGTAAAAGAGATAAAGGTAATAAATCTGTATTAGATAAAGGTTTATCTTACAGAACTATGGAGATGTTATATAGACAAACTTCATCTTCTGCTCAAGATTCTTATTTATTACAAACATCTATGTTTAATAAACATGGAGAATTATTAAGAGATTCTGGTTGGGCTGCAAGTAGAGTAAGACTACGCTCATTTGGAGTATCTTTTGATAATACAACAGTATTACCAGATGAAAATACCTTTATTACTGATAGAAGTGTTACAAATGGTGATTTAAGATATAGTTATCAATATTTAGATATACATAATCCTCAATCAAAATTTAATAAAGATTCTACTTTCCAATTTATTAAAATGGAAAAAGAGTTATTTGGTAAATATGAGTTCTGGGGTAATCAAAATTCATGGCTTCCTAATGAAAATAGTAGAGCTTCATTTAGATGCGTATATAATAACTATTCTACCAATACAGCTTATAAAGGAACACCTAATCCATATTTTACTAATAGAACTAAGTTTGATGCGGCTATTATTCCTGTAAATGAAAATATTACATTTGATAGTAAAAGAGTTATTGGTAAAACTAAACAAGAATCTTTAATTAGTAAATTAGGTAATTATCCTGATATATCTAATGATTCTGCGTCTTATGGAGGTAGTCCATCTGATACATTTGGTTCTTTTGATAATTATCTTACAAATTATATTGACCCTACAACATATGATCAATACTATAGTAAAGCTTATTATATAGCTTTAAAGAACTATAATCCATCACAGTATGGACAATTACATGGTTTAACTTACTATGATATAAATACTTGTTTAATTAGTAAAACAGCAACTGTAGAAGTTCTATTTGGTGGAGATACTTTTATATCTCAGTTATCATTTAGAAAGACTTATACAGATGATGATTTTGATGATGATTCTTATGGTGATGAAAGAACTTGGTGGGCTGCTGTTAGTACATATTTTGTAGAATCAGAAATTAATACTAAATTAAGACATGAAGGTTATGATGGTAGTCCTGCCCAATGGTATTATCCTTATCACGGAACTACTATTAGTGATATTGAAGATGTAATATTTGGAAATGATGAAACATTAATTGAAGATAATAATATATCAACTATTATTGATAATTATATCACAGGAAATTATTGTTTTAATAATTATAATTATAATCAAGACTATTCAAGAGAACAAGAATTACAACCTAAATTTCCATTAGCTTTAGGATTTGATTATTGTAGTAGATGTATTAATGAATACCCCAATAGAATAGCATTTTCTGAGAAAAGTTATCAAGAAGAAATATTTGATAATTATAGAAAATTTTTAGCTAATAATTACAGAGATTTACAAGCTAATACAGGTGAAATACAAAACATATTTAAAGAAAGTGATAATTTATACATTAGAACTTTACATAGTTTATGGTTTGTTCCTTCTAAATATCAAAATTTAGAAACTACTGGAGGAACTATTAATATAGGTACTGGAGAACTATTTAGTATACCACCTAAAGAAATATCTTCTACAAGATATGGATATAATGGTGGTCAAACTACATTAGATTTAGTAGTAAATCAATATGGGGCTTTTTATGCTGATACAAGTTCAGGTATAGTATTTCAAGTAGGTGGAGAGCAACAACAAGTAGAAATTAGTAAAACTGGAGGTAATAGAATTTGGTTTGAAAATAATCTACCATTCTTCTTATTAAAACATACGTCAACATTTAATTTAGTAGATTCCCCTACTAGTAAAATGGGTATAGGTTTATTAGGTTATTATGATCCTACATTTAGAAGATATATATTAACTAAGAAAGATTACTATCCTGTATATCCAGATGTAACTACATACAATGAAATTGATAAAGTTTGGTATGTAGGATTAAATGGAACTATTATAGAAGTAACAGACCCTTATAATTCACCAGATTATTTTGAAAATAAATCTTGGACTATAAGTTATTACTTAGAATCAAAGAAATGGGTGTCTTGGCATAGTTATTTACCTAATTATGCATGGGGTAATTTAGATACTTTCTATTCTTATAGTAAGAATGATAATTACATATGGGAACATAATTTTGGAGATTTCCATACATTTTATGGTGTTAAATATCCACATATAATTGAATATGTAGTTACTAAAGAACCTACAGCAACTAAGATTAGTGATGCTTTGAATTATATTTCTGATGTTTCTAAATATAATGATATTTATCAATATTGGAGTAATGTTAAGAATATTACATTCACACAAGCTATATTCTACAATAGTACACAAAGTACAGGTTTGTTAGATATTCTAATAAAGAATACAAATGACCCTTTTGCTAGTGTATTAGGTACATTTGACCCTAGTAATATATATGCAGAAATGACTGAATCTAATTGGAATATTAATAATATTAGAGATATGGTTGACCAAACTAATCCAGAACAACCTATATTTACTAGTAATTGGGCACAATTACAAACTCAGTATCCAATAGATAAAGTACCAAATATGAATATTATAAATTATTTAACTAAATCACAGTTTGATATGGAACCTCTTAGAGATAATTTTATGGCTTGTAGATTATATTTTAAACCTACAGAGAATTATAGAATAACTACTAAATATCTAACTAATAAACAATCATTTAGTCCTAGATAAAATATTTGGTTCAGAATAGTTGTAAAATAAAAAAAATTATTGTATCTTTATAAATTAATTTAAAACAATGGCAATTAAGATAAAAAAGTCTCATAAAGGACTATTACATAAGAATCTAGGAGTTCCTCAAGATGAGAAAATTCCTGCTTCAAAATTGAAAATAAAAGAATCAGATTCATCTGCTGTAAAAAAGAGAAAAGTATTTGCACAAAATGCAAAAAAGTGGCATCATCCTAATGGTGGATTTATCAAATATGAAGGTGGTGGAAATAATAATATTTCAGGAGCTAATGAATCTGGTATGGGTACTTCAGGATTATCTCAAGATTGGGGTAATGCACAAACTGCAAATCAATCTAAAGGATTAAGCAGAGGTGCTCAAACAGGTATTAGTATGGCATCTTCTTTTGCACAATCTACTCCACAAATAACTGCAACATTTAAAAATCCAAATGCAGATGCTGGAGATAAAACAGGAGTAACTTTAAATGCTGCTGCGGATGCTGGAATTGGAGCTATACCTGGATTTGGAGCTTTTTATGGAGCAGCTAGAGGAGCTACTTCTATGGGGCAAAATGCTATGCCAGGAACTACATATTATGATAAAAAAACAGGTAAAAATATAGAAATAAAAGATAAGCCTGGTTATAGAGCTTTAAATCATATATTAGAACCAGATCACTCTAAAATGATAAGTGATTTTTCAAATGCTGCTAGAGTTAAAGACCCTAAAGATAAGGCTGCTTATGTGGGAATGGGTTTTTGGAATTTAATGGGAGCTGGTAATATAGTTGAACCAATAATGAACGCCACAGGAAAGTCCATGTATGATGGATTGAGAGATTTAAGAAAACCTAGTATGATAGGTATAGAACAAGAAAATTCTAAGTTTCCAGTAGTAAATCCAAATATGCCTCAAGATACTACACAAATGGCTGCAAATGGAGGCTTTGGAGGCTCTAAAACTAATACTAGTACTCATTTACTTGAAAAGTATAAAGTATTACCACATAGTCAATTAAACCCTAATTTTGCTAATGCACATTTAGATGGTAAACCTATTCAACTTGAAAAGAATGAAACTATATTTAGAGCAGCTAATGGAGGAGATTATGCATTCTCACCTAACATAAAAGCTGATTCAGGAAAAACTATAGCTGAAGAATCTATAGCTAGAGAAAAATTACATAGTAAACCATACTATGATAAAGTTGCTCAAGATACTTTAAAACTTTCTTTAAATAATTTAGTTAAAGAAAATGAAACTAAGAGAATAGCTAAAGAGTCTAAAGGATTACCTAAAGCTGCTTGGGGAGAATTTGGTCCAAATATAGATAATTCTACTACTAATTATAAACAAGCTCCTCAAGTTCCACAATGGACACAGGGACAAGAATCTCAAACAACAGTTCCACAAATTAGAGGAACTGAGTGGGATGATAATACTGTATCTGTTAATCCTAATGTTTATACTGAGTATTTTAAAAATGATAATAATTTGAATCCAAATAATTATCCACTTCAAAATAAATACAAACCAGATTTAACTATAAAAACTAATAGTAAGACTCCTATAAAAACTGAGAATAATCTTACAACAGGAGATTATTTACAATTAGCTGGACAATTACCAGCATTAGGTTATAATGCAGCTATGGCATTTAAAAAACCAGAGAAACAAAAATTATATCAAGATTTATCCACTATTACTCCAAATCAACAAGGTATTGATTTAAATCCTATGTTTTTAGCTCAAAATACAGCTACTAAAGGTATAAGTGAAGGAACTAGTTCAGATGCTGTTAGAAGAGCTAATTTAGCTAATGTAGTATCAGGAACTCAAAGAAATATAGCTGATGCTTTGTTACAAAATAAAAATCTAAATTCTAATTTAAGAACACAATTTGAACAAAGAATAGCTGATAGAAGTAGATTCAATATTGCTCAAAAATTAGGAGTAGATGATATCAATGCTAAGAATAGAGCTGCTCAAAGAATGTTTGGAGCTACTGCTGCTAGTAATTTAGGTCAAGGATTAACTACTTTTGGAATAGCTAAGAATCAAGGTAAAACTAATGAAATAGAATATTCAACTTTACAAAATCTAGCATCTAATTATGGATTAGACCCTAAAGAATATGCTGATTTTCTTAAAAGTAAAGGTATTAAAATAAAGTATAAGTAATGAAAATCAAAAAGAAATCTAAAATTAAAAAATATCCTCAAGGAGGTTCTACCAATCCTCCTATAATAACTAATGATCCGAATGATCCTAGATTACAGGCTTATCAGGATAGTTTAGATTTGTATAACGATTATCTTTATGGTACTGAAGATTTGCGAAAAAGAATGCAATCAAAAGTTGATAACCATAATAAAAATATACCGTGGTATTCTTTTGAAGAACCTTGGAAGGTAGAAAAAGAAAGTTCATTAAATTCAGATAATTTTGGAAATGGTGATAATATTAGATTTATTCCTGAGATTTTTTCACATTTAAAAATAAAACCTATAGGAGTAGAAAACTATAGAGCTGTAGACAGTAAATATACAAGAGATAGTTCTAACAGTACAGATGTTAGAATTTTTCAAAAACCAGTACAACCAATAATATATAAACCAGGAGAAAAGAAAAATCAGTCTGAAATAGAAGGTATAGATGGAAGAACTGGGACTGCAACTGAGATTAGAAATGGAAGAAAATATGTTTTTGTAGATGATAAAACAACGCCTTGGGCTAATGAATGGATACCAGTAAAAGAACAACCAATAAAAATACAATCATCTAGACCAGATTTACTACAAGGAAATAATCAACAATTAGAGTTTAATCCTATTCCATTTAAAAAAGGAACTTACTTTACAAGACCAAGACAAAGACAAGAAGAGGGAAGCAGTTCTTTAACAGATTATTTTGATAAGAAAACAGGTAAATTATTAGGTACTTATAGGAATGGTGGAGAAATATCTTTAGATGAATTTAGACCTAAATTTCAATCTGACAAAACTAAAATTAATAAAGTAATAGTAGACCCTAATAAAGGTTTTCAAAATCCTATACCAAAAAATAAACAAGAATGGTATAATAAGTCTTCTGGTAGAGTAGAAGAATCTATATCTCCTTTAGACTTTATACCATTAGGAACTGCAAATACTTCTTTTAAATTGTTTAATAATTTTTATAATAAGGTATATAAACCATATAATACTGCTTCAGATTATTTTAATATGTATGAAACTGCAAATGATATTTATAATTTAAA
>ERZ724522.1638-NODE-1638-length-11699-cov-7.061405_pt1 | contig 11699 bp, 11 predicted proteins | sample MGYA00376055_ERZ724522 | MGnify/ENA primary metagenome ERZ724522 (study PRJEB28724, sample SAMN07190884) | wastewater metagenome | isolation source: effluent of sewage treatment plant in Hong Hong | place: Hong Kong | collected 2016-03-17 ... | reverse complement strand
AGCGAAGCGAGAACGAAGGACCTGTCACGAAGCCTGTCTCCCTGGCGGCGTTGCACAAGAAGCGCCTCTTGGCACAGGCCAAGGAAGACGAAGCCGCCGAGAAGGCGAAGGCGTTGGCAGCCAAGCGCAAGGCCATCGAGGACCAGATCCTCACGGTGGTACGCGCGAAGCAGGAGCAGGGTCTCGCGGCGAGTGAGCGCATGAAGGATGGTTGTCTCTACTCCCTCGGGAACCGCCGCCCGTGGGGGCCGGTGGACAAGGAGCGCGTGGCGGAAGTGACCGCCGAGCTGGTTCGGCTGGGTCGCACCGAGTTCCTCGGGGCTCCCAAGTACGGCGAGTTGAAGACCGAGTATCAGTCCCCGGACCAGCTTCCGGGGAGACTCAAAGACCTCGTGGTTCAGAACGATGCGTTCTACCTGAGCATCACGACGAAGGGGTAAGCATGGCAACGACGGCGCGAACGATCATTCAACGAGTGGGCACGACCCCGAAGGGGAAGCACACCGGGCACCGGATCATCGTGCCGTCGAAATTGGCGCAGATTCTTGGTCCGGTCGGTACGCCTGTCATGGTGACGGCGTACGAGGATCGGCTCGTCATTGAAAGGGAAGGAACGGAACATGGCAGCGAAGAAGAAGGAAGCACCGAAGAAGAACGCACCGAAGGAAGAAGCGCCACTGAGCGAAGCCGAGCTGGCAGCCCTCGGGTACGGAAGCGACAAGAGCGTCCCTCTCGGGGGGAGGACGTGGCCGAAGATCCGGGTGGAGAAGACGGGGCTTTCCATCGTGACGGATAAAGGCACGCAGCCGACGGCCTCCACCGAAGGAGTGATCGTCCACCATCACCCGTACCGGAGCTACTACGCTACGAAAGACCCATCGAACGCTCCGCCCGATTGTTTCTCGGTGGACGGGATCACCGGTTCCCGGTTTGGCGCGTGCGGCACTTGCAACTACACGTTCGACGCCGCGATGCAGCGGGCGCGCGCTTCCGGTCAGACCAAGACGACCGAGCAGACGTGCAAGGAAGCGCACAACCTCTACGTGGTGCGCGATGCTGCCGAAGGTCCGCTCTTGCTCAAGGTTCCGACCATGAGCCTCAAGAACCTGAAGGCGTTCTTCGGCCAGATTACGCACCACGCCGCCGTGATCACACGGTTCGCCGCGAAGCTCGTCCGCTCGGGCAACGTCGAGTACGGCCAGCTCACGTTCGAGTCCGTGCGCCCCGCGCCTCGCGACTTGCTCATCCAGATTGCCCCGATGGCCAAGAACCTCCAGCTCACCGCCGCCCGGCAAGCCGCCCTGCCCGAGCACGCGGAGAGCAGTGCATCGCCGAACACGTTCTGAGACACTGAAGCTCCAGGCCCCGCCCGCTTTGGGCGGGGCCTTCTGGGGGAGGGTGCATGGCGGCAGGCTCCGGCTGGAAACGCGTTCCAACGCAGTGCCCGCATTGTCAGGAATCCGACGCTACCAAGGAGCGCGGCGGGATCGTCCGCTGCTTCCGGTGCGAGATCACTTTCAACCCCGTGGTGGGGAATGCGGCACCGAGCACCGTGCCCGAGGAGCGGGTCGAGCAGGCGCACCGAACACTGCTTGGCTCGAAGCCCATGATGGAGTTCCTCCGGGCGGTCCGAGGGTTGGATGACTTCACCATCCGGAAATACAAGCTCGGGCTAGCAGCGGGACGAATCGAGGTGCCCTACCCTGATGGGCTCGGTGGGTGGCAGTTCTCGAAGTGGTGCGACCCCATCGACCCAGCGAAGCGAAAGCCAGGGAGCCGCGAGGGGAAGCTTCAGATGCCCGCCGGGAGCCGGGCGTCCCTCTACCCTCTTCCGGTGGACGTGAGCCGGCCAGTGCTGCTCTGCGCCGGGGAATGGGACACGCTCGTCGCTAGGCGCCTGGGGTTCAACGCCTACTGCTCGGGTGCCGGAGAGTCCGTCTTTCGGGCGGACTGGGCCGTCCAGGTAGCCAAGGCCCCCACCATCACGATCGCCTACGACGCGGACGAGCGTGGGCGGCAAGGGGCCGTGCGCCTGGCACGACTACTCCGAAAGGCCGATGCGCTCGCCAACGAGCTACGCATTCTTCGGCTCCCTTTCCCGGAGGGACGGCGGGATCTCAAAGACCTGCTCGACTGGGTGCAGCTCGGAAACGGGCGTCAGGAAATTGAAGCGCTCATTCAGGAAACCAAACCCTTCGGGCAGAAAGCTGACGCCCCTCGGCCCGACGAGGAAGTGCGGGAAGTCCCGCTTCGAGAGTCAGGGCTAGAGCGGTGGGCGGGGACGTGGTGCTCATTCCGTGCAACCGTTGCAAGCAACACCGAGAGCCCATGGCTTTTGCCGAAGGAAATCTCGGTTAACTGCGATAAGCAGGGGCCGTGCCAGTCGTGTCGGCTTTCCGGGGAGACGGTCCCTACTCCGCCGATTCCCCTCGACATCTTCTCTCCGGAGTACGTGGACCTGATTGACACCAAGTTCAGCGTTCATGGTGACAAGATGCGTCGAGTTCTTGGCGTCCCGCCAAAATGCTCCTCTGTTGCCATTACAGCCGTCAGATCGTTGAACATCTGGGAGCTTCGTCTGTCGGAATCCTTCCGCCTCGACGTCGACCGGGATGCCGCGCACTACCATGCGTTCTCGCTCGGCGTGAAGCTCGAACCCAACACGACGTACAAGATGGTGGCGCGGGCGGTGTCCGACCCCCGGAACCAGCTTCGTGTTCACGCGATTCGAGAAGCCGAGAAGGCGGACGACGATCTGACCTCGTTCGTCCCCGTGCCTACCATGACTCGCCCCATGCGCCGACGCAAGGGGACGAAGCTCGACGTTCAGGTGGCCAAGCTCGTGGAGGACATGAGCAAGGTGACGGGCATTATCGACCGGTTCAACTTGCACCTCCTCTACCTGCTAGCCAACCATTCACCGCTCTGGGTGCAATGGGACGAGCGCCGACGGATCAAAGGATGGCTCGACGTGCTCGTGATTGGGGACTCGGGACAGGGGAAGACAACGGCGGCCAAGGAGTGGATGGACTGGACAGGGCTGGGGCAGCTCATTTCGTGCAAGAAGGTGTCGGCAGCGGGGCTCCTCGGGGCGCGGGCGGAGCACCGGGGGAAGTTCTGGGTGGAGTGGGGAGTCGACCCGCAAGGAGACAAGCGCCTCCTCTACTACGACGAGGCGAAAGGAGCCTCGCCCAAGGTGCTCTCCTCCCTGACCTCGGCTCGTTCGGAGGGGCTCGCCGAGCTGCACATGGCGCAGGCGCAGCACAAAACGCATGCACGGACCCGGCGCGTGTGGATCACCAACCCTCGGTCTCCAGAAGATTCCCCTCTCACCATGGGAGCCTTCGGCTGCCCAGTGCTGGCGATCCCTCGTATCTTCGGCTCGACCGAGGACGTTCGCCGGCTCGATATGGCGCTCATTCTTCAGACGAGTGACATCGACCCTGCCGTTTACGAGCAGGCGCACCGATCCGACCCGGAACTCTGGAAGCGCGACGTCGCGCGGCACTCGATCCTACGTGCCTGGACCCTACCCCCGGTGCCCTTGACACCTGAAGCTCGGGAAGCCTGCCAGCGGCTTGGTTCCTATCTGAGTAGTCGGTACTGCGCGGACATTCCGTTGGTGGAGCCTGCGGACCAACGCGAGAAGCTCGCTCGGCTCGGCGCAGCCCTCGCCGTGATGTTGCAGGAGGAGGTGAGCGCGGAGCACGTCGAGTACGTCGCGGCGTGGATGGACCAAGTGTATAGCGCCCCGGGCTTTGGTTACCTGGAGTGGTCCGAGGTCAACCGGTTCGCCCGAGAGGTGGCGGACCTCGCCATCGTGAAGCAGACCATCGAGGCCAACTTCGCGCAACCGGCCAAGTTCTACGCCTTCCTCATGTCGCAACCCATGCTCACAGGGGACGGCATCCGGTCGATCTTCGCGGACCGCATCGCCGCCGATCGCGTCACCGCCACCTTGCTTCAAGAGAATGCACTCCGGCTGAGCGGCCGGGGGTACGTCAAGACGGATGGATTCGTCGCTTTCCTCCGGGAGGAGCTGGCGAAAAAGGAGAAGCAATCATGAGCTGCCGAACATGGCCCCCTGAAACTCCCCCACCCCCGCCACCTCCGCCGCCCAAGCCTCCTCCGGAACCGGGGACACCGCCGTCGTTCTTCTACGCTGCGAGCTACTACGGGGCGCTCACCGCCACGTCGAGTTCCACCTGGACTTCCGACCTGACCAAGCTCCGCCAGCTCGGCGTGTCGAACGTGCGCGTGTGGGTGGATTGGCCAGGATGGGAAGGCGGTCCAGCGGGGAACATCGTCCAGCCGAATGGCAGCCTCTCGGCCTCGCGCGTGGCGCAGTTCCAACAGTTCCTCACGATCGCCGGAGCCCTCAAGATGAAGGTCGACATGACCTTCGGTGGTGCCGGGGATGCGTCGTTCATCGAGTACACCTCGTTCAATGCCTGGCACACCGGCCTTCGGAACATGGCCACGACGTTCAAGGATTGGACGATGTTCTATCCGGTGGACGTTCACAACGAGTTCAAGGCGGGAACGCACAAGTCCGGAGGAGAGCTGACGATCGCCCACATTGTTCAGGCTACGCAGGAAGTTCACGCCATCGCGCCTTCGTGGCCGATCACTTGTAGTACGGACGGAGACTCGGGTTCGTGTGCGATCGATTACGCGCAAATGATCGGTGCTGGGGCATACCTGAATGTGCTCGCCCCACACTTCCCTCGGTATGACTCCGACTGGGGAGAAAAGGTCGAAGGGCGCGTCAACAATGTTCGGAACGTGCTGCTTACCAACTTCGGGATCGCCAAGCCGATCTACGTCCAGGAAGAAAATCGAGATGAGTACACCGGGGGAACATGGTCCGTCGAACAGTCCACAGCGGCGGCGCTCGGGTCTCGGAAATCGAAAGCCGTTGGGTACTGCTTTCATACAGTGGCTGGATTCGACCTGAGTCATGGCACTTTCTTTGATCAGCTCAGTGCAGCTGAGCTGGAAGCGCTGAAGGCGTTGCCGAAGGGAGGGCTGACGCCGTGAGGTATCTCTGCTACCGCTGCCGGAGAACGCAGGATGAATCTGCATTCTCGGCAAAGTCGAGCCGGACCTGTAAACGTCCCGTGCAAGGGTTCTGTAAGAAGTGCATGACTGAATACGGGAAGAAGTATCGGGCACGATGGAGACGGAAACGTGCGAAGGCGAGGAGGGGGCTGGAATGAAATACGGGGTGAGTTACTACGGAGGGGTTGGGGCGCCGACGAGTCGGTACCAATCCGATCAAACCTACCTTCGGAAGCTCGGGTTCTCCCTCTTCCGGGTGTGGGCCAACTGGGGGTGGAACACGTTGTCGGAGCGCGTCATCAAGAACGATGGCACGCTCGACGCTACCAACTTGAACAAGCTCAAAGCGTTCATCGCCTACACCAAGAGCTGGGGTGGGTCGGTGGACGTGACGATCGGTTGCGGCGGGGCGCTCTCCCCGAACATCGGGTTCGCCTCGTACAACGCGCACAAGGCCGGGGTGACGAACCTCGTGACGGCGCTTCGAGGAATTTCCGGCATCTACTGCATCGACGTCGCCAACGAGTACCCGTCCAACAACCTGAGCAGCGCGCAAGCCGCTGAGCTTCTGAAGCTCGCGCGCGCAGCGGACGGGAGCCGAGGGGGGTTCACGGTCTCGGTGGATGGCCCTGCCACGAGTCGCGTGGTGCCCAAGTACAAGGAGGTGATCTCTGCTCTCGGGAAGAACTGGCAGAGCTATCTGGGAATGTACGCTCCGCATTTCAACCCCCAGGACAAGAACCTCGCCAAGAATACGGAAGCCAACGTCAAGGCGCTGAAGAGTGGGATGGCGTCCTACCCCCTGTCGATCTACGTCCAGGAGGAGGGATACTGGAACCATCCCTACACGACGGAGCAAGAATACTACGACGAGTCCCGAGGATGCCGAGTCGGAGGAGCAACAGCCTACACGCTGCATACCCTCGCGGGGTTCGACCTCCGGACGAAGAGCTTCGTCCAACAACTCGTCCCAACGGAGGCGAAGGTGCTCCCCTTCGTACCCTTGAAATGAGCCGCTGCGCCGAGTGCCCCTATTCCGATTCCACCGTCGTCCCCGGGGAAGGCCTTGACCGCCCGCGCATCATCGTGGGCATGGCCCCTGGGTTCGAGGAGTCGCTGCATCTTCAGCCGTTCTTCCCGGGGTCTGCTCCGGGGAGGATCGTTCGCGACCTAGTCAACGGTGCCTCCGACGTTGGATTCACCAACGCCGTGCAATGCTTCCCCGGAGAGGTGAAGACCCATGACCAAAAAGAACGATTCGCCGAAGCTCGCTCCCGATGTCGAGATCGTCTACTCGCTGAAGTTCGGGGGAAAGAAGTTCTTTGCCTGGGTGGTGATGCCGCGCACTCGCTTTTGGGGCGCCCTGTCAAGATCACTGGTTTCCGTGGCACGGTTCTTCCGGAAGGAAGCACTGCTCACGGAGGCGCTCTTGCTGCGACCACCCACCCTTCCTTTGTCCTCCGCGCTGGCGGCTTGGGGTCAACCGCAGGCCAGCTCTTCCGACGAGACGTGGAACAGTGGCTTCGACCTTCCGAACTAGTCGATCCGGAAATCGCGATCGAGCCCAAGACGGTGAAGCTGCCCCCAGCGGGCACGCCGGTCGTCGTGGACATCGAAACAACGGGTCTTGACCCCAGAGCCCCCGGGTCCGCGATCCGTTGTTACGGGTTTAGCTGGTTTGTCGGCAAAACTCCTTTCGCTGCGGTCACTTCCACCGCTCGGCCTTGGGTCAAGCGGTTGCTGAGCGGAAAGTACCCGCTCGTGGCGCAGAACTACGTGTTCGAGGTGAAGTGGCTAGCTCGGCATGTCCCCAAAATGTGGCACTTTCGTCGCTGGAATACGGTGGATGGGTTTTGGATCGGGTTGAAAAGCCCAATCTCATGGCAAGACACGATGCTCCTCGCGCACTGCGCTCACGAAGACCGGGGGCCGGGGAAGTACAACCTCGACTCGCTGGCCGCCGACTACCTGCCTCCGGGGTTCCCCACGAAGCAAGCCTTGCTCAGACAATACGACGTTCTCACGGTACCGATCGACATGCTCTTGGTGTACTGCGCTTGGGACTGCGTCAAGGAGCTTCTTCTCTTCGAGCGATTCACGAAGGATGTGTACGGTGAAAATCGAGATCCGCGTGTGGCACTGCAAGCACGAAGAAGCCAGCCCCGAGGGAGTCGCCGACCTCGTGCGAATGCTGGCGCCGGGACGGGTGAAGATCCACGCGCGAACCGACTTGGTGCCCTGCGACTGGAAAGGGTCGCCATGCCCGCTGCGCTCTTCCTCGATCGCGTCCGAGATCGCGGGCTCCGCGTCGACCGAAACGCCGTCGACCGAGAGCTAGCCCGAGTCGACGAAGGCATCGCGCGATGCGAGTCGTTCCTGAACGAGAAGCTTGGAACGCTCGAAGGGCCGATCAACTGGGGGTCAGACGCGCAGGTTCGCACCGCGTTCAAGTTCCTCGGGCTCACCCCTTCGGGCCTCCTGACCGAGACGGGTGCCCACTCCCTCGACGCGCTGGCGCGAGTGGGGCTCATGGCGCTCAATCCCGAGCACGTTCCGATGCTCCAGGCGTTCGACGAGCTGAAGCGCCTGCGCCACGAGTCGTCCGACTTCCGAGGGCCGAAGGGGCTCGTGTCCTCCATCCAGCCGGACGGGCGGCTGCACCCCTTCCTGAACCTCACCGGCACCCGCACCTTCCGGCTCTCGGCCTCGTTCCCCCCCATCCACGGGTTCGACGCCGGCCGGCAACGCTGCATCGTCCCGGACCCCGGGAAGGTGCTGATCGAGGCCGACTACGACGGTGCCGAGGTGGCATGGGCCGCTTTCCACTCGCGCGATCCTTGGTACGTGTCGATCGTCGAGGAAGGGCGCTCGATGCACACCGATCTCGCTACCGAGATCGTGAAGCGCTTCAACCTGACACTGTCGGATGCCGAGTTCCAAGATCTGCGCCGAGCGTGCAAGGCCATCAACTTCGGCCTTCAGTATGGCGGCGGGGTCGGTGCCATCAAGAAGGTCACGGACGAGACCGTGGGGTGGAACCGGTTCTCGGTGGAGGAGCTGGACCGGTTCGTCACGCTCCGGAAGAGCATGGCTCCGGGCTACGCGCGTTGGGCACACGAACGGTACCTCGAAGCCTACGAGACCGGGGGGGTGAAGTCGTCGTTCGGAGCCTTCATGCGCATCCCCGGAGCCAAGGAGTCGCGAGGGGAAGTGCTCTCGGAAGCGAAGCGCCTGGCTGCCAACAGCCCTATCCAGTCCGACGCGAGCGACGCCACGTTGGTCCGCGCGATGGAGTGTGAAGCGGCTGGGATCGAGGTGTTGCTCCTTCGTCACGACTCGATCCTCGTGCAAGCCCCGAAGCGTTCCGTGTCCAAGACGATCCGGGAGATGAAGAAGATCATGGAAGCCCCTCGGTTCTACTGGGGGGAGATGCCCTGGCTCCGCGCGTCGTTCAAGACTGGGAAGAGCTGGGGAGAAATGGAGAAGGTGGGATGATCACCGAGAAGTATCCGATCTGGCGGGGGCATGACGCCGAGTGGGATCGCATCCAGCGCACGATCGACCGTTACGTCATCGTCCGAGGAAGGCAGCCGAACTACGTCGTGTTGGGGGTGATCCCCTTCTACAACTTCTTTGGCAATCCGGAGGAGCAGGGGATTACCGAATACGAGCTGAACGGGTATCGGGTCATCCGGGGGGCAGGGATTCACCGTTCAGCCGTGTGGGTGGGGGAACTTTTTGACGAGCACATGTTGCTCGCGGATCGAGGCTAACCATGCTCTGGTCTCATACCGCCTTCGAGACGTTCGATTGGTGCCCGACGTGGTTCCAGCATCAGTACATCCTCCGGGACGTCCCCCGGAAGCAGACCGAGGAAGCGCTGCGCGGAGACCTCGCGCACCAGCTCGCCGAGAAGTTCGTCCAGTGGCGCATGGCGCTCAAGCGACCCGCCACGCGCGACGAAGTTCTCGCCTGGCTCGACAGGCAGGTAGGTGACGTGGAAGAGCGCGACGGCGACGTCACGAGCCTACACCTCGATTCCGCTTGGCTCGTCGAGAACGCGCTCCCGGCCTTCAAGCGGGTCTTCACCCTGCTCGACCAAGCAGACGAGTGGGGCACCGAGACGACGCACTACTACGACGGCAACTTCGACCCTGTTCAGAAAACAGACGTTCAGTATGAATTCCATACTCCGGACTTCTACATCCGAAAAGCTGACCTCTGGGCGCGGGTGGGGAAGAAGCTCTACTTCTGGGACTGGAAGACGGGGAAGCGGTTTCCCAAGTGGCAGCAACTCAAGCTCTACGGGATGCTGTCTCTCAGCGATTATCCGATGGTCCGGGAAGTGGAAGGCCGGTTCGTCTGGATGGCGCTAGCGGGCGCCGAGGATACGGCGGAATGGACTTCGACCAAACTCATGTCGGAAGTCGACTCCCTGATCGCGAACCGGACGAGCGCCGTGCGAGGCACGAAGGAGTTCACGGAGTCCCCCGGCAAACCCCAGTGCGATTGGTGCCCCGTCAAGGATTGCGCCAAGAGGTTGAAATGAAGGAACGGGACATCACCGAAAAGATCCTCAAGGCCCTCCGGACGATCCCGAATAGCTTCTGGTGGAAGAACCATGGGGGGCCGTTCGCGACGAGGGGGTTGCCGGATATCGTGGGGGTTGTGCTAGATTCAGTCGAAGAACAAGCCGGGCTGCATCGCCTCCATACGAAAGGGCGCATGTTCGCGTTCGAGGTCAAGACCGATACCGGGAGGTTAACCCCATGGCAATCGAAGACCTTATCAGCGATGTCGCAGGCCGGTGCCGTTGCAGCGGTTGTCCGGAGTGTGAGCGAGGCTGCATCCGTCCTCGCCAAGAGCGGCATCACTATTGCCTCTGGTGCAATCGCCGCCGCGCCCTCGACTGGTACCGCAAGCACAAGAACGAAGACCCGGGGGTTAGGGAAGCTCGGCGCATCGAGAAGAGGACGCGACGCGCAGCGCGGAAAGAGGTCGACGCCCAGCTCCGAGATGCCCAAATGCTCGCCAAGCAGCGACGAGCGCTACTGATCGTCGCAAACTTGCTTCCCCCGGAGGGGAAGCGTCGGAGGGACCGATGAAGCGATTTTGGAAGGGCAGTGTCCCGAGCGGTCAGCGCGTCGCCGCCGCGAGCAGCGTCGACCTTCTCATCTTCGGCGACGGCACCGGCCCGAGCCAGGTGAAGGAGGTGTGGAACGCCGGGCTCAAGGAGCTGGGGCTCTACGTGAAGTGTGGCGGCGTCCGCGAAACGGACGCCGAGTGGGAAGAGGCGCAAGATCTTCTGTGGCGCCAGCCCAACGGGAAGCCCTACACCCAGGGGCAGTACGGGTGGGCTTACGGGGACATCCAGAAGTACGCCTCACTGTGGGCCCCCACCGTCGCCATCCCCCACGTGCAGGCGGCCCTCACGCAAGTTCCCGAGGGTACCTACCGGTGGATCTTCGTCGACAACTGCATCGGGCAACATCCGACACTCTTCGTGCCGAACAGCCCTCCGGACTACATCACGAAGACCTACCACGACGCGACCCTGACGATCCTTCAGGCAGTCCGCAACGCGTTCCCCGGCATGGAGATCCTCGCGAACGGCTGGCAGGGCTGGGCGCCGATCGGGTATCGCGGGGAAGCGCTCGGCGCGACGGTCCCCAACTATGCGGACGGCATCTACTTCGAGGGTATGCTCTACAACGTGAAAGGCGACTACCAGGGAGATCCTCGGTTCATCCAGGATCAAGGCGCTTTTCTGTCGATGCTGCGCGCCGGGAAGGTCTGCATCTGGGACGACCCGGGAGCAGGGTATGGAACCCCGGAACGGCGGCGGTCCCTGGGCTACTTCCTTGGGACGACGAGTGTCAGCGTCAATCCCGGGAACGCCTACTTCGCCCACTCGGAAACCCGGTGGGCTGATTGGATTCGCGGAATTTGAAACCCAAACCGAGAGCACAAAGCTCTCATGGAGAAACACATGGCTCGTAAAGCGAAGTCGGAGGCGAAGGCGAAGCGGGTGGGCGGGCTCTCGATCGCGGAGGCGGCGAAGGCGGCTGGGATCTCGGAAGACGAGATGCGGCAGCGCCTCGGACGTCCCCGAGCGGTGAATGCTGGCGTGCTCTCGAAGGAGTCACGCGCGAAGCTCGTCGAGCGCGCTGCCGAGGATGGCTGCTCGGTCAACGCGCTCGTCGAGCAACTGCTCAGCGCCAGGGATTGACGGCTTTGTGGGGTCCGCCCCGGTAGTTCACGGGGCGGATCTTCACGAACGCATTCGACGCCGCAGCATCGCCCGGCGTCACGGTTCCCGGCCCCCCGCCGATCGCCCCGATGACGAAGCCGTTCCCCAGCGACACCTCAACATGGGTCGCCTTGCCTTCGGGGTTCAAGTAGAAGAAGAGGCAGCCCTCGGATTCACGCGCGATGCCGAGGGCCACCTCCTTCTTCTGGAACATCTTCCACAAGCTATCGGCCTTGGCATCGCTGCCATGCGGGATCACTCCCGCACTCTGAAGGCCCTCGACGACGAGCCCTGAGCAGTCGAACCCGGTAGAGGGGTCGTCCCCGCCCCACTGGTACATCGTGCCGTAGAACCGCTTCACGACGTCGAGGAAGATGTCCCGGGGAGT
>ERZ724522.1637-NODE-1637-length-11705-cov-4.613820_pt1 | contig 11705 bp, 10 predicted proteins | sample MGYA00376055_ERZ724522 | MGnify/ENA primary metagenome ERZ724522 (study PRJEB28724, sample SAMN07190884) | wastewater metagenome | isolation source: effluent of sewage treatment plant in Hong Hong | place: Hong Kong | collected 2016-03-17 ... | reverse complement strand
CTAAGATCTACTAAGCCTTGTTAGATCTCTAGGACATAAAGCGAGAATGCTAGTTGACAGAGCTCAATGCAATGGAAAGGACTATGGCGAAAGATACCGAGTGACCTTTACACCAAACTGCCAAGTCTTTAAGCTTGAGCGAAAAGCAAAGGCCCTAGAAGCTCAACAGAAAGAGCACAAGAACCAAACAACTGACATTAAATACGTAACAGCAATTGTTCCTGTTGGTAAGAAAGACACTAAGTGTATTGCTGTGGATAATAGTGACCATACGTTCTTGGTTGGGAATCACTATACAGTTACACACAATTGCGAGGTAAGTGGAACTAAGGTCCTATTGTCAGATGGGACATGGGCTGACATTGAATCTTTGGATAGGGAAGTTGAGGTTCTTGCGTTTGACCCGAAGTCTCTCAAGTTTAAGAAATGCAAGGCTGGCCCCGTAGAGAACAATGGAGTTCGTCCTGTGCTTAAGTTTGTAACAGATACAGGAGAGGTTGTATCTGTTACGTATGAGCACCCATTAGCTACTCAGCGTGGTTGGATAAAAGCTAACGAGATAGTACCCGGTGACAAACTGCTGAATGTTGTTAAGGCTCCATTTAACTATGTTAAGGGCTATGGCGATTACTCTGTGGAAGAAGCACATTCTTTGGGTTGGTTGCTGCACTCTCCCACACCACAGTTCTCAAATGTAGGAAGCGAAAAGATCCACTGGACACAGAAGTTCTATACCCCAAGAAAGATGTTCATTAATGGAAGCCAGAAAGACAAGAGGCTATTCCATAATGAAGTTGCTCTGCTTGGGAAGATGGTAACTAAAAGGATGATGCAATATAAGTCCAAGAAGCCATCAAAAACCGGAACCATGCTCAATTGGGTTATCTCTGATCGGGAGATACAGCAACTTTACGTGCGCCATATGCTAACCAAAAACACCATAAGAAATGGTGTGAAGGTATTTGAGTTCCAGGAGCACGTATACAGAGCACCTATGGATTGGCAGGTTCAGTTGCTCCGTGCATTCTTTGCTGGAGCCTCGGCCAATCCTCGAAGGAAAACAGGAGAGACAATACAGAAGGGCCAATTCTATCCCAGCGGACTTCCTAGCAGAATAAACAGCTATAACTACAACCTGCTTCGTGGCATTAAACTGCTAATGATCAGGCTAGGATTCCCATGCTTGCTTAAGGCCCACACAAAAGACTGCCAACTGGACATTAGCGGAAATACATACAGATATCTTGAAGTGGATGAGCCTGTTATTCGCCACATAATGGAAAACTGCAAAGATGGGTGGGAACCATACAACACACCAGCAATACGCATGAGTTCTGTTATCTCTATTGTCCGTCCTCAAGGTTCATCAGGCAGTAAGACAGCTAAGAAGTCCCACAAACAAACGTGGGCATTGCCGGTACACGATGATTGCCATTGCTACATATCCAATGGGGTGGTCTCTCACAATACTAACCAGATCAGCATTGGGCATACATTATGGAAGCTAGGCAATGATCCAAACATGTGTATCTTGGTTGTATCGAACACGAAAGACCAAGCAGGCAAAATCATTACGGCAATGAAGAACTACATAAGCAACTCCAGAGAACTCCACAAGGTATTTCCTGGGTTGCGTCCTGGTCGTAAGTGGGCAGAGCATTCGTTTTCTGTGGTACGTCCATTCGAAAGAGCCCAGCCGTCTGTAATTGCTTGTGGCATTAAGGCAAGCATCATGGGCTTTCGTGCCAACTACCTTATATTGGATGACGTAGACGACATGGAGAGCACATTAACTGAAGCATCTAGGGCTGATACATTGCGCTGGGTACAGTCTACGCCGTTCTCGCGCTTGTCCGAAGATGCTGGTGTGTTTGCTATCGGTAACGTCTGGCACGAACATGATTTGCTCCATACATTGTCCAAGAAAGAGGGCTGGTTCTCAAAGAAGTTCCCGGTGTTGGATTCTTACGGCAACTCAACATGGCCAGAGAAGTTCCCGGATACACGTATAGAGCAGATTAAGATTGATAACGGCCCATTGGAGTTCGCTCGCTTGTATATGTGCGAACCCAAAGCAGATGGACAGCAAAGATTCCGCAAAGAATGGCTGGAACTATGCTGCCAGAATGGAGAAGGCCGTATGCCCCTGGAAGCTATTGACGTATTGCCAAGGGGCTACCATTGCTATACCGGGGTTGACATAGGACATAGAGTAAAACTTGGCTCGGATCCTACGGCTATTACAACAATCATAGCAAGCAACAATGGTGACTATGAAATTATCGACGTTGAAGCTGGCCTGTGGGACGTAATGACCATAGCCGACAAGATTAGAGACAAGCAACGGCGGTATGAGTCAACTGTATATGTTGAGTCTAATGGCGCACAAGAATTCCTAGTGCAAATCCTAAGAACAACAGGAGAAAAGATACCCGTTAAGCCATTTGTGACTGGCAAGAACAAGCATGACCCAAAGTATGGCATCGAATCCATAGCAGCAGAAATGGCAACCGGACGATGGACCATACCGAGCGCTATGGGAACTATCGAAAGTACAAATAAGGAAATGCGCCTACTCATTGATGGGCTTCTTGGCTATGATCCTAATCCAAGAGTACACACAGCAGATAGAGTTATGTCACTTTGGATTGCCCGTGAAGCGGCCAGGCAAGAGCAGACACGGCCTAGAGCACAAATGGGCAAGATCAACCTAACTACGAGATAATGAGAGGCAACTATGCTAGACCTACCTAACAGCAACAAAAGTGCAGCAGACTATGGCGAGAAGTCAGGACGGCCAAAGCTATCCGAACGCCAAAAGATGCTGCATAACTTCTGGCAATACTACAAGTGCAGGGAATACGAGAAGCGCACAACGGATTGGTATGGCAGAGCGGTTCTAGATCCAGTACAGACAGACCAAATACGCCATACAGGGTTCGTTCCTCCTGGCTTTGAGAGCGATAGAACCGATGTACCGCTATCACACCGAAAGCCAATCATACAGCTTGGTATAGTGCGTATTATTGTCTCAAGGTTCACAGGTCTTTTGTTCAGTGCTAAAAGACACCCAACACTGTCTGTACCGGCCGACAAAGACACAGAGGAATATCTAGGGGCCATCTTGGAATATGGCAACTTCTGGTCGGCCATGCAAAGAGCCAGGGCTTATGGTGGCGCAATGGGCTCTGTGGCCATTGGATTTAAGTTCCTCAATGGAGATCCGGTGTTTGAGGTCTTTGATCCTCGTTGGTGCACACCCCATTTCATTGACCACGACCGCAAAGAGATAGGTAAGTTTGAAGTCAAGTACCAATTCCCCGAAGAAGTGCTCACAAACGAAGGGAAGTGGGAAACGAGGTGGTATTGGTATCGCAGAGTAATATCCCGCGACAAAGATGAAGTGTGGGAAAAGGTACGTGTTAGAAATGAAGAGCCAGATTGGTCTAAGTACCAGCCCAAGACTTACTTCCATGATTTTAGTTTTGTGCCCGTTGAATGGATACAAAACATACCAAACGAAGAAGAGATAGACGGAGATCCCGATTGCCAAGGATGCTACGCAACAGTAGAAGCCATTGATGCATTGCTCTCTCAAGGCCATATTGGTGTGCTTGCTAACTGTGACCCGACTGTATTGCTCTCAACGGATGCAGATTTTGCTGAGATCAAGAAAGGCTCCAACAATGCCATTAAGCTATCCAGAGGTGAGAGCGCACAGTATATGGAGATGCAAGGCTCTGGGCCTCGTGCTGCTGTGGAATATGCAGAGAAGCTAGAGGAGCGGGTGTATAGACTTGCTCAATGTGTACCAGAACACGTAATGGTAAACAGCACAGGAGAAAAGACAGCAACAGAGGTAGAAAGAGCCTACTCGTCAATGCTTGAGAAGGCTGACTTGTTGCGAGAGCAGTACGGCAATGGCATTATCAGACTATGCCATAAAATCAGCAAAGCTGTACGGCAAATAACTTCTCCAGTAACAGGTGAAGATGGGATAGAGGTTGTTGGATCTATCAACCTACCGCCAAGGATCAAAGTAGACCCATCAACCAATATGCCGTACGAAGAGCCACGGCAGCTTGGACGCGGGACTATCATTCAGTTGCGATGGGGCAGATACTTCCAACCATCTCTCAACGACACGGAAGCTGCTGTCCGTACTGCAACCATGGCCAAGGATTCAATGGTACTGGACAAGGAAAATACAATCCGGTTCATATCGCCGTTCTTTAATGATCTTGATCCTCTTGTTGTTATGGAAGCTCTTGCTCGCGAGGAAATGGCACAGCAAATGGCCGACGAAGAGGCAGCCGCAGCAGAAGAGGAGCCAGCCGAAGAGGAGAACCTTAAGCCAGACATTGACATACTTGAAGCTGGTTTGATGACAATGAATGAGGCCAGAGAGAAGATGGGCCTAGGTGCAATGCCCGATGGTGATCTAACCCTCCCGCAATATCGCAACAAGTATCCAGAGCTATTCGCTATGAGCAATATGGCTAACGGCGATGGGCTGGCCAACTCGTTCCTGTCTCAAGTGAACGAAGAGGCAGGCATTCAGCAGCAACCACCTCCGGGCAAGGGTGGCTTTCCTCCGGGCAAGAAAGAGGCAGGAGAGGAAGAAGAGGGGGCAGAAGGTAAGGACGTAGCCAAGGATAAGCCGGAGGCCGCAGAAGGCCAGCCAGAGGCCAAGGAAACGAAAGAGCCCCCGCCAGAAGAATCCGACGAGGGCCCAGAAGTAACAGTGGAGGAAGATGAATCAGATTAAGAACATTTGCTATAGCCGCAAGCAGTACAAGTAACACAACCTTCCATAAAGACCAGGTTGTCACAGGAGCACTGAGGACATTGTTTCTCAGTGCTTTTTGTGTTGTTGGGGATATAGCCCTTTAGCACACGAGCTACGACCTTGGAATATGCCTGCATTGAGCTCTCTTCCTTGGCCCCCTTTACCAACTGCTCAACAAGGAAAGAGACATCAGCACCGTGTCTGAGGGAGAGAGATATGGTCCTACTGAATGCAGCATGTAGTGGACTGCCACAAGCTGCGGATATATCTGGGATAATGCAACCTCCTGCGCTATCCAAGAGAGAATATGTAGCGTTCTGCTTCCCATGGCTGTTCTTCCGAATAACTCCAGCATCTTTGCCTCCTGTTGATTTGCCAAGTCCTATAGCTTCTTTTGTTCCTGCCATTATCTCGTATGGTTTGCCTTCTAGCAATCCAACGAAAACAACCCATGGCTCTTTGTTGATTTGCACATGGTAGATATCGCAGGTTAGGTCTGTAGGTCTTTTTGGTGCTGTATGCTGTTGGAATGTAGTTTTGGCTTCTGGCTTGGTAACAAGAACACCATCACGGCAGCCATCTCTGTAGATTGTGAATCCTTTAAGACCATGCTCCCACGCCATCATATACATCTCTGCTACTGCCTCAATTGTAGTATTTGCAGGGATGTTTGCTGTTCTTGATATGGCGTGATCAACCCATTCCTGTGCCTGGGCTTGTAGCCGTATGCCATCTAGCCAATGAATGTCGTTTGCTGTTGAATCGGCATAGGCTGTTTCGTCCTCGTTAGTAGCACCTATATCCTTTTCGTATTGGAATGCCGTATGCCGCACCTCAAAGTGGTGCCACTTATCGCCATTCTTATCAACGAAATCCACACTTAGATTGTCAGTGCCAGTAATCTTCTTTCTTCGTGTGTATGACAACTGAAACACTGGCTCAATGCCGCTTGATGTACCGAACATTCTCTGCTGGCTATCAACACAGGCTAGATTGGAAATAGTCCCTGCTGGTGCTGTAGTTGTGATGGCTGCGTTACGTCTGCCATGCTTATCGTGCAATTGCCTGTAGTACTCTGGCAACTCGGAGATAAGGTTGTTGGCATACACACCATCTACCCCAGGCTTGTAGTCAACAAATGCACCGCGCTCTTGGGCCAGTTGAATTGAACTGCACCAAGACGATGTAGCCAGCTTTTTGTATAGGCCGTTTATGAATTCAATAGACCGAGCAGAACCATACCGAATACCAAGAGCAGCCAAGCAATCAGCAATAGCAGTGAGGCCAAGGCCAGTGCGTCTAAGCTTTATGGCCGATAGTAGTATCTTCTGCCACAACTCGTATTCGACTTTCTTTGTGGACCAATCTTCTGGATCTGCTTCTATCTTCTTGAGAATGCGATTGACTGCTGCTATCTCCAAGTCAACCAAGTCATCCATAAGTCGCTGCGCTTTGAACACAACACTGGAGAATTTCTCAAAGTCAAAGCTGGACCTGGGAGAGAATGGATTGGACACAAAGCTAAGGGCATTCAATACCATCAGCTTACAAGAGTCATATGGGCAAAGCGGTATTTCTCCGCATGGGTTTGTACTAACAGAAGGTGCGTAAGCATCAGCAGGACCATTGTGCACTGTATCTATGAACAATGCACCAGGTTCGGCTGTTTCATGGGTTGCTTTGATAAACTCATCCCACACGCTACGGGCCTTTACCTTGCGTGTGAACTTGGCTTCTCCTGTAAGTGGCCATCGCTGTGTGTATTCCATGTCATATTTCACGGCGATCATAAACTCCCCGGTGAACATGACCGATATATTGGCTCCTGTGATGGCTGTTTTGTCTCTCTTGCTGTTTATGAACTCAACAATGTCTGGATGATGTACATTGCAGGTCAGCATTAGGGCACCACGGCGACCTCCCTGAGCTACCTCGCGACATGTATTGGAAAACCGTCGCATAAACACAACAATACCGTCTGTTGTGCGTGCAGCATTGGTCGTTGGCATTCCTTTTGGTCGTATTGTGCTTACATCAACACCAACACCACCACGGCGCTTCATTATTTGTGCTAGCTCTTGGTCTGTTTTACAAATACCACCATAAGAATCCTCTGGAGATTCAACAACAAAGCAATTAGACAATGACTGATAGCGCTGAGAGTCTCCTATACAGGACATTGGTGACCCTTGTGGGATTATGTACTTGAAATCCTTGAACAATTCGTAGATTTCACTCTCCGACAGTGGGTTTTTGTATAGCTTCTCAACGTCAGCAAACTCTCTGGCCAATCTCCTATGCATTTGATCTGGATTGTCCTCAAGAAGCTCGTTTGCTGCGTCTCGTAGAGCATATTTGTCAACCCAAATACTAGCAGCCATCTCATTGCCACCGAAGTATTGTGTTGATTTGCTAATTGCTACTTCCTTGTCTACACTCATACTATCTCCTGTGAATTTAGGGTGTTTATGTCTACCCGAATGACTATCAACGGTAAGGTCTTCAACTATACCAAAGATCCAAAAGTGTCGTCTGTAGAATTGCCGCCACCTACTATGGGCAAGCTGGAAATGGGTGGAGTGCAAAAACACAATGGTATTTTTTACCAGGAAATGGACGTGGTAACCGACAAATGGCTGGACCAATCTGCTATATGCCATTTGTTTTCTTGTACGGAGCTTGAACTTGTACCGATGATTCGACAGGGATTAATAGACTGCGGGGTGTATAAAGTCACCAATATTCGCTATTACCTTGTCAAGAGGTACAATGAAGTGTTAGATCATTTCAGTACTGTTAGGGAGAAAGACAATGCCAAAAAACGTGACAAACAAAAAGCAATTCATGAACGGAAGAATGACGCCAGAAGAGTTGCACCAAAAGCTGGCAATACCCCATTCAGCAAAGTGCAGTGGGTGCGGAGGTAGGCCACTGATTAGAGCGTCTGTGTTTGGGCCTCTGGATGAAGTAAAGGCCAAAGATCCATCAATTGAACTGCTAGCACAACAAAACCCAGAGTTGTTCTTGGCAATGTTGGTTCCTACTAAGCTCGGTCCGTTTGTGCGTATATCAACTGCATTCTCTTGTAAGTCTTGTAGGCCTGAACTTGAGAAGACGCTAGCTAAAGCTCCATCTTGGTGTTTCGTTGATATTGACGCTGGCCCTGGTGCTGACAAAATGGTGGCTCAGAAAGGATTTTAAGCTATAATTGCACTATGGACTTCATCAAGGCATACGAAGACTTTAGAAATTTTGCTGGTGAGGCTCGCGAAGCTGGCCGCTCAACAGGCCGCCATGCTGTAGCCGAAAGCCGCAGAATCTTTGGAGAGCTTGTAACTGAGAGCGGAATGCAGGGTCATATGAAGACCTTTGCATTCGAGGGCGGTCACCAACTACGAAGAGGTGCGGCCCAAGCAAGACGCCAAGGTGACATGCTATCGGCCATTCTCTATACAAAAGGAGCCGAGATAGCCCACGGAATAATGCAGAAGGCTGGCCATGCTCAACGCCAATTCGAGAATGTAGCCAAAGTACGCCGTGGCGATATGAGCGGAATGTCTGACTCTGATCTTCGTGCTGTTATTGAGGAAGGTCACAAATGGGCCAAGCCAAACGAGAACCACGATGATCTTCGTAAGGCAGCCCACGAAGAGAGATTGCGAAGAGTCCAAATGTCCAACAAAGCCAAGGAGGACTATAGACGCTCAACCGGAGGCGCTGTAACAAAGGAAGAGAAGGACGCTAGGGCAGCACAAAAGGCGCAAGCTCTGAAAGACAGACAAGAAGCTCGCAAAGCACAAATAGAACAGCAAAATAAGACCAGAGAAGAGCGCAAAGCCCAAGCTAAAGTAGAATCACAGCAAAGACGCGAATCAATGCTGCAAAGACAACAGCAAATGCACGAACAAAAGATGGGGCATATGGAAGATAAGATGCGCAGAAAAGCTGCCCTTAAAGCCGAACTGCGCCAATCTCGAACCGCTGCAACTTCTCAAAACAAGCTCTCAGGGGCTCAGGTCAATGCTGCTGTTAGAGCCAATGCACCAAGGTCAAGAAAGCCAGCACCACAATCCACCCTAAACGTGAGAATGGGTGGACAAAAGCCAACAGGAATGGGTGGTGGTACAGGACACACAATGCAAACCACCAAGCAACCAGTACAGCACTCATTGCAAAGAGGTAAGTTTGGCGGTCAGTTCTATACCGAAGGTGGCCATAGAGTGTATGTTGCTACTCCAGCCACTCGCGGAAGAGGGCGCAAAGGCCGAAAAGCTATGCGCTAACTGAACCAAGAGCTGAAAAACGAAGAAGGGCTGTAGGTGCTAAAAACACTCTACAGCCCTTCTGCTTTCCGCTTCTTTGCCGCTAAAGCTATATATGCCCAAATTGCCGAAAGTTACAAGGTGAAAGTTTTCCCAAACTGCTTTTTGTTTTTACATTCAGCAATATGTAAGCTTATTGCAGGAGAAGACAATGAGTGATTTCGTAGGTGGGCCAATTCGTCGCAATGGTGGAAAGACACACATTGCCAAACGAGTCATTAACCATTTCCCCAATGCTTATCATTATGCTGAACCATTCTTTGGGGCTGGAGGTATGTTCTTTAGCGTTCCTCAAGATCTATACCAAGTGCGCAGTTTCAACGATATTGATGATTTGGTGATAGCTCTATTCAAAGAAATAAGAGACAACCCAAATGAACTTCAGCGTATTTGCGAAATGACACCATACGCTGACCAAGAGTTAAAAGAAGCATTTAAACAGAAAGACAATAAGCAACTGACTAATCTTGAGAAGGCTAGAATAGCTTGGATTATTGGCCGCATGGCATTTGCTACCCATACAAATGGCTGGCTGTATAACAACGGAACGCAAGCTGGCAATGTGTCCCAATCAACAGTCAGCAAATGTGACCAGCTATTGGAATATGCCAAGTTCATACGACTAGCCCAGATACATAACAGGGATGCACTAGAATACATTGACTCTGTAGATGGGCCTGATACATTCTTCTATTGTGATCCGCCGTATGTAACTGACACAAAGAAGTCCAAAGTTACATACCTCAATGAGTTCACCAACGAAGATCACAAACGACTATCGGACAAGTTGCATTCCGTTAAAGGCAAGGTTTGTATTAGTGGCTACCCTAGTGAGTTGTACAATGAGCTATATGGCACATGGAGAAGAATAGATCTAGATGCCCATTCACACATGGCTGCTGGTAGAGTTGGCGATGATTCAGAAAGGGTTGAGTGCATTTGGATGAACTACGATGAGAAGGATGAAATAGGCCAGTACAAGCCAAAGCTAAAAGCTAATACCAAAAACGAACAGCAACTATTGTCCATCCTCAAGAGAACAGGGAGAGTATAATGATCAGGAGATTCCAAGCCGTTAACGGTACAGAGATTACATTGCAGATCAATGGCCTAACCGTCACTCTATTCATGGTCAATGGAGAAGTGGTAGATGTTGTTAATATTGATCTCGTTGCTTTTCTTGGTGTTTGCTGGTTTGCTTTATATTCTTCGTGGTTTGGCCTAAAGCCTATGCTACAATTACGGAGACACAAGAAAAAGCTCAGGAGTTTAGACTCAAATGGCAAATAGAGCAGGACTAAGGAAAGTGACCAAAGCCATTCGTGGTAAACACGGAATGGTTAATCGGTCATATTGGGTCAAAGCCCAGGGTGCTGCACAGGCTGCCGGTAGAGCTATTGGCCGTGGTGCTCGTGCAGTTGGCTCTTTTGCTAAAGCCCATCCATTGGTCACTGCTGGCATTCTACTGGCTGCTACTGGCGGTGCTGCTTATGGTGCACATGCATTGTTAGCCGCCCATGGAATGTCTGCTGCTGGGGCTATTCATGCCGTTGGTAGTTATGCAAGCGCTCATTTTGCGGCAGCTCATGCACGGGCTGTAACAGGTCTTGGTATTGCTGCTGCTCGCATACATGGAGGTATGCAATTGGCCCAAGGACATTCTGGTTTGGTTGACTACAAGAAAACTCTAGTCAGTAACCTTGGCGGATCTCGTGGCTTGCTTCTGTCTAGCAATGGGCAAACATTTGGAACCAACGAATCTGGAGCATCATATGGCTGGTCCGGTGGTGTGCCAAGAAGCCTACACAAAATAGGAAGATAAAATGGCAAATAAAGCAGGACTAAGAAAGGTTGTTAAGACAGTCCGTGGCAAGCGCGGATCTGTTCGTAGGGCGTATTGGGTTAAGGCCGGAGAAGCTGCCGGGGGATTCATTAAGCGGCACAAAGGCAAGATAGCCGCAGGTGCTCTATTGGCTGCTGGTATTATGGCCGCTAACTTCTTTGGAGACAGAAACCACGGCGCTTCTAGACGGGCTGCTGTTGGTTCGGCTGCTAGTGGTGCCGCTGCTGGTGCTCGCAAAGTTGGTAGCTTCGTCTCTGGAGGTATTGGCCATGGAATAGGTGCTGTTGTTGGCGCTGGCCGTTCCGTCGTTACTGCTGCTTCAAATAGCAACATGGCACAGAACCTAGCCCACCACACAACAGGGGCAGTACAGAGAGCCAGAAATACTGAATTCCAAAACAACCAAGCAGCGAGTATGCTTTGGGGTGGCAGGTCATTTAACCAAGCTGTTAACTTCACACCACAGCGCAATCAAGGCTTCTCCGGTAGCACTTTGCATGTTGGAGGAAATACAGGCACATCTTTGAGCCAGTCACATGCTGCTCAATATGGCGGGGCTGTACACCTATCAGCAAGCAGAGCAGATATCGGATACTCTATGGGGCCAGTACAAACAGTTAGGGGGTATGGCCCAACATCTAGGCGCGGAAGTCCAGTAGCGAGGCGCCTCGGGCTTAGTGGCTAATCGGTGAGCACATGAGACATGGCTTAATGCGAAAACAAAAGGCAGTGCGCACCAATGGCAAAACCA
>ERZ724522.1636-NODE-1636-length-11709-cov-4.415565_pt1 | contig 11709 bp, 17 predicted proteins | sample MGYA00376055_ERZ724522 | MGnify/ENA primary metagenome ERZ724522 (study PRJEB28724, sample SAMN07190884) | wastewater metagenome | isolation source: effluent of sewage treatment plant in Hong Hong | place: Hong Kong | collected 2016-03-17 ... | reverse complement strand
GAACCCGTCGGTATAGGACGCGGCGCCCGGAGTCGTGCCGATTTGTGAAGCTTCGGGAATGTCGCGAACGTACGTCCCGGACGCGGCGGCGGCCCACTTTTTAGGAATACGACTAGGAAGTGCGCTACTTTGCAAAACTTAAATCCTCTTATAAGTGCGTCACGTTGGCAATAATACCCGCCGGCCTCGGTAGGACGCCCGTTGTCGAAACAATCGAAATTTCGACGGTGGATAGGGTAAAATCAAAAACGTATGTTAGAGTCATGTCGCCGTTGTCTTGGACGTAACAGTTACCACGTCCCGGAAAAAGTGCCAACAAAATTTTATTGATGGACTGACAAGAGCAATCGGAAATATTAGCAAGCGCCTTAGCGTAAATTAAGAGACGAAATGCGTCATCAGATAGCGCGTATCGGTCGGTTGTCGGAGCACCCACATAAAACGTCCCGTCCGCGAAAGTGTGCGCGTCGGACGCCGGCTTAAATCCGAAATAGACCCCCGTACCGGCCACTTGTAGAACGCGTGACACGCCCACTATAGCCCCCCAAAAATCTAGGCCCCAACCTTGCGCGGTTTCTAAATTCCAAACGAGATTATAAAAATTATTGATTAAGCCCTGCGCACCGATAGCCCCATAAAAGCTATCAATAAGCGCCGAAATGCGCGGGCTATTGGCATACTGGCTAATAAGCGTTTGATTAGGCGAAAACGTCATACGAATGTCACCGCGATTTGTCCCGCCGCGATAGCCGGGATTTGGTCAAGATTTGAAGCGAGGCTATTTGCGGTCGCGGCTACGGCGGAAGGCCCGACCAAGCAACTAATAATTTGCGCCCATGAACCAAGCCCCGCAATCGCCGCATAAAATTTGCTGGCGTAGACGGTGGATCCAATCGTCGGTCTTTCAACGTTATCCCCCGTGAAAGTCGCGATAATTGCATCCTTAATCAATTGGGTGGCATTGGCCGGTACCGCGGCGCTATTTGCAATTGAAACGGCAAAATATACGGGTAAATCGGACGGCCTTTGAAACTTAACGGAATAAGTAGGGTACGGCGTAACATACCCCTCCGTGTCGGTAACGGTCACGGTGGTGTTTGCGCTCGCATACCAAGGTGCGCCCGGCGCTTTTTTAGACCATAAAGCCTTTGCGACGTCGGCGTCCGTCCCGCCCTTGACGGCCGCATAAACGCAGTACGCTGGCAAAGTGACGCCTTGCTTCGTGACGGCCGACGCGGTGGGATTGTCTAAAACATAAACGTCCGTCACACCTGCGACATTTAGCGCCGCGCCCTTCATGGCGCCATTAGTGCCGACGGCGTTCGCCGCAACGCTGGCTTGACGACGCGCTTCAAAATCTCGACGGCTTTCGTCATTTCGTCCGATAGTGCCGTCCGCCGCGTTGGTGATTGAATCCCAACCCGAAACGACTTGATAAATCGCATTTAAGGTGCCGGCCGCGCAAGTTATTGGACCTTTTTCAGTGCATTCAAAAGTTATGTCGGCGGATCCGCCGCTAATTGTGCCGGCCGCGATACTTTTATAAATTCGGCCGTCCGTAGCCTTGGCCAAAGCCCCGGCCGGAATAACTAAGCCGTTAAGCCCCGAACATGTCGCTACGACTTGCGTCGCGGTGGCTTCTTTTCGTGTCAAAAAATTGAGACGACAAATAGCGTCTTGCATCCGGCCATCTGCAAAAGCCGGATCAATATTGTTCATTAGTGACAAAAATAGCGCAAACGAATCATTTAAAATCGCGGTTTGACTTGTGACAATTTGTCCTTGTGGTGTTTCTAAATTGGTCGATAGCGCGCCGTCAAAAGCCGCTTGCCAATCCGCCCAAAAGCCGGCTAAAATTTCGTCTTGTGTCGGCGCTTTAAATCCGGTTGAACTTAATTGCGGCGCAGGAACGTTAGACATTTTTAAACCTTCAAAATTGTGGCCATGCCGTTAGATAGGCGAACTTGGCCGGTCGTCGAAAAATACAAAATACCTGAAGCGCCCCTATTGGTAAACCCCGTGATTTTAGCTTTCGCGTCCGTAACGCCCTTGACCGATTTGGCGGCAATATTAAACTGCGTGTTGATTATATCGTAATTCAAAGCTTTGCCAAGTATCTTCTCGTGGTATGGGACGCCGCGGGTCGGGTCGTAGTACGACTCGCCTTTGTAAAGCCGGGCGGCGCTGCAAACGTCTTGCGCGCGGGCGTACGGGTCGCCGGCTAAAGCTAAGTTCCCGGCCGCGTCGACCACTAAATCCCAAGCGGATTGATCTAATAATAAGGTACTCATACCGGCGCCCCTGTGTTACTTCCGCCCGCTTGCACGCCCCCGTGAACATGGGTTTTAAGCGATTTGCCGTTCGTAATAACGTCGACCGCGGCGGTTAGCGTACCGGTGACATTAACATTCGTCGCGTCAATTGTCACGGTGGGGGCTTTAAGGGTTACTTCGGCCGCGGCTATCTTTACAAATACGGTCGGGGCGCTATTTAAAACGCCGCCAAAATAAATGCCGTCGCCCCAATCGAAACGCCTTTTAGACCCCGGCAAGCCGGCTTTTTTAGTGTTCGCCACTGTTGAAATGTCGCGGCTACAAAAAGCGGCCAAGCCAATGTCCCCTATTGCCGGATCGCAAATAACGCCCCCGTTTCCGCCTTGAAGGCGCCAATATGGAAAACCCTTAATAGTGACGTGAGGAATAGCTTGACCGTGGCCGTCCATTTGGTGAACCAAAGGCAAAACGTCGACGGTTTGTTTAACAGTGTCGACGGCTTTAACTTGCACCAATTCCATAGTTACAATTTTAGCCAATACGGCCTTAATAATAAAGTCGGTTGCGTTATATTCGTTGGCGCTTGAATTGGCCGTTTGCGCGCCTTTATAGCCCTGATTATTCATACGACCCGCCATCTTCCGGGGTTCGCGCCCCGACAATATCCATAAACCACGCGCCGCCCGGCGTTTTACTTTCCAAGTCATAAACTAAACTGATTATTTGCCAAGTTCCGGCCGCGGGCGTTATCTCTGTTTCTAAATTAAAACGCCCCGCGTAAACCCAACCCGGTCTATATATCGCGCGAATCCCAATACCCATGTCGCTATAACGCGGGTATCCGATAAGCCCCGAATCTTTACTTATGTTTGGGATTAACGACCCGCGCGGCTTATTTACCGGCCAAATTTCTAAGGTTTCGCCGGTCGGGCCGCCGTTCATATCCGCGTCAATATTAGCCGTGTCTTTGAGTTTGCGCAATTGGTCAACGGCCGTACCCGGTAGATATACGGGGCCGTTTAGTCTTTGAGTGACGCCGCTATTCATAAACGACTTGCCCATAGACTCGGCAATTCGTGACGCTATTGTGGCCACGTCCACGCCGGCCGCGAACGACAAAGGCGTGACGGGCTTGGCCAAGGCCAAAAGCCCGGACGACGCCACTAAGTTAAGAGACACGTCCGGCATCCCTTCGAAGTCTGAATAGGAGTTTATTATCGTGCAAAAAAAAATGTGTGACATGCCCGACTCTGCATCGCCGGCCGTTAGTGTAATCGTGTTATCACGGGGCCAAGCTAAGGGTTTTCCGAGTCGGGTTAGCTGGTTCATTAAACTTTTTGATAAGCCAAAAATGCTGATATTTGCGGTGTCTAAAGACGGAAGCCCGCCTTTTGTAATTCCGGCCGTAATTCGGTACCCTTCAAGCGTAACGGTATTTTTGCCCGCTTCGCCAAAATCGCCGGTGCCTAGGGATATAACGGCCGTAATTTCGCGATCAATAAACATATACTAAAACCCACCGCGTGCCTAAGCCCCAAAATTGCGGGTCGTCGGTACCTTCTAAATCGTAAAAAGCCAAGTCGCCCACAAAGTCTAAGTACGCGTCACGAACCATCTTATTTGATTCGCGGGCAATAACGCCCGTCAAAATCGCCACGTCATTTATTTTAATGTCGCAATACAACCCCGTGTCTTTTTGATAAATATTTATGCGTACGGGTTGACCACCAAGGTCCACCGTTAGCGTTTGAGATTGCAAAGGTTGGGTCGGTATTTCGCGGATCATTGCGGGGGCCTCGCACGCGCGGCCGCAGCCGCTGCACTTTCGGGATTAGTGTAAATGCCGGGTGGCAATGCTTGCACGGCGCCACTATCGACGGTTGGGTCGATTTGTGAAAAAGTTGTGGTTGTGGTTGACCTTATTTCGCGTAGGCCCACTTCGGCTCTAACAAGGTCCGCCCCTTGTTCACGGGTGCGCGTTATTTGCAATCGCACGATATTGGCGTTTTCGTAGGTTTTGCTTGGTGTGACGATTTGAAATAAGTCAAGGGAACGATTGTATTGTTCGAGGACTTCGATGAAAACGCGTTTTACATCTTCGTCACCACCTTTGGTCAAAACGAGTCGGGCTTCGTAAGGCGCCTCGACCTTGTTATAAGTCTCGAACCCGCCGCCCTCTAAAGGATATGCGGGCGTATTGAACTCTTTGGAATAGCCAACTTCTAGCACCGAATCGACCTCTAAGGCGAGTTCGCCTTCGGCGGTGTAAAGCCCCCAAAATTTAAGCGGGTAAACGATATTTTCCGTCAAATATAAGTCGGACGCGGGCGCAATCGTACTTGACGGCGTGGTGGACGTATCCCCACCGAAAGCGGCGGTCGCAGCGTTAATTTGCGGGGGTATTAACGCGTTAAGAATAGGACGCACTGTATCGGCCACAACGGAAGGCGCAACGCCTAAATTCTTTGCTATAGCGCCGTACGCGGCCGATTCCAATTCGCGTTTTAAACCGTCGACGCCGCCATAAACCGCCGCGTAAAGGACGGGCGCCATGCCACCAATGATGTCGCTATTAAGGTACGGCAAATATGATAGGAGCGTCGAGGGTATAGCGTTAATCCCGCCCGTAATTGCACTAAGCGCCAAAGACGCGCCCAAAGGCAAGCCCCCGCCGCCGCGTGCAAGCGGCGGAACGCCGGGAAGGTTCGGGACGTTAGGAAAGCCGGTCAATTTGGAACTCCCGAATTAGCACCCGCAACATGTGGATTTGTGTTTAAGTGACGTTGTACTTCGCGCGCGTGTTCACGGGGGTTTGTGCTTGGCGTGTGAATGTTTATTTGTCCCACCGTGACGGCGTTTCGTGCCGCCCTGCCTACGTAGTTATTCCAATGCGCGGATCCGACATTTGCCGGACGTTCAAAACTTGCCATTGCCGCGGCGGCTTGTGCTGGCGTTTGGGCGCTTCGGATCCGCGCGTTCGCGGCGGCTTCGGTGGTGCGTAGTTCGGATACAATAAAAGCCAATTGTTCTTCAAACGGGACGTTTTCAATGTTGCGACCGCGTAATAGCCGCCGTTTACGATCGCCGCGCCATTGGGCGACCCCCGCCGCGCGCTCCCCTTGGTACATGCTGCCGTGCAAGTTGGATAGATTGGGGCCGCTTTCATTCATCAACGTTGCCACCATGCCGGACGCTTGCGCCGCCGTGTACCCTTGCGACATAAAGTAAGCTTTGGCTTGGCGGGCGCGATTGCCCCCGCCCCCACCGCCCGCGCCGCCGGGGTAAACGCCGGGACGACTGCCCCCACCGGCTTGTGGTGTTTCGGCGTTAGGGTCGCCTGTAAAAAACGCCATAAGGCCCGGAAACATGACGCCCTTGTCCGCAAAAGCTTGGACGCGCTGTTGGTATGCGGTGGGGTTGTTTTCTTTGTCGTTACGGAAGCCTTTAAGCGCCTCGACAAGCCCGTCGACAAGCCCGATAATAGTTCGTAACGCCGGGGCCGCGTCGGTTAACATTCCAAGAGCGAAACCTTTAACGTCTTGCGATAAATCTGCAAAAGCCATTTGTAAATCGCGGACTTTTTCGACGTCGGCCGGGGTTGGTAAATTTTCGCGCGCCTTGGCGAAGGCGTCCGCAACGGCCGCGCTGCCTTTAATAGCTAAATCAATAGACGCTTGGTCGAACCCTAGAGCGCGGCCGGTTTGCGCGGCTAAGCGCGGATCCTTGCCTTCTGCCCACGCTGCAAATTTTTGGTATATTTGCAAAGGATCGTCTTCAAGTCCCGCCCCGATTTGATTCATCCCCATAAGCATTGGGCCGGATAGCGGTTGTAAACCAGTTCGCGCGGCTTCAAGCGTTGCCGCCAAAGCGGATATTGACGCCCGCGCCGAGTCGGCTTGGCCGCCGTTTGCTTCAATCATAGACCCAAAAGCGGCTAAATCTTGTACGCTAAGCCCCGCCTGTTGCGCGGCCTGTTGCATAGTAGTAAAACCCGTGACTGACTTAGCTACGAAATCTTTAATGCTGTTGGCGCCGATAAGCACGGCCAACATGCCTAACGTTTCGCGCTTAACCGCATTAAAGGAATCGGATACTTTTTTATTGCCTTCGACGCTTTCGCGCTGACGTTTTTTGTATTCCGTCCCGGCTTTACTTTGGACTTTTTCGACTTCATTCGCGTCTTTAACGGTTTTGTCTTTTAACGCCGCGTTAATCCGCGCGACGTCGTCGGCGCCCCGTTCGTATTCGGTCGGGTCTAATCCGATAGAAACTATAAAGGCGTCGATAATATCCATTTATGTGTCGTCCGCGATTCGCCGGTTAATGGCGTCAATTGTTACAATCTCGACTAAATCGAATAAATCTTCAAGCCCATAAATACTCTGCAATTCGCCAAGGGTCGCAAGCTTTCGAGATACCACTAATCCGACGTAAGATCCGACGTTTGGGTATTCGTAATATTCGGCGCCGGATCCGACGCTAAAACGGACCGGATACTCGATAGGGTTTCGCGTATAGAAAAATTTGCATGTAACCTAAACACCTCGTCGCGTAAAAACATACGTGTCGAAATTTCGGCAATATCGGACTCGATAAGCGGCCGCGTTCCCGATTCTTGTACGGATTGAATACAAGCCATCATTTCGTCTAATAACGGCCGGGCTTCGTCGTACGGGGCGCCCAATAAGGCTTTAAGCCCCACCGTGGCCACCACCGCCCACCCGGCATAAACGGCGTCCATAGGAATGTCGACGTTAGATTTGCCCATTGCAAAAACGGCCCTAATCGCCCATTGTTCGGCTTGTGACGCCGGCATTTCGGTGAGTAGGAAAGTTTTACCTTCGTCGCGGCCCGGTGCGGTGATTGTCACGGTTTGGGTTTTGCGCATTTTGTTAAATCGCGCTAACGGTTACGCTTCCCCATTCAATCACGAAGGGGCGCGCTTGCATTGTTTTTGCCGCCGACGGAACGCGAGTAACGCGCTTTAAAACGCCTTTACTTAGTGTGTACCTGCGACCCGTGCCGGGTATTTGTATTTCGCCCGTTGCGAATAGCTTAGTACGGCGTGACGTTTCGACACGGTCCCAATTTTCAAAAATATCCGACGATTGACTGTCGGGCATTAGTGTGACGGTTTGCATGGTCGTGTTAGGTATCCAACCCGCCGACATGTTGCCGTCCACACCCATTACAGTTTCGGCCACGTCGACCGCGTCCGTTTCAAAAGCACGATCCGACGCATACCCGCCGATATTGACGGGGGTCGGATATAACCCGGCTATGGCTAACGTAAAAACACTGTCCGCCGACGTAATATTGCGATTATTGCCCATTATTGAACCTCGTTAGAAGTGAAATTGATTTGTTGCACCGATTGACCGTCGGCATAAAAGAATCGGATATTTGGCGTTTTGCGTAGCGTGCGCGCGGTGGCACCCGGATCTGTAACGCTTAAATAGTACCCGTCAGACGAAACACTATTCGCCGCATCGGTATTGCCGGCCGCGTCGTTAATTTGTGCAATTTGGTTAGCGCCTAAAACCACACCCGCACGAACCGCACCAAAATTTAGCGCGTCGGTGATAGGGCCGGCCATTGCCGTGCGAACCAGTCCGAAGCCGTCCGGGTTGTACGGAATTGAGTTCATGGCGGTTAAAAGACTTTGCAAAGACGATTGCAAGCTGTCGTTTAACCAAACTTGGTTTGCGTAACTATCGGCCCATAAGAAAGACCCGGAAATAGAACCCGGATATATGTAGTTAGAAAGCGAATTTGCCGTGCCATAGGCGCCGTAAAAATTAACGCCGTTCGCTTGTAACAAGTCAAAATTGGCCGCCGAATTTACGTCGGCCACAAGGCCATCTTGCGACCGGAACGCTAATGTAGTGCGACCGTCCGTCGCGGCAAAGTTTAAAGACGCGGCCCATGAAAGTGCGAGGGCGGCAACTTTATACGTATTGTTAGGCGCATAGAAAACTGTAGTTCCGCCATACGACGCGGTTTTAATCGCGGCCATGGTGGTGTTGGTTGGGTTGGCCGTTAAATTATTCGCGTCGGTAGTCCAACACACGTACCAGTATCGTTTGTTTTGGCCGTTGGTCCACGCAGCAAACGCGGTGCCTTGTGCAACGCTCGCATTAAAAGTAGTGGTGAAGCCGAACCAGGCTTGGTTTTGTGCAACCACTGCGTCCATAAAGGCCGCAGGAACCGCCGCAACCGCACCGGCGCTTGTCACCAAACCGCCGGCCGCGTTAAGTTTCAAAAGCCCGGCATTTGTGCCGTCCGTGACTGCAATAGTCGACGCGGCGCCGGTGGTTGCAGACGTAATAACGAACCCGCCTAAAATGCTGTCGTACGTTACCGTAAAGCCCGGAGTCGTAAAGGCCGCTTGAATAAGTGCCGCCGCGTTAGAAAGCGACGTAGCGCCCGACAAATTGAGTGCGGACGAAGTTTTGGCGGTGCCGTTTACTGTCACGGTTAGGGTGCCGGACGTAATGCCTTTGACGGTTGCCAAATCCACCACGCCACCGCGCGCCCAACCGGCAACGTCCGCTTGATTGTACTGCGTAATAAAGAGTTGCGCCGGGCGAATTGAAGCCCCGTTCGGCCCCGCAAAATATGACGTGGCAATCGTATCCTCTGCGGACCCGCTGCCAAAATATGCCGTTACGGCCGCGGCGCTATTAAATTCTAAAACCGAACCGATCGGCGCCCTGACGCTGTCGGTTAAAATTAAGCCGGATAGTACCATTGCGGCGCCGCCGGCCGCGATAACATTAGGAATAATGTTGACTATCTTACTAGCGGGAATGCTTTGAACCATTAGGTTACTCCGGATAAGTTGTGTCGACTTCGACGAGTTCGGGGCCTAATGTATCTGCAAATTGATAAGTTGTCGATACGGTCGGCGTTATTTGTAATTCGGCGTACAAAACCCAACGATTCTCCCAAGATTTTTCACCGGTCGAAAAGGGTAGTTGCTTGCCGTCGTCACAATACAATGGCGCGACGCCTAAATCAAGGGTTTTAAAAAATTCGGTCGCGTACACGTCGCGGAATAGGGTTGTGATCCGCTGCGTAATGTCCGCGCACTTAGAACCGTGGACGTCCACTTGCACAACTACTTGCGTCGACGCGGATACACCACGAAGGCCCGTGTTTGGGTCGTACTCGTGATTGTTGGTTGCTAAACGTTGTCTAGACGTGGGCCACATTACGACGTAATTGTCCGAAGCCGGCCCGGCAATCGCATTCTGTTGGCCTTGGACGCATTCGTTTACGTCGGGCGCGGCGGCCAAAATGAACGCGCGTAAAGCCGTGAAAACATTTGATTCCGTCGTCAATTTATAACAATTCCGTCAATTACGTTCGGGCCTTGTAGCACAATAAACGCTTTAGTCCAACCCGAACCCGTCCAAGGCTCTAAAACTTGTGTGACTAGCCAAGTGTCAACTTTACCGGTTAAACCCGTGTTCATTTGGATCAAGTCGCCGCCGGTGTTTCCAAAGCGATTCACGCCTTGAAGTTCACGGTTTGCGAATACGGTGCGGAAGATGCCTTGAACGTTTAGGGCGTCCACGTGCGTTAAGTCTTGCCCGGTCGTGGCTTGGACTTGCAGCGCGACGTCCGAAACTTCGCGATAGACGGGTTTTTGCGCCCCGTTCTCTTGCGTTTCGTTGCCGATACTGACGAGGACTTTGCCTTTAATATTTGGGTTTATGGCCGTAATCATGCCGTTTGCTAAAGCGTTTAAATTCATGTCACTACTTCCCAATCGACGGCGGCTTGCATTTGCCCCGAATCAATTAGCGGCTTGGTCGAAACGTCGCCATAAGATTCGCCCGCGGCAACACGCCGCGCGGCTTCGCCTACGGTTTTGCCCGTAACGACAAGACTTTGATCGTCCGACCGCATTTTGCGCAACATTAAAGTTATATCCGAAAGCGGCGGACTTGTGATCGCCGTAATTGACTGCTGAATTTGGCCGGATATGTGGTCGCCAAGCAAAGCCAGTGCTTTCTTAGTGTCGTTATTTGTTTGGGCCATGCAATCGCTAAGTGTGTCGCCCCAACCCGCTGATTCGTCGCGAACGACGTTAGTAAAAAACGGGCGCGGTGGTGTTGGGCCGAAGCCGAAATTTTGCCACGCTGCGATTGCGGCCGTCGGAATGCTACTTCCGTCGTGGGCCGTATGTGTCGCGCCTTCTAAAAAACCGACTTTCAAAACTTTGCCGGCGCCCAATCGACGCCCTAAGTCTTTAAGATATTGGTCGGCTTTATCGCCCCCGCTAATCGTGGCCATTAGTGGCGCCGATACATTGGCCGGGGTTGGTAAAATGGTTGTGGTCCGGCCGCATACGTAAAGCGGCGGAACCTAGCGGTCGCTTGCCAGAAATTAAGCCCGTATTGGGTTTGGGCGTACCACGCCGCAGATCCGGGCGTTTGTAATTCGGTCGAAACGTTTACGCCACCTTGACCGGCCGACGATATACGGCCCACTATGCCGGCACGAGCCGGGTCGTTTAGCGCCGCGATATGTGCGACAAGCATGTTTAAAAGTGTTGCGCGGGTGGTCACGGTGGGCGGATTGTATGGGACGATCGACGCATCCGTATTGTCGCAGTAAAGCGTCGCTTCCGAAAAATATTCTAAAGCGACTTCTTCGGGTGTATATTCGGCCAAAGTCGGGTAACGAGTTTTCCAAGAATTGTAATCAAAAGTTACGACCATGGCCGAAAATCCTTTATTCTGCGTCTTCGGTTTTCAGTTCTGAAACGCCGGCAACTTTTTTGTTACGGTCCAAACCCTTGATAGACGGGTCGTCCGCTAAAACTTCTTTTTGAACGGTCGCAACGCTTTTCGCGTCGTCGAAAGTCGGCACGTCAAAAATCGCACCGCTGCGCATTGGGGCAAACCACGATTCCATTTTACCTTTAGGGCAAACGCTCGCTTTCCAAGCGTCCCAAAATTCTTTGTCCACTTCCGTTACGCCGTAGCCGCCAATAATTTGACGATCCGACACGGGTTGGCCGTCTTCGTTTAAAGGTATGCGCGAGCCGCGCAATTCCACTGATACGCCTTTATGCTCGATAATAAGGCCGTTTGGCAACTTACACCCAATAACTACTTTTTCCGCCATGATTTTAAATCCTTATAAATGTTGAAAGAAAAACGGGCGCTTTTTAGGGCGCCCGTCATTGATTAAATGCCAAGCATTGAAGACACAAAGCCCGGATAGCGCCAAATCATGCCCCAAGTACCTTGTGACTTCTTTTGACGGGTAGACGACGAACCACGCACAAAACCGTGAGAACGTAATTTTTCCGGGAATGCGCAAAAACCGGTTTGCTTGCCTTCGACTTTGTCGACAAACATTTGCATCAATTCGCCTGACTGTGTGGTCAATTGAATAGCGGTTTTGATTTTCAAGTTCGGGA
>ERZ724522.1634-NODE-1634-length-11723-cov-6.412067_pt1 | contig 11723 bp, 12 predicted proteins | sample MGYA00376055_ERZ724522 | MGnify/ENA primary metagenome ERZ724522 (study PRJEB28724, sample SAMN07190884) | wastewater metagenome | isolation source: effluent of sewage treatment plant in Hong Hong | place: Hong Kong | collected 2016-03-17 ... | reverse complement strand
ACGCCGCCGCCTCCGCCGCCGACGCCAGAAAGCAAGCACGGGCCGAATCGCTAAAGCGCAGCGCCGAACTCGTGCGGGGGCATATCCCGTACTCAGCGATCGCCGCCGCCGCCGAGAAAGGATCGACCGATGAACGAGGTTAGCGACTACGAAGACTGCGGTTGTGGCAAGTGCTGCCTGCCGACGATCGTTGCCGAACGCGACGAGGCCATGGCCCGCGCGCTCGCCGCGGAGGAAGCCGAGAAGGTACGCGAACAGGCATTCTGGGCTGTCGTGGCCGCCAAAGAGCAGGCGCATGCGAGAGCAGACTCGGCACTGCGCGCTCGCGATGACGCTAACGCCGAACGCGAGGCCGCGAAACAAGAGGCGATGCGATGCCAGGACGACAACGAGAGGTTGCGCATCTCGCTCTCTGTTGCGGTTGGACTTCTCAACGAGATCCAAAATTGGCGACATATTCGCGGCACCACGATGGAACTTCCGGTGCAAAAATTTCTCGCCGAGATGCGCGCCGGACTCGTTCCCAGCCAACGCGATCTGAGGAATGCGTTGCGCAAGGGTGAGCCATGACCCGGTGCGGTGACTGCTTTTGGTTCAAGCGCAAGTGTGAATGGCTGCTGTCTCGGGATCCAAAATCGAAGCACTGCGACTGGTCACCGTCGCGGTTTCTGTCGAGCGACGAAATGTCAAAAATCCTCCCGCCGAAAGAAGTCATCGAGCGCACCAGAAAGGCGCTCAACGCTGCTGCGCGCAGGGGCACCAAGTGAGCGAACCACTCAGCGACGACGAAAGGCTGACGGCCATGATCGCCGAGCGCATAACCGACGCGCACTTGACGAAGTACGAAGGCTCCGTGTGCGGAGATTGCTTTTTGTACGTCGATCATTTGGCCGCCGAGGTGCGCCGGCTGCGGGAAGAGAACGCGAAGCGCGGCAGCAACGTGACGATCAGGTTCACCGAGATTCAGGCCGAGCGCGACGCCGAGGTGTCTCTGCGGCAAGCAACAGAACGCGCGATGACGAAGTTTGCCGAAGAGCGCGACGCCGCACGCGCCGACCTCGCCAGGGCGATCTTGTTGTTGCGATGCATCACCGAGACGCCAACGCCAATCCCGGGTGTGACCCTGGGCGACTATCACGATCACGTGGCCGCCTTCCTGGCCGAGATGGAGAAGCGATGAGAACGACGCAATGCTTGCGATGCCACCGTGCGGCGCACGTCTGCCTAGATTGCGTCGCAGACGAACGAGACAGGCTCCGCGCCGAGGTCGAAACACTGAAGCGGGAGAGAGACGAGGCCGTCGCGCGCGTGCTCGACGTAGCGCAGCTGGCCGGCATTTCGTACGAGGCAGACGGCGTAGCGTCCGCGCCCGGACCGCACGAGGTGATCCTCGAAACGCTACGGGAGTGGAAGCACGCGCGCAATCTGAAGTTCGACTGGGACGCATTGATTGCCGAGCGCGACCGCTACCGCAAGGCGCTCGAAGACATCGTGGACCGCGCCACCATCGAGACCGCGCCCGCCGCAAACATCGCACGCAAGGCCCTGGAAGGAGAGGAGCGATGAAGCTGCCGCCGCTGATGATCCCGGATCATCTTGCTGACGCATTGCTCGAGGAAGGACTAAGCCTCGGCCGTGTTCTTGTTACGCGTCTCGTGCCAAACCCGCCGACAGGTTCGGACACGTACGCGGACGGTTCCGGATGGATCACTGTCGACGGCGCCGCGTACGAGGCGGAATGGCGAAAGGAGAACGAGCAGTGAGCCGAATCGAAATCAAGGCCGATCTGGAGTCGACGGATATTGTGTTCGACTACACCGGCGCCGACCTGCAAAAGCCGCTTGCGGACCTGATCGAGCACTTGCGCGCCGAGGCCGATCGGCTCATGCGCCAGACCGGCGTCAAATCGGCTCGCGACCTGCCGGTTATGGCGGATCTAGGCAAGCGCGATCACGACGCAGAAGCGAAGCAAAAGATCAAGCTGGCATTGTCGGACCTGTTCGAGGCACAACTGTGGGCCGCTGAATGCAAGAGAACGCCCGAGAAGGTATGGAGGCTCACCATGTCTAAGCTCAAGTGGATCTACCGTCAGCAGGGGCCGTCCTGATGCGGCACGGACCATGGGACCACCGCCGCGCCGTTCGTGAGGCCGTGAATGCTCGACGCCTGCCACGCAGCATCGACGGACGCGAGCCCGTAGCGATCGAGAGCAATCGCCTACAGCACCGGTTCTTGTACGAGCTGCCGGACCGCGAGCCGCTGTCTGTGACGCGCTTCCCGCCAATGCGTGAGTATCTACTGCTGTAGCTGTTCAGGATCTGCGAACATCTGACGCCACCACGGCTGAGAGCCGATGATGAATGCTCGAGCTGCCATCCCAGCCGCGCCGCCGTTCTTCTGACCTTCCAGCACGAACGCCGCCGCCTTGCCGGCCTGTCCACCTTGCTGCGCCAACTGCGTGAGCTTGGCCGGGTCGCCTAGGATCTTCTGACCCTGCTTTGCCAGCCACTCCGCTGTGGTCTCGAACGCGTCGTAGCTCTTTACGGCCGCCTTCTGACCGGCAACGGCGCCGCCAATGCTCGACAGGACGCCGCCGCTCTTGAATCCGCCCCACGCCCCGGCTGCACCGCCAGCGTAGCCGACCCACTTTCGGATCCGCTCGCCACCGGCCGCAATGCGTTCCGCGTCGGGGTCGCGCGTCGTCCCGGGTGCCGGTGGTTGCGCTTCGCCGGACAGGCTCGACCACGGCTGCGACGGCGATTGCGCCTGCGCTGCCTGTTGTGGTCCTGGTGCTGCTGTTTTCGTAACAGCTGTGCCCGGTGCTGCCGGGTTCGACGCCAGGACCTGCGTTCCTGCCGATGCGTCTTCGGCCGCGTTCATAAGCCCGCGCCGCTTCAGTCTATCGAGCGCCGCCGACCACAGGCCGAACTCGTCCGGAGTCGCCTCGCGTTGTCCTGACAGTTGCGGAAACCGTTCGAGCGCGATCGCGTTCGTTTCGGCCTGTGCGCGGTCCCATCGTGGCCGCATCTCGTCGGCACTCGGCGGGTTGAACTCGTCGAACGCCGCTGCCGGTTGCGGTTGCGGTTGCGGAACTCGAGCTGCGGCCGGCGCTCCCATTGGCTCGTATAGGCTCGCCGTGCTGCCTTTCGGGTTCGTCTTCTGCCCGATCAGCTCGTCGACCGACACCGGTTCTGGAAAGCGCTTGACGCTGCTGTCCACGTCCGCCGGGTTGCGCCACTTCGTCATGTTGCGCTCGCCCTTGTTGAGCGCTTCGATCGCCGCCTGCGTGTTTGGCCCTTCGCTGTCGGCCATGAGCAGATCCATCACGCCGCCGACCGGCCGATCGTCCTCGCCTGCTTTCCATGCGTGCGGCTGTTCGAGCCAATCGCGCGACTCGGACGGGAAACGGCCTTGCGAGCCGCGAAACGCGCCTTTGTGCGCAATGTTCGGATCGCCGACGATCGGAGCCTTTGACACAACGGTGTCGGAATCGGCCGCGAGCATGTCCGCGATCTCGCCAGACTTCTTTAGAAACGCCGGATCCTTTGCCGGAGGTTGCGCCTTCGCGTTGAAGCCGAAGTTGAACGATGGCTCCTTTTCGACTGGCAAGATCGCATCCTGAACATCAGACGGAAGTTGCAGACGCTCGAGCCCATCGACCTCTTTCAACTTGCGGATCGCGGTCTGTACGTCTTCCCAGTCGTGCGTGCCGCCGATTTTGCCGCGCTTTTTGGCTGACTCTGCCACAAGTCCGTCAAACGCATCTCTGGCGTTTTTCACCTTGCGGCCGATCACGCGCTCTATTTCGTCGTACTGGCCGTGTGAGCGCGTGGACAGGTCATCGATCGTGTCGTCAACGCCGCTGGCCTTAACGATCTGGTTCCAGGCGTCCTTCTTGCTCTTGAACTTGGCCTGGTTGCCACCGCCGAGCTTGATAGCCCCCTCTTCGTCCGCCGCGAGCTTGCGCCAAAACGGCATGGCCTTTGTCTCAACGTCGGCCTGGTCAGGACGCAACGGGACCACGTTGTCGGCCGCCTGCGCCGCAACGTCATCGGCCACCGCTGCCGGTGCTGCTGCCGGTTTCGGAGCGGCCAGGCTCTTGAACTTGTCGAGCGCAGCCTTTGGTGCACTCAGTGACGAGCTTGCGATCTTCGGCGCGTACTTCAGGCCCACTGGTAGACCAATCGCGAGCGGCGCCGCGGCGAAACCTTGCGACACGGCATCGTATGCCTTGCCCTCGATGTTGTCCGGCGACCATTCACCGGCCGTGTCGTGCGCGCCAGATCCGACATCCGAGCCGAGAAAGCCCGACAACATCGACAGACCGACGCCGCCGGCCGCTTGGCCTAAAACGCTCGTGCCACCCGTCGCCAGCGCCGCCGGCAACGATCCGATCGTCCTGCCGGCCATGTGAGCCCATGGCGACCGCTCGCGCGCTTCCTTGTAGACGGCATCGGCGCCGTGTGGCGAGAAGCCCTGCACGACGGCGCTACGACGAGAGATCGCCGGGGCCGCTCCGAGCGTTGCGCCTTCGATTGCGCCGGTCAGAAAGTCGCTCTTTGTTTCGTCGCCTGCAAGCGAGGCGGCTGTTGCTTGCGGACTGCCGGTTGCCATGCCGGCGATGGCGCCGAGCAGTTGTTTCCATTCCAGCGACTTCGGCGACTCCTGCGGCGCGTTCAGGTCGATCCGGTTGATGTTCGGATCGTCCTCGGCAACGTCCGGCGCGGCCGTCGTCGGCTCGTTCTTCTTGCCGGCCAGATACGCGTCAGGATCGAAACTGGCCTTTTTCGTGGCCAGGTATGCGTCGGGGTCGAAATCGGCCATGCGTCACATCCCGTTGAGTTTAAGGATCTCTTTCGCGCGCGCATCGTCCGGGTGCGCCTTCGCCCACGTCACTGCGTCACTGTCGGCTGTCGACGCTGGCGGCTTCTGTGCTCCCGTTGCTCTAGGGTGCGCTGCCTGGATCGCCTTCTTTGAGCGCATCAGCCGCGCGTGTATCTTTTGCAGCTTGATGTCGTATTCCGGATCGCTCTGGTCGAGCTCGGCCAGTTGCTTCAAAAGGTACTTGCCCTCGTCCGGAGTTACGGCGCCGCCGGAGATTGCGTGCCTGATTCCTGCCCCGAGCGCGCCGGCTGCTGACTCAAGGGCAACCATGTCCTTGTTTGGAATACCAACAGCCTTGCGCACCTCATGAAAGAAGTTTTGCGCCTTGCCGGTGCTGACTTTCTTTTTCGCCTCTAATGCCTCGTCTGCGTTGAATAGAGCGTCATCGATCGGCGCAACTTCTTTCCCGTACGCCGCAACGTCTCGCTCTGTCCTGGCGTCCTCGCGCTCTTGCCGTTTTGCTTCGGCCTCGTCCTTGCGAAACGCAAACGATTCGCTTCTGGCGTCGTTTGTGGCTTTGATCTGCTCCTTCTTGAGCTCGCGGTTATCTGCCGCAATCGCCTGCATCGCCTGATCGTGCTCGAGCTTCCGCGCAAGCTCGACGAGGCTAAGACCTTGCTCGTCCGCCGCGGCAACGTCCGCCGCGCTCATGTTCTGGACGCCGGCCGCCAGGTTGTCGAGCATCGGCTTGAGCTTCGGCATCAATCGACCGTAGCCGTCGATCTGCGACAGAAACCGTGTCCGTGCTTTCTCCGAAACGGACGAAGCAGGATCCAGAGACGCCTTCGACAGATCGAGCTTGCGTTGCTGCTCGGCGATCGACATGTCGCTTAGCTGGTTCTGCCGAGCCTCGCGCATCTGATCGAGCAGTAGACGGGCACGTTGGGCGCGAGCTGCGTCAACGGCCTGGATTCCGGCGGCACCGCTCGTCATGCCAAGCAGCGCGCGTTGAATGTCGAAACCGCCACCACCACCGCTCGCGGGCGCGTCCTCTTGTGGCTGCGCTGATTGCTGTCGTGGCGGTTCCTGTGTCGGCACCGAGAGGGGCACGCGTTGCGGCTGACGCCCCTTGTAGTAGCTTGCGCGGATCGCTTCCTCGTCGATCGGCATCACTTGCGCGTTCGGTGGGGCAATCGGACGGCCGAGCTCGTCCGTGGGCGCCGGCATCGATTCGGGATCGTCGGCGACACCGGGATCGACGCCGCCCATGTACTGACCGGGCATCGACACATTCATGGCCGGCAGAGGCAGATCCTTTTCCCACTGGTCGAGCCGGCTCATTTCTTCTTGCCTCCAAACATGTCTTCCATGCCGCCGCCGCTACCCATGCCGCCTGCCATCATGTTGGCCGCCGTGTCGCCAGCCGCACCAACGCCGGTAAAGGCCTGTTGCATGTATTGCGTGTGCTCGTTGTTGAGGCCCATGCGACCGCGCGCCCAGTCACGCTGCGCCTGTAGCGTGTTCATGCGGTTTACGTTTTGCTGATCCTGCGACTGGTTCGCAATGTTCGTGTTTGTGCCGGCGATTCCCTGGCGCGTGTTCGTGTTGCGCAATCCGGCGCTGTTTTTCATGTCCACGTTTGCCTGGTTCGTCTGGTTACGCGCTTGCGTGTTCGCCATGTTGAATGCGTTGATGATCGCCGCGTTCTGCGCCGCAACGTTCGCGTCCTGACCGCGAATGCCGCTCGCGCCCTGCATCGCTGCCTGTGTTCCCATGAGCCGCTGGAGCGCTGCCTGCTGCGCCGCCTGGAGCGCGCCGCCCTGTGCTCGGTTCGCCGCGTTCTGTCCGGCCTGCTGACCGAGCACGAACTCAAGACCGGCGCCGCCCTGGCCTCGCATCGCCATCTGATTGCGGATCGCCGCGTTGTTCTGCGCTGCTACCGCGTTCGCATCTGACACGGCCTGGTAGCGTCCGAGCGATTCCGCCGAGTCTGCGGCCTGGTCGCCGAACTTCTGCATGCGTGCGAGCGCTTGCATTTGGTAGTCACGAACGCGCGGATCTTCGCTGATCGTCTGATACTGCGCCGCCTCGGGTGTCGCGTACTGCTGCGGGTTGAAGTCTCCGAGGTAGTCGACCTTCTGGTACGGATTGGTGACAAGCCCAGGATCGCGCTCGAGATCGTCCCAGATCCCTTTGTTTTCCTTGTTGGCGATCATGCCCTGGATGCCGCCAGCGAGACCGCCAAAAACTTCCGCTAGTGCCATGCTATGACCTCACCGGTTTTACCGCGAGCGTGCCCACGGGTTTGATGTCGACGGCGGCGCCGCTGCGTGCGATTTCGCCGGCCTGCTGCGGACTGTAGCCTTGGTTGCGCAGCTGCCTGTAGCGCGTCTCTTGCTCGGGAGAACTGAAGCCCTTGATCATCTCGGCCATTTCCCCGTTGATGTCGTTGAACGCGGCGGCGGCCTTGTCCGGAGAGATTGCGCCGCCTGGACTGTTTGCGAGCTCGGCGACCTGACCGGCCGGATCCGACGCTTGCATGACGCCCTTTGTCGCGACCATGTCTGGCGCCTTCTGCGTCGTGTACCGACCGCTGACATACTTGCCGGCGTCGGCTGCGATCGGGTTCTCGCTCCCCATGAGTTGCGAGATCAGCGACAACGCCGCGCGATCGGAATCGGTGGCCATGTTCGCCGCTGTCGCGCCTGTTCCGACCGCGCCCGTGCCAGCCTCCCATCCGCCCATGTCCTGACCTGCCGGCTGCGAAACCACCTGGCCGGTTGTCGGATCTCTTAGTACGCGCCTGTCGTAGTCGGCTTTCTCTTGAGCGTTTGCCGCATCTGCTCGAGCCTGAAGATCCGCAAGAAGCCCCTTGCCATATTTGTCCACATAGCCGCGAGTTGTGTCGCGCACTTTTGCGGCTGCGTCCTTCAATCCGGTGGCCTTCGCGGCGAGTGCTTCCATGTCGGCGCCCTCGTCCTTGCCGATCTTTTCGCCGAGAGACTTTGCGCCGGCGATCTCGCCCATGGTGCCGGCGTCACTCTTGATGACCGACTCGTCCAACCACCGATTGCCCTGTCCGTATTGCGCGCTCGGCAAGTTCTCGGTGTAGTTGCCAGGATTGAGCGCGTTCAGCGCAGTGTCTGCGTTGCCGAGCAAAGACAGCTTCTGTAGGTTCGCGCTCTTGCTCGGATCGTAGTCTACGGACATCGGGCCATCGTAAGACGCCGTCATTAAGTTCCTGAGCTTGTTCAGCGCGTCTGCATCTGGGTTCTTCGGTGGAGCGTTCTGGTTCTCTTCGTCCACGTAGTTGACGCCAGATCCGTGTGACGTTCCGTCTGCGTTTTTTGTGGTGCTCGGCCTTGTCGCGGCATCGAGCGTGCTCTTGACCTGCTCCTCTGTCGGCGCGGTCAGGTTGACGGATGCCGACCTAAGCGGTTCTGCCGCCTTTCCGTAGTCGGTCTTTTCCTGTGTCTCGAGCTTTCCGCCGAGGTCTTTCACCCTCGCCTGGTTCTGTGCGACGGCCGCGGGAGACATGTACGACTGAAGGTTGACGAACCCGCTACCACCGCCCTGCATCGCGCTCCGTTGAGGAGCCTGCATCGGGCTTGCCGTGGGCTTGGCCGGTGCAGACTGAGCACCAGCCGTCATCGGTGACGCCGTCATGGGAGACGAACCGCCACCGAGCTGCGGCTGCTGTTGCTGCTTGTCTTCCTCGTCCTTGTCTGGTGCTAGGAACGCCATAGCTCACCCACCATATACCACAAATGACACATCGTTCTGAGCGGTTGCCGGAGGCGATACGTACTCCGCAGTAGCCGAGCACTCGTTGGCGGTGTTACCAGCCAGATCGATCGCCGTTGCCGTCGTGTTTGTCTGAAGCGCGTTGATTTCCAGGTAGTCGCCGGCCGTAACGTTCACCAGGTCAGTCGCGCAGCAGCAATCCTGCACACCGTTCGCTTGCGCGAGGGTCGTCGCCCACCGCTGGCCTGCTCCGGCGCCGGACCCGTTTTTCCACACGAGGCCGCCAACGCGATTGTTTGCGGCGTACGCAAGCGCACTCCAAACCAATACGTACGATACGCGCACTATCCCTGAACTGGTGCATGTAATTCGCGTGGTGTTCGTGGTTGTGCTGTGCGACAGCCCGCCCACCACCTCTAGGTCGTGTATGTCCCAGGTCACGCCAGTTATCGCGCCCGATGCAATTCCGGTCTGATTCGCGCTTTTGCGCAAACGGATGGTCCCGCACGGCGCCGCGTAGCGCACGGTGATCCCGAGCTGCTGCGGATCGGTCGCGCTCGTTGACTCGACAAAACGCCAGTCGACACTGTTGACGGTATAGCGAACGCCTCCGGCAATCGCCGCCGAGCGGATCGCCTTGATTCCGACAGGGCGACCCTTTAGCGGGTTCTTTATCGTGCGCTCGGTTGCGTGAGTCATCCGGTACGTGACGATCGCGGCGTTCATGTTGTCGGCGATCGTGAGGTTCTGCGTCAGCGCCTGCGTTGTCTCGTCGCCCTTCTTGTTGATGTGCTCAAGAAGCAGATCGATCCACTCGCCTGCCGGTGCGTCTGGCAGCGCCTCGCGAACGAGTCGTGAAGGTTCGCCGAGCTTCACTGGTGCGCCTTGGTTGAACCGACAGATCTCACAGTGACAACCAGCGACTTGACGTTGAACAGCGCCTCGGCAACCTTGCTGTTTATTCTCGGTTGCAGTTGCAGGCCGCAAGCACGCTCCCGTGGAACACCGCACACGATCACATTGTGTGGAACAACCACACCTGCTGTTGCTCCGAAGTCGTTATCGTTGGCACTGGCCTTGGTTTGATCGTTGCTGACGTAGACATCGATCGCCGTTGGGAGCGTTGAGTATGCAATCGAAGACGGATCCGAGCAGGTGTCGTATTCGTTTGCGGCGTTGACGGTGATCTTGTAGGCGTCGTGAGTTTCCGCCCTGATCGTCATGTTGCCCCATTGCTTTAGCTCTCCGGTGTTTCCGCCGGTAATTGGATTCCATTCGATCGTCATTGAGATCGGTCTATATGCCGTAAGCGTCGGCGTCCCGCTGAGTCCTTCCGTCGTGTTCAACGTGAGCGTGGATCCGCTCGCCGAAATAACAAGATACTGGTTGTCTCCATCGTACAGCTTCCACCCGGTATTGATTGAGGAGAAGTGCGAGGCAACCTCGCTGCTTGTGTAGTCGACTCCGGCGGTAAATGTTCCGGTGATGGTGTTGGACGATGTGTTTATTGACGACACAGTGAACGAAGCGCTTTCGTCGGCGAAATCCCTATAGAACGGATCTCCATCTCTTCGCGAATTTCGCTCCTGTAGGACGTGGCCAAGAGAATTGTTTAGCCCGTAAAGAAGTCGATCGTTGACGACAGTCATGCATTGCGGATCGATAATCCATCGCGACCATTGCCGAGTGATTGCGTTGTAGACATAGGCTCGATTTGAAAAACCATCCAACGTCTGCGGATCGGTTGCGCGGCAGATGTACAGGCGCTGAGATTCGTGACCAACTGCAACGAACGTGTCGTGATTTGGAGCGTCTTCCGTTGATACCGACGCGAGAATCATGTTCTCAATCGGCCGGCCTACGATTTGAACGCCTTGCGACCCTACGGCGACAAATCCCTGGTTCGACAGCATAAAGACTGTGTTGTTTAGCTTCGCGGCAGAGTCGCGACCAGCGATCGAGCACGTGTCATCAAGAATCGTCGCCGTGAAGTCCTCGAACGCGCTCCCGGTGATGCGCCAGATCGTTCTGTCCTTGATCACGATGACGCTATCTTGAAGCGGGATCGTTCTCTGGATCTCGTCATTTTCTGCGCCGATGATGATGTCTCGATAGATCGGCACATGCTCGGCCTGCTGCTGCAACGACACCCGCACCCGGTTCCGGCGCCGCTCTGCAATGCTCGTGTATGCGCTGCCGCTCGTCGGGATCGGTGGCACAAAGCAGTTACCGCAAGTGCTGTTGTTGGCGACCGCGACGAAAGCAGACCCACCGACTCCGCGCTCCTCGATCAGGATCTTTCCAGGCGCCGTGTCGGGAGTGCTCACGTAGTAGGCGTAAACAGTCGTGTTGGCGGCGTAACCGTTGATGACTCGCACCAGGCTCTTTGCCGTGTCATCGACGTTCTGTAGCGTGCTGCCAGTCGTCCACTTCTGAAACGTGCCGGTCGTGATCGTCTCGGCCGCGTCTGCGGTGTAGACGACGCCGCCGATCGTGAGAGTCGACGTTGTCGCCACGAGAGACGCAGCGTCAACGAGCTGCATTGTCATCCGGTGCGGATCGGTGTAGTTGCCGTAGAAAGCGTGACCGCGGAACTCACAGAGCGTGCGAGCGAGCGGTGGCGGAGTGTGTCCGTTCGCGCCGCCTTCTTGGCTTGTGTTCGTGTATAGAGGAACGCCGACGTTGCGGAACGCGTCCGGGATCTTGTCCTCGTAGGAGATCGTTCCGGCGGTAATTTGTGCAGTCGTCGGGTTCGCCTCGAAGATCTGCACCATCTCGTCTCCGGGGTCGGACGTGCTGATCGACGTGGCGAACACCTGGTAGACGTGGCTCGTTGTGATTTGAGGCGGGATGCGGATCGTAAGAGTCGCGTTCTGGTTCGCGCCCGTGCTTAGCGCAATGACTCGACCGGAGCGATCACCAACAACGAGATTGTTGTTTGCGTCCTTGATCGCCCACGTGTGCCTGTATGCTCGATACTGCCCAGACGCCGTGAAGATCGTTCCTGCCGCAACCGTGTAGCTCATATCGAGAGCGCGCGGCAGGCCAGCAGGCTCTAGATCGGCGCTAGCGGATGTCGACTTGATGACACCCTTAGATGAGCTGAAGTATTTATTGCCGTTCATCTCGAACGACTGAATGCGCCAGGTCATTCG
>ERZ724522.1633-NODE-1633-length-11725-cov-4.452271_pt1 | contig 11725 bp, 16 predicted proteins | sample MGYA00376055_ERZ724522 | MGnify/ENA primary metagenome ERZ724522 (study PRJEB28724, sample SAMN07190884) | wastewater metagenome | isolation source: effluent of sewage treatment plant in Hong Hong | place: Hong Kong | collected 2016-03-17 ... | reverse complement strand
GGGGCGACCCCGACTGGCCGGAGGACGCGAGCGAGGCGCTGGGGGCACGCGACGGCTCTACCTACTACGAGCTCTACGACGACGTGGCCGTCTACACCCTCGTCGAGGATGCCGAGGCCGCCAAGCAGGCCAACGAGCCGTTCCACCCGGTGTTCGTGTCGCTGTCCGAGCACGGTGCCGGCGTGTGCCCGGTGGTCCGGTTCGTCAACCTCGAGGACCTGGAGCGGACCCCGCACTCGGAGATCACGCCGATCATGCCGCTGCAGGATCAGCTCGACTTCACGACCTTCGACCTGCTCGTGGCGCAGCACTTCGGCGCCTTCCGTCAGCGCTACATCCTCGGGTGGACGTCGGAGGACGAGAACGAGAAGGTGAAGGCGGCTGCATCGCGGCTGTGGACCTTCGACGACGACTCGAAGACGATCCAGGTCGGCGAGTTCGACCAGACCGACCTGAGCGGCTACCTGGATTCCCGCAAGGCGACGCTGGAGCACTTCGGCGTCATCTCCCAGGTGCCGCCGCACAACCTGCTCGGGCAGATGGTCAACCTATCGGCGGAGGCCCTGGTGGCCGCCGAGGCGTCCGCCAACCGCAAGAACGCGGACCGGGAGACGACCCTGGGTGAGTCGTGGGAGCAGTGGTTCTGGCTCGCCGGCAAGTACAAGGGGCAGATCCTCGGCGACGGCGCCCAGGTCCGGTGGCGTGACACCGAGGCGCGGTCGCTCGCGCAGACCGTGGACGCCCTCGGGAAGATGGCGCAGATGCTCGGCGTGCCGGCGGAGGCGCTGTGGTCGCGCATCCCCGGCGTGACCCAGCAGGACGTCGAGGAGTGGAAGGCGATGCGCTCGTCCGACGCTCTCGCCGGGCTGTTCGCCTCCGTCGACCGACAGATGGCGTCGGACGTCAGCCAGGACCCCGCTCCGGCGGTCTGAGTGGCCGTCTCCGCCGCCGGCACGACGCTGACGGCCCGACACCGCCTCGCCCAACTGACGCTGCGACAGGCGACCCTGACGGACCTCATGCGCCTCTGGCGGACCTTCGACCCCGCCGACCTGAACGGCTCGTGGGGCGCCCTCGAACCCGCCCTGACCGCACTCATCCAGGCCCGCCGCCCCGTCTCCGCCAACATCGCCGCCAACTACCTCGCCGACTTCCGCCGGGCTGAGCAGGTCACCGGCTCCGTGCGCCCGGCCCTGTCCGCCTCCGTCAGCACCGACGCTCTCGTCCCCAACCTCCGCACCGTCGGCCCCGTCAACGCGCTGCGCATGGTGCAGCTCGGCCGCCCACTCGACGACATCGCTCGCGTCACCTTCGTGAACGTCGAGGGCGAGGTCACCCGCCAGGTGCTCGGCGGCGGCCGTCAGACCATCCTCGACACCGTCCACCGTGACCCGCAGGCCCGTGGCTACATCAGGGTCACCGACGGGTCCCCGTGCGCGTTCTGCGCCCTCCTGGCGGGCCGTGGGCCCGTCTACCGATCCCAGGACGCCGGTGCATTCGACGCCCACCGGGCGTGCGGATGCACCGCCGAGCCCGTGTACCGCACCGACCAGCCGTGGCCCGGCTCGGCGGCCCGGTACCGGGACCTCTACCGGGAGGCCGCGAGGGCCGTCCCGAAGACGACGAGCGACTGGTCCGCCGAGGTCCGTCGCGAGTTCCGCCGCCGCTACGAGCGCGCGGCATGACCCCGGCGCCCGCGATGGGCGCCATCAACCAACAGGAGGCCGCGATGGCCGACGACGACACCCCCACTGATGACGACGCCCCCGTGACGCCGCCGGCCGCCGATGCTCTCGGCGACGCCGGCAAGAAGGCACTCGAGGCGGAGCGCAAGGCACGGCGCGAGGCCGAACGCAAGCGCACCGAGCTCGAGCAGCGCCTGAAGGAGCTCGAGGACGCCGACAAGTCGGACACCGAGAAGCTGACCGGCCGCCTCACCGAGGCCGAGCAGCGCGCCCTTGCGGCGGAGTCCAAGGCACTGCGCCTGGAGGTCGCCGCCGAGAAGGGCCTGACCCCGACGCAGGCCAAGCGCCTCGTCGGCACCACCCGCGAAGAACTCGAGGCCGACGCCGACGAGATCCTCGCCGAGTTCGCCCCCCACCGGGGCGAGGAGCCGGACGACGCCCGTCGTCGGCCCCGCGAAGCGCTGCGCTCCGGCGCAGCACCGGAAGCGGACACGGACCCCGACCTCGACGCCGTCGTGGCTCGGGTTCGCCGCTTCTAGCCCCCCGCACGGCACCCGCCACGGTGCACCTGCGGTCCACCCATCGACCCCTAGGAGGTCATCGTGGCGAACACCTTCCTGAAGGCGACGGTCATCAACCGGACCGCCCTCAAGCTGCTGGAGCGCGAGATCGTGCTCCCCCGACTCGTGTGGAACTACGGCTCCGCGGACTTCCGCGGTGCGTACAACGACACGGTCACCCTCCGCCTGCCCCCCGTGCTCTCCTCGCGTGAGTACACGTGGCGGAACACCCGTGGTTCCGAGATCACGGTCGACGACCTCACCGAGACGGGCGTCGACGTGACCCTGAACCACGACATCTACAGCGCCGTGGCGGTCACCGACGAGCAGCTGACGCTGGACATCGTCGACTTCGCCGAGCAGGTGCTGATGCCGCAGGTCAAGGCGGTCGCTCGCGGCCTCGAGGACCTGATCGCCACGACGATGAACGCGGCGAGCTACGCCAACCAGCTCAACGTCGCCGACTCGGCGAACGGCATGTGGTCGACCCTCGTCGATGCGCGCCGCCTCCTGAACGTGGCCAACGTGCCGCGTGACGGTCGGGTGCTCCTGGTCGGGTCCGACGTCGAGGCCGAGCTGCTGACCGACGACAAGTTCAACCGCGTCGACTCGGCCGGTGACTCGGCGACCTCCGCGCTGCGGGACGCCACGATCGCTCGCCTCGCGGGCTTCACCATCGTGGGCTCCAACGCGATCGACCCCGAGACCGCCTACGCCTTCCACCCGACGGCGTTCGCCTTCGCCAACGTCGCGCCGATCGTGCCCGAGGGCGCGACCTTCGGCTCGCGCCTGGCGCAGTCGGGCCTCGCCCTCCGGTGGATCCGCGACTACGAGGCGACCAAGCTCCGCGACCGCTCCGTGGTGTCGTCCTTCGCCGGCTGCACCTCCGTGGCCGACAACGGGTCGACCAACGTGCGGGCCGTCCGCATCAACTTCCAGGGCGCTTCCTGATGGCAGGGCCAGCGCTCGCCTCGATCGAAGACCTCGCCGCACGCGGCGCCAACGTCTCCGACCGTGCGCGGGCGCTGGCCGCCATCGTGGACGCCTCGGCTGCGATCCACGTCCTCACCGACGACACCTGGCTCGACGACGACGGCAACGCCGTGTCGGACGTGCCGGCCATCGCCAAGACGATCTGCTGCGCCGTCGCTCGGCGCATCCTCGACAACCCCGGCGGCGTCCAGTCCGTCGCCCTCGGGCCGTTCTCCGAGACCCGGAGCAACGACACCGCTGACGTGTACCTGAAGAAGTCCGAGGAGCGACTGCTGCGGCGCGCCGCCGGCACGTCGACGATCGGCACCGTCCGCCTCGAGACCCCCTACGTCCGCTACCTCGACGACGACCTGTACATGGACGTCGAGGGCTCGTCCGAGCCGCTGCCGATGGGGCCGTGGCCGACCTCGGAGTAGCGGTCATCGTCCCGATGCTGGGACGCCCGCACACCGTCGACCCGCTCGTCTCCAGCCTCCGCTCCACCACCACGACGGCGCGCATCCTGTTCGTCTGCACGCCAGGCGACGCCGAGGTCATGGCCGAGATCGATCGTGTCGGCTGCGAGCGCATCGAGGTCGCCGGCCCCCGACCCGGCGACTACGCCCGCAAGATCAACGCCGGCTATCGGCACACGACGGAGCCGCTGATCTTCACCGGCGCCTGCGACCTGCGCTTCCACGACTCCTGGCTGGAGCACGCCTGCCGCCGCCTGACCGACGGCATCGGCGTCGTCGGCACGAACGACCTCGGCTCCCGCCGGGTCCGCCGCGGCGTCCACGCCACCCACTCGCTCGTCACCCGTGCCTACGCGGATGAGTTCGGCACCATCGACGAGCCCGGCGCCGTCCTGCACGAGGGCTACCCCCACGAGTACGTCGACGACGAGCTCGTCCAGACGGCCATGTATCGCAAGGCGTGGGCGTTCGCTCCGGACAGCCGGGTGGAGCACCTGCACCCCGCCTGGGGCAAGGCGCCCACCGACCCGATGTACGAGCAGCAGGCCGACCGGATGCGCGCCGGACGCCGGCTCTTCGACGCAAGGAGGCGGCTGTGGACGTGACCATCTGCGTCGCCACCTTCGGCGATCCCACTTGGCAGACCCTGGCCCGGTCACGGGCGATCCCCTCGGCCGAGGCGCAGGGCGTGCCGGTGGTCCACGTGCACGGTCGTACCCTCCACGCCGCCCGCAACGCCGCCGTCGAGCAGGCGCAGACCGAGTGGGTGATCCACCTCGACGCCGACGACGAGCTCACGGCGGGCTACGTGTCGGCGATGGTCGCCGGCACCGCCGACGTCCGTGCGCCGGCGGTGACCTACGCCCACGCCAACCTGAACAACCTCACCCGGCCCCGGGTCCCGAAGGTCGCCGGACACCACCACGACTGCACCGCCGAGTGCCTGCCGGACGGCAACTGGCTCGTCGTCGGTGCGCTCGTCCGTCGCCAGCTCGTGCTCGACGTCGGCGGCTGGCGCGACTTCCCCGTCTACGAGGACTGGGACCTGTGGCTGCGCTGCTACCTCGCCGGTGCCACGTTCGAGGCGATCCCCCGTGCCGTCTACAAGGCGCACGCCCGCCCCGACAGCCGCAACCGTGCCCCCAGCCAGGAGGCCAAGAACGCGACGCACCGGGCGATCGTCGCCGCCAACCTCGGGGTGCCGGCGTGAGGGCGGTTCGACTGCCGAGTGGCATCACCGTCTTCCCCGACCTCCTCGCCGCCGTGCGGATCCAGACGACCCCGGAGCACGAGCGCACGGAGCGGGTGTCGGGTGGTGCCACCTATCGGGTGTCGCGCAGGGACGTTCTGATGGTGCTGCCCGTCATGGGCTCTTGGATTGAAGTCGGCGCATGGGACGACGACCCGGAGGCAGCCAAGGAAGCCGAGCGGTCGATCATCGCTTGCATCAACCACATCACGGTGTACGGGGAGGTGTCGGCGTGATCCTCCTCGTGATGACCGACGGGCGCGACGACATCCTCGCCGAGACCCTGCCGGTGGCCGCAGCCAGCGTCCCCTACGACACCCTCGTCATCCATGATGACACCGGCGATCGCGCCCATCGTGGTGAGCTCGCCTACCGCTTCCAGCACCTGCGCCCGACCGTGATCGGTGGCGAGCGCGCTGGCTTCGGCGGCGCCATCCGCCGGGCCTGGGCGCACCTGTCGGAGATGGCGGGCGACTACGTCGTGCACATCGAGGATGACTTCCTCCTCGACCGCCCCGTGAACTGGTCCGATGTGCTCAACGTGCTGGCCACCCACCCGAACCTCGTGCAGCTCGCCCTGCGCCGTCAGCCGTGGAACCCCGACGAGGAGGCCGCCGGCGGCATCGTCGAGCAGCACCCCGGCGACTACCTCGACTGCTCGTGGGCCGACCTGCAGTGGCTGGAGCACCGCCGGTTCTTCACCACGAACCCCAGCATGTACCGGCGCTCGCTCTGCGAGCTCGGGTGGCCCGACGGACCCAATTCCGAAGGGCGATTCGGCATCGGCCTCCTCGAGCAGCACCCCGACTGGCGCTTCGGGTTCTGGGGCGCGCGGGACTCGGGCGAGTGGTGTCGCCACATCGGCCACGAGCGCGTCGGGACCGGCTACTGATGGCGGTCTTCGGGATCATGATGGTCAAGGACGAGGCCGACATCGTCGCCTCGACCGTCGGCCACCTGCTCACGCAGGTCGATCACGTCATCGTGGCGGACAACGGCTCCACGGACGGCACCCGCGAGATCCTGGCCGAGCTCGACGTCGAGGTCATCGACGACCCAGACCCCGCGTACTACCAGTCGGCGAAGATGACCCGCCTCGCACACCTGGCCGCAGACCAGGGCGCCGAGTGGGTGGTGCCCGCCGACGCTGACGAGGTGTGGTCGTGCCCGGTCGACCACGACATCGCCACGCACCTCCGTGGCCTCGGCCCGCAGTGGCTGGTCGTCGCCGCCGACCTCTACGACCACGTCGCCACCGGCATCGACCCCGACGAGGTGGACCCCGTCAAGCGCATCGGCTGGCGTCGCACCGAGCCGGCGCCGCTCCGCAAGGTGGCGTGCCGCACGCGTCCGGACCTCGTCATCGCCCAGGGCAACCACGGCGCCAGCTACAACGGCGGCGCCACCATCCGCACCGGCCTGCAGGTGCGCCACTTCCCCTACCGCAGCGCCGAGCAGTTCGTGTCCAAGGCGCGCAACGGCGCCGCCGCCTATGCCGCAACCGACCTGCCCTTCTCCGAGGGTCAGCACTGGCGCCAGTACGGCGCCCTCCTCGATGCCCATGGCCCCGAGGTGCTGCACGACGTGTTCCGCCAGTGGTTCTGGGTCGCGGATCCGACCATCGACCACGGCCTGATCTTCGACCCCGTCCCGTGAGCGTCGCCGTCCTCGTCCCCTGGCGTGCCGGGTGCCCTCACCGCGAAGCCGCCTGGCGCTACGTCAGCGCTCGCCTCGCCGCCCTCGGCCATCCGATCCACGTCGGCGAGCTCGATCCCGATGCCCCCTGGTGCAAGGCCGACGCCGTCCGCCGTGCTCTCGACCAGACCGACGCCACCACCGTCGTCCTCCACGACGCCGATGTCGACGTCGACCACGCAGCGATCACCGAGTGCATCGACGCCGTGGAGGCTCGACGTGCGACGTGGGCGATCCCGCACCGCTACGTGCACCGCCTGGAGCCCGACGAGACCGAAGCCCTGTACGGCGGCGCTGAGCCGTTCCTGAAGCAGTCGAGGCGGTACACCGGCCAGCCCTGCGGCGGCGTCCTCGTCGTCGAGCGTGCGACCTACGACGCCATCCCCCTGGACCCCCGGTTCGTCGGGTGGGGCGGCGAGGACCTGGCGCTCGAGCAGGCGTACCTCACGCTCCGAGGCCAACCCCTGCGCCTCGCCGCCGACCTGATCCACCTGTGGCATCCGGGCGGCGGCCGTCAGCGCCAGCGGGTCCCCGCCGAGGCCGCCGCTCTCTACCAGCGGTACCTGCAGGCCGCCCGAGCCACCGACCCCCGGCTTATGTGGCAGATCGTCGAGGAGGTGACGCCGTGCTCGACATCGCCCCGCTCCTGAACACCCGAGCCACGCTCGTCACCGTCACCGCCGGCGAGCTGGACGCCAACCTCGACCCGACCGAGACGACGACCGAGACGGACATCTGGTGCACGACCTTCCCGGTGGCACCCGACGAGATCACGGACCGGGCGGACCTCGCCGTCGACCGGCTGACCATCTACCTCGCCCCCGACTCGACCGTGGCGGCGGGTGACCGTCTGACGTTGCGTGACGAGCGGTGGGAGTTCGTCGGCACACCCGAGGCGTGGCGCCACCCACGCACGGACAGCGTCGTGTACCGACGCGGCACGATCGCGAGGGTCGCCTGATGGCTCGCTTCGTGCCCGACCTGGTCGCCATCGAGGTCGCCGTGTCCTTCCCGACGGAGGCGGCAGCCGCCGAGCGCATCGCCGCCGCCGCACGCGACGGCGCGGCCATGTCGCAGCTCAAGTCCGGCCCGGACGCCTACCGGGCGCGCCGAGTTGAGGGCGTCCAGACCGTCGGCACCGACGACTCCTTCGCCCACATCGACGAGTTCGGCGGCGCTGAGGTCAACTCCACCCCGACCGGGGCGCTGCGCATCGCCGCCGCCCGCAACGGCAGGTTCGACCCAGCATGACCCGCCCCGCCGTCGCACAGCCGTACATCGCTCGCCTCTACCGCTTCTGGCTGCTCGAGCAGGCCGACATCACGGCAGAGGTCGGCCAGCGCGTCGTCTCCGACCTGGCGACCGATGCCGCCGGCAACCCCGTCGCCCCCGAGGGGTCGTGGGTGCAGGTCCACAACCTCGGCGGCTCCCTCTCTGACCCCGCCTGGATCGCCATGACGATGCTCCAGGTCGACTGCGCGGCCGGCCCTCGCTACGCCACGCACATGCTCGCCGAGACCGTGCGCCGGATCACCGACGCCAACTTCCGCGGGACGATCGTCGGCGACGCAGACGAGGCCGTCATCTCCGGCCTCTCCCTGTCTGGCATCGCCGACGACTCCGACACTCGATTCCCCGGCAAGGCCGTCCCACGGTCCCGGTTCACGGTGCAGATCCACTCGCACCCCACCTCGCTGGCCGCCTCCTAGCGCGCCGCACCCCAGACGCAACCAGCCCGCCGCGATGGCGGGCTCGATCGCGTGCACCCAACCCGGATGGTCCCCCGTCCGGGGGCCTCCGCATCCCCTGACCCAGGAGGTCCCCTGATGGCCACGGCCGCACTCGACTCCACCGCCACGATCGTCGGCGGTGTTCACCACATCTTCGTCGCACCCTTCGGGTCGACGATGCCGACCGGGATCGGCGCCTCCCCCGGCGCCAGCCTCGACACGGCGTTCATCGCCCTCGGCTACACCGCCGACACCGGCTCGTCCTTCGGTGTCGACACCCAGTCGCAGGACCTGTACGCGTCGCAGTCGAACGACCCGATCCGCACCACGATCACCAGCCGCAAGGCCACGATCACCGCTCCGCTCATCGAGTGGAACGAGGACTCCATCACCACGGCGTTCGGTGGCGGTGCCATCACGTCGGTGACCGGCGGCTGGAAGTACACCCCGCCCACCGGCGGCACCCCGACCCCCGTCTCGGTGGTCATGGACATCCTCGACGGCGACGTGATGACCCGCATCGCGATGGAGCGCGGCATCGTCGTCGGCTCCGTCGAGGGCACGTTCTCCAAGTCCGCGTTCGCGACGCTGCCCATCACCATCGCTGCGCAGGCGCCGGTGAACCAGGCCACGTCGTGGTACCTGATCGGGACGGCCGCCGCGCTGAACCCGAACAGCTGATGCGGCTGCACGTCCGCTACCTGGACACGGCGAAGGAGGCCGACATCGTCACGGTGTCGGCCTCCGCTCGCCACCTCTGGGAGCAGGAGAACGGCCCACTCCTCGACTCGATGCGCTCGGGATCGTCGGCGTGGGCGGACTTCCTCGCCCACACGACTCTGCGTCGCTCGGGTCGCACCGAGCTCGACCTGCTCGACTGGCTCGACGCCGTCGAGGCGATCGCCTGGGAGATGCCGGAGGACCGCCTGGTGGCACTCGCCGAGACCCTGGGCGTCGTCGCCACCGGCGAGTTCGAGGTCGTCGCCAAGGAAGCGGCGGACCCTACTGGGCCCCGGGCCGGGGCTCATACACCCGACGCCTCGTAGAGGCCGCCGTCGACACAGGGCAACCGCTCGACGGGCTCATGCGGCTCGGCGACGAGTTCCCCGACGTCCTCGAGTGCTTCCTCGACGTGGTCGATGAGCGCCGCCATGTGCCTGCGCCCACCCCGCAACTGCCGGCCGAGCCGGAGCGCGTGGTGGCGACCCGACAGATGTCCGCCACGTCGGCCGAGTTCGCCGACTTCCTCACATCGGTGGAGGTGATCTGATGACCCAAGCCGGCACCGTCTACGTCGACGTCCGCGCCGACACCACCGGGTTCCTCGCCGACATGCGGCGCGGCGCGGCACAGGCTGAGGTCGGTCTTGGCCGCCTCGGCGCTGCCGGCGGCGGAGCCATGGCGGTCATCGGCCGATCGGCCGCAGCTGCAGCGGTCGGCATCACGGCGCTGGGTGCGGCCGGCGTCGTGGCTTCGACGCGCTTCGAGAAGGCCATCTCCGGCGTCGGAGCCGTCGCCAACGCGACTGCCGGCGAGCTGGAGTCGCTGCGCCAGGCCGCCCTCGACGCGGGCGCGGCGACGGCGTTCTCGGCGTCCGAGGCGGCACAGGCGGAGGCGGAGCTGGCGAAGGCCGGCGTCTCCACCACCGACATCCTCGGCGGTGGCCTGCGTGGTGCGCTCGACCTCGCCGCAGCGGGACAGCTCGCACTGGCCGACGCAGCGACGATCACGGCGCAGGCGCTCAACACCTTCGGCCTGAACGGCGACCAGACGTCGCGCGTCGCCGACACCCTCGCTGCCGGGGCGAACAAGTCCGCTGCCGACGTCGGCCAGCTCGGCCAGGCGCTGCAGCAGTCGGGCCTCGTCGCCAAGCAGGCCGGGCTCAGCCTCGAGGACACCGTCGGCGTGCTGTCCCTGTTCGCGCAGAACGGGCTGCAGGCATCCGACGCCGGCACGTCGCTCCGCACGCTCCTCCTCCGGCTGGCGCCCACGTCGAAGGAAGCGGCCGACCAGATGGCCGCCCTCGGCCTGTCGTTCTTCGACGCGCGGGGCCGCTTCATCGGCATCCAGGGAGTCGCCCAGGAGCTGCAGGACTCGCTGGCTGGGCTGTCCGACGCCCAGCGCCAGCAGGCGCTGACGACGATCTTCGGCTCCGACGCGATCCGGGGCGCCACCCTGCTCTACCAGTCGGGCGCCGAGGGTGTCCGCGAGTACATCACGGCCGTCAACGACCAGGGCGCCGCCCAGCGGGTCGCGGCCCAGCAGCTCGACAACCTCGCTGGCGACCTCGAGAAGCTGCGGGGCTCGGCCGAGACCTTCCTCATTGGCATCGGCGAGGGCGCGAACGACGGTCTGCGGTCGCTGGTGCAGGCGACCGAGGGCGCCGTGAACGACCTCGGCGACATCGCCGAGTCGCCCGCGTTCTCCGCCATCGCTCGCAACGTCGGCGACTTCCTCGGCTCGGTCGCCGACGGCATCGGCGGCATCGGGTCCGACATCGCGGATGCCCTCTCCGGCATCGACGCCTCCGAGGTCGACTCGTTCTTCGCCGACATTCGCGACGCCGTCGACGGGCTGGAGGGGCCAATCGCCGGCCTCGGCGTGGCCCTGGCGTCGCTGAACCTCGGGAAGCTCCCGCTCATCGGGTCGACCCTGACGAACCTGATCCCCGGCATCTCGCCGCTGACGGGCATCCTCGCCGGCGTCGTCCTCCAGTCCGACGAGGCACGCTCCGCCCTCGGCGACTTCTTCGGTGCCGCCGGCGAAGGTGGCGGGGCAGTCGCGAGTGTCGTGGGGACGCTGGCAGACGCCTTCGGCTTCCTCGCTGATCAGACGTGGCTCGTCGTGCCGGCGCTGGACGCCTTCGTCGCCTACAAGCTCGTCTCCACGATCTCGCCGTGGATCGGCTCGGTGACTGAGCTCGGCAAGTCCTTCGTGTACCTCGGCCAGCAGGTCGGGTCCATCGCCGCGACCCAGGGCGTGTCGAAGCTCCAGGCGCTCGGCGGAGTTCTCCGCTCGTCGGCACAGGAGGCTGGCGGCCTGTCCGGCGCACTCGGCTCTGCCGGGCTGTCCGGTGCGGCGATCGGCGCAACCGCGGCGATCGGCGGCGGCCTGTTCATCTACCAGCAGTGGCGCGACAACGTCGACGCCGTCGAGCAGCGCACGCGCTCGCTGACCGACGCACTCAACGAGCAGGCCGACTCCACGGCGCTCGCCGTGATCGCGTCGCAGCTGAACGACCTCCTCACCGCCCCGGGCAACGGAGGGTTCCTCGACACCATCAACGCCGCCAAGCTCTCCATCCCCGAGCTCTCGAAGGTGCTCGAGGGGTCGGCCGGGGCCTTCGACGACCTCAGCC
>ERZ724522.1630-NODE-1630-length-11742-cov-8.879695_pt1 | contig 11742 bp, 12 predicted proteins | sample MGYA00376055_ERZ724522 | MGnify/ENA primary metagenome ERZ724522 (study PRJEB28724, sample SAMN07190884) | wastewater metagenome | isolation source: effluent of sewage treatment plant in Hong Hong | place: Hong Kong | collected 2016-03-17 ... | reverse complement strand
TCGACCTCGCGGTCGCCGCCGTGATGGGTGTCGAGCGTGCCATGACCTACGAGGCCGCACCCGAAGGCCCGAAGGCTCCCGTCTACCACTCAGCGAGCTAGGGGGCGGGTTGTGAGCAGGCACATCGTCACCCTCACCGTGCAGGCCGCCGGCGCTTTCGTCGTGGCTGTCGGTGTGGGCGTGCTGCTCGCCGCGCTTCTTCCGGTCGCTGTGGGTGTCGGCGCTGGCTTGATCGTCTGTGGTGCCTGCGCGGCCGTGCTCGGTGCGACTGAGGAGCGGTAGTGGGGTTCGGTCGCCTGCTCGCGCGTGAGGAACGGTCGGGCCTGACGGGCTACGACGTGTATGGGCCGTCGTGGGATGACCTGCCGTCGCGGTCGCTGTCGGGGGTGTACGTCACCGAGCTGACGGCGTTGAAGATCGGCACGGTCTACTCGGCGGTCCGCCTGGTTGTCGACTCGATCTCGTCGCTGCCGATTCACACGTACCAGCGCACGGGTGCGGTGAGTGAGCAGGTCGCGGACCCGGACTGGCTGGCGAACCCGGACCCGGACGGCGGGACGCGTCAGCAGTGGGTCGCGACGTGGCTGATCTCCAAGCTGCTGTCCCACGCGGCGTGCGTCCGTCAGCTGCGGAATCCGACGGGTCGCCTTCTGGCGCTGCCGGTCCTGGACCCGTCCGGGGTGGGTCGCTACCGGGATTCACGCGGCCGGGTGCAGTACTCGGGGCTCACGGTCGACCCGGCGCAGATGATCTACGACGCGGAGCTGATCCGTCCCGGTCAGGTGATGGGGACGAGCAAGGTGTACGCGGTCGGGGAGACGTTGGGGATCTCGACGGCGTTGGAGCAGTTCGCGGCGTCGTTCTTCGCGAATGGCTCGACGGCGTCGGTGACGATCCTCACGGACGCCGATATGTCGCCGGAGCAGGCGAAGGGCCTGCAGGACGCGTGGCAGCGGGACCACACGGGCCTGCGGAACGCGCACCGGCCCGGCGTGCTCGGCAACGGGGCATCGCTCCACGAGTCCACGTTCAAGCCGACCGACGCGCAGATGCTCGAGTCGCGGAAGTTCGCGGTCGAGGAGGTCGCGCGACTGTTCCGCATCCCGCCGGCGATGCTTCAGGCGTTGCAGCCGGGGTCGCAGGCCCGCGCGTCGCGTGAGCAGGACGCCATCGACTTCGTGACGTTCTGCCTGCTGCCGTACATCACGGCGATCGAGGCGCACCTGAACCGGCTCATGCCAGCTGGCCAGTACGTGAAGTTCAACGTCGACGGGCTCGAGCGGGCGTCGCTGGCGGACCGTGCGACGGCGTACTCGACGCTGACGAACGCGGGCGTGATGACGGACAACGAGGCCCGCGCGTTGGAGGACCTGCCACCGCGTGATGGCGGCGACGTGATCCGTGTCCCGCTGGCCGGTATCGCGGCCACGGACGCTGACGTGGTCGCGCTGAAGGAGCGTGCGGACGCGGCGCTCGCGCTGCGGAACGCCGGATATGACGAGGCGGACATCCTGCGCATCGTCGGCCTGCCCCCGATGGGGCACAACGGACTCCCGTCCGTGCAGCAGCAGAAGCCGAGCGATGCAGGAGCAGCAGCATGACGACTCACATCGAGTACCGAGACGTCGACCTCGACGGGTCCGAGACTCGCGCCACGGAGGCTGACGGACAGAAGCGCACCGTCGGCTACGCGGCGCGGTTCGGGGTCTGGTCGCTCGACCTTGGCGGGTTCCGCGAGATGCTGCGCCCGACCGCGTTCGACAAGACGCTGCGCGCCGGGAACGACATCAAGGCGCTCATCAACCACGACGCGTCGAAGGTCATCGGCTCGACCCGCGCCGGCACTCTCACGCTGAACCCGGACGAGCGTGGGCTGTGGAACGAGAAGTCGCTGCCGGACACGACCTACGCGAACGACCACTACGTCGTCGTGCAGCGCGGCGACGTCCACGGCCAGTCGTTCGGGTTCTCGGTTCCGCAGGGCGGCGACGAGTGGAACAAGGACTTCTCCAACCGCTACGTCAACGAGGTTCGGCTGCACGAGACGTCCGACGTGACGTTCCCGGCGTACCCGCAGACCTCGGTGTCGGCGCGGTCGCTGGCGATGTTCGAGGCCCGGTCGGGCCGGTCCCGTGACGACCTCGCCGCGGCGATCGAGTCGCTGCGTTCCGGTGAGCTGACCGAGGAGTACGCGGACGTGCTCACGGAGGCGATCCAGCGGATGCGCGGCGTCCGCGACGAGGACGCGGCCCAGCTGATCGCCGCGATCGACGACGAGGTCCGCGACGCGGACCCGGTCGACGAGGTGTTCCTGCTGGAGCACCGCATCGCCCTGCGCGAGCGCACCGTCGCCGCGCTGTAACACCTGGTCTTCCGGCAAGCGGGGAGCCCCGCAGCCGGACGTTGCGCGTAGAGCGGAGCCGCGGCGCGCGCCACCCATCACCTGCGCACCCATCCCAAAGCGAAAGCGAGACAGTCATGTCCTTCCTGGACACCCTTGTCGCGGCGCAGGCGAAGAACACGCACGATGCGCGCGCGATCACCGAGAAGATCCGCGAGGAGGGCCGCACAGCCCCGACCGTGGAGGAGCGCACCGCGCTCGATGCGCTCGATTCGGAGTTCGAGGAGCGCGCCGGGTTCATCGACTCCGAGCGGAAGCGTGAGGCCCGCGCGGTCGAGATCGACGAGGCGCGCGAGAAGGCGCCGGAGACGCGTCAGGAGCGGAAGCCGGACGAGAAGTCGCCTGCGGAGATCCTGCGGGCGATGGCCCGCGGCGAGGTCCGCGAGCACACGTTCGACACCCGCGCCGGCAACACGCAGGGCACCACGACGGACGGTGGCTACGCCGTCGCGCAGGGCTTCGGCGGCGAGGTCATCAAGAAGATGCTCACCGTCGGTCCGCTGCTCGACCCGTCGATCGTGCGCCTGATCCGCACGCCGGACACGCGGGACATCCCGTTCCCGATCGAGAACGCGCGTGCGACGGGCACGGCGACCGCTGAGGCGACCGCTCTCGGCACGTCGGTCCCGACGTTCACACAGAAGACCCTGAAGGCGTACAAGTACACCGCCTACGTCGCGGCCTCCGTGGAGCTCATGCTCTCCGAGGACGTCGACCTGGAGTCGTACTTCGCCGACAACATGGGTGTCGCGCTCGGCACCGCCGTCAACTCGATCCTGACCCTCGGCACCGGCACGGTGCAGCCCGAGGGCATCATCAACGGCGGCTCCGGTGTCACGGGTGGAACGGGCGTCTCCGGCGTCCCGACCTACGCGAACCTCGTGGACCTCGTCCACTCGGTCGACACCCTGTACGCGGCCAGCCCGAAGGCCGGCTTCCAGATGAAGCGGGCCACGCTCGGCAAGGTCCGGCAGATCCAGGACGGCAACGGCACGTACATCTTCGTGCCCGCGGCGAACTCGAACATGCCGAACACGGTCCTCGGATACCCGGTGTTCGAGAACCCCTACGTGGCCGCGACGGGCACGACGAACAAGTCGGTGTGGTTCGGCGACCACAACTACTTCGTCGTCCGTCAGGTCGGCGGGGTGACGATCGACCGCAACGACACCGTCGGGTGGGGCTCTGACCTCATTTACTTCAAGGCGCGTGTCTGGGTCGACTCGTTCGTCGGCCAGTCCGAGGCGATCAAGTACTTCGCCGGAGGCACCGCGTAGCGGTTCCGATGCAAGCCCCTGTGGGGCCGGTGCGCGCAGGGCGCCGGCCCCACAGGTCCACCCTGCACAGCCCTGCGCCCCCTGCGAATGGAGACACCTGTGTCGAATCGTGCCGAGCGGCGACGTGCCGAGCGCGCAGCCCGCAAGGGTCACGGCCCTGTCGTCGACCCGATGGCGGTCACGTTCTTCAGCAACAGCCCGTGGATCGGCACCGGATACGGGACGCAGACCGCGCAGGCGACGCTGCGGATGCAGCGCGACGGGCATGCCGTGGCGATCGCGAACAACCACGGCATCAAGGGCATGACCGTTGATTGGGAAGGCATCCCCGTCTTTCCGGCGAGCGACTTCGGCTACTCCGACGACATCGTCGAGCCGACGTTCCGGGAGTGGTCCGGCTCGCACAGGGGCATGGACGCGCTGTGCATCGCCCTGTTCGACGCGTGGCCGCTGAAGCATCCGGGCTGGGATCGGATGCCGGTCGGCATCTGGACGATGGTCGACCACCTACCGGTGCCGCCGGCGGTCCTGAGCTTCCTCGAGAAGCCGAACGTGACCCCGTTGGCGGCGTCGCAGTTCGCCTTCGAGCAGATCACACGCGCCGGTGTCGAGGCCCACTACGTTCCGATGGCTGTCGACACGGCGGTCTACAAGCCGTCGCCGGTGTGGGACACCGGGGATCGGCAGATCGCGGGCCGCGAGCTGATCGGCGTCGGCGAGGACCGCTTCGTCGTGTCCTGCGTCAATGCCAACAAGGCATCCGGCAACGTGCATCGCAAGGCGTGGGGGGAGAACCTTCAGGCGTTCGCGGCGTTCGCCGAGGGCAAGGACGACGTCTGCCTGTACCTGCACACGGAGCCGCACGGCCAGTACGGCGGCGTCGTGCTCAGCCTGCTCATGGATTCCTTGGGCATCCCGGCGAGCAAGGTCCGCATCGTCAACCAGTGGTGGTCCCATCGGGGCATCCCTGCTGAGGCGATGGCGGCGCTGTTCACGGCGACGGATGTGCTGCTGGCCCCGACCTACGGCGAGGGCTTCGGCCTGACCGTGGCCGAGGCGGGCGCGTGCGAGACGCCCGTCATCGTGTCGGACTTCACGTGCCAGCCGGAGCTCGTCAGCGGCGACTCGTTCGTCGTCGGCGGGCAGACGTGGTGGGACAACTCGCAGGCGGCGTGGTGGCAGATCCCGTCCGTCGTGCAGACGGTCGATGCGCTCGAGGCGGCGTATGCGCGTGGCCGGTTCCGGTCAGCGGCGCAGCGCGAGCACGTCGTCGCGAACTACGACGCCGACACCGTGTTCGCGGAGCATTGGCGGCCGGCGTTGGAGTCGATGCGGTCGAAGCACTACGCGGACCCCGTCGTCGACCCGATCCCGGTCGACGGACCGCTGCTCACCATCTACATCCCCACCTACCGGCGCCCCGTCGAGCTGGGTCGGCTGCTGGCGTCGATCGACGGGCAGATGGCTCCCCGCGTGGAGGTCGTCGTCGCGGACGATGACCCGGCGCAGTCCGGGGCGATCGTGTGTGCGCCGCATCCGTGGGTCCGGTATGTGCCGCGCGGGGAGAACCTGGGCGGCGACGAGAACTTGCAGCGCGGCTACGAGGAGTCCTCGGGCGTCTTCGTGTGGATGGTCGGGGACGATGACTGGCTGTTGCCGGGTGCGGTGGCCTCGGTGCTAGCGGCTGTCCGTGATGGTGACGCTGACCGGCTGATCCTGCTGTCGCCCGCGGCGCCACGGACGGCCGCGGGAGTCGTGGGAACACCGGCGCAGGTCGAGCAGGCGTCACCGGGAATCAGCGTCGCATCAACCCTCATCACGGCGAACGTGGTCCGCCGGTCGGCGCTGGACCTCGCCGCTGGCCGGGTCGAGGTCGACTCGATGTACGGGTGGGCGTTCTCGTTCGCGGGCATCCGCCGATGCCGGGTGCTGTTCGACCCGGCGTTCGACGTCGGCACGCAGCACGCCGGCGCATATGTCGCTTCTCGCGGGAAGTCGACCAGCGAGGCGATCGACACCTGGCAGCGGCTCCTCACCGCGATGGGCGTCCCGTGGTCGGACTCTGTCGTCGCGTGGAACCACGTGCAGGCCGCGAGGCGAGCAGCCTGACGTGAGCACGATCGGGGTGACCGGAGCAAGCGGCCACCTCGGGGGATACCTCACGGCCTACCTGTGGGAGCGCGGCCACATCGTCGTCCCCATCGGGCGGGCCGTTCCGTGGCGCGAGCGCGTCGATGTGGTGATCCATCTGGCGGCGCCCCGTGACTGGCGCGACGAGCAGCAGATCGCCGACGTGGACACGTTCACCGCCGACATCCTGACCTGGGCCGAGCGCATCGGCGCGCGGGTCATCAACACGGGCTCGTGGTGGCAGTACGCGCACGGGGAGTCCGCCGCGCTGCCGTACTCACGGATGAAGGACCGGCAGCAGGCCCGCGCCGCGACAACGCTGGTCCCGTTCAGCATCTACGGGCGCAACGCACGCAACGCCCGCGGGTTCGTCCCGCATCTCGTCGACGCGATCCGCACCGACAGGAGCCTCACAGGGGCGTCGCGGGAGCCCCGCGACTTCGTCCACGTCACCGACGTGTGCGCCGCCTACAGGGCCGCCCTGAGGGCACCTGACGGCATCTACGAGGTTCGCACCGGACGGGCGCACACACCGGCGTCGTTGGCTCAGCGGTTCACCGGCACCTCGCCGGACCCGTGGCCTGAGCACCCGTCCTGCGTCCCCGTCTACAGGTTCCCCACCGTCCCCGGCTGGGAACCCCGCATCGACGTCGTCCAGCACATCGAGCAGACCGTGGGGGTGGTGCGGGCGTGAGCATCACGAACGGGTACGCGGCGACCACTGACGTGACCGCCGTGGACGCGAGCATCAACGCCCTCGGCACCGCGGCGACCGCGTCGCTTGAGCGGGTCATCGAGTCGGCGTCTCGAGCGATCGACGAGTACACGGGCCGCGTGTTCTTCACCGCCGGGTCGGCGACCGCGCGCGTGTTCGCCGCGGACGACGCGTGCGTGCTCCGAGTCGACGACATCGCTACCGGAACCCCCACCGTCGCCACGTCGAGCGCACTCGACGGCACCTACGACGTGTCGTGGTCGGCGTCTGACTTCCAGATGGAGCCGCTGAACGGCATCGTGGCGGGCCGGTACTCGCCGGTCACGCGGCTGCGGGCCGTCGGCTCCTACGCGTTCCCCGTGTCCCACCGCGCCGGGGTCCAGGTCACCGCGCAGTGGGGCTACGCGACGAGCATCCCGACACTGGTCAAGCAGGCGTGCATCCAGCTCTCGCTGCGGTACTTCGCCCGGTTCCAGTCCCCGACGGGCGTGCAGTCGAGCAACGACTTCGGCGCGGTGTACGTGTCGCGCAAGACGGACCCCGATGTTGCCGCGATGCTGCGCCCCTACACGCTGAACCCGGTCGCGTCGGCATGACGATCGCGGCGTGGCGTGCGGCGCTCGTGACCGCCGTCTCCTCGACGGGCATCGCGACGTTGACGTACCCGACGCCGAACCCGATTCCCGGCCCGAACGGCGTGGCCCTGATCCTTCCCCGCGTCGGCACCTACCTGCTGTCCGCAGCGCAGGACGCCACATATGAGTTCACCGTCCGCATCCTCGCCGGCAAGGTCTCCGAGGTCGGCGCCCAAACACTCCTCGACGCGTATCTGGACGCGTCGGGGTCGCAGTCGATTCCTGCGGCGATTGCAAACGACAGGTCCCTGAGTGGCACGGCCTACGGCGCTCAGGCACTCCGGTTCGAGAACTACGGCGGCTTCGTCTACGGCGAAGCGACGTACCTCGGCGCGGAGATCCCCGTCCAGTTCTACGCGCTGTAGCGCAGGAATCAAGGAGCCGCTGTCATGGCGAAGCAGATCATCTCCAACCCCGTCGTCATCATCAGCGGCGGGACCGTGTCGTCGAACTGCCGCCAGGCGACGATCACGTTCACCGCGGACGAGGTCGACACGACCAACTTCGGGTCCGGCGGCTACAAGGAGTCCACGGGTGGACTGAAGTCGGGGACCATCTCGTTCGAGTGGCAGAACGACTACGCAGCTGCCGCGCTCGACGCGACGTTCTTCCCGCTGCTGGGGACCGTCGTGTCGTGGGAGGTCCACCCGGCGTCCACGGCTGCGGTCGGCACCGCGAACCCGAAGTACTCGGGGTCCGCGCTGGTGACCGAATACATGCCGATCGACTCCGCTGTCGGCGATCTCGCGACGCTCAAGACGTCGTGGCCGACGGTCGGCTCCTACGCCCGCGGCACGTCCTGACCCATCTCTGACCTGCGAAGGAGCCTGCGATGCTCAAGCCAGTCGTGTTCCGTCTTGACCTCGACGGGGAAGTGGTCGAGGTCAAGACGGACGGCCGGGACTACGTCGCGTATGAGGCGGCGTATGGCCGGTCCGCGGTCACCGACATCGCCGAGCTGCACTACACGGCCTGGTGTCATGTGGTGTGGACGGCGCTCACCCGTGACGGCAAGGTCACCGGGTCGTTCGACGAGTTCCTCGCGTCGACCCCGTCGATCGCGCCGAATCCGGAAGCGCAGGACCTCGACCCTTTGGAACCGACTCAGCCCACTGGCACGTAGCGACCCTCGCGCGCGCGTGGGGCTGCACGCCGTGGGAGGTCCTGCGGGAGACGCCCCGCATGCAGGACTACATGGAGCGCGTCCTGCGGTGGGAGCGCACCCGGCCACCTGCTGACGAATGACCGCTCGGGGGTGATCCCGTGCAGGTCGTGTACGACGGGCTCGCCCCGTTCATCAATCGGCTGGAGAAGTTCGACAAGGACGTCTCCAAGGACCTGAAGTCCGAAATGCGGTCCGCCGCCGGCGAGGTCGTCGGCGAGGCGGCGGGCGAGGTCACGGGCGTTCCGATCTCGGGCTGGGGCAACTGGACGCAGGGTGGACGCGACCTCGGCTACGACCCTGGCGCGGTCAAGCGGGGCTTCAAGGTCGCCGCGAATCGCTACCGACGTCGCGGGGTCACCACGTCGTTCGGCTACGACGTCGTGCAGACGAACGCCGGCGGCAACGTGTTCGAGGTCATCGGCGACAAGTCCCGCGTCAGCGGTCCGCAGGGGTCCGCGTTCGTCGACTCGGTGGTGCGCGCGTCGGGCCGGGACAGGTCGCCCCGAACTCTCTACACCGCCTACTACGCGGTCATCGGACGCGTGCAGGCCCGCATGCAGGAAGCCGTCGAGTCAGCGATGCGGAAGGTGGGCCTGTAGATGGCGCAGTCCGGCATCCGGGTCCACATCTACGGCGACTACGACAACAAGGACATCGCCAAGGCGCAGCGGGACCTCGAGTCGCTGAAGACCGGCGCGTCCGGCGCGACGCCCGCGATGGGCGGGCTGAACAAGGCGATGCTCGCGTTCGGCGGTATCGCTGCCGGCGTCGTGTCGGTCGGTGCGCTCAAGGACTTCGCAGGGCAGGCCATCGACGCCGCGCGCGAGTCCGAGCTGACGATCAAGCGACTCGACCAGATCGCGTCGTCGATGGGTGTCCTCGGCCCGGTCCTCGGCGGGACGACGAAGCGGCTGCAGGACTACGCGCAGACCTTGCAGGACCAGACCGGCGTCAACGACGAGACCGTCAAGTCGGGTCAGGCGATCCTGCTCACGTTCCAGTCGCTTGCGAACACCGCCGGGCAGGCGGGCGGCATGTTCGACCGTGCCACGGCGGCGCTGCTGGACCTGTCCGCCGCCGGGTTCGGTGACGCGGAGTCGAACGCCAAGAGCCTCGGCCGCGCGCTGCAGGACCCGATCAAGGGACTCACGGCGCTGACCCGTCAGGGTGTCACGTTCACCGACGCGGAGAAGGAGAAGGTCAAGGCGCTCGTCGCGAGCAACCAGACCCTTGCTGCGCAGAACGTCATCATGTCGGCGGTCGAGCATCAGGTCGGCGGCACGGCCGCCGCTGTCGCGACGGACTTCGACAAGATCGGCGCGGCGGTCGATGACCTGAAGGAGAAGATCGGCTACGCGCTTGTCGGCACCCTCGACGACCTGAGCGCGTCGCTCGGCGGATCGCAGGGCGCGATCGACGGCATTAACATGCTCGGCGACGAGCTCGCCGACGTGATCCGGCAGTCCGGCCAAGCCGTCACCGCTCTCGCGAAGGTCGCGAAGGCCCTGGGCGGCATCGGGCAGGACTCGCAGGAAGCGGCGTGGTGGCAGACCGCGCTCGGCAACACGTTCAGCGCCGTCGGCGGCACGCTGAAGAATCTCGCCGCCGGGCCGCTGTACTGGATCGGCGGAAGCCTCGACGCCTTGACCCCTGCCACCGAGGAACTGTCGGCGGCGAACGCGGCTCTTGCGGCCCGGTACGCGGGGCTCACGACCAGCGCGTGGGCCGCGGCGCAGGCGCTCGAGGCCGCACGCGCGGCTGCCGCGAACAACGCCGTCGCCGACCGCTACACGGCGCTCGCTGTCCACGACTACGGCTCGTCGATCACGTTCACCGGCGGCACCCTGCACTCCTACATCTCGTCGCTGCACCAGACAGCCCACGCGACGACAGGTGTCGGCTCAGCGACCAGCGCGGCAAGCAGCGCGATCCAGGACGCGTCCGACGCCGCGAAGAACGCGGTGCAGGGCTGGCTGGACCGGCTCCACTCCCGCCTCGACGCGGCCCGCAGCATGGCCCTGGACTGGCGGTCGCAGATGATCGGACTGCTGTCGCTGGACAAGGCGTTCAGCCTCGCGAATGACAAGGACGCCGCCGAGGCGCAGGCGCTTCAGGACTTGACCGACGCGCAGAACGCCTACGCGGAGGCGCAGGCGAACGCGGCGAGCGGTGATGGCACGTCGGCATCGGTAACGAACGCCGCCGCGAATCTGGCGAAGGCGCAGTCCGCGTACCAGTCGGCCGCCGCTGCTGCCGCGACGTCGTGGGTCGACGAGTTCCGCACCCAACTGTCGGACGCGTCGAACTTCATGGGGCTGCTTCAGCAGCTTAAGAGTTCGGGCGCGTCGCAGGCCCTCGTCGAGCAGATCGCGGCAGCAGGCCCGATGGCCGGCGCGCAGATGGCGAAGGACATCATCGCCGACGGCCTCATCCCCGAACTCGACGCGCAGCTCGCCTCGAACGACGCTCAGGCGACGGCCCTCGGTGTCGATTTCGCGAACACCTGGGGCAACCAGCTCGGCCCGAACCTCGGGAATCTGACCGCTCAGAAGGCGGTCGACGCGTTCGAGGCGATGCTCACGAAGGACGGCATCGGCAAGAAGCGCCTCATGCACATCATGGATGTGCTGTCGGCGGACCTGTCTCGCACCATCGATCTGAACGTGAACGTCCACGGCGGCGGGATCAACGTCACCGGGCATCGCGCGGCGGGCGGCCCTGTCATCGCGGGCGGCTCCTACGTGGTCGGCGAGCGCGGCCCGGAGATCGTGACTATGGGCGGCAACGGCTACGTCACCCCGAACAGCGCGCTGCGCTCCGCTTCGGGCGGCGGGAACAGCCTGTACGTGACGATCCAGGCGCTTCCCGGTCAGGACTACCGGCGCCTCGGCGCGGAGTTCGTCGAGGGCGTTGGCGCGTGGGTCGCGGCGAACGGCCCGCTGCCCGCGACGTGGGTGGCGGCGTCGTAGTGACCCTCACGGTCGAGGTCGCGCTCGATTTGGCGGCGAACGGTCAGGGTGACTTCTTCACCCTCGACGACCCGGTGAAGGGCGAACTCGACAACGCCACCTACCTGCTCGCGGGTGACGTGTTCGTGGACTTCACGGACCGGGTGCGGTCGCTGCGGATCTCCCGTGGCCGGTCGTCCCGGTTGGCGCGGTTCACCAGCGCGACGGGTCAGGTCGTGTTCGACAACCGGGACCGCGCGCTGGATCCGTCGTATGCGCCGGGCGCTTCGTATGACGACGCGTCGGTGGACTACGACGACACCGACCACTCCTACGACTCGGAGGGCTCCCCGTACTACGGGCTGATCGTGCCACGCAAGCAGGTGCGGATCCGTGACGGCGACACGTTGATCGCTCTGGTGCAGGTCGAGGACTGGGGCATGGACTTCTCCCTGTCGGGGGACATGCTCG
>ERZ724522.1629-NODE-1629-length-11744-cov-4.301480_pt1 | contig 11744 bp, 23 predicted proteins | sample MGYA00376055_ERZ724522 | MGnify/ENA primary metagenome ERZ724522 (study PRJEB28724, sample SAMN07190884) | wastewater metagenome | isolation source: effluent of sewage treatment plant in Hong Hong | place: Hong Kong | collected 2016-03-17 ... | reverse complement strand
GTGGACGGCGTGGTGGAGCGGATGATTCGCGACGGCTCGCACGCACCGATTGAGGACGTTGCCGACGTGAAGCCGGAGCCGATTGCCCGCTTGGGGGCCACCGAGATGCCGTTTGGCCAGCACGCGGGAAAGACGTTTGATGAAACGCCGATTGAATACCTGGATTGGCTCTGCCGATCGCAGGAAGGGTTTTTAAAGACTTTGAGATCGTATCTCAAGCACCCGGAGTTAGAGAGCCGCCGACGCGGCACGGAAAGGTAATGCAATGCCAAGCATGCGATGCAAGGTAAAGTTGTCGAGTTTAAGCCACGCCTACAACAACGGCGTCTCGGTGAAGTTTACGCCGGTGATGGATGGCAGCGAGGAAAACAAGCGATTCCACGCCGCGACACCGGGCGGTGAATTCACAGCAACACTCAGCGAGGATGCGGCTGAATCACTCGGAGCGTTCAAACTGGGCGAGGAATACTACGTGGACTTCACGCCGACAACATAGTACATCCCGAAGGCTCCCGACTCACGGGCGACGGCGCGGGCCTTAGTCATTGGGGCTGAGGAAGTGGCCAGAATTGAGCGGCGTGACCGTGAGCACGCCGGGTTTGATTGTGAGATGAGCGAAACAGATTATTTTGAAAACACCAAACAGTTAGATCGCAAGTGCCCACTATGCGGTGGGACTAGAACTCGCTTCGGTGAGAGCTACAGCGATGGTGACCAGTGGATTGAGCACTCTGTAAGCCGTCAGCAATGCAAGCACTGCGGGCTCGGCTGCAAACACTGGGACCACATCGACGCCCTGCGGGAAGCGTGCGAAGCAGCATATGAGTTCTTACTTGTGTTCAACAACTCCATTCGATACCTAGACCAGAAGTATTACGAGCAGACGATGAACACACTCGCCGCCGCCCGCCTTGCCGCGGACACAGGCGAGCCGTGTGGAGTGGAGGAGCAGCCAAAGCATGTCCAGTAGCAGACTAAAGGGCTCCGACATAATCCTCATCAACCGGATCATCAACGAGATCGGCGACGCACTGGCTCCGCTGATGCCGGGGCTGGAGCGAAAATACGGGCTCACTGCGGAGAAGGCCCGCACGATCATGGGTATGGCGATGGTCACAAACGGCCTTAACTCGCTGGTAGCCGGGGCCGGTGTCTCGATTGCCGAAAATCAGCGGGAAGTCGAGGAAATCATCACAGCCATCCGCACCGACCTCCTGGCCGCGGTCAGCGACTTTGCCCACCACAAGCTCCAGGATTGACACAATTCTGGGCCCGCCGCATAATCGGCGATAACTTCCTGCCAGTCGAAAGGATTCGATCATGCGCACCGCAACGATTGCGGCGGCACTCTTAGGTGCTCTCCATGGACAAGGACTCGTCCAAGCGGCTGCTCTCCGAGGTCCGCAGCTCGACCCACCGCTTCACGCCAGCGGATGCCCTGCCTGTCGTTATCAACTACCAGGACCAGGTGAATCCGTTCGAGCTGGCGGAGCCCGTCCGCTATCGCAACGGCCCGCTGACCGTGACGATTCCCAAGGGATTCAAGTGCGACGCGACCAGCACGCCGGGGATCGTGTTCCAGGTTCCGGCGCTCGCGAACCTGCTGGCGATGGGGCTGTGGCTGGCCTCTTGCGAGCGGTGGGCAATCCTCTGCTGGGCCGCGTCGACGCTGCTGGCGGTCGTCATCCCATATGCGATGCCGGCCGTGGGGCAACTGGGGCTGCATGCCCGGGCGGCAGTTGTCCACGATGTCCTCTATCGCACCCAGACGGTGAGCCGCGTGGTGGCCGATGCGGTGATGTACGAAGTCATGGAGTACGACCGTGTCCGCTGGCTCCCGAGGTGGGCCATCTTCCTCCTCCTGCGTGTCTGCGGCGGACGGGCCTGGCGCGAAAATGCCAAGCGGCTAGTGTCCGTGCCCTTCGACGCCGACACCGGACATAGCGAGCTAGACCTATGATTACCAAGACCGAGCGCGTCGTGGCAGTGGTCATTATGCTGGCCACCTTGGTCCTGGCGACACTGGCCTTTGCCAGCAAGTCGCCTGGACAGGTGCTCCAGCCCTATCCGATTCAACCGCAGCAGCAGGTGGTGCTCGTCGCCTACCAGCGCCCGTGGCCGCTCGCCAACTGGCTGTTCGGTCCGGTGTACGTACCGTGCCCTGTGGTCTACATCCAGCAGCCTCCCCACTAACACAGCAAGACGGGCAGGACGCCCGCCTAGTGAGCCATGAAGGCCCTCGTCGTACTCTTGTCGCTCCTGGCTGGCGTGGCCCAGGCCGCCCCGCTCGATTCGACGGTCGTGCTCCGCGTGGCCAATGGCGGCTCCGCCTCCAGCTTGGCAACCGGCACAGTCATCCATAGCACAGGCGGCTGGTCGCTGGTCGTCACCGCGGGCCACTTGTTCCGCGGCCAGAACAACGGCACCGCCGACGTGGCCCTACACGACGGCCGGCACGCCACCGGACGGCTCCAGTGGTGGACAGAGGTCCCCGACCTGGCGCTCGTCAGCGTGCCTCTGGCAGCTCCCGCCTCGCCCGTCGCCCAGGATTTCCCGCCCGTGGGCTCCCCCGTGACCCGCGTGGGCATGTTCGGGGCTGACGCATCCCGCATTGAGAGTCTAGGGCGCTTTGCGGGTTACCGCAGCGTGTGTGTGGCAGGATACGCCAGGGACGGAGACTCTGGCGGCGGCGTGTTCAACTCCGCGGGCGAGCTGGTGGCCGTAACCAAGGGACTGCTACCGGGCGAGAACCAGACCCTCTGTTCGGGGGCCCTTTCGGTACTCGGCACCGTGACCGCCAATGGGGCGGCGGTCCGCGAGACCGGCTGCCATATGGAGTGCCGGAACGGCCGCTGGGTCCAGGTCTGCGACTCCCAGCCAACCTACGTCGGCCCGGTGGTTGTCGCTCCCAGCCCCCAGCGGCCCAGCCTGCCTCCTCCAGCGACCCAGCAGGGCCCTGGCGGCCCTCCCGGCCAAACCGGCCCCCAGGGACCTCCAGGGCCTCCAGGAGCGGCCTGCCAGTGCGGCGACGGACTGGTCAAGCTCAATGCCCGACTGGACGCCATGAGCCAGGCCATCGACGCCCGCTTCGACAAGCTGGAGAAGACGGACGTGGCCATTGTGGAACTCGTCAAGGCCCAGACGCTAGTTATTCAGGCCCTGCGAGAGCAGCCATCACAACCTCCCGTGGCCGGCACGGCGGCCGAAAGTCCGCGGAAGGTTTACTACGATATTCGGCCGCACCAAGGAAGGTAAGCAATGGCGTTCGCCGATCGCAGCGCGGAGGTCATGGAGCAATCGCTCCACACCTCCAATCACGGCCATATTTTTGTGATGGAGCAAGGCCGGCTCCAGCACCTCAGCGGGGTGATGAGCACCCGCGAGGGGCTCGTCCATCGCATCATCAACGAGTCCGGTGGCGGCCAGGCGCGAGCCTTCCTGCCAGGCGGCATGGGCGGCGCTCCAACCGTCGTCCCATCGAAGCCAGCCGGCCAGGTCTAATCCGCAGCGCTCAGGTTGCCAGCCATGCAGACGACCATCACGATGACCCCCGACCAGCTCGCCCAAGTGCTGGCGGGGGTCTTTGAAGCCAACGGCTACGAGAATGTCCAGGGCGTGGCCATCACGCTCGCCGGTCAGGTGGTGGGCTACGACGCCGTCACCGTGTACTGTGCGATGCCAGAAGGCATCGAGGTGTTCCCGCGGCCGCAGACGAACAAGGACCTGCTGAAGATGTTCAAGAGCGCCCAGCAGCCCAATATGGTAGGCGGCGAGTAATGGACGACCGGCAGAGCGTGTTCGACCTGCTGCAACTCCATCAGCAGCACCTCGAACGCATCGAGAGCAGGCGACTGGAGTTCCTGGAGCGACGCAATGGTACTTTCGGTCTACCAAGCAGTGGTGAAGCTGGTGAAGCAGTGGCTCCGCTGGACAAGCCCCTTCAACAAGGGGCAGCAGGAAGCGAGTGACCAATACGTCGGCAAGACCGCCAAGCTGGACGGTCTCGACCGGCTGATTCAGACCCGCGACATCCAGGAGGTTGGCGACGCCGAGCGGGACGCGGTCCAGGCCCTGCGGGCCAAACATGGATTCGCGACGACCGGCACAGGACTGTGGGGGTGGCTCATGGGCAAACAGGGCGACAAGGACACCATCGCGTGCGATGATATGACCATCAACGCCGGGGGCGGCAGCGGACTGGCGACACTCCTGGGCCTGGGGGCGATTGCCGCAGCCATCTGGTATGGCGTGGGCCACCTAAACAAGGGGGAGGCGAACGCTACCGCGACCGCCGCGACGCCGGCAGCGCCGGCTACAGCGACCATTCCCGACACTTCTTACGACGTGCTCTTTTACGAGGCCAAGCCCGATGGTACCCTGGTCCCCATCCAGGTGGACCGGCTCCCCCAGAACATGAAGGTGATTAAGTGATACAGGCGACGCTGGGCCTGCGGCCGCCTGGTAGGCGGCAGCGACGGAAAGGACTCTCGCTGGCACAAGGCTGTGCCACGCTGCTGCTGACTGCCTGTGTCGCTCTAGCGGAGCCTCCAGCGGCTCCGCCGCCTGTGGGCCTCACGGTAGTCATGGTGTTCGACAGGGCCCGCGACGCCGACACGATTGAAGCCCACGTGGCCGGTAGTGCCTACCGCTTCGCCTTTCGCCTGATCGAAACCTGGGCCCCCGAGCTGCATGCCGACAAGGCCACCGACCGGGACATTGCCGCGGCGGGCCGCGAGTATGTGACCGACCGCTGCCGCGGCCGCCAGCTCACGGTGTTCATTCCCTTGGAAGCTCTGGGTGACGAGCCGCTCCAGGCCCTCACCTTCGATCGCATCCCAGCCTGGGTCTGGGTGAGCCCCGCCAAGACGCTCAACCGCGAGGTGGTCGAGCACGGATTCGCCTCCACGACCAAGCGGGGAGTGCTGGGAAAATAGCCATGGCCAAGCGGAAGAAAAAACAGATCGTCCTCCTGGACGGGCCGATTCCCAATGGGCAGTGTGTCGAGTGCGGACTCCCCAAGAAATTCGACGTGTACCGCTGCGACGGCCTGGTCCTGTGTGGCGACTGCCGCTTCAAGTACCGCCACGGCTACTACCCCGCAAAGGAGAATGGCTGTGGGCACGCGACGGTTCTGCCCAGCCGGAGCTACTACCACTCGGAGTTTCCGACGACGAACAGCGAGACGCTCCATCGCCCCTTGCGGATGCAGGCCGTCACTGCGCGGCATGCCAAGTTCCTCAGCGACTGGCTGGACGACAGTACCCTCTCGCTCGACTGACGCAACTGACGCAACATGGAGGTTAGCGTGCGGGCAATTCATTTTGGGCTCAACAAGTACCCAGCCGGCAACGCGCTGAGCAAGTGCGTGGCCGACGCCCGGGACATGGCCAAGCTCTTCGGCGGCAAGCTGATTCTGGACGGCGACGCCACGGCCGCGGCGATTGTCGACCTAGGCACCAAGTGCATCGAGGGAGCCGGGCCCGGCGAGACGGTGGTCGTGACCTACAGCGGGCATGGGACCCAACTGGACGACAACGACGGAGACGAGCCCGACCAGGTCGACGAGGCCATCGTGGGCATCGACCTGGAGTGCGTCCGCGATGACATCGTGGCCATCATGCTGGCCAAGCTCCACTCCCAGGCGCGGGGCCTGCTCATTGCCGACAGTTGCTTCAGCGGAACTATTCAGCGGGCCATGCCCAGCTTCCACCCCAGCCACACTGACCAGCTCCGCCGCCGCGGCGTGCGGTACATCGCCCCTGAGTTCGTCCACCAGCCCCGCCGCAAGGTGGCCAATGTAGGCCCTCAGGCAGGGCTCGCCAACTGGGTAATTATTTCCGGCTGTGCGGACTTCGAGGTGAGCTACGAGGGTCGCCGCAACGGCGTGCTCTCAGGCGCCTTCAAGGCCGCCTATTCGCGGACCCAGAGCATCTATTCGATCTTCACGCGGGCTGCCAAGCTCGTCTCTGGCGAGAGTTGGCCCCAGCACCCGCAAATCACCTGCTCAGCGGCGGCACGCAAATGGGTCTTCGCAAAATAATCTGCGCCTGGTGTGCCCAGGCCGCTACGACAACGTGTGCTGACTGCGGGCGCAGAATATGCGATGATTGTGCGGTGAAGTTTCCGCACCACAGTCCTCCGCACGTCCGTTGCTGCGAGTGCTACGAAGGACTGGGAGCAAATTCCAGCCGCCGCCGCGAGGAGGAGTGGTGGAAGCGAGGGGAGGAACCGCCATATTAAATCCAGGTGTTTCCGCGAGGTCCACAGTGCTAACATCCAATGGTTCAGCGTTCGACCCTAATGTTCGACTGGGTAATTACGCTCCGGCAGCTAGGAATAACCCACTGGCTGGCCGAAGCGCAGCGGCAGCCGTGGGAGCACAACCAGCGCGTGCTGGCGACTGGTTTCGACGCCCACCAAGCCGTGGAGCGCATCAGCGCGCTAACTGGACTACCGGAGATGGAACTCAAGCGAGAACTGATGGTGTGAGTATGCGGCTGGTAGTGTGCTCGTTTACGGCGCTGGCGTCGGCAGCAGCGCGGCTACTGGCCGAAGGCGGAGGTGGTGCGTCGGGGATCGTCCTGGATGTGAACACCGCCATCAACGTCATCGCCACCGCCCTGGTGGCGGCTGTGGTGTGGATCGTGAAGACAGAAGTGCAGGACTTCCGCCGCGAAGTGCGGGAGCTAAAGCGATCAAGCGGCTTGAAGGACCTGCGGCTCGCTAGGATCGAGATCATTCAGGCCATGCTGGCTAAGCAGATGGGCGTCGCCATCCCGCCGCCACATCATCAGCACGACGCAGACGACGAAACGGAGGATTAATATGCCCCGCGCTTATTCTCGGCTCATCAAGGGCACGTCGCTAACGTGGATGAACACGGGCGGCGACAAGACCCTAACGCTGACCTCGCTGGCCAACGGCTCAGTGCGGCAAGGCGATAAGAGCGCGTCGCTAGTCCACGCCCGCTACGGGCGGCCCGAGCTTCTGGAGATCAGGGCCGAGTCCGCCGTGGCCGTGGCCGCCGCGAACGGGACGGCGATCCAGCTATTCATGGGAGAGAGCGACAACTCCACCGCGGCCACCGACAACCCTGGCGGGCTGAGTGGAGCCGATGGGGCGCTCACTAACGGCAGCGAGCTAATCAGCCAACTCAATTACGTGGGCGCTCTGCTGATGTCGAACGCCACGGGCACGGGTGCCCAGAAGACCAGGCTCACGTACAACGGCCCCGTGTGCGAGTATGTCATGCCGGTGGTCTACAACAATACCGGGCAGGACCTCAGCGCCACGGCCAGTCTCCACAAGCTCGTCATCACGCCCTACTACCGAGAGCTTCAATAATGCGTGTCGCAGGCATCGACAACCGGGCTCGGCTGATCCGGCACCAACTCAACTACGGGCTGGTGTCCTGGCTCGCTCCGTATCGAGCCAGCCTGGCTGGGGCCGTGGTGATGAAGGACTTGAGCGGCAAGTGGGATGGCACGCTCACTAACATGGAGGCGATGGGCGACTACTCCGCCGACGCCCCGCCCGGCCTGCCGTTTGGCTCCCTGTCCCTGGACGGGGTCGACGAGGGGGTGTCGCTGCCCGCGACCACCGAGTCTCCAGCGGCCCAGACAACCGCCTGCTGGTTCAAGCTCTCCAGCCTATTGCCAGCCTATACCGCGCTGTACTACCTCGCTCTGGGGATTGGGGTCTACGTCAAGAGCACGGGCAAGCTGGCCTACTTCTCCAACGCATCAGGCGGGGTGTGGGCTATCGACGGCAGCGGAGCCCTGACCATCTCGGCGAACACCTGGAACTGGGTCTGCTTCGCCTACGACGCCGCGATCGGCGACTGCTACGTCAACGGCACCCTGGACGTGACCGCAGTGGGATCAGGGACGAACGTCTCCGCGCTGGGGTCCTCCCCCTGCTGGGGTATCGACTACGGCACTCCAGGCCGCTATCCGACCGGCAAGATTACAGACCTCCGGGTGTGGAACCGCCGCCTCAACCGCCAAGAGATCATCGCCGCCTACAAGGATTCACTATCAGGCTGCCCGCTGACGCTCAGATACAACCCCCTACAAAGGGGGATACTCCCAGAAGTCGAGTTCTAGCAAGGATTGCTACCATGCCACCAGAATCCCCAGAACCGCTCCAGAGTGGCGCCAACTCCGAGACCTACCCTGCGACCAGGATCGAGCACCACCGTCCCTACGCCAGCATCCTGGGGGTAGAGGCCGGTAACGTGTTCCACAGCCTGACACTCCGCGGGCAGGTCCACAGGGATAGTCAGATAGCCGTTTACGCCGGGGACACAGACATCATCCTTTCCCCCGAGCAGGCTAGGCAGCTAGCAGGTATGCTGGAAGCAGCCGTCAAAGAGGTGACAAATGGCTAGGGGAGACCGCCCACAGGAACGAAATCGCAAGGTCCTTCAGACCAAGTTTTTAGCGGCTTATCGCGAGACTGCGAGCATTATGCGAGCCGCGGAAGTGGCCGGCATCAGCCGCCGCCGCCACTACGATTGGATATACCAGGACCCCACCTACAAGGAGCGCTTCGCCGACGCCCAGGAGGGCGCTCTCTTGGTCCTGGAGGAGGAGATGCTCCGCCGCGGCGTGGAAGGCGTCCGCCGCCTGAAATTCTACAAGGGAGACCCGCTGATCGACCCCGAGACGGGACAGCCCTACGTCGAGCACGAATACAGCGACACGCTGGCCATCTTCATGGCCAAGGGCATCGCGCCGCATAAGTACCGCGAACGCACCGAGACCACGCTCCAGGCGGACATCACAGTGAATCTCAACGCCCGCATGGAGCAGCTTCAGAGGGTAATGGACAATGTTGGAAACGCTGACCCAGCCGAGACTAGCCGCGCTGTCCGACGACGAGCTGCGTCTAATGATTCAAAGTCCGGCGATGTTCGCGGAGATCGTGAGTAGCGGCGAGTGGGCCGTGTACCCGCATCTGGTGCTCCTGGACGAGCTGGTTCGCAGCCACCTGGCCGGCGAGACAGGCAAGGATATTCTGCTGGTCAGCATGCCCCCGCGGCACGGCAAGAGCCAGTACATCAGCCGCTACCTCCCGGCCTGGTATCTCTGGCGGTGGCCGCGGAGACACGTAATCCTGACCAGCTACGCCGCCGAGTTCGCCGCCACCTGGGGACGCAGGGCCCGAGAGGCCTTCAATAGGGCGACGAGCTTCATCCCCTCCAGCGGGCCCAACCAGGACAAGCAGGCCAGCCACGAGTGGGAGACGCTTCACGGGGGCGGGATGAAGACCGCGGGCGTGCTGGGAGATATTACCGGCCGCCCAGCGAACCTTCTCCTGTTTGATGACCTGATCAAGAACGACGAAGAGGCCGGCAGCGAGACCATCCGCACCAAGACCTGGGAATGGCTCCGCGGCACCGCCCTGCCCCGCATGGAGCCCGGGGCCAAGGCAATCGGCATCGGCACCCGCTGGCACCGGGACGACTACCAGAGCCGCCTCCTGCGGCCGGAGTGGACCGAGGACGTGCTGCACGTGAACATGCCGGCTATTGCCGAGGGGGAGGACCCACTGGGCCGCGCTCCAGGCGAGGCCCTCTGGCCGCGGCGCTGGAGCCTGCCTAGATTGGCCAAGAAGCGCCGCCAAGTGGGGGAGTACTGGTGGCTCGCCGAGTATCAGGGACGCCCTACCCAGAGCGACCGAGCCGAATGGCCAGAGAGCTACTTTACCGATGACATCTGGGTCACCGATCTGCCGGGAGAGTTCGAGTTCTGCGTGATTGCCATCGACCCGGCCCGCGGCAACACCACCAAGGGCTCGTTCGTCCCCGACGTGCTGGTTGGCTGGAGCGGCGACAAGTTCTATGTCTGGGCCGACGTGGCCCGCCGCCCGATCGAAGACGCTGCCGAGAGCGCCGTGTTCAAGGCAACGCAGTTCCGCACCGACTTGGTCTACGTGGAGGGCAACGGGGCCCAGTACCTAGTGGCCGACGTGGTGGCCCGCAAGGCCTATGAGGCCGGTCTTCCGCATCTTGTTGTCCAAGCCTTCGACAGCACCGTGAACAAGCTCGACCGCATCCGCCGCCTGGGGCCGCGGCTCTCGGCCCGCCAATTCCGTTTCCTCGATTGCACAGGTTGCCGACTGTTGGTAGAACAGATGAAAGACTTCCCCATCGCGGACTTCATGGACGGCCCCGACTGCCTGGAGATGGCTGTCCGCAAGCTGATTGACGTGGCCCGCGAGACCATCTCTAACCACGAGGAAGATGATGACGAAGAAAGCTGAGGACGAGCTTTCGTTCTATGTGATCCAAGACCGGATTGCCATCCGCCCTGACAAGTACCCCGAGAAGACGCCGGGCGGCATCGCCATGCCCGACACCACCCGCGACAAGAACCCAGTGGAGGGGACCGTGGTGGCCGTTGGGCCGGGGCTGTTCAACGTACATCTGGGCCGCCGCATCCCCGTGAGCGTGGCGCTTGGCCAGCGTGTGGTATTCGAGCAGTTCGTCGGAAATTACATCGAAATCAAGAAACCCGATGGCACCACGGAGATGGTAAAGTTCCTCCGTGAAGGTGACATCATCGCGATTTACAAGTAGGCAACAGGTCGAGGCAGGCGCGGGGTCTCCATGCTAGCCTGCCTTTCCCTTGCCCCCGGGCGGTGCTGGTCTCCCGCCCAGGGGGCTCTTTTACGACCACGGAGGAGCGTATGAGCTGGAGTCTATCGTGCATTGGCAAGCCGGCTGCCGTGCTGGAGTACCTCAACCACACCGAGTCTGGGCTGACCGGTTCGAGCCTGGAGGAGTTCCGCGGCGTGAAGCCTCACATCGAGGCCCTGATCAAGGCCAACTTCACGAAGCTGGAGGGCATCGACGACCCGACCATCATCGAGCTGGATGCCAGTGGGCACAACTACCAGAGCGACAAGCAGAGCGGCGGCGATTGCAGCGTGAATGTCCGCAAGTTCCACCGTCGACTGGTGTAAACACGGCGAGTAACCGATGACCGACAGCGAAATAACCGAGAGCCTGGTGGCATCCGTCGCCAAAATAGCCAACGCCATCCAGGATGGTGTAGCGGCCTACTCCCAGAGTGTCGCCCAACGGCCAGCATCCATGGTAGGCACGGCGGCTGTCGACAGTCGCCCCGAGTGGGCCAATTACGTAGTCCGCATCACCAGTAGCGACTGGGGTGACGAGCTGGCCCATCGCTATTTCGAGGGGCTCCTGGATGCCCTGGACTATGTCCGCAACTGGGCGGAAGGCGGCGAGCGGATTGTCTCCCTGGAGACCTGTGGCGGCCGCGACGGCGGCGAGATACCTCTTCGCGGCTACCTGGAGTAAGCGCACCAGTGCGCTTTAGAACAATGGACATCGACAACGTCTTCACGTATCACCCGCCCAGCCCTAGCCAGATCGAGCGGTACGAGGGTATCCGCAAGCATGCCCGGGCGCTGGCCCGCCTGCTCACCGAGAGCTGCCCAGAGTCCAGGGAGCTGTCTCTGGCCCTGACTAACCTCCAGCAGTCGGTAATGTGGGCCAATGCCGCCATCGCCATCAACGAGCCATGAAGAGCCCTCGCTACTACCGACCGAGAATGTGCGCCTGATGCGGCGGAGCGAGTTCGAGCGACTTACCAAGGAGGCCTAGCAGCATGGACAAAATTCTCAGTGGCGTCGCCGACGCCCTTGTGGGTACACTATTGGAGCACGGAGGCAGCCTCACGATCGACCTTGCCAAGAAAGAGATGCATATTCATGGA
>ERZ724522.1628-NODE-1628-length-11744-cov-56.982719_pt1 | contig 11744 bp, 24 predicted proteins | sample MGYA00376055_ERZ724522 | MGnify/ENA primary metagenome ERZ724522 (study PRJEB28724, sample SAMN07190884) | wastewater metagenome | isolation source: effluent of sewage treatment plant in Hong Hong | place: Hong Kong | collected 2016-03-17 ... | reverse complement strand
TGCCGAGATGGTTTGAACAGCTTGCAGAGCCATGTGGTGCCTTTCTCTAGGTTGTTGTTCGCAGTGACCAACGCGAGACCGCCACAAAGAGCGGCGGGTTCATTGCGTCGTCTCGTCTGATCGGTTGCGGGGGTTCGTCGGACCAAATCGGCCACGCGGTGCGGCCGGAGATAGTCGGCGTCACGTGGTCGATCGCTTCACGCGCCTTGTCGTGAAGCCAGAGCGCTTGTTCGACGGATTCCCCGACGCACGTCAACTGAAAATCGACGAGCATATCGCCAGTAGGCGTCTTCAGGTTTTCCCCGATTGCTTGACCCGGCGACGGATAAAGGACGACGTATGGCGGTTCGGGATTGTCGGAGGCTTCCCCGACGGTCGTCGTCAGATTGGCCGCCGTTAAAAGCGCGGCAATGGCGTCAACGTGTAGTCGTACCGAGACGCTCATTTGAGGAACTCCCGCGCGACCTTTTCGACCGCCTTAACGAAGTTCGGTTGTTCTTTGTCGAGTGCGCGTTTCGCGTCGTTGTGTGGTGGCGAGGTTGCGGTTCCGTATTCCAGAATTGCGCCGAACGTCGAACCGCCGCCTTTCGCTTCGACCGTCGCGGTTAGATCGCCGTTGTCTAGGTCGAAGCCGATTGACCCGGCGTACGCTCTCGCGCGTCGGCCAGCGGTCGCGGAGACATTGGAACGCCAGTCGCGCTTAACGTTCATTGCGCCGCGGAACACGACCCGCCGCATTTCGGTCTCTGTCTTTCGCTGTCCGGCCGCTATGTCGGCGGCGAGTTGCGACACTTCGGAGGAATCGACCGAGAAGCTCATAGCTGAGCCTCCATTTCGAAGCGACGAGCCGACGCCGTGGTCGCAATGTCAGAACCGATGATCGAGAAGCGCTTACCGATAAGGTTCGGGTTCGTCGAGTCGGTGACTTCGCAAACGTCTCGCTCGCGAATGTCGGACTCGTCGTCGGCGGGGAGATTGAGAACGGGAGCGTTCACAACGTTGTTTCGTTCCCCGGCGTTGCGTTGTTCAACGTTGGCGAACTTGACCCGACACGGACCGGAGTACACGGTTTCGGAAATCTCAACACGTTTTCCGGTTGTGTCATCGAATGAGCCTTGACGAATCCGCGTGATCTCGCACGCGTCGATCATGAGCCGCTCGTGTGCGGACTTCGCCGCGGCGATTAGGTGCTTCACCATGAGCCGGTAACGTCCGCGCCTGCGCCGTATGACGCGCGAAGCTTGTCGAGGATGCGTTCGGGGAGTTGAAACGTCGTCGTCGTCGTGTCGTAGTTCACGGCGTAGTCGTCGATTCGTTCACTACTGACCCCGGACGCTCCGAGAGATCCCCCGCGAGCGACTTGCGCTAATGCGCCAGCGGCAAGAACGCACGCGTAAGTAACGAGTTCTCCGGGGATCTCGTCGAGTCCGTAATCGTATTCAACGGTGAGCGTCGAGAAGGCGTTCCCGGATTCGGCGGGGAACCCCGACGTCCGCACGATATGACCGTCGCGAACTTCGTAGTCGGTGATTGCGTCGCCGTTGAGTTCGACACTTGTTACCGATTGGACCGGCCATTGCGGGAGCCGGACCTTTTGCGCGGTCGGTTCGACGGAGAGCTCGACAGTCATCGACCCGGCTTCGACCTTTTGGCCGATGACCGATTGAAGATACGCGGTCGCGTCGTCAAGGACGGCCGCCGCTTGTCCCGTCTCGGACGACGTGAAGGTTCGTCCGAGACGGGTAGCAAGCTGGCCGACAGTTGCGAAGGCCATTACTCGGCCTTGCTCTCCGTCGCCTTACGTGGCTTCGGCTTGTCGTCAACGACCGGGACGATATGTCCGTTCGCGACCGCGGCGTCGAAGAGTTCGCGTTGGTTGGTTCCTTCGCGCGGCGGGTCAATGTCGAAGATTGCTCCGCCGGTTCCCTTGTAAAGCGCCATTGCTTAGGCTCCGGCCGGGAAGCTGAACGCGCCGATCGACCCGGTGAAGCCGGAGGCTAAGTCGATCTGAACGGTTCCGTCGTTCTGCTGAAAACGGTCAGACGACAAAACGAGCCACTTAACGACGGGGGTTACGTTGCCAGCACCGAAGGTTACGTCGAGGTTGCCTTGTCCTTGTGCGTCGGCGGGAGGATTGTCGCCAGCGACAACGGTAAGAACCTTCGAGCTGCTCGCGGTGTGAGTGACGCGAAGAAGGATCTTCGACAACGGCTTTGTAAGGGTAATAACGTGGTCGTTCGTCGCGTCGGCGACAGTGTCGGTCGGGTCAGCGAGTGCCGTGTTCATGCTGATTGCGTTCACGGTGATTGCGGTACGTGCCATGAGTTAAGCGCCTTTCGGGAGTGCGATGGCTGTAATTGAGCCGTCGAAGTCGGTTGAGTAGTCGATCTGAACGGTTCCGTCGTCTTGCTGGAAAGCGTCCGCGGGTAGTACGGGGAAGCGCACGACGGGAACGACCGAGCCTTCGCCGGGGTCGTCGCACGCGGGGATCGTTACCGTTAAGTTCGTCGCCTTCGTTGACGGCGGCGAGTCACCCTTTAGTACGGTCACGGTTTCGTCAGTTAGCGCATTGTGAGAGATCCGAAGAAGAATCTTCGAAACTGAACCCGTCGGCGTGATCTTGCCGCCGTTTGCGGCGGTGATCGTGTTACCGGCCGGGTTCGACAGCGCCGTGTTAAAGGACAGCGCGTTGATTGTCACGGCGTCTCTTGCCATTTGGCTTGCTCCTTAGTAGCGCGTCACGAATGAACGGAAGACGGCGGGGAACTAAGTCCCCGCCGTCTTCTCGTCTTAGGTGATTGACGCGGTGAGCGTGGCAATCGCGGTCGGACGAACGAGCTTCGCGCCGTACAGGTGAAGACCCTTTAGAGCGTCAGAGAAGGCGTTCTCTGGCCGGTAAGCTTCGGTCTTCACGATCTGCTCGGCGAATGCCAGCGCCGACGGGTGTCCGGCTTGAACGATCCAGTCGTCGCCGGTCACGTTCACGCAGTTGTTCGACACGAGAACGTCGAGACCGAACGCGCGGCCAACGATTCCGTTTCGCAAGGTTCCATCGTTTCCGCTGGCATCGACGCGCGCGAAGAGATCCGAACCGAGCAGTAGACCGTGATACCACGGGGGAACGATCACGTAGCGGCCTTGCTTCGGAACGTTCGAGTTATCCAACTTCACAACAAGGTTGATGAGGTTAGTAACCGCGAGCGTCGAGGACGTAATCGCAGTCGTACCGATTGCGTTTCCTGAGTCAACGCCGGTGTAAAGACCCGCGACGTACTGATCGGCGGTGTCTGCCAAAGCGTAGGCCGCTTCGGTGGCGGCTTCCTGCATAAGCGCGCCGCCGTTCGCCGACTGGCGAAGGTCCACGTCGTCGATCTCGAACGCGAAGTATTTGCTCTGGTCAATCAAGAGCGAGCGCTGCGCGTCGGTGAGGTTCTCCGGGTTAATCGTGGTCGAGTTCTTCGTGTACGTCCCGACAGTTGGACGCGAAATCGACGTGATCTTGACCGTATCCCCGGCCTGTGTAATCTCGCCTTCGTAGTCGCGCTGAACGACTCCGGGACCGGCGAAAACGAGGGTCTTCTTCAGTGAAGAGAGAAGCTGAGCGCTCCAAATCTCCGGGATGAAGTTGGTAATTGCCATTTGGCTTGCTCCTTAGTGTGTGATTCCGAGCAAGTCGTCGAGCTGTCCGGCCGCTTTCGCTTTCATGATTGCGTCGGAACTCATCGACTGAACTTGTTCACGGGTTAGTTGTGGCGGCTTGCCTTCTTTCCCGGCTTGCCGAACTCCGCCGTCGGCGGAACCCGGACGCGGGGAGCCGCCTTTCGCGGCCAAATACGGCTTGCTTTTCAACAAGTCGTCGAGCGCGGCGGCGATCTCTGTCGAATCGACGGAGCCGTCGTCGTTTACCTCAAAGTTCGTTAGGTCAATGAACTTGTGAGCGTCGGCAGGATCGGCGAGCTTTCCGGCCGCCGCCGCCTTGATTTCGAGAGCGAGAATCCGTTGATTAACTTCCGCCTGCGTTTCTTGTTGAATCTGGCGGCGGATAGCTTCGACGTCCGGTTCGGCCGTTGCCGGTTGCTTCTTTTCCAGTGCGTCGGCGCGGTCTCGCGCTTCTTTTAACTTCTTCTCTAGGTCTCGGTTCACCTTGCGTTGACCGAGAAAGTCCGAACGCCAGTCGCGCTCTTCTTCCGCTTCCGTCTCCGGCGCGGTGTCTTCGGGGGTCTCTAGCTGCTCTTCTTCCGGCGTTTCGTCTGACACGGGTTCCCTTTTCGGGTAATTCCGGAACCCTTACGGCTCCGGGAGGTCTTAGCGGTTCGTCGGGGGAAGTCCGTTACGGAATCCCCGACGGTCGGCCCCTAGGTCGGCGTAAACGCCTTGGTAGCCGCGGCGAATGTCCTTCGGCTTTAGGTAGCCGTTGTCGAAAAGAAGACGAATCGCGTCGTCGCGTGACGTCGCGTCCTTGTAGATCTGGCGCGGGGTGAGCCGCGGCGCGGAACGTTCGAAGAAGTCCGGTTTACGAATCGACCCGTCGGCGTTGACGAGTTGACGGTCGAGCAGTGCGAGACGACGACCGGCGCGGCCTTGAAGGACGTTCGTTCCCTCTAACGTCGCTTGTTTCGTTCCGGCCGGAGTGTCGAACGTGTAGAGCTGCGACTTGCCTTTCGTGTCGCGGCGGTAAATGTTGACGACTTCGCCAATGTCGGAGCCGTCGCGGATCGCTTTAGCGTTCGCAACGCCAAACGTCTTGTTCTGCTCGGCTTCGGTTAACGAATCGAAGTAGCCGCGCGGGTCGGTCGTTGAGTCCTTCACCGTGTCCTCGATGGACGGGACGTGGACACAATCGCAGCGCGGGTGACGCGCGAACCCCCGCGAATACTTGTAGAACCGTCCGGCAAGGATCACGCAACGCGAACACGACGGCGCTCGCAGCATTCGCACGTAACCGGGAATCCCACGGTTCGCGGTGATCGCTATTTGACCGGCGTTACGTCCGGCCTGTTGAACCTCATTCGAGCCTAAGAGCGCCAGTTGTGCTTTACCGGCGAGCATTCCTTCACGAACTGACGCGCCTTGACCGATCCGGAACCGTGCCGTGATCGCCGGGAGCGCTAACAGCGTCTCTAAGTCCTGGCCGGACGCGGTGAAACCGGCGAACGCGGCCGCGTCGAGAAGAAACGGCGACTCTTTGCCGGATTGGAGCGCGGCTTGCTTCGCCGTGTACGTGTCGGCGTCTTGTGCGGCGGCGGCCTGTCCGGCGGTAATGATTCCCGCGGCTAGTGCGATCTGCATTCGCCACGTGTCACCGATGCGGTCCGGGTCAACATTGACCCATAGCCGCGATAGTGCGACCGCGACGCGGCGAGCGATTGACGATTGTCGCCGGTAATGCCGATTGGCTTCGGCGTGGACCGCTTCGAGCGACATTTACGGACCGCTAGTCGTGTCCATCGGGGGAACGTCCGGCTTCGGTCCGAGTAACGCGGCGACGTCGCCGCCGAGAACCCGGTCGGCTTCGTTTTGGCGAAGCTGAAGCAATGTCGCGACTTCTTCCGGCGTCAAGCCGTACCGCTTTTGAGCGATCCATTCGAACGGGAAGCCAACTTGACGATCTTTCAACGCCGCGTCGGAGATTTGCGCGAGAGTATGCGTCGCCGGGTCGTTCCAAATAATCCGCGCCGTCTTCAAAGACGCGGCAAGGTCGGCATTTCCTCGCACGAGCGCTCCGAGCCGGAACATTTCTCGCGCCGCCGGACCGTAGGACAAGTGCGACTCGGTGACCTTGTTCACGAGTCCCGTTTCGCCAGCGAGCAACGTTTCGCCGTTGACGTTGTTCAACTCGCCGACTATGTAGTGAACCGGGGTCCGGGTTTGCGCGGCGACGTGGCGAACACAACGGTTCACAATGTCGGCGAAGCCGTCAAGACGTGCCGGTTCCCATTGGCCGATCGACGTATTTTGGCCAGTGAGCCACAACATACGACCGCGCTTCAGCTCGTCAGAATCGACCTGCTTTTCCCCGACCTTTTGGCCGTTGGCGTCAAGAATCGGAATCTTCGGCGGCTCTTGACCCATCACTACGCGCGCTGGCATTGACGCGAAGTCGGCGGCGGCGAAGAGGTAAGCCCACAAGAGGTTAATAGCGTCTTGCATCGCGACGGTTCCGGCAATATCGGAGACGGGTTCGCCACCCAAGACCGGCCGGTTCGGGAACTCAACAATCGGAACCGCGCCGAGCGGGTTCGGCAACGGCCACACTTCGCCGGGAACCTCGCGCGGCATCCAATCAGTCCCGGAACCTTCAGTGATGACCGACGGGACCGTTTCGCCAGTGTTGAGAAGGACGCGAGACGACTTCGATTCGGGACGCTTACGCTCGAACTTCCAAATCTCGTCGGCCGTGTAAAGGTTCGCGTATTCCTCCGAACCGTCGCACCATGTCTTTAGAGCGGCTTTCCGCTGGCGGCGCGCTCCCGGCTCATAGGCGACGATCACTTCGTCGGCGCGTTCCCATTCGTAAGACACGGGGTCGAGGTCATCGTCGGAGTACCACACCGTGACGAACGAGCGAGCCGCAACAACGGAGTGAAGGAAACCCTGTGAGGACTGAGTGTCCATTTCGTTAACGTGCCAGTCGCGCATAAGCGCGGCCTCATCGTCGGACAGGACGTCGTTATCAGTGCCGAGACGAATCCCGTTCACCTTCAATCGTTCCGCCGGGGAACTGGCCACAACGCCACACCAATTATCGGAGAAGTTGCGGAACCGTTCGGCGTGAAACTTCGACCATTCCTTCGACGCATACGCGAGCGGCTGTTCGCCGCGAAAGTAGTTCTCGAACTTCGAAACGTCATGCTTACGCCGCGCTAGTTGGTCGTACAGGCGCACTAACAGACGTTGTGCGTCGTGTCCGCTAAGCAACCGGACCAACTCCCTTACATAACGTAGGCATAGGACGCGGGTTCGGTTCCGAAACCGGCCGCGAGTGCGTCGGCTCGCGCTTCGAGTGCCAGCGCGTCACCGATAACCGAGTCGATCTTTCGATCTGAGTCGGGATGTTCCTTGCGAATAAGACGATGGCCGCCTTTACGGCGGACGTAGGCGTTCCCGTAATGCTCCATAGCTACCGGGTCGCCATCGTGGTAAATCTCGCCGTTGACGAGTTCAGAGTGAAGCCGGTCAAGAGCGGCCGACATGGCGAGGTCGCGCCGGGTTTCCCAACCGATCACCCGATGCGCTCCGAGATCGTTCGCGAGCGAGTCAATGTCGGAGCGCCATTCGTGCGGGTCGAAGTAGCCGCGAATAACGTTGTAACGCTCGTAAGCGTGCCGCACGGCGGCGAGGACGTCCGAGCGTGGCACTTCCCAACCGAACCCGGCATGACCGGACGGCTTAGCCCAAATCCCCAACGTGAACAAGTAGCCGTCGGACATTCGAGCGGCTCGAAGAACCGTCGCGTCGTCGCGAAGCGAACCGTCAAACCCGACCGCTATCGCTTCCCCGTCGGCGACAGTCGTCGGCCGTTTCTGACGCTCGATCACGTCAGTCGGAATGAAAGCGTCCTTCGTTGACATTGGCCGGTTAAGGAAATACCGAGCCGCGGTCGCTTCATCCGGACAGGACCGCGGGTCCAACATTTCCCGGTGAATCCGGTCAAGGTCGATCCATTCGGCGGCGTCACCGTAGACGGCGCGAAGTTGTTTCATTGTGTGGTCGCGGTCGTGAATATCGACCCGGCCTTTCGCTTCGCGGTGATCCACGAGCACCCGGTCGGACAGTTCACCTTTACGCCACGCCGTTAACGTGTCCTCGAAGATGGATTGTTCGCCAGGACGGTACGCCGTCGAAGTTTGCAAGAGCCACGGTTCGGCGAGCTTGCGCTTACCGAGATTGCGGCGAACTGTCCCGTACATGCTTTTCAGTTCACGCAAAACGTAAAGGTGCGTCTCGTCGGCGCAAACCCACGTCTCTTTACCGCCGTCTTTCGACGCGCTTCCCGCCGTACAAGCGCGGATCTCCCCGCCGTGAGGCAAATAAAGCGCCGTCGCCGATTGGTATTGCCGGATTCCTGAGACGCCGCCGTAAACGTCGGGGTGAACGTCTTTACCCCAATCGCCAGCGATAAACGCGATGTTCTCGAACGTGTTACCGGCTTGACTTTCTTCCGTCGCTAAACATTTGAGGAGAGGACTTGTGACCGGCCGTCCGACCGGCTGTCCGTCGGCGTCCCATCCGTCGAAGCGGACCGGCGCGAACGCTTCAGCGACTCCAAGATGACCGGCGAGTTCCGACTTTGCTCGACCCTTAGGCCGCGACAACACGGCTTCGTCGAACAAGCGTTGACCCGTTATCGGATCGAGACGGTAAGCGTCGATGACGAAAGCGCGGAACTCGTCGTCGTAGTCAAGCGGCTGTCCCTGAAGATCGCCGGGACCGTGGCATTCGAACTCGTGAATCCAGTCAAGGATCTCGTATCCGAGAGAGCACACGTGGCCATCGAACAGCGGACGAAACACGGTCAGCCAAGATGCGCGGCGCGCGCGCGGTCAAGTGAAGACACTTTTCCCGGCTTTGAGTAAGCGCCACGCGCGGAGCGAACCTGCGGCCGCTTCCCCGACTGCTCATCCGGAAGACGAAGCGCCGCGAGAAGTTGCTTCAAGATGTTGGCCGTCTGATTGGCCTTATGAAGCGCGTCATCTATTTTCAGCGAATACTCACCTTGCGGAAGAGCAATCCGCGACCATTCCGACACTTCGCCGCGAAGCAAAGCGTCTAGCTGATCGAGACGGTCTTTCGCGCGGCACGCTTCCGTCAGTTGGACAACCTGCGTCGGGTCCAGCTCGTGAACAGCCGTGATCTCAGACCACAACTTCTTACCGCCGGAACTAAGGCCGGTCGGGGTTCTCAGAGTTCCCATTTCGGCAACCTTCGATCGTTGTTACCGCCTTGCGCGGTCGGTTTAGCTAAGTCGTTTCAGGGGTTCGCACTGCGAGACACCTCTTCGCCGGTTCTTCGTCACGCCGCGTGAGGGGTTATCCCCCACCCTTTGTCCGGTTTTGTCCGGGTTTCACGACTCTCGGTCGTTCCATCCGCCGGGTTGGTTGCGTGCTGTCTCCCGGTCGTGGCATGGCTTACAGAGTCCGCGGCCGTTGTCCGGGTTGTTCGGGTCGAGTCCGGCGCTTACTAGGTCTTGTCGGCTTAACGGGTAGTGGTCGGCCACGTTGGCGAAGCGGAAGCATTCGACCGGGGTTAGGTGATCGCGACAGTCTGCGTCGCACTGACAGAGTTCGTCGCGGGTGAGGACTTGCTCGCGGAAGTCCTTATGACCTTTCGACGAGTAGCCGCGTTGGCTTGATGTTCCGCGTTGCCGGTCGGCTTTGCGTTCATGCTCGCGACACTTGCTCTTATCGCTGAGTGTCGGACAGCCGGGGACGTTACAGACTTTCACTCGTCGTCGTCTTCGAGAAGGAACTCTCGTCGCATCGCTTCATTGTGTGTCAGCGGTGCTGGCTGTTCGGGTTCGTCGTCGGAGTGAATCGCGATTAGTCCGGCCTCAATCTTTAGCAACTGTCGCCGACATATCCCGGCCATGTCGTCGGCTTGTAACGAATGCCAATCGTTGTCATTGCTAATGGTGGCGCTTATGTCTCCGTATCGGAGTTGGATTGTGAAGGCCACGGCTAGTCCCGGCAACTGTCGAGCAGTTGGTTAATCCATTGCCAGATACCGGAGCGCTGTTCGGGTGCGCAGTTCCTTAGGGTTTCGCTGGCGTATTCGAGCGCTTGCCGGGTGTGTTCGGGAATGTTCATCGTCCCGGCCTCATGAGCGCTTCAATGCTTCGGCGCTTACGCCAGATAGCTTCGGCCTTACGAACTAAGCGGTTGTGTTCACGCTTGCGTTCTTCTTCGATGCGTTCGGCTTCGATCCGCTTTAGTGCGGCGATGAGTAGATCGGTTTCGTCGTGCGGCATTAGGTGAACCCCGTTCCCGTGAGCGACCCCCGCTGAACTCCCCGCTTCAGATATGACGAAACCCCCGAACACGTAAGCGTCGGGGGTTCTTGTAGACAGTACGTCTAGCTAACCAAAGGTTACTGCTCACTCGTCAAGAGTCAAGTGCTTTCGATAGCTCGGCCAGTGACCGACTGAGCGCCTCAACAATCGGTCGGAGGTCCGTGGCGATTACCTCTTCGCATTCTTCGATCTTCAGAGCGAAGCGGAGCCGCGCGAGTCCCATTCGTTGCGCTCTGTCGCGCGCTAGTCCCGGTTGGTATCGGCTCACGTTTCATCCGTGAGTTCTTCATAAAGCCGAAGCCACGTCGGGTCTTGTGTCACGTGACACGGTGACACTGACGCAATGTAGAGAAGCCGCATCGCTTGACGTAGTTGCCTACTCTGCTCGGCCATTGAGTCGCTCTACTAGGTCGGCGTATTCCCGGAGTAGTTGTGTCGGGTGAATACGTGTCGTCGAGGGATAGCGAACGTACAAGTCTTCGAGGTAGTCAGCGGCCGACCGTATCCCGGCAACTGCGGCCGCCATGCCGACCGTTGTTCGAGGTAGAGGCGGTCTCGGCGGGGGTTCTTGCCTGGCGTAAAAACTGTCATCGGTCATTCGCTTACCTCCGGTCGTTGCGTCGTTAGTCGTTTGACGTACGTCAATTCGCCGCGCGCTATCCGCGCCATAAGCGACCGCGCTCTTATCTCGCGTTGTGCGATCGCCTTCAAGTATTCGACCGGCAACCAAACCGACGCGTCCTTATCCACGTCGTACAGGTATTCCTCTCTTAGAACTTGTTTCTCTTCTTCGGTGAAACTCACGGCCGCTCCTCGAATAGCCATCGGTTTACGTGCTCGTTCGTCATGCGCGGGGAGAGAATCCACACGGTCGATATGCGCGTGATGCGGTACGTGACGTAGTGCATCACTCCCCCACCTTCACCCGGTCAGTGAGCCGCCCGCCACGAACCAACCAGATGGCATCATCAGGGATGTGATCAATTGAACGGTTAACGGAAGCGAAGCCGTCTGATCGAATTGCTACAAGCGGGCCATCTGCCATGCAAGTAAACCTGATAGCCCACCAGTGATCCTCGAACCACACAACATCACCTGCCTGTATTGGTGGCTCAATGACAGTGATGGAGGCAATGGAGAGGCGATCAATGGAGAGACGCACGGATGTTTTTGGGGGCACTAGATGCATGAGTGGATTCATGATTGCCTCCACTTCGCCTTCCACCCATCCTTTGAGTGGTTCAGCGAACTCGATACGAACGGTGTCGCCTTTGTTGATGTTGTCGAATGAGACAGTCACTTTGAAACCTCCCAAATACGCTCGACAGCGTTACGGCGACGATCACCGGCAGGGAATCGGTGCCATCGGGCACTATAGTTCTGGCATTGCCAGTAGCAGGTTCCGTCATACAGCCCTCGAACCTGAACGCTTAGCAGTTGATCTTTGTCGCAGTCGTTCGGGCACGTTGTCACTTCTGCCCCTCTCCTAGTGCAGTGTTGATGGCTTGAACAGTGGGGCAGGGGTACCGGCGCGCGCACCCTTTACAGCGCGCGCCGGTCGGATCATCGAAGCTGAAGCTTGAAGGTGGCCAAATCGCGGGCTTGTGCAGCTCCAGCACTTCCTTGATGGCGGTCATTGCCTTTGCGTGCTTGGCCCTCAGTGATGCCAGACTTGCGACCTCTTCACGTAGTACGTCGATCTCGGTTGGCTCGCTCACTGTTCCTCCCCTAGTGC
>ERZ724522.1627-NODE-1627-length-11751-cov-6.084388_pt1 | contig 11751 bp, 4 predicted proteins | sample MGYA00376055_ERZ724522 | MGnify/ENA primary metagenome ERZ724522 (study PRJEB28724, sample SAMN07190884) | wastewater metagenome | isolation source: effluent of sewage treatment plant in Hong Hong | place: Hong Kong | collected 2016-03-17 ... | reverse complement strand
AGCAAAGCCCATAAAACCGTTATCACTCACGCCGAACTGGAGAGGAAACTACGCAAGACTCACAAACCACACGAAGTCGGACAGATAATCCGTAGCATGATTCAAAGCAACGACATTGCATTCATCGAGTACCGTGGTGCAATGCCTGTTTATTCCGTGCAAACTGCAATTAAAGAGTAAAGAAATGCTTATTACGCACACTGAGTTGAAAGAAGAATTGTCTCGTGGCCTGCTTACTGTAGACCCCCAAAATGCAGAGCCATATAACAGGATTGACGAATCCCAGGTAAATGGGGCGTCTATAGATGTAAGGTTAGGCAGGACGTTTATGCAAGAAAGATACTATGAGGGTCGTTTTCGACCCTGTGTAGACCTAAAGCAAAAAGAAAGCTTAGGGATGTGTAAACGTATCTTAGGCTGGGGTAACAAGTTCTACCTGGAACCCGGCGAGTTTATCCTAGCGGAAACCATTGAGATATTTAACCTGCCTCTCCACATCTCCGCCGAGTTCCGCCTCAAGTCATCCGGTGCGCGGGCGGGTTTGGATCAGGCGTTAGCGGTGTGGTGTGATCCAGGGTGGCACGATTCCGTTCTAACCATCGAACTCCGTAACAACTGCCGATTCCACACCCTTATACTCGAACCCGGAATGAAAATTGGGCAGGTTGTGCTCTTCAAAGGTGAGCCTGTTCCGCACAAAGACTCTTACGCGGTACGCGGGCAGTACAATAACGACACTGAAGTTACTGGCTCAAAGGGTGTAAGATAATGAACAAACCTATTATAACTCAAGAAGAAGTAAAAAAGCTTTTAGACTACAATCCTGAAACAGGAAATCTTATTTGGAAGCGACGAGATTGTGCACCAGCTAGTTGGAATACCAAGTTTGCGGGTAAAATTGCTGGAAGTATGACTCTTGCTAATGGTTATATGAAAATAGGTATAAATAACATATCTTATCTACAGCACCGAATTATTTGGGTCTGGGTATATGGTTATTTACCTGAAAAAGAGGTTGATCATATCAACAGAGTTAGACATGATAATAGACTAATAAATCTAAGAGAGGCTAATCCAGCTCAAAATAGGCAAAATAGGTCTAAGTCTTCTAATAATACGTCAGGAATTACAGGTGTTATTTATGCTAAACATCACGGAAAGTATCATGCTCGTATAAAAGTTAATGGCAAATCTAACCATCTAGGTTGCTTTTTCACAAGAGAAGAAGCTATAAAAGCTCGAAGAGAAGCTGAAGGCAAATACTTCGGCAAGTTTAGAAACCAGGGAGTCAAATAATGATCGAAGAACTCGACCCAAACGGTCTTAACCCCCACGAACCAGGGTCTAAGCTAGACGCTGCCAAGCCCAATTGTGACTTGGTGTTTACGGGGTTTGCCAACGCACTGCTGGAGGTGGCAAAAGTTGGAACCTACGGCGCAACCAAGTACACCGAAGATGGGTGGAAGGATGTACCTAACGGCATTCGGCGTTATCGCAGTGCCCTTTACCGCCACTTGCTTGCGCTAGAGGACTTTGACCCTGATACTCGATTACCCCACATGGCGCATGTAGCGTGGAATGCCCTTGCTGCCCTGGAGTTAATGTTTCATAATGGGAGTTTTAAAGGTGAATAAACTAATCTACCTCGCCGGCCCCTACTCTTACAACCCTGATGAGGCGTATGAAAAACACCTAAGATACGCGGGCTTGTTAATGCAACCAGGTACGTTTGTGTTTTCGCCAATCGTCCATAATCACCTGCTGGCAAAAACTCACGACCTGCCAACCGACTATACCTATTGGCAGCGGTACAACAAGGAAATGGTTATGAGGTGTGATGAGTTGTATGTGATGGCAGAGGAGGGACTGGAAACAAGTAAAGGCACGCAGTACGAGATAGAAGTTGCAAAGGAATACAACAAGCCAATAAGATACACCCGTTTTGTTTAACCCTGTAATTGGAGAATGTTATGATTAGCATATGGTGGTTGTTGCTGTTGCTTCCGGCTTTGGCTCTTGGGGCTTTTATTGGATTCATTTGGCTTGATAGAATTATGTTTGCACCCGTAAGGCGCATGAAGCGTTAGCATTAAAAAGCCCGGTTACTCCCAATAACCGGGCTTTTTTCTCAATTAACCCTTTGCCTATACGCCGCGTTAAATTGCTCTTGTACCTGCGCCATTCGTTCCTTCAGTTGCTTCTCCCTTCCAACGTCATCCCTTGCTTGAGCCGCTTTCAACCGTACCCGCAAACTCTTTAATTGCCGTTCCACGTCCTGGGCTTGCGAGTACATTCTTAATTCCTCGCCCCGCTCACTACGAACTTCTTGCAGCTTAATCAAATCCCTATCCGGCCCCTCTCTGTACATCCTCTCAAGACGATGTGCCCCGTATATACTCGCGATGTTTGTATGGTACTTCTGTACCGTTAACGGGTCATATGGGTCGGAGAAGAATTCTCGTATGACAGGTATATCCTTTGGTCCCTCAATCCCCTTCTTCACATCCTCAGCAAACCCAAACGTGGAGTCAGTTAGAAACCGCCCCATACTACCTGTTAAGAACTTGGCCAGTAGTTGGTAATCTCCAGGCTTCAAATCAATCCCGCCGGATTCCGTTGCACTTCCACCTGTTACTTCGTTAACAAACCTCGCAATACTCTGATACCCTTTTGGTGTGCTGCTCCACAACAGTTCCGAGTTGGCCTTTTTGCTTGCACCTGGATATCCTTCAGGTCCGATGGGATTCCCGGCAAAGTCCTTGTTCTCCAGAATCTGAATAAAGGGGTCAGCCGCCGTAGGGGCTATAGCCTGTGCTATACTCCCCGGTTTGCCTAGTGGGTTAAATGTAGTTGCTGTCATTGCCGCCATATCCAACAAGGCGTCTTGCGGCTCTTTAACCCCAGAGAACATTTCCCCTATTAGCCCTCCCGTCCTCCACAGCGTATTATAAACCCACGGTGCAGGTATCTTAACATAATCCCCACCCACCTTAACAGGGATAATAATAAATCTCTCCTTGTCCCACTCAGGGATTTCATCCCAATCATCTGCAATAGCCCGACCAAGAAGGTCTAACATAACGGCGAATGCGATAGTTCCAAGACTTAATACCTGCAGCCGCTTAGACTTCATCAAATTCCGTACTACTTGATAATTACCCTGCACAGACGCATTGAAGAACAACCACCACAACCCTAACGCTTGCGATTTATACCCTCGTCTACTAAAGTTTGTAGTAAGGTCTTGGGCAATTCGCGCTGCATCCGTATCACTCATTCCCTTTTCCACTAATACGCGAAACGTACTAAACCGCATTACGTTTTCAAACAGGATATTAAGATTTTCAATTCCATCAATCCACGTATCTTTAACAGCCATTAGGTGTTTAAAGTTTCCTTGCCGCCGCGCAACCTGTGCGTCAAAGCTTCTCCACGTATTATCGTTTTCCTTTAGCTGCTCTATGAACGAGGTTCTTCCACCAGCATTCTCATACCTTTCAACCCACTTTACATCTGCATCTGTGCGATCCCTGTTACCATCCATGAATACCTTTTTAAGCATCCTAAACGAATTCCTGTAGGTCTTAAAGTAATCTTTAACGAATATCTCCTTGGTATGCTTCGCACCCTCCGTCGCCTGCAAATTATACGCCGCCGTAAGGGGGTCTTTAATCGCATTCATCATTAAGAATATTGGCGAGAAGGTGATGTTAACTGCTCGTACAAGATTGTTAAACATCCCTAATACTTTCATCGGCCCACTGAGTTCTTGTGCGTCCAGGTTATTAGCAGCTCGCACAAACCCCATCGCCCGCTCGTTGTGCATATTCGGGCGGATAACAATCTTTTTCCCATCTTTAATTAAAACAATGTCTGCACGATTTACTGCGGTTGAGTTCTTCTCCTGCAAAAACCCATCTTCATCATGGGTAACATACTCGTCTTTCGCGGCGATGTGGAACCAGGGTTTCCATGCAGCCTTATCCGCATTTACTACCTTGTAAAGCTCCTGGTTCGCCAGATTTCTCTCCGCTGCTGCTGCGCTTGCTTCCAATAGTGCAAGTGCGTTTTGCAGCACGTTTGTTGGTTCGGATAACTCAGCCGTTCCTGCACGGGTTCCGAGGTTTTTATTTCCACCTCGCCCGGCTTGCTGGAACAATCGTGCGGTTTCGCTGTTAACATTATACGACTCCCGTTTTAATGGTGCGTAAGCGGACTTGTCGATTAGTAATCTGGCGTGCTCTGCTGCTGTAATAAGCCCGCCGTCTTCGCGAATTTGCAATGCGTGCCTGTTCATGGCATCGAAGAGGGCGGCGATTCTGTCGAACCGTGCCTGATCTGAACTGGCGGGGGCAAGTACCTCATCAACAGTCCTTACCATATCCTTGGCTACACCACCATCGGAGAACCCACCCGCAGCGTCTTTGAATATTTCCCATTCTTCTCTTAGGGCTTGCTTTCCATTCGCATCAGTTATCTCGAATTGCGAATATTTATTCATCAAATCAAACATAAGCTTTTGTTTGGTAACGGCTGACATTGTGGCGGGTACGCCGTTTATGGTATATACCTTTCCATCAGGCATCTTACCGGCCTTAATATGAACTCGCCCCTCCATTAACTCTTGCCGCTTAGTTTTCGGCAGCGCCTTTAACAGCTCTTTGGTATACCCATAACTCGCCCGCTCCGCCAACCGCGTATTAACCTTATCAACCTTGTGGTGGCGTGCAGCCAGCATATCCCCAACCTGCTTGGCAGTCCACTTGCTACCAACAATCTCTTTAAGAAGGGGCAAGTAATACTCTTGGCGTGATTGTGACAAACGTGCAGCTACTTTATTCCGCAGCAACGTAAAGGCGTCGTATACGGTTTTCGACTTCTTCTCAATCTCGGCAAAGAAGTCTATGAAGTCCGCCCGCCAACGTTGCAACAGCCCTAGTTTATTAACCATCTCAACACGAGAGTCGGTGGGATCGGTCCAGGCAGCATCTTTTAGCTCCTGGATTCCTATTGAGTATAATGGGTCATTTTGGTATGCTGCCTCTAAAGCCCTCCCCAACCTCACACTCGGCGGCATATTTACAGCTTGTTGCAAAACCTTGGCTTGCGTAATTCCATCTTGCCTTACTTTCGCAAGACTCTTATGCAGCCCCATCTTAGCCCACTCAACCGCCATCCCCTCGGTTAATTCAAATCCCAACCCCGCCTCTTTCAGCGCCTTACCTAATTGTGTCTGGGCAAACCACGCCTTAATGGCGTTTATCAATCGCTTTAAGAAACCTGCCCCACCCTGCTGGCCTGTACCATACTGTACGAAATACGCCAGTTCTTCCTCGGCAAGCAGCCCTGGCTTAAGTTCTTCAATAGCTGCACGGGTACTGTCTAAATCCGTGGTTGACTCTTTATCCTTAAACCCATGCTTAATCCCTAATAAATCTGCCGCAGCCACAGTCGCATGAATTATTGCATCTCTCGCAGCCTGATTACCATTATTAGCCAATGTCCTAAGGTCATTAACGTATGAGTTAAGGCTGCCCCCTAACACATCTTTAAACGTAGCGTGTTTACCTTCATGTAACAGCACACCAATTGGCGAGCCACCAGCCGGCATACTTCTCGTATATAACCGAATCTTATTCTTATACCACGACCCTGCCTCGTTACGTGGACCAGCTCCTTTAATAACTTGCACTATTCCAGCAGCTTCCGCCTGTGCCAGCCACCCCTCTCCCATTACGGAGTCAATGTTGGTACGTAAATCTTCCAACTCAACTTCAACAGTTTTACTTGGTAACGAGAACGAAGCCTCACCAGTCTTTGGATTGATTACATAATCAGAAAACCCTGGATGCTCCGCATATGGAATACCTATCCCATTCGGATCATAAGGCGCGTTGTTCTTTGGGAGTGGCGCTACTTGATTTCCATTCTTGTAGATAATTTGGAACCTGTCTAAATCAGACTGTCGCCAAAATACCCAGTTGTAAAACCCAAATCCGGCGTGGATTTTAGGTTCACCCGGCTGCTGCTTTCGAGCAGCATTTGCCAAATCAGGACCAACATGCTTTTCGAGGTTTTCCTCTGAAAGCACTTGTATCTTAGCCGTATTGCCAGCCCCCTGTACAATCTTATAGTTTCCATCGGATTGCTTAGTAATTGTAATCTCTCTTGAACCAGCATCAAGCAGCCTAACACCAGCTATTCCATATTCAGCTAGTTTCCTGCTCGCATCCCGCCGCGCCATGTTTTTATTCTTTTGCTGCTTTTTAGTCTCCTTATCATAAAAGTATCCATAAGAGTTTCCGTTATACTTTGTGTTAATATAATAGTCACGAATCTCGTTATATAACGATCCACCTGTCCCATAAGTCTCTAGCTTAGAACTACCACTAGGATAGCTGGTCTTTCGGTTCTTAGCTTTTACAGCCATTCTTAACAAGAAATAGTTATCACGCGAGTCCGTGATTGCGTCTTTGACAATTGAACTTTGTTGCTGCAACGGACGGTCCCACTCGATGAGACGGGGCGGAATATCATCAGGCAAATACATTCCATAGGTATTAGACCCGATTGTTGACTTGTAATACTTTAGCGCAGCTTGTGACTCTAAAGCATAAATACCCCAGCCGTAATTAATATATCCCTCACCACCACCAGCCAATACAAAATTAAGGCTGGGTTTGCCAAAAGGGTAATTAGCGATACTTGGCCAATCACTACCTGATACATGCGCTACGTATGTGGCATAGTCCTCGCCTCGCCGAGAACTTTGACTTCTCAGCGCAGCAGTCGCCAAGCCAACAGCCATATCTTCTGTAAGGGCAAAACCAAACCCCCGTTCCTTTAATGCTTTGCCAATAGCACTCTTAGCCCACCACACCTTAATGGCATTGACAAGCCTTTGCCAGAGTGTAGATTGTACATCGGCTTGTTGTACAAAGTTTGCTAAATCCTCCTCAATTAGGAAATATGGATCAATCTTTTTCAGCTCCTCTCTTACACGAGATATTTCCGTAGCATTGGCTGGTGTTAGCGTATTTGCTATACCAAACCTATACGCACCTTCCCAGGCAGTCTTATACATTGCAGACTTACTAGCTACCGTGTTAGAATCTACCAGGTCTTTATGGTAAGCTTCTGCGCTTCTCCCAAGCATCTCACGCATTCCGGCGTGACTTCCCTCATGCAGCACGGCTCCAATCAATTCCCGAGGACTGCTAATGTAATCCAGATACACTCGTATCTTTTGCTCGTCCCCAAAATATTGGCCAGCCACTCCATCCGGGCCACCAGACTCAACAAACTCTAACAAACCACTGTCCAGTAGATTTTGTGCAACAGGTCCAAAGGTGTCGTCCAATACAGCTTTCGCTGTATCCATACTCATTCTTTCCCTTAACTCACCTTTGCTTTGATACAGGTTCTTTCCAGTAAACCCTATTCCAACCCCGCCGGCGGCAGTAATATTGTTTGCATTCCATACAACAATTTGCCTGCCATTCACATAGTCATCTACATCGTTAAAGAATACCCCATCAAACCCATCTTTTTTCGCCTGCTCTATGATACTAGTAAAAGTGCTAGCATCATAATGCTTTTTCCCCGGTATTACTTTTAAATTTTCAAACGCAACAAGTATATTAATTTGCGCCTTGCTTCCCCAGGCAGCCGCTTTGCTTTGAGAATCTGCCAAGAAAACCCCGCTCTTCGTATCGTTTCCGCCCCATCCAGAGTTAAGATAAAGAGGGTTTATTGCATCGCCAATCATTAGCTCATTGGTCTTTTTAGTCCCATGCCATAATGACATTACAATCTTTCCCCCAGTGTTTTCTAGGGTAGACTGGATAGTTTTTAAGCTTGCAGTACCCTCAACAACACTAGATATTCCACCATGCCCCTTACCCAGTCTTTTCTGTATCCACGCTCGCAGTGCCGTACTACGCTTTATATACAACTCTTTCTGTAGTGCAGCCTTCGTCTCCTCATCAGCGTTTGGAAAACGAATACTAACATACAGCGCAGTAGCAACCCGCATCTTTTGAAGTTCAGTAAGACTCTCAAAAGGCTTATTTAAAACTGATTTAGCAAGAAGTTTCGGAAACTCACTAGCCAGCTTGCTGTTAAAATAGTTTTTCATCGCAACAGTGTTACTGCGATAATCCAAATCGCTCTGTTGCATAGCAGGATCAAACACAGCCTCTAGTGTTCTTGCAATCCTAGCAATCCTAGGCTTATGGTTTCCATCTCGCTTCATGCTAAGATCATTGCTCAGCGTAGGCATGGTTGTTACCAGCTTTCTGGCCTCATGCAAATCAACCCAGCGAGTTTCGTCTGTTTCCTTTATACCATGTGTAGGATTAAGATACTCATTGGTCTGCTCGCTAACAGGAACCGCCACATAGTACAGTGAGGCCATATTATGATTGCCAGTAAAGAACCCTTTGGCCATCTGTCCTATAACTTTTACATCGTACCCAAACTCTTCTCTGGCCTCCCGCTTAGCAGCAATTAGCGGGTGTTCCATATACCGTTTATTCGGGTCGGAATGCTTAGTATCTATCAAATAAGGCTTAGCATTTGGATCGCTAAATCTTTCAGCACCACCGCGGGCGAAGTCCCAAGTAATCCCCTCGTACTGGTTAGCTACTTTACGCAAAAGCACCTTACCAGTTTTCGGGTTAATTAGAATTACTCCATATCGAGAAGCATCTTCTGTTTTCCCAGTGTAGATTGAGTACCCGCTATTTACAGCATACCCAGCCCAAATACCGTCGAAGGGATTTTCACTAAGCAAATCTTCTTCAGCCCGCATGTTAGTCAACCACCCATCAAGATGGGGAGATTGTACAATATTACTTGGGGCTTTTGCTAACGTGGCGGCAAATTCTTCTTCGCCAAACTTATCTTTGAATTTCGTAAGCTCGGTAAGAATCTCATCAAACGTATACTTATCTCTGCGCGTAACAATATCATCCAGCATTGTCCGCGCTTGCTCTATTGACGTTGCTTCGTCAATTACAGCTTTGCGAAACAAATATGGATGCTTAGCCTTAAAGGCATTTAGGCTATCAACCGTAGTGGGAAGCTCTTTGAATAGCTGAATTTTCTCCTCGACAGGAAGCTGTGCGTATTTCAAATACTGGTGGATGTGCGCTATCTCAACCTTCTCCTTATCAGACATACTATACGGCAGGCTGATTTCTGTATCGTCAAGCGTGTAGATGTGACTACTGCTAGTAGTATAACCGTTTGGTAATTCTGTTGGTGCCCACTCACCAGATAACACCTCCGGTGGGGAGGTTTGTTCTGTTGATGAGGAACTGTGAGTTACATCTAGGTTTGCAGAGCCGTTGCTTAGTTTGGGTTTGCCCAGGTACTCCATCATGTCATCATAGGAATGAAAATGCTCTGTAAACGTCACGCCATTCTTATCCAAATATTTTGGCCCATCTATCTCTTGAGCAGCAAATGAGTCTCCATTAGAGTTAGTATAAGTAGCTACAGGTTTATCGCCAATTAATTCTACGCCAGCGAGTGTCCAACCGTCTTTTTTCCACTCAGCTGGAATGGTACTTAACTCAGTTTTCTCCAAAAGCTTTTCGTCAACCTTAGTACCTAAGTAATCTAATAGCTCAGGATACGAAGTAAAATAAGTATACTCCCCATTCTGGTATAACCAGATGGTTTTATCCTGATTCCCTATCGAAAGAGAATCCTTGCCTTTTTTGTAGATACCAGTCAACGTATATCCGTCGTGACCAATCCAGCTAAACTTCCAGCCCGGCGGGGTTTTTTCAGCAAAAGACTCAACAGTATTTGGAGAAAACCCAGACTCTACCAAAGTTTTTGCCGCAGCTCCACCTAGACTTTCTGGTGGAGTTTCCCCGGAATGAATATAAGACAAAAGGCTGCTTGCACCTGATGGTGATGGGAATTTGCCAGTCTCAATATCCACATACGGACTATTAGCTATGGTTGAGATAACCTCGTCAATCGATGCATTGTTATACTTATGCTCATATACTGCATCTGCAATATCCGTCCCCCACTTATTCTCAATTTCTTGAGTTGACATACCATAGTCAACATCTGCCATAAGCTCAGCAAATACCCACGGATCGACATTATTGAGTATATTAGCTGTGTCTGTACTCGAATTAATATCGTGATCTTCTATTAAATATTTACCATTAATCTTTGTATTAAAACTAAAAGTATCTCCACCACCCCAAACGACTTCCCACAGGGGACTGGCTCCCTGTGTAGTCTTGTTAGGTTTGGAGGTAAGGATAACTGTCTCGTTGTCGTAATCCATATCCCATTTAGTAGTATCCAGTCCAATATTAAACCCGTTTACCACCTTCGTAAGCTTTTGGAAGTCTAATCCATCTGCTACTGCTTTAACCATCTTATCTAAGTCTTGTTGCAAAGTAGGATTGGCAACAGGCTTATTTTTCTCATTAAGAAAATTTGTTAAATCATCTTTACTTTCAAATATCTTAGCATCACCGCTATCATCAGACCATAAAAACTTATCACCAGACATTCCTACAGTTTGTCCAGGATTGTTTTTATTTTCCCAAAAAGGCGTTGGACCAAAACCAGAGTCAATAATCTCCGACAGCTTCCACCCTTCAGGCATAAGCTTATCAAACTCCTCTACCTGAGTAACAGAGTCTTCCTTGAGCTGTTCTGCAGGTAGAATTTCTCGCGGTGTAGTTCTTACCTGGGCTTCGGTTTGGGCTTGCACCTCTTCAGTATTTGGGATTACATCTGGTTGAGTAACATCCTGCACAGGAGTACGCCTGTGGCGTGCCCCCATTAACTCTTGCAGCCTTACCTTTTCCTCCTCAGTAGGAACAATCCGAGCCTCTGGCTCACCTGGTCGAGACGGAGTAAGAATAATCTCTTCGCCCCGCTGCATTTGAATAGGCTTATCCGGCGGGGGTGGAGTAACTTCTTCGGCTGGAGGCTGTTGTGTAGAAGCTTCTTGTATATTAGATAATTCCTTAGCTCGTACAGTGCTATTAGTGGCGGTGCCTAGTTCTCTATTAATCCGTTCTTGTAATAATTGTAAGCCTTGCTCTTGCTTCTGCGAAATTACTTCTCCATTTTTAGCTTTTTGGCTAAGGTCTTCTCTAATAGTATTAAGCGTATTAGTTAATTCTTCTACTCTCGCAGTACTTCCTTTAACAGTTTCTAGCTCTCTATTAATACGATCTTGTAGTGATTGACCTTTAGCGGGAGTTTCCTGTACAGGAGCCTCTTGCACAGGCGGCACAACCTCCCCACCAAGCGCCACATCAAGCTTATCCCTTGCACTCGCCAATTGCTCTGCCTTTACAGTATCACCACCCTTAACAGCTACTTCCAATTCCGTATTAATCTTATTCCGCAGTTCTTCTATCTCTTGCTCTCTGGTCTTAGGGGGTGCAGTTACTCCGCCCGCTGAAGAACCACCCTGTTGGTCATCAGTCGGAGTGCCCGTCTTTCGCGGCCCCTTCAGCATTGCCCCTGCACCCATCGCCGTACCGCCCACCAGCGCGCCAGCGGCCATCGAGTTCTTTACCCGGCTCCAGTCATCTTCACTTAAATCGGCAAACAGCGGATCATTCTTCGCCCACCTTTCGCCGGCGATAGAGGTGAGTTCTTGCAACCCTTCGGTAATACCTTCCGCCCCCGCGCCAACAATTCCACCTTTAACTGCCCGACCGCCCAATTCACCTGCCAGTTGTACAGCCTTTTTAGCCA
>ERZ724522.1626-NODE-1626-length-11759-cov-4.384057_pt1 | contig 11759 bp, 19 predicted proteins | sample MGYA00376055_ERZ724522 | MGnify/ENA primary metagenome ERZ724522 (study PRJEB28724, sample SAMN07190884) | wastewater metagenome | isolation source: effluent of sewage treatment plant in Hong Hong | place: Hong Kong | collected 2016-03-17 ... | reverse complement strand
TGTCGGAGAAACAGATACAGCTCATCAACAGGTTCCTACACACGTCGCCTAAGGACCTGGAATTCGTGTTCGACGAGGAGAACTTCTGCAGTTTCTTCTACAAGATGCTAAACCCGCTCAAGAAGGGTTCTTTCCTGATGGAGTCTGAGTTTCAGGACAACCTAGAGTCCATAATAATAAGGTTCTCCGATAAGGGAGAGGAGATCTCGCTAGAACTGTTGAACCCGCTGTACAACAGGGTGTCAGCGCCACAGTATACAGACTACACGGACGTGTATTCGATGGTGCTCATGGACTTCATGCAGTTCATGTCCAGCATGGACATCAGGCTGGTAAAGGTAGACGGGAAGACCTTCGAGACAACCTACATAAACATGGTGTGCAAGCTGTATAACCTGTACATGCTCAAGAGGTTCAACCGCGTCGACAGCCTGGACCTTGTGGTGCCGGAGTTCTACAGCTACGATAAGTTCAGGCTGAACAGGGAGATGATAAAAAACCACAACACCCTGGAATGGATAACAGAAAACGACAAGTTCGAGTACATACTGCGCATACTGCTGACCACCCTCAGGAAGCAGATAAAGAAGCCTTTCGGCGTGTTTACGGAGAGGACCATAGGTATGTTCAACAAGGTTGTCAGGGACGTCAACGACCAGGTTACTTGGCTTACGTCTAGGGGCTTACAACAGTCTTCCGTGGTGGAAGTGCCAGGGGACATGGAATGGATGACGCCAGATGCCGACATATCCGGCAAGGTGTTCCTGAACGACGTGGGTGCGGTGGCACCCAAGAAAAATAAGATGCTGAAACTCAGCAAGTTGCTTAAAAAATAGGAAATTATTTTTTAGTTCCGCTTTTATTTCCTAATATTACGACTCAATTAACAACAACGATGAGTCAGTTTGATAATATGGAAAGGCACAGGTACTACGGATTAAGGATCGGGGACATTGTGAAATGCGATGCATACGATATTTCGCGGGCCGAGGTGGTGGATTATGGGTTTTTGGATAACAATTCCGTGATAGTTAAGGAGGAAGGTAAAGATGAACTCTGAGAAGAGTGTAGAGAATACCATACTGCATGAGATAGCACACGCACTCACTCCAGGTAAAGGACACGGTCCGGTATGGAGGGCAAAAGCTATAGAGATAGGCTGTGATGGAAAGAGATGTTACTCGTCCGAAAAAATAGCCACACCCGACGCTAAGTATGTTGCTGAGTGTCCGAACTGCAAGCAGGTCCACAAGCGTCACAAGGCTTCTAACAAGAGAAGCTCTTGCGGATCTTGTTCTGGAGGGCGTTTCACCTGTTGGTGTTTAGGCCAAACACGGTGGCCGAGAAAATACGCACTAGTGTATCACATGTCAAGATGACAGACGAGATGAGGAGGCTTAGACGCAATGAGCAGAGTAGAAAAAAAAAAAAAAAAAAACGTGAATTGGTGAAAAACTTAATTAAATAAAAAGCATCACGAGCAATTAAAATAATTATGCAAAACTATACTAACAGCATAACATATATCGGTCTTCCTAAATCAGTATTATCAAAGAACGACAATGAATGGGTTATGCCTTCTTGGTTTGTTCAAAAGCAATTTGCCCCTATCGTATAATTTAAATCAACTATAAAAATGACAACACAAAACAACAACCAGTCAGCCAACATCATTATCGCTGATGCAACAAATGAGAACAGAAACTCTGTTCACATGAGATGGACAAATCCTGATGGTTCAGAAGGGTGGGTAGATGGAGAAATCTACTACAACAGAGACCTTGAAAGATACGAGGAGACAACAGAGTTTAAAGGCGTTGAATATTTGGTAGTATCTAAAGCTTAAGTCACATGATGGACGAAGAGGTGCTGCTTGAAGCAAGAAAAAAACAGGCGAATATTTTCGGGATATTCGCCTTAAAAAAGGAATGTCAATCTATGCTGTTGCTAAAATATCGGGGTTGGCGAGGTAGTACAGCTGAAGCCTCATAAGAGGCTGTGTATTGACCCCACACACCCGTCATATAGTGCACACTCCGAGGTGTTTTCTCATGACGGCTTTAAGTATCCGTACTTGCCATTATATCTTGGAAAGTACGATATAGATGTCTCCCGTGTGAATGTAAACGTGCTGAGAATGATGATACGCATGAACGACAGGAGGCTCAACTTTGCGATTCCGAAGGAGCTCGAAGCACTGTCACAGTTCGTGCAAACGCAGGCGAATTACCCTAGGAACGCAGACTGTTACGTATATATAACAGTCCGCACAACGGACCCAGGAGATTGCTACTATGCAAACTCGCAGAGCTGGCACGTTGACGGCTTTCAGGGTGCCAGAATAGTGTGGAGCAACGTCAACCCAACGGAATTCCTGCTACAGCCATTCTTCCTGGACGGGCTTGACCCTTCCAAGCACGACGTAAACCACTATTTTGCCAAGAATGCGGACGAAAATATGGCATACGCGGGACTGGAAAAAGGCGTATATTTGCTGACCCCACACAACATACACCGGGTTTCAAACGAGCCTTTCGAGCACAAGAGGGGTTTTCGTCAGACTGACGTTCTCTCCTGTAATGATCGAGGACCCCACGAACACACCTAATCCGATGATCCCTGTGGACCCGTTTCCGGACCGTCTGGACGTCAGGAACTGTATGTGGGCATACGAGATAGACGAGACATCAAACAACGGATTTACAAAAATTAAAAATGGCTAAGAAAAAAACAACGGAACCGAGGATTCTGCCGGGGGACAACGAGCACACGCTGTCAGCAGCACAGCCGGTATTCAAGAAATTTGGCGGCGAGAAAATAGAAGACGTGTGTCAGTATATATGCGACTACGTGACCAAGTATCCTGGTGTGGTGGTTGCTGTCGGATGCGACAGTCAGCAGTTGCGCAAGAGCGTCTGCTATGCTGTGGCCATATCCATGTACGACCCCGCGGAGAAGCACGGGGGTCACATCATTTTCATGAGGGAGTTCGTCAAGTGTGGTCCGAAGCCGAAGGGCGGCATGGGCAAGGACGACGGAAAGCGATTCGAGAGGCTGTATACCGAAGTGCAGAAGGTACAGGAGTATTGCGACATGATACACAACGCGCTATACAGTATAGGATACAAGCACCCAGGCAAGTCAGAAGACGAGGAGGTACTGTTCGACAAGCTGGTCGATGCGCACATAGACCTTAACCCTGACCCAGGAAATGGCAGGAACAAGTCGAATATGGTATGGGCTACTGGCAAGGGCATGCTCGAGGGCATGGGCTACAGGACGTTTACGAAGCCGGACGCATACTGTGCTAGTTATGCGGCCGACTTGGTATGTAAATAGAAGGTGCGAATTCCATAGAAACCCATCACAAACAAATTAAAATAAACTCATGATAACAATAATAATTACATCAATAATAGGGGCATTTATAGTTATAAATAATTGTTATAGGTCAAATGCCGATCCTAATAAACTATTTAAGAATACTACTAAAGACTTTAGAAATGGTGGTATATTTGGAGCATTTATTGGAGCTATAATTGGTATTTTTATTGCAGCAATGGTACCTCCAAAGACATATTATAAAGAGCGGTCTTTTTATATAGAATCATTGCGAGACAACAACAATCTAAAAGGTGAATTATTTCTGGGTTGTGGAGTTATAGAGGGTAAGATGGTGTATACATTATATGTAGAAACCAATGGAGTGTATAAGTTATTACAATTAGATAGCAAGTCGGCATCTATAAAGTATACAGATACTAGGCCCAGGTTAGTAATCTTAGAAACGTATCTAACAGACGATGTAATTAACTACTTTGCCATCGAGCATGATTGGGACGATAAATTTATAATAGAGATACCAAGAGGTTCTATAAAAAATAAATACAGCTTGGATGCACAATAAATCATACTAATGGTCGAAGAAATTAAAAAGATAATAACTGTCCACCGGGAGAAACTGGACAACCTTAAGGCCAATCGCGAAGACGAGTCTTTGACGGACAAGGAAATAGAGGGACTAGAGCTATCGATCCAGTTACTGGCATCAGTGCTTTCGGACCTAAACAGGCTGGTAGCACCTTACGAGTTCGTGGCATACTTGCAGGAGTGGGAGGAAAGCGAGAGAGGGTGGGGAACCAGACCAGACGGGTGCTCGTTGCATACATCAGAGGCCGCTCACAAGTTTTATATGCACAGTGTAATGGACGGACGTGGGGACGCTGTGCCACACGAGTACGACAGGCCATGTGGCAACTTGACCAAGGCACTGCTTTCAGAGGACCTTTTCAATAGCACAGCCATCAGTGGCGGTACTGTCAGGATGTTCCAGTCGGAATACCGCAGGAATATTGCCGAAGGAAAAATAAAAATAATAAGTAATTAACGCCTATATTTGCACAATAATGGATAGCCTAAAAAAAGAACAGCCGCTCGTGATAGTATCCGACTTCCAGAGCGTCAGATTAAATGAAAACCTGACACACATACTTGCTAATGCTCGCACTGATGTGTACCTTTTTGTTTTGCACAGCCCGCTCAAGTCTACCTTAAATAGCTTCCTGCCCCTGAAAGTTATAGTTGGCAGGTTCAACAGGATAATAAATGCCGACGATAACATCAAGAACATAATTCCCGTGAGGCTGACCAGGGATTTTGATTTCACTTACAGCATCATAAATTGTCTGCAGTATTTCGGCATAACCGGGTGCGATATATTAATTGATGGCAAGTATGCGGATGGCCCTTACTTGAAAAGCGCATACAAGGATTTCACTATAAAGTACACGCACGAGTATTTCTGTTATGATAATAGGGTCAATGAAAAAGACTACATCAAGGGTCTATATGACGCTGTCGCTAATCGCTATCCCGCAGTGGTCCCGTGCGTCGACGTCGTCGTAGTTGACACGACGAAGTGCCTGCTACTGTTGGCCAGGAAGCACGAGGAGACAAAGTGGCGCTTCGTTGGCGGTCACGTGGATACTACAGACGCCTCGTACGAGGCGGCGGCCCTCAGGGAGCTCGCCGAGGAGACCGCCGGTTCTATAGCACCCAAATCCATCAAGGAGATAGGCTCGTTCAGGGTTGACGACTGGAGGTACAAGATGGAACCTAAGGACAGCATAATGTCTAGCGTGTATGTGGTGACCGCGGACTACAACCCGGATGCAAGGGGAGGGGACGACATAGCAGAAGTTATGTGGGTGGAGATAGAGGAGCTTGACCGGGACATCCTGGTTGACGAGCACAAAAAGATACTTGATATTTATTTTAACTCGAGACTGACTTAAATGATGAATTGTATTAAATTACCGCTATAAAAATGAAAAGATTATTTGAAAAACTAAAGAAATTCAAAGGGAAGTAAATTATTGGAAAATCAAAATAATTATGACATATAAAAAACACTTCGGAGACTATACCGATACAGAGCTGGCAGCGATGTCTATCGACCAGCTAGTGTCCATAATCAAGGGACACCAGATGGAGGACAACTTCATTATAATGACCGACTCCTACAAGATGACGCACCACATGCTTAGTCCTGAAGGAATCGAAGAGGTGAACTCCTACATGGAGTCTCGCGGCGGCGAGATGGAATATTCGGTGTTCCTGCTGCTGCAGTACTACCTGAAGAGGTACTTCTGTGGCGTGCGAATCACGCCAGACAAGATCGAGGAGGCGAGGCAGAAGAATATAGCGCACTTCGGTTTCGACTGCTTCAACGACGCTATGTGGCAGCACATATGGAAGGAACACGGCGGCAGATTGCCATTATACATAACGGCTGTGCCCGAAGGCACGCCGGTTAAGGTCAAGAACGTTATGATGAACATAGTGAACACGGACAAGCACTGTGCACCGCTTACCAACATATCAGAAACGCTGCTCATGAAGCTGTGGGCGCCCAACACAGTGGCTGCCTATGCGAGGATGGTGCGTGCACTGCTGACCAAGTACCACGCGTTGACGTCTGACGCGCCTCAGTGGTTGGTGGACTTCATGCACCACGACTTCGGTTACAGGGGCGTGTCGTCGGAAGAGTCGGCTCGCATACTTGGTACCGCAGCCATGGCCGTGGGGTTCAAGGGCACCGACACGATGGGTACACTGAAGCTGTGCAGTGATTATTACGGCGAGGAAATGGCAGGGTTCTCCGTCATTGCATCGGAGCACTCGGTAATGTGCTCGTACGGAGGCAGGGAGATGGAGGCAGAGGCATACAGGAAGATAATACAGCGCGTTAAGCTGTTGTGTGCCGACGTGAACCCCGCATCTGGAGTCATCATCCTATCGCTGGTGTCTGACACCTACAACATATACAATGTAGTTTACAGGATCCTGTACGACCTCAGGGACGAGTTCATCGGGTGGACCAACAACCACGGGATACCCATAAAGGTGGTTGTCAGGCCGGACAGCGGCCGTGCAGAGAACGTGCTATTCGGTTATGATTACACATCTCTGGCTGACGAGAGGGTGCGCGACGAGTTCTCGACAATAGTGGAGAAGGTAGCGGCAGACATGTCAATAAATTTAGGACTTGCCACGCAGATCGTGCAAAAGGGCATCGTGCAGGTGCTGTTCGACAGGTTCGGATACGAGACGAACAGCAAGGGGTTCAGGACGTTCCACCCACAGATAGGGCTGTTGCAGGGCGACGGTGTCGAGTACAAGGTCATAAAACGCCTGTTGCACGTCATGTATACGAAGAAGATAGACACCATGTGCGTCGTGTTCGGGTCGGGCGGCAAGTACCTGCAGGCCCACGACAGGGACGAGCAGAAGTATGCCATCAAGGCATCGCACTCGATAATAAACGGCGTCTCGCTGGAAATAGAGAAGAATCCGATAACCGACTCCGGCAAGAAGTCCAAGAGGGGTTACCTCAAGCTGGTGAAGACGGGTCCTACTTGGGCAGACTATGTCACGATGGAGTCGTGGATGGACGGGTATGCTGAAGCGAAGGACGAGCTGGTGCCAGTGTTCAGGAACGGTGAGCTGTTGGCAGACTATACCCTTTCGGACCTGCGCAGTAACGCCGAGCTCATGCAGTACGACTTAGACATAATCGAGATAGACACACTAGAAGAGGCGTAAATATGGAACATACTAAAAATTTCTTATCCGTGCTACTGTCCGTATTCGTGCTCGCACTGTGGTCCATACCTATGATAATGGTACACATCACAGGTGCGAACGAGTGGGGCGTATTATACATATTGATAGCCATAATAACGATATGTTGGGGGAACGTTATGTACAAGCATTATTATGAGTAATATAATTATAATGCTATTTATTTTATTATCATCACAACCGGCATCACCTAAAGACTCTGGGATTGTCACTTGTACGATATGTTCAAACACGAGCGACAGCTGCCGTATAACCATACGCAGGTTCGGTGATAATAAAGACACCTTGATATATGTGCATGAAGACGAGTGCCCGGAATTACTGAGCATATACGAAATAAAAAAATAAGCCATGAAACAGACTGTATATTTGGCCGGCGGCTTCAAAACAAACTGGGCACGAGCCGTGATGTCTTCTAGCGACGGCTTTAACTGGGTAAATCCGAAAGACAAAGAATACTCCAATGGCGAGCGAGTGACCATGGGTGTAGACGAGTATGGCAAGTGGGACTTGCACTTTATAAAAATGTCGGACATCGTATTCGTATATGTCGAGAGGACAAACCCGAGCTGTATAGGGCTGAGCTGCGAGGCCGGGTATGCCAAGGCACTGGGCAAGACCGTCATCACGGTCTTGGAGCCAGGGCACGAGACCATACAGGATACCAGTCTGGCGTTCATATCTCAGGTCTCCGACATAGTATTTGACTCTCTTCAAGACGGTATATCATACTTAAAATCATTTGCTATACCATCATACAATAGATAACTATCGGTGAACCTTAGGTGCCCGAAAAAATATTCTGCACTGCACATTGCAGAACACAATAAAACAAGATCGGCTTTGACACCAATAGTGGATAACGAGGTCTGACTATAACTGTGCCATATGTTGCCATGAAAATTCATGGCCAACATACACAGTACTGTTATGCTTTAGATTATAACATATTGCTTTGGAACTCTGAAATGGAAGTAGGAGAATGGGTTGAAGAGAAAAACGACTACGAACCTTTTGAACCTTTCATAAGGCGAGTTTTCAACGAGTATCTTGATAAGATGCACACGCTAAAACTTTAATGTGTGCTAACGGTTGCTAACAGCGGCTATAAACTGTCGTTGTTAATATTAAGTTTATACTATGCGGCACATACGCCAAGCCTGTAAAAATTGCGAATTATGAACAAAGAATTATTGAAATCAATTTGGATTATTTTTGGAATAGTGATATGGCTATTACTATTTATCAAAACATTCTACGAATGGACACAAGGTAAACAACCAGACAACTTCACGGTGATGATGATATTGTTAATAGCCATATCGCTTGAAGGTAAATTTGCGAAACGGTAGCAATTTTTATTGCAGCTAACTTACTTATTGCCGCTAATTTATAGCGACTAATATTCTAACATACTTTACTTTGAGCCATAATACTATTATTTTTGTAGTATTGTGGCTTTAAGACCTACACTAAGAGAATTAGCTGAGACGTACAGGGCTGACTTAAACGGAGGCTCTTATTCTGTTGATATGATTCCTACTACGCAAGTGGTAGAAAAAGAGATTATCAGATTAAGGGCAATAGCTATCAGACAGGTATTTATGCCTACTGAATTAGAGCTTAAATTGAACGGACGTGATGATTATGGCTTGATGTTTTATACATTGACAGGCACATCCACAGCAACCGGCTACCCCACGTTTCTTATCATATTTGAAAGACTTGAGAACGATATTGGGATACTTTGTTATAGAACAAGACACTGAATTGATACATAGCGAGCACATGAATAGACATGTCCCTAAGGGCTACTATGAGTTACGCCAATGTAAGTCGTGGGAGGCCAATCCGAAAGGCATATGGTCGCTTAGAATCGATTAGTAGTCCTGTATTATCTGCGACGCGTCGAAGTGTATCAGGAGGTCATTCAGCTTTGACGCATAAGAGTTGTCGTCTTCGCTGAACTCGTTGTTGAAGTACAGCAAGTTGAAGGTGTAGTTCCCGGTTATCTTCTTGACGTCAAGGAGTGCCTCCACGTTAAGCGACGGGTTGGTGAAGTCGGGTATGTAGTATATGTCTCTCTTCTTCTCCTGCGCTGTCTGGAACTTCTTGAACAGTATGACCTTGAAGTACTTGAGAGCGTCCTGGTCGTTCTTGTCTATGCCTGTCTCTGCCAGCGTCTTGAACACGTCTATAACCGTCTTGTTCTTAAGCCTGTTTATCTTGGCGAACTTGTCGAATTTCTTCCTGTTCTTGCAGAACACGAGGAAGAAGTTGTTTTGTGTGTCTTTCATCTGTTTATACCGATAGCAGTTTTTGCAGGTCTTCCATTATTATGGATATTAGGGGCTTGCCATCTACCACGGACTCCTTGCTTATGTTCCTTATCACCGTGAACTTGTCCTCGCCTATTATCTCCAGCGACTGTACGTTCTCTACAACCTTGTCGTTCCCTGCGAACTTGTCAGTATAGTACTTCTTCAGCTCTGATACGAACGATGTCAGGTTCACGCCTGCGACCTGGTTGTACTTGACCATCTGGAGTTCTTCGTCCTGCTTCTGCACTATTATGTACCATATCTTGTTCTTAGGTATCTTTACCTTCTCTAGGAAGGCGTATGCGTCGTGGGCCTTTACGTTCTTCGGGAACTTGGCTACGAGGCCGTTCAGTTCTATGTATTCTTTTCTCTCTGACATTTCTCTATTTATTTGGCGTGCCCGTCGAAGTATTTGTCGACCGTGGGGTTGTACATGTTACGCAGCGGTAGCGAAGACTCCACGAGCGCAGACACCATTGGTTCCATGTTGGAAACGAATCCGTCTATGACGTCGTTCCTGAGGATGGCGGGCGACACCACGTTTGACAGGTACCTGCCGTCCGGGTCGTACCCACCGTTCTGGTTCGAGTCGTGCACGTGTTCCAGGTTGTATACCTCCTGTATTTTTATGTTCTTCTGTAACATGAATTATATATTAGTGATTGGTCAGCCTTGTCGACTTTTTTGGCATCACGAGTATGTTGAGAGAACAGTATCCCTTGCCGTCCGCATTGTCAGCATAATACACCCCGTTTCTGTCAGACCATCCTCCCCGCATCATTGGCAGCTGTCCCTTCTCGAAGGTGAAATCGCCAAGCAGCTGGTCTATGTCTCCCATGTAATACCTGTCGTAAGGCTTGCCGTCTATGGTTATCTCGCTGTCCAGCGGCACCCTCCCGTTGTTCTTGACGAACGCGTCGTAGAGCTGGTTGTACCTTATGTGGTAGTCCTCGGCAGTCTTGGATATGAAGCTGATGTCCGCTGAGTCTATGCCGTCTATGCCCTCCATTATGGCTATGAGGTCGGAAGGCGGTATGGCGTCCCTCCTCTTTAGACCCAACATGTACTCACCGAAAAGCCTTCGCATCTCTGATTTTACCGTCTGCTCGTCTGCGTCCTTGAACAGCTTCACCACGCACGTGCAGACGAAGCTCTTCACGGTCGGCTGCACTATGTTTATGTCGAGGTTCAGGCCGGGATTGCCGTTCTTTATTATCTCGTCCTTAAGCCTGTCTGCCTCGTCGGCGTCTAGTAGAAAGTAGTCTATGGGTATGGTGAAGTAGTCCGGGTTTGTATTGGGTCCGTAATAGTTGAGCACGTTTGGCACCGCCATTATGTTCATCGTGCTGACGCCGTTCAGAGACGACAGCGACTTGTTTATGGTGGCCAGCTGGTCGTTATAGTTCCTTAGCACGGACAGCAGCGATATGTCCGTGGACCTCTTGTCTGCTATGCCGGCGATGGTGTCGTTCGCGGACGTTATTATGCCTCGCATTTCGCTTATTATGGCCGGGTCGAAGCCGCTGGTGGTGTACACGTCCACTATCGAGTACACGCCGAGCCTCTTGACGAAGAACTCGAAGTGCTTTGGTAACAGCAGTACGTTGTTCGTGTTGACGTAAGGCAGCATCGACCTGGTGAACTCCGGACTCTCGCCGTCTGCCCCGTAGTTTATAGTGGACAGGGTGAATATGTCGAACAACTCGTCGAAGTCTACGCCCTCGCCGTACGCGTCAGTTATCTCGTCTATGAACTTGAACTCGTTCACCTGTGGGTTTGGTATGTTGCCCTCCGTGCCGTCTGTCAGCAGGTACTTCACTGTTATTTTGGATCCTAGTGAGGGCATCATGCCGTTCTGTCCGTTTCCGAAGTATACGTCCATGGCCCCGTCTATACCCGTCCTGGTCCAGCACGCCTCTTCGTTTGGCAGCAGGTCGTTGAATCCGCCCTTTGTCTGCCATGGCTTGTCGTCTACGTATATGCTATATTCGTGCTGATCCACGTCCTGCTGTCCTACAGACTGTACCGAATAAGACTGGTTCTCAGTGCCTGTGCCAGTGAACGACTGCTCGAACGGCTTCCCCTGTATAACGTTAATGGCGAAACCGTTGCTCGTAACGGCATACTCTGCGCTGTCCGTATTCAGCTTTACCACGTAGGTGAGCGCGTTTACAGTGTTCTTTATACGCATATAGTTGCGTATGACCACTTTGTTACCTCCTATCCTGGTTATATCAGCTCCCGCCTTTGGTTTTATTAGTATGCTCCCGGTGGCACCGTGGGCCCTCTGTGGGT
>ERZ724522.1625-NODE-1625-length-11766-cov-5.965759_pt1 | contig 11766 bp, 13 predicted proteins | sample MGYA00376055_ERZ724522 | MGnify/ENA primary metagenome ERZ724522 (study PRJEB28724, sample SAMN07190884) | wastewater metagenome | isolation source: effluent of sewage treatment plant in Hong Hong | place: Hong Kong | collected 2016-03-17 ... | reverse complement strand
AGGAAGTTTTGAAAAATACATTAGTATCCTCCTCCTTGATATGGATTTCTTTCAGAAGCATTAATATCAAAATCTTCACCAAAGAGAAGTTCAAGTTCTGTAAAATCTAGTGATAATTCTATTCCAATTGGTGCCTTTGCAAAAGCCGCAATATCTGCTTCTTTGTCTGGATCATTAAATAATGCCATTTGTTGATCGAAAACAAGAAACCCATTTGAATCTGTATAATTTACCGTAATTTTATCTAGAACACAAGGTTTCATGCGGTTTAGATATAAGTTTTCTGTAATTTGACCTTGCCCATTAATAAACAAATGCCGAATCTTAAAGATATTCGGATATTTGATATAAAATGGGCTATTGTCTAGTTTGGATGGGTGAGCATTTTTCTTGAGAGTTTTGATAATATGGAAAACAGTTAATGCTTCTTCTTTCGATTTGGGATATAACTTCCAAGAAAAACTAAACTTTCTTCTTTCGATACCTTCAAATGTATATTCAAGCAAAGGAGTAGGAATAGAACGAGATTTAAAATTAATATATTTGGAAAGATTAATTTCACCACCAAATATATTATCTAAAGAAAGAGATTTATTGGCAGCAGTAATATTTTTAATAATGTCTGAAACTACATTTACACCAGCTTGTTTTACAATTGCTCCGGGAACAGATCCTTTGTCAATAACACTTGTTAAAACTTCTGCTACTTTTTTAGATGATCCCAAATCTTCTTCTGTATACTTAATACCATAATTAGTTGTCTGTTGATTTGGCTCATATAACCAAATTTTTGATACTCTTGCTACTTCTTTTTCTCGAAGTTTTGTATTATCTTTTAGTAATTGTCCCGTAAATGTTTGATCAATTAAAGATTTTTTTGGATCTACGAAAAATTTATTGAAATCATCCGTTGATCCTGGCAAAACTCCTGATGCAGTATCTATTGCTCTATCATAGACATTTCCTGTAACTCCCGGTCTAGGATCAAAAGATATATCTCCGGGAAGTAATTTATTAAATGTTTCTTCAAATCCTTCACCCAAAACTTCTAAAATATCAATTTCCATAAAGTCGCGTATTTCAGCAGTTGCATAATCCATAGTTTTCAATTCAGAAGGAAAAGTCTGAAAATTCCAAGAAACTCCAGAATTTTTAGTATTGGATTCAGCCAAATACAAAGTTTTATCGTATGGTATATTTTTGTTTGAAAATATATTAGGATTAGGACTAACCAATGGTAATTCCTTTTATAGATAATTATCTTAAGTATTTATGCTAAATAATGATATGGCAGCCGATAGATCTTATAAAGGTCGTTACAGAATAAAAAATTTAGAAAAATATAGAGGAAATCCAGACGAAGTTGTATATCGTTCTCTTTGGGAAAGAAGACTTTGTGTATATTTTGACACGAATCCAGATGTATTGGAGTGGTCTATTGAACCATTTCCTATATCTTATCTATACCCAATCGACAATAAAAATCATCGCTATTGGATAGATTTCTGGGTAAAACTTAAAGACAAAAACGGGGAAATTAGGGAAAAATTAATAGAAGTTAAACCAGAAAAGTATACTAAACCTCCAGAAAAAAAGACAAAAATTACTCAAAGATATATCGAAGATGTTGAAACTTGGATCAAAAACAACGCAAAATGGACAGCAGCAAAAAAACTTTGCGAAGAAAAGAACTGGGATTTTATGATATTAACAGAAAAACATATCTTTGGGCGTAAAAAATGATAGAATCTCTATTAGATCAAATAAATGCTAGGCTAAAGACAATTATTCCTACGTCTAGAAATATCAATTCTATAACATGGTATAAAAATGAGATTAAAAAACTACTCAAAGATAAACCGAAAGTAAACAAAGATCTACTTAAAACTCCTGCTATCGGTAAAATGTTCATAATGATGTATGATCCTAAAACAAAAGAAACTATACCTTATTATGATACTTTTCCCGTTATTCTTATTGTAAAAATGAATAGAAATGGATTTTTAGGATTAAATCTACATTATTTACCAATAAAACAAAGAACAGAACTTCTATATGCCATTGCAAATGTAAATACTAGCAATAAAAAAATGGATGAAACTACTAAATTAAATATAACTTACAGATTACTGAAATCTTTTTCAAAACATCCATATGCAAAGGTTTGTTTGAAGAGATACTTATTTAAAAATACAAGATACATAAATCTAATATTTCCCGAACAATGGGGTTATGTTCCTTTCTTACCTTTGGAAAGTTTCCAAAAAGAATCAAGAAACTATGTTTGGGCTGAAAGTTTAAGAAAAATTAAGGGAATCAAGTAAATGGCAAAACCATCATTTATAACAGATCTTATTGCTCATGCTGGTGCTTATGGATTTCAGAAAAGCAATAAATTTATAGTTTTCATAAATGGTCCTTCTGATAAACCTCAAACACCAGGAAAATCTAGAGATAATCAAATAGGTTTGATGTATGATGCAAAAGCAATTAATCGAATTCAGAGATTGGCATTAACTTGTGTAGATGCTTCTTTACCAGGAAGACTCATTTCTACAGAAGATGTAAGAACTTATAACTTGGCTACTAAAATGCCTAACTATGAAACTTTTTCACAACAACTTACTTTGACTTTTATGTGTAGTACGGATATGTACGAAAAAATGTATTTTAAGTTTTGGCAAGATAAAGTTATTAATCCGATAACACACAGCCCACAATTTTATCAAGATTATGCAAAACCATTTACAATTACTATATTGGTTTTACCAGATAATGTAAACTCTTTTAATCAATTAGGAAATCCACTTACAATTGCAACAAATACTGGAAATGACACAATTGATCCTACTCCTTTTGACGAAGAATCATTAGATACAAATGGTGTTTATTTTATTAAATGTTTGGAATGTTATCCTTTAGAAATAGCAGATTTACCATTATCTTCTTCAAATCCTGAAATTATGAGAATGAGTGTAACTTTTGCTTTTAGAAAATGGATCGATCCAGTAGAATTATTCATGATAAACCAAAAACAAAAGGCTGTAAGTCAAGCAGCACAAAGAGTATTAGATCAAGATCCAGATCAAATAGCAGTTGATAGTTTTGATACACCTTATGCTGATAGAGGACAAGTTTTAAACCAAAGACAAATTGATTTGACGGAAGATAGAGTTGGACCACAGACCACTATTGATCCGCCTTGGATGAAGTTTATTAAATATGCCAGAGATGCTGTTAGATTGGCAAATCCTAAAGAACTTCGACAAGTTCTTGTCGATTCTGGATTAAATATATTAGGATCTGAATTTGGTGTAAGTAATGTAGAACATGTTGCGCAAGCAGGACAAATAATAGACGTATTCTTGAAGAATCCAGATTATAGTTATGAAGGATTGCGTTCTAGATTACTAAAACCAATTTCAGACATAGGAAATTTTACACAAGATACAACTATTACCGATCGCTTGAGCGGAATTCGGTTTTAAGGAGATAATATGAGTTTACCGCTGATTGATGTACCAATGTATGATTTGGTTATACCTTCCACAAAACAAAAGATAAAGTTTCGCCCATATCTCGTAAAAGAACAAAAAATTCTGTTGATGGCAAATACTGGAGATAATATAGACGAAACATTAGAATCTATAAAGCAAGTTATCAAAAATTGTACTTTTGATAAAGTAAATATAGATATTTTGCCTTTATTTGATATTGAATTTATATTTCTTCAACTCAGGGCAAAATCTGTAGGAGAAGTAGTTGAACCTATTATCGAATGTAGAAACTGCAAAAACAACATTCAATTATCTGTAAATTTGACGGATATTCAAGTTAAATTTCCGTCTACTTCCAATAAAATAGAAATCACTCCCAAAGTAGGAATAATCTTTAAATATCCTACGGTTGAAATAGAAAAGAAAATAGAAGCAAATAAAGATAATATATCACAAAATTACCAACTTCTTTATGAATGTATTGATAATGTATATGATGAAAATCAAGTATATACAAAGAAAGATTTCTCTTATGATGAATTTGTAGAATTCATCGAAAATCTTAATTCGGATCAATTTGAGAAAGTGTTAAATTTCTTTTCCGATCAACCTACTTTATCTAAAACAATAGAATATACTTGTTCTAAATGTCAAACAAAAGGAAACATAGAACTTAAAGGGTTACTCGATTTTTTAGCATAAGCTGTTCCCATGAAAACTTAATGCTTTATTATAAATTAAACTTTCAGTTGATTCAATTTCATAAATATTCTTTAACTGAACTGGAAAATATGATACCGTGGGAACGGGAAATATATGTAGAAATGTTAAAGCAGCACATCGAAGAAGAAAACGCAAAGGCGAAAAAATAAATGGAAAATGTTCTTAAAGACATCACTAAAAAACTTGCAAACAATGAAAAGGATTTCGATCTTCAAAAGAAATCATTTAATAAGTTTTCTGGTAGACTTAAAGAACATCTTCAAGACAATAAAAAAATGTTAAAATCGTTAGATATTCTTGGTAAAAAATATCGAGAACTTAACGATAAAAATTTATTGAAAGTTCCAACTGATATGCGTTCTTTGTTTAAGAAACAAAGTGCTAAAATTACAGTTGTAAATTCTAATATTCAGAAATTAAATGAAAAAGTCAATAAAATTGGATATACTACAAGAGGATTAGCAAAAAGAAAAAATACTTCAGCAAATTTTAGAGGATCTTCAAAAAAGAACTCCAGATTATTAATTGAAATTAGAGATGAATTATCGGATATCAAAAAATATTTTAAAGATCTATCTATTACATTAACTGAAGATCCTCTAAAAAATAAAGAAAAAAATGAAGATTTCGAAAGAATGTTATCTAAGATTTTGGCTGGGCAAAAAACTCAACCAGAAACAAAGGCATTCAAATTTGACAAATCTTCAAAGGGCAATTTATCAGATTTGTTATCCAGTCTAATAATACCTGCTTTGTTGGGTGCAGATTTAGCTTCTGGACTTAATAAATCTGGTTCGGGTCAATTAGCAAAAGCAGTATTAGCAAATCCTTTTAAATTAGGAAAAGTTCCAGGACAAGTCAATGATGTTAAGAAATTTTTTGGTTCAAAAGTAGTAGAAGAAGGTGCAGAAAAAGGAATTGAAAAGGTAGCAGAAAAAGAATTAGCAGAAGAAGCACCCAAAGTTTTAGGTAGAACTGCAAAATATGCTGGTAAAGGAATTAAAAGTTTAGGAAAAGTTGGAGGAAAAGTTCTTCCTGGTATAGGTTTAGGCATAGCATTAAAATTTGCTAGAGATAGATTTAAAGAAGGAGATAATTTAGGAGCAGGTGCAGAAATTGTTTCTGGTGTTGCTTCATTATTTCCTGGACTTGGAACAGCAGCTTCTTTGTTCTTGGACGCTGGTTTGGTGGCTAGAGATGTTGCATTGTCGAGTAAATCAGTAAGCAAAGAACAAAAGGAATTAATTTCAGCAATATCTTCAAGTGAAAAATTACTGAATTCTTTACAATCACAAATTGATAATTCTGTGGATGATGTTGAAAAACTAAGATTAAAAATTCTAAAAGAATATACTTTAGATAAAGAAACTGAAAGATTGAATCAAATAAAATATAAACAATCTAGAGAAAAATTGGATGAATATAAATCATCTACTCCTGGAATGAATAAATTTTTAGACGAAGAAGAAAAATATTTAAATCAACAAAATCCAGAAGATTTAGCAAAATATAAAGATTCGGATAGATTTAAGAATTATTCTCAAGGAGAACAAGAAACCATTCTTAAATCTGGACTATTTGATATCATTGAATCAAGAAAAAATATTGAAAATTCCAAATCTGAATCTAAAAAGATGGAAGCAAAAGATCCTACACTTCCAGAAAAATATAATAAAGAAAAAGAACAAGAAGAATTTGCACCAAATAAAGAATATCTAGAAAATTTAAAAAATGAAATGATAGAATACATCAAAATACGCTCAAAATATGAATATTCAGAAAAAGATAATGAATATAAAGATTATTACGGAAACGTTTACCCAGTAAATCCTGCGGTATTGGGTCCAAAATTAGGAGCTTTGGAAGACAAAATTGAAAATCTAAAATTTAGTAAAGAGGGTGCAAAACAAATTAAATATTTGAATAGCACATATCCTAAATTATTAAATACATTCAATCAAATAAAATCCAAAGGAAAATATTTTTATACAGAAGAAAATATTAAAGACTTTTTGAAAAATTCTCAAGAAAAATCTACAAATATTAAAGCTCCTTCTAAAATTTCTCTCCGCGAAACAAATTCTACATCTACCGCAATTCAAAATCGCGCTTCTGCCGTAGCAACTATAGAAACAGGAAAGAAAGATACACAACAACCTACAGTAATAGTAACAAATAACAATACAGTAGCTTCTAATTCTTCTTCAAATCCTACATTAATTTCTCCAACACCTCTTTATAGTGATTTTGATTCTCGCGGATTTTCATCCAATCTCATGCCAAGAATTGCATAAAAAAACACCATCCAATAAAGGATGGTGTTTTTAATTCATCAAATTTTACTTATTCTTCTTCGGCTTGCAATTTCTTGAAATAGTCTAAAGTACTATCACTTTCTTCAAAAGGTGCTTCATCATCTTCTACAATTTTCTTTACTGCTGCCTTGGTTGGTGTAGCCGCAGGAGCAGAAGATTGACCACCCATAACACTAATGAAATGTTCCTTAAGAACTTCATATGATTTAAACTGTGAAGGATCGACAAATGGAGTCAATTTATGCTGAGACTTCCAAACTCTTTCGAGTTCCTTGTCATCACCTTTCAATAGAGGCGATGAAGCATCCAATTGTGAATCATCATAATTAGGAAACTTATTATTTCCATCTGTAATTGTTTTGATCTTAAGACGGAAATTTCTTCCAGTCCACAGATCAAATGGATCAATTGGTTCGTCTTCTTTAAGTTCTGGCTTCAATGATGCCATAATCTTATCGTGAATTTTCTTTCCATACCGGAATAAGAAAACCTTGCCTTCGTTTTCTGGATTTGCAGGATCTTTAACAATATAAATGTTGGAAATGTAAGTTAAATTCCGCTTACGAGAACGAGCAATTAACTTATCCGAATCCAATCCACTGTTCCATAACAGAGAATTTTGTTCACATGTATAGCATTTACTTCCATTTAGCGAAGTTGGGCAATTTTCACTAAAGAATTTACCACCCGGACCCTTGAAACTGTGGTAGTAATATTTTGCAAAGGGGAGAGATTCGCCCTCGGAAGCAGGAAGGAAACGAATTATTGCAAAACCATTTCCTGCTTTATCTTTTGATGCCTTCCAAAAACGATCATCTTCATAGGAAGGCTTATTTTGTTCTTCTAATTTCTTCTGTAAAATTTCTAAATTTGATTTTGAATTCTTTTTTAAATTTGTAAAGCTCATATATTTTTCCTTAATTATTTTAATTTTATTTTTTATTATGCATATCAAAGATTTTTAATTTATTGTGGTGATTTATTCTCCTTATATTGTTTTATTTGCTGCAATAATGCAATTTTACATATTTTCTTAGTTTTATCGGTTAGAGGAACGAATGTCTTATATTTATCATACTTTAGCATCAAATTTTCCCAAATAATGTCATTTTTGTAATAATTTTTGTATTCGTCTGAAAAATTTAAAATTTTATCTAAAATGACATATGTTTCAGGAATAATTTCATTTTTCAGTAAAAGATCTACAATTATAGGATATTTTGATTTTTGTGCTTTAAACAAAGCATCAAATTCAATTTTATACTTATCCATATATTCAACGATAATTCTGCAATCGTTCTTGAAAAGATAAGTTAAACTTTCAGATCTTTTTTTCCATTCTATTCTATTTTTTTCACATTCTTCATCCAACAAATCTTTTATCCAATAATCTTTTTTCAACATATTGGAAATTAGCAACTCTATAATTTCACCATCTTGATATTTCTTTGATAACTTCTCGAAGAAATATCTATCATTTCTTTTTTCGAAAGTAGAATAATTGGCTGTAGATTTTCCGTGGTATTTTGTATAATCAAAAGTTTTATTGGTAAAATGAGTTTTAATTCCAATATATGCCTGATATACATCAAAGGGTTTCATTGTTTTCATAATTTCATTTTGGATTCTTTTGGTATGATATTAATTTCTTGACCTTCTTGAAACAATCTCTCTTTTATTGGTTTAGAAAGCAAACTCGAAACTGCTGAAGGATCCAAAGAATTTTCTTCGCAAAGATGAAGTATTGCTTCCATAAAAGAAACTTTCTTTGTAATAACAAAGTTTTCTACTTCTTTGGAAAAAGATTGTTCATCAAATTTAAGTATTGATCCCATTATTTCACCAGACTTGTATTGAGTTGATGGTATACTTTCACAAAACTGGCTTTTTCTGCGAATTTTTCCAAGGTTTCTGCTCCAATGTATGTTCCACATGATCTTAAACCGCCTTCTATATCTAGTAAAGTATTATTGACTGGTCCTTTTGCTTTTATAGGTACTGTTCTTCCTTCAGAAGTTCTATGAGAAGGAACATTTCCATTATATTTCATCATTGCAGTTGTGGAACTCATTCCATGAGAAATACAATATTCTTCTCCATTTTCATTTCTGTAAAATTCAACTTCACATTCATCGTGCCCGGCAAGCATTCCACCAAGCATAACAAAGTCTGCTCCGGCTCCAAATGCTTTTGCTATATCACCAGGACATGTACATCCACCATCTGAAATTAAATATACTCCGCGTTTATCTGCTTCTTCTCTACATTCCAAAATCATAGAAAATTGAGGATATCCAACTCCAGTTTTTGCGCGCGTAATACAAAGCGACCCTCCCGAAATTCCAATTTTGGCTATATCTGCTCCTGCATCCGACAATAATCGAACACCTTCTGGAGTACATACATTACCGGCAGATATAATTGAATTTGGATAGGTTCTCTTATAATACTCAACTGCTTCTCTTAAAGCAGGAATATAACCATTTGCTATGTCTATATTAATTAGAACAGGAAAATCTTTATTTAGATTACATTTTTTTCTAAGTTGCCAAATATCATTGAATTTAACTCTTTCTTCTTTTGAAGTACCAACTGTAATGAAATAATTAAAGGTAGATTTACCATTATCCTGTTCAAAAAATTCTTTATATTTTTCTATGGAATAATGCTTGTGTAAAGCAACCATCATATTATGTTCTTCCATACGTTTTAACATACTGAACGTACCAACTGTATCCATATTGGCTGCTATAATAGGACACACTTCAAATTCTACTCCATTTTTAAACTTAAATGTTCTGAGTAGATTTACTTCTTTTCTAGAATTTAAATGACTTATTCCGGGAACAATCATTACATCAGAAAAATCTAACTTGTAATCATTAGATACAATGTCTGCCATATATCTCCTTAAATATCTTCTCGTATTCTTACGAATGTTGGAAATATCGGTACTTTATTTTTACTTAATACCTGATATGAAAATGTCACTTGTTTTCCAATTGGTGGATTTTTCCAGAATTTTTCTCGTAACTCATCAGATAATCCAGATCCAATCTCAAATTCTATATTTTTATATTTGCAAACTAAGGCACCAATTTTATTTGTTGGTGTTTTATCACCGTTTTTATACCATGTTCCGTCAGCATATTGTTTGGCACCTGGTATTTTCTTTTCAACTATTACTTTTTCGTAATTAAACAGTTGAGTAACACCTATTATTTCTGCTTCATCGTCATGAAATTTCTTAACTTTTAGTAATCCAGATGATCTTTTGCCTGGTTTATATGGAGAATTTAAATCTCTTATCATGGTACCTTCATACTTTTTACCATAACAATTTAAATCTTTATCCATCTTTTCTTCTATAAGAACTAAAGGATATTTGAATTTAATGGATTCTAGAAATTCTCTTCGTTCTTTGTATGGTTTTCCATTTGTATCAGGTAAATCATAAATGCAAAAATATATTTGTGTAGAATCTATAAATTTTACAGTTCTTCGTATAACTCCAGTTAGATTTTCAAAATCTATAATCTTATCGGAGTATAATTCGCCATCAAGATAGAAATCATATTTTTCCAATTCTTTGATAATATGAGGAACACTATTGATCTCATTACCTTGTCGAGACCACAATTTTTTCCCATCCCAAATTGCTCTATGTCCATTTAATTTAGGTTGTAGAACATATTCTTTTGGCAAAACACCTTCATATTTCTTTGCTAACATTGGTTTTATTTGCATTTTTCTTTAATTTCGTATTTACTAAATTTTGTATTCTATCGAAAGAATAAGTTAACCAATATTGGTCTAAACTTTCTTTCAGTGATTTTACATATTTTCTATTGTCTTCTTCGAAGACTTGAAGAGTTCCATCTTCTGAAGATATAATAATTACTATGTTAGATATGAACTTTCCAGTTCTTTCTTCGAACATTATAGAATAACCTGTAGCTTGTTCGAAGTAATTAGTAATCCAATCTTTTTTCTTTGGTTTCAAAGAAGTTTTGAAGTCAATAATAGAAAGTTTACCATTATATTCTGCTATACAATCTACTCTTCCTGCTACTCGAATAGTATCAGACCATATAGATTGTTCTTGCAAAACAATATTGTTTATTTTATCTAGTTCTGGTTGAATAGTATTGAATAAATTTGTTTCTACTTCATTTCTATTTTTAAGAAATTCTCTATCGTTGTTTATGTATTTTTCTGTGATATTATGTAATGCCGTTCCTCTCGTAGCAGCATTTGTTAATATTTTGTCATTGCCTGGTTTCTTTCTCCATTCTTTGAAGAAAGATGCTTTTTTATGTCCTGTAATAGTAGTAATAGATGGATACCACAACTCATTTGTTGGTGATTGGTAAAATCTTCCTACTTTAGGTATCTCTACCACTTCTAAAGAAGGATAGTTATATTCATTTTTATGGATAAACATTTTACCATCTATCTTTCATAGTATGGTTTTTATGTACACTTTTTATTTTAGACAATACTTCCATGAATCCTTTATCTGGTTTTTGTCTACCAATATTAAGAGGATCTGCTATGGAAGTCATTCCAAATTTAATCTGCAACTTTTTTTCGTTACATTTTGGACATGGTTTCTTCAAAGGCTTTTTTCTATCTTTGATCTTATTGTATTCTTCAAAGACATGATTACATCCGGAACATTCATATTCGTATGTTGGCATTTTATACTCCTACAGTATTTAGTTGATACTCAGGATCTATTAGCCAATGAGGAGCATTTCGTATTTTCCAACTATGTAAATGTTGCTTATGGTTTACATAATATTTTCTATAGGCAACTACGGCGTCTGGATCTTTGCAATCGTTCGGCATTGCCTGAGCAAATGGAGTCATTTTTCCATATGAAGGCATAGATTTTTGTAAAAGATGATAATTTGCCGAATTAAATCTTTTCAATTTATCATATGACAAATGATCCTTGAATAATAATTCTGGAGGATAACGCAATATCCATTCATTATTTAAATGTTTTGTTAATTCACACAACCAATTAAAATTTTCTATACATTCACCGACCCAAAGTGTACATGGATGTTTTTTATAACATGGCTTATAAAATGACATTCTAGTATATCTGTCATATACTGTAGATAACATTTGACAATGTTCTAATATCATTTTTACCACATGTCGATCACAGTGGTAAGATGCACACAATTCTGGGTCTGTCTCTAGCACGAAAATATTCATGA
>ERZ724522.1623-NODE-1623-length-11775-cov-8.074488_pt1 | contig 11775 bp, 11 predicted proteins | sample MGYA00376055_ERZ724522 | MGnify/ENA primary metagenome ERZ724522 (study PRJEB28724, sample SAMN07190884) | wastewater metagenome | isolation source: effluent of sewage treatment plant in Hong Hong | place: Hong Kong | collected 2016-03-17 ... | reverse complement strand
ATTTTCTAAAACCAAAAATAGGTCCAGATCCAGCAAGAATAATAATTTATTCCATTTATTGTGATGATTGTAAAAAGAAGGTAATGCCAAGTAAACAAATATTAAAAATGTATCATAATATGAGACAGAAAATGATGAGGCGTGGGGCAAAACCATATGTAAAAATGGTTTTTGCATCATTTCAATATCCAAAAGAAAAAAAATATAAGGATTGGGTTAAAAAATTTTTAAATGAATATTCATTTGGTAATCCGGGCTGTTTAATATGTCATAAATATATTGGTGATCGCTATTTTGATGCATTGCCCGGTTTAGTTTGTAGTAATGAATGCGATAAGCAATTACGTCCCTTTATTCAATTTTGTAGAGATGAACAAAAATGCCTGACATGTGGTTGTTTTCCATTTACTTCTAATGGGTTTTGTAGTAATCAATGTTTAAGAGATTTCTTTTTGACCGCTTATCCAAAATTAAAATTGCACAACTATGGCAATAAGCGTGCAATTTAAATTTTAGTGGATCATAACATGGTTGTCCATTTTTTCGAATAAGGTTAAGTATTATTAATTCTATCTGCTAGAATTAATAATCTAGAAGCTAATCTTAATAGTCTGTTTTAATAGACTAATTTATTATTTGGCTGTTTGCTTCCTATTATACAACTATACTATATTTTAATATTTAGGTTCGTCCGCATATCTACGAACTCTCGTTTGCCCGGCATTATTAACATCTATACATGTTGGGGGTATATATTCTTTCCCTTTCTCTTTTTTTATTTTTTCTTCACGTTTTTTTTCACAATCAGTATGTGGACAATAAATACCCTCCGCGATACCATCTTTAGTTAATTCATAAACATGTCTAGATACGGGTATCATTTTATGGCATGTTAAACAACATAACATTGATTTCGAATTTCTCTCCGCACAAGTGTAACTATGATATTTATTTCCCTCTCCGTCTACAATTTTATCTGTTCTTCTTTCTACCATACAACCTGGGGCATCGCATTTATTTTTTTTGTCGTTAATATTCTCTAAATAAGAATTTAGCATTGATTTACCTATTTTAATTTTTTTTTTTATTCTATTAATATCATCATAATTAAAATTGCTAGTTTTTTTAGGTAATTCTTCGGCTACTGCTAAAAATCCATCTTCTATTTCTTCTAAATCTTTTGATACTTTTTTTAATAAATATTCTTCGATCATACTATTTTCAAAACTTTTAATTATTTGTAACATATCTCTAATCACGGTATCTGCTAGCTCTTCTGTTTGAAGGATAAAATGTTTGAATAATTTATTATTATTTTTCATATTTCTTCTATACACCTATATACCTATATCTGGTATTCATTATTTAAGCCACTTTTATCTCCAATGGCTTTTTGATTAATATTTATGCGTTCTTGTAAATATTCATAATCGCACTTCATATCATATTTTAAATCCTCTATTTTTCTTTCGGCATTTCTTATATATTCCTTAAGAATATCAATTTGTTCATGTAATGCATTTATTTCTGAGGTATGTTCTTCAATAGTATCATTATTACATTTTATTTTATTAATTGTACTATTTTCTCTTTTTTTAATTTTTTTGAATTTCTTTTTACAGAAATTAATGTATTCCATCCTAATATATTAATAGGACATATTATTTTAAAATTGCATTCTTATAAATTATTATATTATTTAGTAATTTATATGGAGGAAGATGCGACAATTCATAGAGGATTTGATCGTGGGATTGATTACGACACCACAAAAAAAAAATTAATTGATGCTGCCAAAAAATATTTTAAATTATATCATGAAAAACAAAATAAAACAGATATGGGTAGATTAATTTATTCCGTAATAGCCTCAATTCAACTTCGTAACGGATCTCGTATATCTGAGGCAGTTAAAGCTTTTATTTTATTTGTTGAAAAGGGGATTCAAAATAGAGTTACTGTTAAAATATCTAAATCAGACGGGATTAGAGTTGCTAAAGATGGCACTAAAAAGAGAAAAAAAATTAGATTTAGAGAACTTATGTTTCCGAGTGATTGGTTTAGCGATGATGTTTATAAATTAATAAAAGAATCAGAATTAACTAGTCAATTAATTGAATCTGGTACATTAAAAAAACGTGTTTTAGATTTTCTTCAGAGACATATGGATTGTAATACTCATTCACTTAGATATGCTTTTATTAATTATATGTTGTATGTAGTTAAGAGGCCGCCGGAGGATATTGCTAAATTTGTGGGACACATAGATACCTCAATGCTAACTACTTACTGCCAAATAAAAAATTCAAATCAAATATTTGATATGAATATTTAATCTTGTCATTTATTCACTGAGATTTGTCATTTCTGTCATACACTTGTCAGGGGTAAAACGGATATGCTACTTATATATGCCAGAAATGACAGAAATGACAAAAAATTTAAGAGTTTCAAAAAATTTATTAAAAAAAAATTAAAATATATTTTACCACCATAAGCCCGGGAAATTCCCCCATAAATGCTGTCATTTTGTCATTTCTGTCATATTGGTATAAATAACATTTATTAAGGTATAAATAATAAGAAATGAGTAAAATAAATTTAGAAGACAGATCTAAAATAATAAAAAAATTTATCAGAGAATCAAGAGAGTATTTTATAAATTTCAAAAGTAATGTGACACAACTAGCCCGCTATTATAAATATATTCAGTTTCTGCAATTATTATCAAAAACAAATAAATTAGAAAAAAATCAATGTAATTATAATTTAATGTTTGAAGAAACATATATTTTGAAAAAAAATAAAGTCAAACAATACGGAATCCCCAAATTTTTAGAATTAGTAAATGAATTAGATTGCGAATTTAATAAAATACGATACAAAGATATGGATAAAAATATTAGAATAGATGTAGATATGGTATTAAGGCAATTAAAAAAAATTGAAAACGATATTAAAAAAGAAATTTAATTTTAATAAGATATATCATAATATATTTTATTAAAAAAATTATTGAGAAAAAGACATTGCAAATCCGAAAAATCCAGCAACACCGGAATTTTGAAAATTAGAATTAAAATTGACGGCAATATTTAAAATACCGGTATTTGATAAAGTAACAGTCCCCAAAGCACCCGCTGAATTATCCTCTACATTTATTCGTTGAGAAATTACAACAGGAGGAAAGAAAGCTGCGGGTATTTGAGCCGATGTTATAATATTTGCAGAAGTAGCAGCTGCCGTTACTTGATCAACAGTAATATTTACAGCATGACCTGTTTTAGTTAAATAAACGGTTCCATTCTGAGAAGCAGCCCATGGGCCACTATATGCTAAAGTAATTTGTTGGTGATCACTAGTCTCGCCATCAACAGATAAAGTTCCCGCAACAGTTAGGTTGTTACATTCTAAATTATATCCGTTTGCACTGAAAATATTTTGAATACTCATCTATTTATATTATTAGATTATATTTTTATTAAATTAATATATTACAATATCTTAATTTACATTCTTTTTAATCTATCTTTCAAGTGTTGTCTGTGAACCATGCGTCCGCCGGATTCCCCGCCCACGAGTTCACCGCCAGCATAAGCACCAGCACTAGAACCAGCCTGAGAACCACCCTCACCTAACCCCACAACAAGAGGAGCTATAGCGCGGGCCGTGTTCCATGCAGCTTTTGCATAGGGGTAAATTTTTTTTCCTAGTTTAACAGCGGATCTGACATAAGGTTTTATTTTATTCCATATATCTTTACCAAAGCGAGCAACCCCACTTAGGAAATTACCACCATTGACCTCCATAATATCATGGTAATCAATAAATGGTGATTGATGTTGTTTAGCCTCTAATATATCCATTTTACTTATTACACCGATTTGACTGACGCTTCTATTATTTTCGATAGTGAAGGTTCCTTCAGATACAACTACAATATAAAGTGTAGGGGTTACATTTTGAGTTTGATTTGTATTTATGACATCAAGTTCTAATTGAAGCTGATAAGTACCCAAGAGCCCCGGAGCCTCAGTATCCGATAAACCTATATCCTCTCCCATAGCAATACATAGAACAGACCCTACAGTTCCTATTTTATTGACAGAACTTCCAGATTGATAAACAGGGCCTCCGGACCATTGAGTCCAGCTCATATTGCAATGATTTTTTACTGACATACGATAAAGATCATAAGCGGTTGCATTGGAAAGCAAACCAGAGTAGTTATTCCAATTAACCCTAATTCCATGTATACCTAAATAGGTATCTGTAAAATTTGGGCTTGAATAGAGGATGTTATTCGCAGTACGCGCATATACATAAATTCTTCGAGGTATGCTTTTTAATTGAATATTATTTGATACTAAAGTAGTTTGTTGATTTGGGACAAGTGCAGATTGATAATCATAAGGATATCTATCAATAGTAAAATAAGGATAGCATACAGATCTTGGTATTGATTGGAGTTCATTTGGTGTAATATATCTAAATAAAAGTTGGGGAACAACAAGACCATATGAAAAAGGTGCGGCAAAAACTGAACTAAAATTATTAAAAGCAATTTGTGAAGAAGTTATCGCACCAGGAGCAAGAGCACCTGTACTGTCATGAGACCACATTCTATTAGCTGGGTTTGATACAAAAGTTATATTGAAATCCATTGTTTGAAGACCGATGAAGCCACCCGATTCACATTTCCCCCAATCGAATGGAGACAAGAAAATATTTTCAGTGAAAACTGCATCGATAACTAACTGAGAAGGTGTATTAGAAACTACAGTATACGGAAATCCACCACGGGACATTACATCTTCATCATTAGAATCTCCGTATGATGCGAGAGGCGATCTTATACTGCCTTGCAAATCTGAATAATTTTGCGATTGATCGACGGCGGACGCAGAGGTAGAATATTTATGATCTTTTAATTCTTGATTTGTATTGTATCTTGTAAGCGCATGAATAACATCGGCCATATTAATCGAGACCGCCGTATTATTTAAGTTAACTTGAAGAGTATTAATTGAGCTTGAAATGGGCATAAATCGAGGAGCGTCAAAATTTGGTCTATAAAGAGGGTTTGCATTTGGGGCGGATGCATTAAATACTAAACGTACGGGTAATTCAAATTGTAAAGATCTATCCACAATAATACCAGGGGATGGTGGTGGACATGTAAATTGAATTGAGGAGGTAGATATAGAATTTGTAGTAAAAGGTTTGAATGTAACCTGTGCCCCTCCTCTCAAAATTGCATAAAATCTTTCGTTATTAATTTCTGTAACCGGTACACGACATTGAACAGTTTGTAGCGGATTAAGATTATACGACATCTATTTATATTATTAGATTATATTTTTTATTATAATTTAATAAGCTATCATATTTGAAGTTTTAGCTAGAGATTTCCTCATAAACATTAATTTTATAGTATTTGCTTCATTACATGAAATTAACATAGGGTACAAATTTTGATACTGATCTTGCCACCAAATACTTAAATCTAATTTATATAGCGGATCTGTAGATTTAAGTGAAATTAATCTATATGGACCCTGAGGGAAGTAAACAATACGGGTTCGAGCATCCCCTGCCTGCTCGAGTACGGGTGTAAAATCCGTAATAATTGGTCTAAATGCAGAAAAACCAGACCCTGAAGTTGGATTTATAGCGGATGCTGGTATATATTCATATTGAATTGGAAGACTTGATGTTAGAAAAACAATACTGCTTAATGAATTCCAATTTGAGATAGTATTATATTGTTGATAAAATATGTACCATTCAGGGGCCGTAGTATATGTGGTATTTACATTTGTAAAACTGACTGGAACTTGTGGGGGCGCTGCGTTCGCTCCATTTTGTGGAGGGTAGTAATAATTATTTTTTAAATCTCTAATTATCATCAAATTTGATAAAATAGTATCAGGATAAATATATGATTCAATAGAATCAAAATAAGCATAAATTCTAGAATTTAAAAATATATTTATTGTGCCCGCAACCTGCCCAGCCCCCACTAAGGGAATATTCGATCCACTAAATTGAGTTTGATAAACATTAACCCCAGGAACAAGTGGATTTATAACATTTGGTACAATTAGGGCAAATCTTTCTTGAAGTCTATCAAAAATAAAATAAGGTGCATCAATAGTTAAGCCCGGATTTGCTAAAACTAAAGCATTAAATGCACTTTGGAGGGCATTATTTATCATAACTACAATTGTGGAATAGGTATACATGTAATAATATTGAGTTAAAGTATCCTGTCCATTTACCGTAGGCGGTTGTGGTAGAATGGGTACTTGTATTTCCGGAATAAAAATAAGTTGAGATGTATAATTTACCCCTAAATATTGAAGTGTAACTGAAAATGGTGTATAATTAATATTAGAGGGCAAAAGCGGATCTGGGATCACCGGGCAAACTGCGATCGGGATATTTGAACCATCAATTGAAAATCTTACAATAGACATATAGTAATCTGAAGGGTTATCAATAATGGGCTGTGTTCTTGTTTCTTCATATTGTGCTACCGTATTGGATTTAGCAACCTGACATGTCATTGTAATATTGTAGTAGACTAAATCAGAATTATCATCACGCAAAATTTCGGATCTATTACGATACATTTCTTTAATATATTATAATATGAGATTAAAATTTCGATTTAAATTTGAACTGCTTTTTAGTTAAATAAATTGTTTCTCCATTTTTATCCGTATATGGCTCTTTTACAAAATCCATAAATGATTTGCGTACTTTATTTTCATTATCATGAATAACTTCCAAAAATATTTTACTTGCATTTTGATATGCTTGACATGTTTTAGATTTGCGATGTTTAGCTCTATGTGCTCGCGTGTATTGTGTTTTACAAAATTCACAAATTAGACGATCACTTGGTAATTTTCTATTATTCTCCATTCTGAGTTATCACTATTTATAGGAGATACAAATTTTTTTTCAAGAGGTATAATATTTTCTTATTTATAAATATAATTAGCATGTTATCTTTTACAAATGGTAGACCTATTGCAAAAATAAAAGGCGGAGAATATAATGGTAAAATATTAAATATCGATACAGAGCCTGAAAAACAAAATAAATCAAAAGATAAAAAAGAAAAAAAATATTCATCATCAGAATCGGATACAGAGAGCTATTCTGAAGAATATGAATGTGGATGCTCTAAATGTGATCCTCGAAAATGTTTAAAAAAAGCATGCTGTGATGATTGTCCGTATATTGAATATTCAGACGAAGAAAATGAATCGAGTAGTGATTCGGAATCAACCGAGAGTAGCTCTAAATCTGAAGAAATAGATTTAGAAATTAATATTGAAGATGGTAGTTTAGTACCTGTTCCAAATATTGATTCACGTGAAGTAGTTTATATTGCCGGCCCGGCAGGTTCGGGTAAATCTACTTATGCTTCACTTTATCTTGAAAATTACAAAAAATTATTTCCAAAAAATGATATTATCATATTTAGTAGAAAACCAAGTGATCCAGTTTTAGATAGGCTTAAGCCTTGTAGATTTGTAATAGATGAATCAATCGTAACAAATCCTCTCGATATTACTCAAGATTTAACGGATGGATGTTGTGTATTATTTGATGATACAAATACTTTTCAAGATGATAAAATAAAAAGAGCAGTGGCTAAATTAATGCATGATATTTTAGAAATCGGAAGGTCTCTTGAAGTATATTGCGTAATCACTTCACATTTAATAAATCCAAATGAAAGAAAAGATGCGCGTACAATTTGGAATGAGGCACATACTGTTACAATATTTCCAAAATCAGGAAATCGACACGGAATAAAATATGCTTTACAAAATTATTGTGGTTTTGATAGAAAGGATATAGAAAAAATTTTAAAGTTGCCTAGTAGATGGGTTACAATCGGGAAGCAATACCCTTTATACATCATGCATGAACATGGTGCATATATTAATTAACTAAAATATATTTATTGTAGTTAATTAAAATTAAGTTTATTACCACCAAAATTTTTGAAAAAACCCCTTTTTTTTCTTTTTTTTATTTTCTTTTTTTTTATTTTCTATTTTTTCTATTCTTAATCTTTCTAACTCATTGTAAGTATTGGGGCTTAAATATTTCATTATTCTTTCCTGCATATGAAAAGGAAGTTTATAAAAATATAAATCAGGTTTCATTTCAAGCTCCTTGGCGTATTGTTGGGCCTGAGATTCAAATATCGGTTCGGATTCCTTCTCCCATAAAAGTCTGGAGGCTTCCTGCCAAGCCAGCGGCCTTGCTTCTGCCTTTATAATATCTCGATATGGTTTTTCGGGTCTTGGTTCTACATTTATAATATCTTGGTATATATATTCAGGCCTTGATAATTCCTCTTCCCCCTTAGGGTTATAAGGGTACCATTCTACAGCCTTCATTAATTCTTCGGGTATATCAGTCATTGATGATGGATAATACCCTTGCTTTGGCCCATTTATAGGTCTTGGTCTTACATTTATAATATCCTCATATTCGGGCTCCTGTTCTTCCATTATTTGAGTGTGTAAAAGGTCGGACAATTCGTAACTCTCTTCTTCGCCCTCTTCCCCTTCTTCAGTATCCGTATGAATCTCTATATTTTCTTGTTCTTCAAAGAATTTATTTCTATTAATATCCTCATTCAACTCCTCATTCAACTCTTGAATATTTTGTTCATGTTGTTTTATTTGTTCTCTTAATAAGTTTTCATCGGGCATTTCTTCGATTATAAGTTCGCCACTATCATGTTGAGGGTTAACAATTAATTCTTCTTTTCCCTCAATTGGATTATATTCTTCTCTTTCTTTAATTGCATTATATTCTTCTAATTCTTCAAGTGGATCATATTCTTCTTCAACATATTCCCACCATGGAACCGATTTATAAGGAGGTAAATTTGAATGTCCTATATATTCTGGTTTAAGTAAACTTTTATCTTCTACTAATTCTGGAAATTCTTCTCTAAATTCAAAAAATTCATCTTCAGTAAATGGTTTATCTCTTTCATATGTAACTACCTCCTCCCCTTCGTTCATTTGGTGAAATGGACTAATAAATTTATGTTTATCCGTATCTTCATATTTATTTTTATCTTTCCAGTATTTTTCAAAAAGTTGATTTTTCTTTTTATCTATTTTACCTTTTTCAGGTACATAAATATCTTCAAAATCTTGAAAATCCCCTATTTTCATCGAAACATATTGCTCTAATTCAGGGTCCCATACTGTGATTTCCTTGTCGGTCTCTTTTAAATAATCATTTTCATCTTCTAAAGCTTTATCTAAAATATCAAGTAATCCGGTTTTTTGTTTCTTTTTCTTTTTTTCTCCTAATAATGTTTCAAATAACCCTGGATCATCTCCGAATAAATTGGGCAAGTTTCGCCAGTCAATATCTAAACCAATTCCCTCGTCCCCGTCAGGTTTTGGAGGGGGTAGCTGTTCTTCTGGTTCCTCTTCAATTGGTGTTTCTTCTTGTGATTCCTCTTCGAGTGGTGTTTCTTCTTGTGATTCCTCTTCAATTGATATTTCTTCTTGTGGTGGTTCTGGTGGCATGTCTGGTGGAGTTGGATGGTCGTCTTCGATATTAATGTCACTTAATTCGTCTTCGGATTCTGTTGATTCTTCGGGCTCTGTTGATTCTTCGGGCTCTGTTGATTCTACGGTGCTAATGTCCTCTAATTCATCTTCAATTATTTGATCTAATTTTAATTGTTTGGGTTCTTCTAAAACTTCAGATTCGGGGATATATGATAATTTATCAGGTAAATAATATCTAGGAATTGGATATATTCCCGCATCTTTCATAAATGTAAGTGTATATTTATCAATTACGGTTAGTAATTTAGCAATCATTTCTCCAAATCCAGCTTCGAACTTCTTCCAAGCTAATGGCCTATGATATCTATCAATTATAGCCTGTACATCATCTAGATCATGCCCAATCTCTAAAACATTTGGAATAACAGTTCTTAAATGTTGCAATCTTCTAGACATTTCTACCTCTGGCATACTATTTTTATTCATTCTTTCTGCTAATAATTTCATCGCTGCTATTTCTGATTTAATTTGATAAAGTTGACCTATTCCACTATCAAGTAAAGGGAATATTTTTTCCATCAAATAATTATCATTATAATGACGAGCCAGAGCAAATAATCTTTTAGCCCCCTTAAAATAATTGGCATATACCTTTGAATAAAATAATTTTTCAATATCTTTACGTAGGTTTTGTTCTAAATCTTCAATTATGAAATCAGATTTATATTTTGTACCTCTATTTATTATATAATGTGGCTTTCCGTCTTTCATGACAATTAAAAATAAAAAATTAGTAATTTCCATAAAAACATTACTTTCGTAAGCGATAATATCAATTTTAACATCAGTTTTGTATTTTAAGGCTTCTTCTATTGTCATTTTTTTGTTGAGGGGTAGGCGGATATAGCCACGGTCGATGTCTTTATCATTCCATCTCAGAATATAATGATTCCTTAATTCTTCTTTTATTAAATCGTAAGGGATTGTTGATAAATGACCTTTATGTTTATATTTTGGATCATTTAATTGGTGATTCATATATTTTTCTTGTTCTTTGGTAATTAATTTTTTGCTCCTTAATTTTTTAATATCAGATTTTAATTTAGGGTTTACAAAATAAACACCTTCTGATAGATGACCAATATTAATATCATATCTTTCATCTACCCCCATTTTAAATTCTGTCATAAATATTCCGTCCGTATCATTTATTTCTTGATTCATTATTTTAATTTTTTTGGAAAATTTTTTAATTACATCATTAATTGAACAACACCCTTTAAATTCTTCAACTAAATCAACATCACCAGGATAGGGTAGACGGATGGCAAAAGATCCAAATGGTTTGATCGATTCGAAATCTCCAAAATTAATCAATTTAATATCATCTAATACATTTTGAGAAAAATCTTCCGGGAATCTTCTTTTCTCAATCGCCGTTTTATAATGCCTTTGCATAATTAGTTATATTAATAGATTATATAATTAATTATGCGGGACGTTTATGTCTTCTACGTCTAGTGGTTTTAGATCCAGCCACTAAAGCACCCGCTCTTCTGGTTTTGTGAATTCTTCTTTTTCTACCCCCCACAAGAACACCCGCTTTTCTGACTGTTCTACGTTTACGTACTATATGAGATTTGGATTTGGATTTTTTTCGTCTACCAGCCGAAACGCCACCATACTCTCGACGGTATGATGGACCCGCTTTCTTTAATGCTTCACCATAGGTCATCCCATGCATTTTTGCATATTTTTTTACGTAAGCAATCCATGGACTAGTGGCCTTTCTAGCATTTCCCCTTACTCTATGTGTTTTACTTTTTGAAACTTTCTTTCTCGAAATTTTTGATCCCGCCATTTTTTTTCTAGGAGTTTTAGACATTGATCTTTTCTTTTTTTTACCACCTTGCATACGGATTTGATCTACTAGAATATCTTTTATTCTATGTCGAATTAATGCGTCTTCCATAGTATATATATTATTAGGAAATATTTTAATAAATATATTATGTTATATTATAATCAAAATAGATTAGATGCCAATAGACATAAATAAAGATAATAAGGGGTGGTATGTTAGATGGGGTAAGCGGAAAAAATATTATTTTGATATCAATTCACATAGATCTTTTATTATAGCATTAGGGAAAGCTGAAAAACAAAAAAGAGCTATTTATTCTAGAGGGTGGAGAAATAAAACGGCTCA
>ERZ724522.1621-NODE-1621-length-11796-cov-4.655225_pt1 | contig 11796 bp, 19 predicted proteins | sample MGYA00376055_ERZ724522 | MGnify/ENA primary metagenome ERZ724522 (study PRJEB28724, sample SAMN07190884) | wastewater metagenome | isolation source: effluent of sewage treatment plant in Hong Hong | place: Hong Kong | collected 2016-03-17 ... | reverse complement strand
AAATTTTGCGAAATTGGCGCGAAATGGCCTAAGTCCCGCGTTTAGAACAAAAGTTCTGCCGAAAACAAACTAAAAAAGCGCGATTTTTGCGTGCGGAGTCTTATGTAACCACATAGAACAAATGTTTTTTATAATTCTTATGTAACCGATTAGCAGTCATCTGTCGCGACTGCTAATACATCTTATGTAACCGCGTTATGTAAAGTTCGTTAGCAGTCAAACCGCGCGACTGCTAAGAAATCTTATGTAACCGTATTATGTAAACTAGAACAGGCGTTCTAAACTTGACAAAAAAGCGAAAAAATGATATAATTTGACCAAAGGTGAAAAAAAGCCTATTTTATAGGCTTTTTCTGAGGTCACATAAGATTTGAGCCCCTACGGGCGAAAAAAACGAAAAAAATGACCAAAAACGCGTGTTTTGGGCAGAATACCCCATGGTCGAAAAGTCCGTGGTCGAAATGCCCGTGGTCGAATATTCCGTGGTCGAACGGAATTTTTTTGCGCTTCGCGCGTTTTGGTCGCGGCATAAAAAAAATTTTCAGAAAGCTTGACAAATATATATTTCGGGTGTATATTACAAACATGTTCAACAAAATTTTTCAGGCATCGCAAGAAATCAGTCGCAAAGAAACTTTTGCGATTTGGGCGGGACGCCAAACCGTAGAATCTAAATCGGTTTATGCGGCACTTGTGCAGTTTTGCACTCGCAACGGAATCCGCGTTGTAGTTAACGCTGATGCATCTTGTGGCGTTTCAATGGGTTCACTCATTGTCCTGCCGAGTATGGACGTGCATGTTTTGGCGCACGAAATCGCGCATTCACTTTTGCACAACAAAACGATGCGCGATGCCGCAAAAGTAAATGCGTCAGTAAAATCGGCAATGGAAGTAGAAGCTGAATTGACAGCTCACGCCATTTGCCAAGAGTTCGGAATAGACACGTTCGAAGTTTCGGCGGCATACATTCGAAATTGGAACGTTACACGCAAGATGATAGACAATTGCGAGGACAGAATTTTGCGAACAGTGAATCAAGTGAAATTATCCTGCGGAATCTAATCCGCAGGTTTTTTGTGCCAATGTCAAAAATGGCCTAAGTCCGCGAATTAGAACAGATTTTCTACGGGTTTTAAGTTTGTTTTTGCGTAAAACTACCCCCTAAATCTTATGTAACCACCAGAACAAATGTTCTTTAAGTTTGTACGGTTTCCGAGTCTTATGTAACCGAACAAGTGTTCTATATCGCTCACAAAAAAAAACTGCGCCTATTGGCGCAGCTTTTCATACCTGTTTTTTCCGTACCGCCCTACTTTTTTCGTAGAGCCAGCAGTCAAAATTCCGACTGCTACAATACCGCAAACAACGATGAATCCAACGAAAGCCAAAACTTCCATTTTATTTACTCCCCTTTACTTTCGGCGTTTTTCTGTATTTCCCGCCGACAGTTTCAATATACCACATCACGCGGTTTTTGTCAAGAGCTCAGCGCAGACTAAACCTTAAAACTTTTGCGCGACTGCGCCGCGCATTTTTTGTGCGCCAACGCCACCCAAAATTGCCTAAGTCCTCGAATTAGAACAAGTGTTCTGCCGAAAATCAGTTAAAAAAGTGAAGTTTCGATATGTGAAATCTTATGTAACCTATAGAACAAATATTCTACGCACGGCAAAAAAAAGAACCGCGCTATTTAGCGCGGTTCAGTGTAAATTTTCCAAATTTGTCGTACCGCCCTGCAATTTTTCCGCCGATATACAACGCAAGCGTTCTAAACTTTCGTTTTTGAAACTCCCCGCGTCCTTTACTGTCGCCGTAATAGGTCGGCAACACCGAGAAGCTTCCATCGTTGAAACGCACCAAAATCTCCCGTTGTGCGGTATTGTTAGTCATTGCCACACGTACCGCCAATTTTGCGTCCATTTTTTCTCCTTGATGTTTCGGTGTTTTTCCGTATTTCCCACCGACACTTGCAGTATACCAGAACCCACATTTTTTGTCAAGAGCTCCGCGCCGACCAAACCTTAAAACTTTTACGCGACTGCGCCGCGCGTTTTTTTTGCGCCGACGCCATCCAAAGTGGCCTAAGTCCCACGTTTAGAACAAACGTTCTGCGCGAAACAAACTTAAAAAGTGCGATTCTCGCGCTCGAAATCTTAGGTAACCAATAAAACATATGTTCTGTCAAAAAATAAAAAAAATAGTCCTTTCGGACTATTCATCCTCCTCCACCGCATCCTTCCACGGGGGCGGGGGATTTTCCAAGTAGAAGTTGATTCCTGCTGATACCTGCTCCATCATTTCAACTATGGTGTACCGCCCATAACCGAAACCGTTAGAATTGTAAACAACCCAAGCGTCACGCTCCGCATTATAGCGCAACAGTGCGTTGTTGCCAATCCACAGCGTGCCGTTGTGGATTTTGGATTCCAAACCAACGGATTGGGCATAATCCGCATAACCTTCGATGATGGAATTGGCGATAATTTCGTTCATTTTGATTCTCCTTGACGTTTCGGCGTTTTTCCGTATTTCCCACCGACACTCGCAGTATACCAGAACCCACATTTTTTGTCAAGAGCTCCGCGCCGACCAAACCTTAAAACTTTTACGCGACTGCGCCGCGCGTTTTTTTTGCGCCGACGCCATCCAAAGTGGCCTAAGTCCCACGTTTAGAACAAACGTTCTGTATAAAACAAACTATAAAGATGCACTTTTGACATATAAAATCTTGTGTAACCGTAATCTGTTACACAAGACAAAAGTAAAAAAAAATTGCCCCTTGCGGGGCACTATTTCCATCCCATTCTTTTTGCACATTGTGGCCCTACGCCGCGCGCCACACTTTTGGCATCCTTCAGAGGCAATCCGCAAATAGCACAAATGCCATATTGAATACCAAATCCTTTTGCCTGTTCCTCTGTGATTGCCATGTCATCGCGGAGCTTCCAAATTGCCCCTTTTTCAAACACATAATCAAACTTGACAACGCTGTTCGCGTCATTCAGTCGGTTACCACCAATCATTGTCAGAGCTTCAGCGTACCGTTTTCCTTTTTGCACACGGTAAAATTTACCGTCGCAAACGTACACGCCTTCCCCGACCAATTGCACGGTTTTCGCAATGCATCCGCCCAAGCATGTCGCGCCGTTTTCGCGCGACCATTCAATTTCCTGTCCTGTCGCAATTTCAGCTCCGCAATTGCGGCATTTTCCTGCAAACTTTGATGTGATTTTCATTTTACACTCCTTTTTGTTAGTCGGCGTTTTTCCGTTTTCCCCACCGACACTCGCAGTATACCAGAATCCCCATTTTTTGTCAAGAGCTCCGCGCCAACCAAACCTTAAAACTTTTGCGCGACTGCGCCGCGCGTTTTTGCGCCGATGCCACCAAAAGTGGCCTAAGTCCCGCGTTTAGAACATCTGTTCTACGCGAAACAAACTTAAAAAATGCGATTCTCGCGCTCGAAATCTTGTGTAACCTATTTTTTTGTCGGCACAATTTTTGAAAAATTTTCTTATGTAACCTCTTATGTAACCGAACATGTGTTCTGTCGCGCGCGCAAAAAAAAGGATTGGCATTATTGCCAATCCTCTATACTTTCACATCGTAGGCCCGCCGTTCCGCGATTTTTTTCGCGAAGCATAAAAGTGATAACGCGTCCGCCGCGTATGATTGCCCATACGCTATCCCCTGTACTCTTGCCCGTTGTAATCTTTTCATCGAGGACTGCGACGAGTGCAGCGGTATCGCTTGTGCATCCTTTAGCGCGGGATTCAACCATCCGCGCAATTGATTGTGCCCTATTGCTTCCGATGGCTTGTGCGATTCTACCATCGATTCGTTGCCGTGCGTGAAAAAACATTTTTTGTTCCCCTTTTTTTTACTTTCGGCGTTTTTTCGTATTTCCCGCCGACAATTACAATATACCAGAATCCGCGTTTTTTGTCAAGAGCTCCGCAAAATTCAAACCTTAAGAATTTTGCGCGATTGCGCCGCGCGTTTTTTGCGCCGACGCCACCCAAAGTGGCCTAAGTCCTACGTTTAGAACAAAAATTCTACGCAAAATAAACTAAAAAAGCGCGATTTTCACGCGCGGAATCTTGTGTAACCAACAAAAAAATACTTTGTGCAATTTTCTTATGTAACCTTTTAGCAGTCACACCGCGCGACTGCTAAAAAATCTTAGGTAACCTCATTATGTCAACTAGAACGGGCGTTCTAAACTTGACAAAATTAGGTTTTTTTGGTATAATTTTGGCATAGGTTGAAAAAAGCCTATTTTATAGGCTTTTTTCGGGGTTACCCAAGATTACCCCCGCGAGGGGGGGGGGAGGGGAAAAAACGCCATAAATGTGTTGAAATGCCGTTCGAAATACCCGTGGTCGAAAAGCCCATGGTCGAAACGCCCGTGGTCGAATCTTCCGTGGTCGAACGGAATTTTTTTGCACTTCGCGCGTTTTGGGTCGCGCGAATAATTATTGCCACGCTTTAGGCAGACACTTGTCTATTTCATTCTCTGTCAATCGGTATTTTTTTATCCGAGAATAAAATATATCTAAAACATCCTGCCACCCATTATCCCGCGCAATTTTTTTTGCTTTGGCAGCTTCGCGCTTGCTTCGCGTTGCCGAGATAATATCCAAAACTTTCTTATGTAACTCTTTTTTCGATAGAGCTAAATCATCTAAACTTAATTTCATATTCTCCTCAAGATGGGACAGACTCCGCACTGCCCCGCCGATTTTTTTGTGCTAGTCACGACCTGCCGACTACAGGTGGAGTGTTTGCCGACATTGCCTACTTAATCTTTCGGCTGTTCGGCGTTATGTTTATATTATAATATAGAAATGCTTTTTTGTCAAGCTGTAAATTGGTACTTGACAAAAACTGTGGCGTGTGGTATTATACTTTTGACCGTGAGGAACGGAAGAGGGCAGGGTGGACAGGCAGCCTTTTAACAGAACAAACGTTCTACTGTCTGAATAGACAGTAGCATAGAACATCTGTTCTATCGCGACGCAAAAAAATACCGCCTATTGGCGGCATTCCTTTTTTGCTTGTTGGCGGCGCAATTTTGCGCTGTGGGATTTGAGAACCCCAGTTCGTTCAGTGCGGCCCTTTCCGTTGCGAGAGCCGCCCATACCTTTTTTGATGTACTTTGCTTTTGATGCCATTTTTCCCCTTTAGTCGGCAGTGTCTCGTATTTCCTGCCGACAGTGTTAATATACCACATTGCACAATTTTTGTCAAGCTGCCTTAGAGCTGATACAAGAACGATATTTCGTCAAAAAGCGCAACCCCTGTAGACCCGCTGTTGTACGAAATATGATAGTAGGTATCATATCCGCTCACCGTTGGGAGTATTGTTTTTGCGTCACAGATTCCATATCTGTCACCGACTTTGACGTACCACGCCCGTTCCAAAATTTGCACATTTCCCCCTAGTCGGCAGTGTCTCGTTTTTCCTGCCAACAATTACAATATACCATAACTTTATTTTTTTGTCAAATATCGCGCAAAACTGCGCGGCGTGATTTTTCTCGCGCCAACGCCCAAAATGGCCTAAGTCCGCAGAGTAGAACAAAATTTCCATAAAAAACAAACTTAAATTCCCTTATTTCTCAAGATATAATCTTGTGTAACCTCAAAAAAACTACATGCCGCGAAAAAAACATCAGAACATATGTTCTATTAAAAAGCTGCCTGTGCCTCCTGCCCTCCTCCGTTTCGCACGGTCAAACAAATTATGCCACAATCCGCAAAGTTTGTCAAGTAGAACATATGTTCTATTCACAATAAAAAAATAGGGGGGGGCACATATTATTGCCCTCCCCCTTACTGCTAACCGAGACGGACAATGCGCCCCGTTTCGGTGTCAACGCCCGTTTTGCCGACGATAATGATTTCGCTGATTTCGCTCATTTTGTGTGCCCCTTTTTTTAGTCGGTGTTTTTCCGTGTTTCCCACCGACAACTGAAGTATACCACATCACGCATTTTTTGTCAAGATGGCAGGGGCGGCGAGATTTGAACTCACACTCTCTAGGCCCGATGTTTGTCGGGTTGTCTAGCAGCTTTTTTCCTGTTTAAGCTACGCCCCTATCTGTTTTTACTATATCACGATTTGATTTTTTTGTCAATCCCCCCTATTGTTGGGGGGATAATATTCCGCCGCGATAAACTTCCACCAAATTGAATTGATTTACGGCGGACAATTCCACAGCGTTGTATCCGCCGTTGAAAAGAATAACCGCGAAAGGACGATTGTTGAACCGACTTGCGAATTTTGCGGCATCCTGCGCTTCACTTTTTGTCATTGGCGTTTGTGACATTTTGTGCCCCTTTTTGTTAGTCGGCATTTTTCCGTGTTTCCTGCCGACAGTTTCAATATATCATATCCCCTTTATTTTGTCAAGGCCTATTTTTTTAATAACTGCCTATTGACAAAATAATTCTTTTTTGTTATAATGCGTTTGACCGTGAAAAACGGGTGAGGACAGGATGGACATGCAGCCTGTAAATAGAACAAATGTGCTACTGTCTAATCAGACACCGATTAGAACAAATGTTCTAACGTAACACAAAAAAAAGAGCTACACACCTCGTGTAGCTCTCCAGTATGCTTGCAGTTCTGCGCGATATTCTTTATCCTCTTTTTCCATGCGTTCCTGTTCTGCCGCGTATTCTTCGCATTGGCGGCATGGTTGATGTGGAAAATGATACGCACCGCAATTGCAATTTTTTTGATTTTTTTTGTTGATTTTTTCGTTTTTCATCATTGCCTCCATGACTATGTTATACCATACCTCTTTTATTTTGTCAAGGCCTACGCGTATGATTTTTTTTATCCAATTGTACTTGACAAAGAATAGAATGCGTGATATGATGCAATTGACCGCGAAATCGGGTGAGGACAGTAGGCACAGGCAGCCTGTTAATCTTGTGTAACCAAACTTGACAAAAGAATAGGTTTGTGGTATGATTTTGGGGATGCGGCAAAAATGGGTGACGCCGCGCGTCCGTAGGTGGAGCGCGGCGTCACCTGTTTTATTGTCTTATGTAACCGTTTAGTAGAATACCCCGTGGTCGAAAAGCCCATGGTCGAAAATAAAAAAAACGCCCCTTATTTCGGGGCGTTTAGGAGTTTCGGCAAAACATCGGGGTGAACGTAAATCGTCACGCCTAAATCTTGTCCGCAAAAAATGGAGTGTTCTACCAAAATCACGTCGGGCGTCAATGTCACTTTTGCCCCTTCGAAGGGGTTAAAAGCTGGGTGGGGCATGTACGGTGAGCGTACTTCCCCGTTGCGATTCAAACCGAAATATGTGTTTTTTGTGCCACCCGACCAATTGGTGTCATACATTTCCACAGAATCGGTGGCGACAACAAAAACCTTGCGCCCCTTCCATTGCGGCAAAACTGCCGAAATAATTTCTTTTGCATCGCGCCGTGAGATTTGGATTCTTTTTTGCATTATTGCCTCCATGACCATATAATAACACGTTATTGTTTTTTTGTCAATAGAGACGAATAATACCGAAATAATACAAACCAAATCTGGTCGCTACTTTTTCAACAGCTCCATATTCTGTCGTATCGCATTCCCATAACGTAAGGTCATTGTTTAAGAATGCCATATAATCGTCCCTGCGTTTTTCAACATAAATTGTATACAACACAGTTTTTCACTCCGTTTCAATCCATTCATCTTCGTAACAAAAACAATGACCGTATGCGTCTTGAAAAATCCCTTTGCATTTTGGGCATTCGGATTTTTCTTTTTCCATCCAATCGTTAAACGCGTCAATTTCGGTTTCGGGAGCGTCATCTGGACAGATAACGTCCATGCAAAGAGGACATTTTCCGTGTTGCAAGCACTGGTCGCACGGTTCTGCTGTATGCATGGAAACATTCCCCATGCCATACGGAACACTGTCAGCGCAATCCAAAAAACCGCGTCCGCCACATTTTGTGCAATGGTTTGGGTACGTCTTATTAAAATCAGCACAAGATTGATTATGTTTCATTTTTTTCTCCTATACACACAATATACCACAAGATTATTTTTTTGTCAATCTGCACGGTTTTATAAAAAGTGCAGACCAAACCCACAAAATGGCCTAAGTCCTACGATTAGAACATATTTTCACTAAAAACAAGACTATAAAACTAAATTTTTCGAACATAAATCTTGTGTAACCGCTCAAAAAATCTTTTTGGCAAAAAAGTAATAGAACACCCGTTCTATTAGAACGCTGCCTGTGCCTCCTGCGCTCCTCCGTTTTGCACGGTCAAACGTAATATACCAAAGAATGCCGATTTTGTCAAGTAGAACATATGTTTTATGATACATAAAAAAAATACCCCTATGAAGGGGTATTATTTTCAATCATTTTGTTGATATAGTGAATTGTTTTTTCCACCATATCGCCGCTTTCGAGTCCAATCACGGTGTCGAGCATGTCACCAATGACAAAACCGACAAAGTACTTACCGCTTCGGTACGTATATCCAAAACGTACCATATCTTTTTGCACACGCACATCATACATGCAATGTGCGCTGTTTTCATTGAGTTTAACCTCAATGTTGAAAACTGCACTGACCAAAACGGCTACTTGATATAAAACGCTTTGAAAACTCATTTCGTGCCCCTTTTTTGTATTCGGCGTTTTTTCCGTTTTTCCCGCCGACACTGTTAATATACCATATGTTACATTTTTTGTCAATACCATGTTACTGTCTAATTAGACAGAACATCCGTTCTATTAAAAGGCTGCCCGTGCCTACTGCGCTCATCCGTTTCTCACGGTCAAGCCTAATATACCACAAACAAAAATGTTTGTCAATAGGTACGCCCCACACACATATCTTTAGTCAAAATCCGACGCAGATAGAGGCGGTGGGGCGATATTGTAAAATGCTATTCAGTTGTATTTATTATATCAGATGCCCCCTTTTTTGTCAAGGGGCATTTTTTTAGTCGAGCGGCACATAATCCGCATCTGCCCATTCGTAGTCCGCTTCGGTCAAACCTTCGAACACTTCATCCCAGAACCCCTCAAAATCCAACCACATTTCGTCGCTCAAAGCAATGTCGAGGTAATCCATTTTTTGACTCCCCTTTGTATTCGGTGTTTTTTTGTGTTTCCCACCGACAATTGCATCATACCATAAACCTTGTTTTTTGTCAAGCTCTGTGCAATTTTACTTTTTTATTTTGCGCCGCCAAAAGTGGCCTAAGTCCTAAATTCGCATAAAAAAACCTACGGAATATAGTTAGTATTCCGTAGGTTTCGTGTTACTACTCTGCCGAACCAACAGCTTTTGCGATTTTCGTTACAACAGAGCTGATTCGCGCCATCGCGTTTTTCAAATCTTCTGGTGTAGCGTTCCAATTTGCGAGATAGTTAACAGCTGTTTCATCTTCATATCCGAAAATTGCTCCAACAGCTGCGGCGGTCAATTCCGCCTCCCATTCTTTTTGTTCCCGCGAAATACTTTTGTCCTTGTTGTTTTTTTGGTGCAACAGCTCGTGCGCGATTTCATGCGCCAAAACCATATCACCAGCGCTTTCAAGAACCTGTACGCGCCCACCCATTGAAACGCCACCCGCGCTGCCGAGTTCGTCCACAAAATCAACAGCGATATTTTCGCGTTTGCAAAATGCGACCAAAGCATCACGTACTTCGGGACGTGTTTCCATTGCCATCCATTTCATGGTAGGCAATTCCGCTCCCTCTGTTTGTGAAATGTCGTAAACGTAACCCACCCCAAAACGCATCGGAATGCGCTTTTCGGTTTCGTTTTCATCGCTCTTGTCTTTTTTGCCGCCGATAAAGTACGGTACAAGAATCATCGCGCCGTTGCTTTTTTCAGTTTCCAAAACCGTGCGACCAACCTGCCCCCATGCTTTTTTTGACATGACGCGAGTCGCGTTCGGTTTTTGAATGGCAATCAAAAGCGAATTGCCAAAACTGTACGCATGTCCTGTTTGCAACTGCCGCATCCATGCGGCAAATTCTGCCGACCCGCGAACGTCAGCGACACGTTTTGCCATCCTGTCGGCAAAACCGTTGATTTTTTCATTCATATTGCTCACTTGATTGTCGTACCAACTTTTAGTATACATTTTGCCTCCTTGTTTTTCTCACCCTATGATGCTATTATAATACGAATTATTTTTTTTGTCAAGTGTCGTAATGCTATCCGAAACACTAGAACATATGTTCTAATAGAACGCTGCCCGTGCCTACTGCCCTCCTCCGTTTGCACGGTCAATGGCAGTATAACAAAAAACCGCACTTTTGTCAAGTGCGGTTTTTTACCGATATTACTTTTTCAATTCAGCAGTAATGATTTTGGTAACGTCGCCAATAGACACGAATTCTCTTTTGTCGTCCGAAAACGTATCCACAATATATACTTTACCCAAAAAATCAATCCTGACAACGTTTTCGTAACGACGCAAAATAGCAATAAAACCGACTGAGTCGGCACTAACCTTGCACGAAGTCATATTTGCCAATTCGCCCGTTTTCAGTATTGTTGACAGTATATCAATCATTTTGTCCTCCTATAGTGATATTAACATACAATGCATTTTTTGTCAAGTTCCGAGCAATCTGTCGCGCATCGTTTTTTTTTGCGCCAACACCAAAAACGGCCTAAGTCCGACGTTTAGAAAAAATGTTCTATCGAAAACAAACTGTAAAACACAAAATTTTAGAGATAGAATCTTGTGTAACCAGTAGAACAAACATTCTTTCAAAAATGGGTGGATTGACAAAATTAAGATACTCTGCTATACTACGATTGACCATGAGAATGGGTGAGGACAGTAGACACGGGCAGCCCCGAAATCTTGTGTAACCCGAATAAATAAAAAAAATCCCTGTCTAAATAGACAGAGATTTGATTTGTACTTCGAGATAACGTCCAGCGGCGTGGTTTTGTTCCTTTAGGGCGTTTACAACCCCCGAATCTTGAACCCCGCAAGCGATAATGCTTGCCGCAAGTTCTTCAATCAGTTCTTTTTCGGCGGAGCTCAAAACGTCGAACAACTGTTCGTCCGATTCGTCCCACAAAACGACAACGGCGTACCCGTTCCTTTTGTCTTCGGCAATTGCTTTCTCGCAATATCCAAAAAATACATGACTACTGAACCGAGACGTTACCCTTACCGCTTGTACTTTTCCACCATGCCCGCCGATTTGGTCGGCACATTGACAAACACATTTCATTTTTTGCCTCCTGAAAATAATATATCACAAAAGTTTTTTTTGTCAAGCGATTTGGGATAGCATCAAAACGCTTCGCCCGACCACACGCATACCGTTACGGTTACGGTGCTGTTTTGCGGAACGTTTTGTGCCGCGCGCCGATGATTCCATTTCGGCGTAGCGCGCATATTCAATTTCGTCTGCGTCGTCCTGTTCTGCTTGTGCCCATGCATCGCATTGGCAGTCAGACCATCCGCAGATGAGGCATTCGTCGTCACATCTGCAATCGTTCATTTCGTACCCGCAATAATTGCAGGTATCAAAGCTGTTATCGTAGTCCATTTTGTGCCTCTCTTGATTTCGGCGTTTTTTTGTGTTTCCCGCCGACAGTTTTAATATATCACACCTTGCGTTTTTTGTCAAGCCTTTTTTTGTTCAAACGCAAAATCAATTGCCGATTCAATCTTGTTTGTGCAAAAAGATTTTTCTTCATTTCGGAATACGAAAAACAAAGGTTCTGAAAAAAACTAGTTATCATATATGATACGTATAAAATCTGTACCGAAAGCAAAAGT
>ERZ724522.1619-NODE-1619-length-11802-cov-3.480633_pt1 | contig 11802 bp, 19 predicted proteins | sample MGYA00376055_ERZ724522 | MGnify/ENA primary metagenome ERZ724522 (study PRJEB28724, sample SAMN07190884) | wastewater metagenome | isolation source: effluent of sewage treatment plant in Hong Hong | place: Hong Kong | collected 2016-03-17 ... | reverse complement strand
GGATGTAACGGACGTTACTGAGTCAACGATGAAGCTCTCATTAAAGCATAACATTGTTGGTGGAAACGCTCCACAGTTTGAATGCGGCAATTGTGGAACCTCTTTGCATATCGGTAATAAGCCGATTACTGAAATCAAGGATCTATTCGATACTCTACAGGCAATCGGGATGTTGGAGGATTAATGCCAAACTATTATAACGAGATTATGCAGGCTTATTGGGGTAAGCTGCATAAGAATTGGAAAGTTAGATATAAAGCCGCAAGAGTTATCTTTGATGAGTTTCAATCTGTCGTAATGAAAGATTGTATCTTTCGCGGATATGCTACCAATGTAAAAGGTCATCCCGAGGCATTGATTGAGGGACGGCTTGATCTGAACAATAGTAGTCCGGCTAATGGAACCATCATCACACTTGAAGATGGTAAGCCGCCGATTTTTCGTTGGGATGGAAAGGAACCATTGACAGTTTCACAGATGATTGGTACTGTCTGGCTCAATTCAAATGGTTCAATCATCGGCACTGATCTAAAAGATACTCCAACTGTTCAAGGTCCACGTAATCAGCACAACAAGTACGCCGTTAAATGGGAGTGTGAATGGCGACGTGCTGGGACCCTCGTGAAGAAAGCGGAGGTTACTGCAATTCATCAATGGAACGCGGTTCGGTATCTGTTGCGGCTGCGACAAGCGCAGCGGCGAAACGGCGTTTTGGAAGGCGACGTGCTGACCTATGACGACTCGCGAGGAAATGTCGTCATCGTTCGGCCCATTGTGTAGAAACTCTATTGACAAGGTGTGTGAGGTGGGATAATGCATCCGTAATGAATGACAACTGATTCGTAACCATTAACATCTAACCAACATTCGAAAGGGAACAAATCATGGCTAGGAACAAGAACACGACGATCAAGAGCACCACTAAGCAGGACGAGACTCTGGACGTGAGCGGCGAGGACGCCGACGACGACAACACGACTCCGGAGAAGCCGACGCAGGAGCAGGCTCGCACGCTTCTCGCGGTCTACACTGAGACGGATAACAACGTTACGAAGATCGAAGAACAGCTTGATGCCGCGAAGAAGGCTCGCAGCGAGGCTGTCAAAGCGATCCACGATGCGCTGGGCAAGGGACCCTTCTCGTACAAGGGAGCTTATCTCGGCAAGATCGTGGCACGGGATGGTAACTACTTTTTCCGTGGGCGCGGCGAGTCGGAGCTTGTGAGCTTCGACTGATGTAATGAGAGGGTCCCGGCATCGTGTCGGGACCCTCTCTAGTTTGATAGAGACTGAGGCGACGGCATTCCGTTAACGAGAGACTGAGAGCTATTGGCACCCTCTAGAAGAGGCTGAGAAAAGGAGAGACTAAAATGGAACTTATGAAGGCACATCAGCAGTGGGCGAAGCGCCCCGATGACGAATGTTACGAGAATCTTATTGATCTGAAGAATGCGGTTGATAATCGCCGCAAGATTTCCAAGCAGCGTAACCTTAGCTTTAATGCTATTAAGGCTATCGGCACTGATCAGGGACTCACTCTTGAGACTGATCGTGGAAACGCAATCCCTACGCATTATGCGTTTGGACAGATGTGTGTTCAGCTTGGAATCCCGGCAGGTTATCTTCGTGAGATTCCTTCCGACCTTGCTGCACTGAATCTGAATCACGGTCTGACCTCCAAGGGTCGTGAAGTTGAAACTAAGATGCTCGCAGCCGTCCATGACGACTATACCGAGGTTCGTGCTTTCACGGGCGTCAAGTACGGTCGTATCTGGGACAGCGAGGTTGTGCAGCTTGCCGAACACGCTGTGGAGCGCAGCAACGGCAAGTTTCATAATCCTCCGAGCCATGATCCGCGCAAGAACGGACTGTACGCCTCTGATCGTGACTGCTTCATTTTCATGATTGACGGTGGGTCCCAGCTTGAGGCGGGTCCGCGAGCGCATCTGAATCGTGGATTCTTCCTGTGGAACAGTGAGACTGGTTCCGCAACGTTTGGATGTATGATTTTCTACTTCAATTCTGTTTGTGGAAATCATATTGTCTGGGGTGCGCAGAATGTTCAGAAGCTGGCTATTCGCCACAGTAAGTACGGACCTTATCGCTTTGAGCATGAGGGTCTGCCGATGCTTCTGCAGCAGGCGAATGAATCCATGGCACCCATGGAAGCGACCGTTCGTAAGGCACAGACGATTCTCCTTCCTAAGCCGGAAGTTAAGTCCGAGAGCACCGAGGATGTGCTTCTGGATTATGTGAAGAAGGTTGATCGAACCTTTACCAAGGGTGAGGTTCGTGAGGCTATCGAGTATGCCAAGAACGAAGAGGGACAGTGCATTACCCTCTGGGATCTTGTGCAGGGATTCACTGCAAGCGCCCGTGACTATGCGTACACGGATGCCCGAGTGAAGCTTGAGACTCGTGCCGGTAATCTTCTGAAGCTGGCTGCGTAAGATTGGAGTATGGGTCCCGGTGAAAGCCGGGACCCTACATTTTCTAATGAGTAAGAAAGTTGTTCACCTAAAGATTCCCAAGCAGTATGATCCGTTCTGTGCTTTGCTTGTTCGAACCAATAAGACGATGGAGCATGAGCAAGTTGTAAGACTTCGGGAACCTCTTTGTATCATTCTTGGCCTTGATGAATTGACTACGAATTATGTAATCAATCTCAGTAAACAGTATGAAAAGCTAGTGGAACACCGTGAAAGCGGATTCCTCCTTGACCGAATCGTGTGGCGTGATAATATGCCGCGTGTATGTGTTGCCGCATCCGATCCGGATGTGCAGGATGCGATTGGTACTCTGACGGGACAGCCGGTTGTTCTGATGGAGGGTGTTGCTCCGTGTGAGTCTGCAAAGGTAGACGATATGGAGTTGATTGTAGATCGCAATGGTGTTTCATGGACCTTCTCGCTTGAAGGGTCCCATTATCATTCTGAATCAATCCCTGTATCTGTGTTTACGACTGCTCTTGAGAGATATAGTCGGAAGGGGAGATAAATGGAAAAGAAACACGTATGCCACGCTCGTTGCTTGGCTGCGCCACCGGATCGTGTATTCTCCTGTAAGTGTCCTTGTGGTGGAGAGCATCATGGGACCCTCTTTCTTGCTAGACTTCCATGGCATGAACGTCAGCGTGAGAAGTTTCGCATTAAGAGAATCATGGAGAATCAGATTGGATATCTTGATCGAAAGACACAGAGTGCAGCTTTCATCAAGGAATCTCAAAAGACAATCGACATGATCAATACAATTCTTACCTACGAACCTAAGAAGCGTTTGGCTGCGAAGCGTAGACGTGCATAACTTCAAGGTGTCTCTTGGGAAGAAATACACAAGTGTATAACGATTTCGTGCCGCCATTGGGACCCACACCGCCGGATGATAACAATATGGGTTGTGGGTCCTTCATTATTCTATTTGTGATTCTCATTGCTCTTGCGAAAGGATGCGGAATCATGTGAGGTAAATATGTTTTCATTCATTAACAATATCTTCAAGAAGAAATCTACATTCGATACTGCATGGCCGTTGCGCGGTCGTAAGGTTGGAGAGCGTGTAGAACTTCCGAATATCAGTTGCACACAGTATAGTGTTTCATCTTCTAACATTGAACCTACTCAGCTTACCGGTATTCTTGACACTCTGAATCTTCCTTGCAGCGTGCGTGGTCTTTCCACGGGACCTGTGACAACGACGTTCACACTTGATCCGATCAACGGAACCCGTATCGGATTGCTTCCGACACGGGCGATTGACATTGCAGTTCGACTTGGAGTTGAGTCCGTTCAGATCGATGGTAATCGACTGACGATTTCAAATCCGAATCGTGCGTTTGTTAATTTCACTGATTGTATTCACGATCTATACAATAATATCCTTGCTAGTCCGCTTCCTTACATTGTTGGTAGTGATACCAACGGTAAGATTCGGATTGGTGATCTGACGCAGGCACCTCATACTTTGATTGCTGGTTCCACTGGTGCAGGTAAGAGCGTTTTCGTCAATAACATTATCGCTAGCATTCTTGCCACTAGGGACCCTACTCATGTTCGCTTTGTGATGATCGATCCGAAGCGTGTTGAGTATGCACAGTATCAGAATCTCTCTCATCTACTTCATCCAGTAATTGACGAGATTCCTGTAGCAATCAATATTCTCAAGGGTCTTTGCGAAATCATGGAGGATCGATATAAGTTTCTATCTAAGGCCGGCTTTCAGTCTGTTGAACAGTGGAATTCTGTTAAGTGTCCTAGTCTTAGCGGAATGACTGCACAGCAGTTGCATGATAGAATCTACCCGATTGTTGTTTTCATTGATGAGTATGCTGATCTTGTCATGCAGGACAAGAACGCTGCTGCACTTGTCACTCGACTTGGACAGAAGGCTCGTGCTGCTGGGATTCATCTGGTACTCTGTACTCAGCATCCACTTGCCAAGATTATTTCTACGGCAATCACTACCAACTTCCCTACTCGTGTCGCTTTTCAAGTTCAGACCGCATCTGCATCGCGTGTCATTCTAGATACTGGTGGCGCAGAGAATCTTCTGCGTAAGGGAGATATGATCTATCAGGATGCAACCGAATCATTCAGAGCACAGGGTCCCTTTGTGACTCCTGAGCTTACTAATCATCTAGTTAATCATTGGAGAAGATAATGGGAAAGAAGAAGAGGCCGATTCCGGCATCAGTTCTATTGGGAAATATTTACGAAGTTTATACTCAGGATCGTAAGACTCTGCTTCGTAAGGTTCAGATTGTTGCATACAATCATCCAAATATTACTCTCAATCTTGTTGAGAAGTTCAATAACATCGGTAATTTCTATCCGAAGGTTTCGGTGCAGGCTACTCGTCAACCGACATGGAAGTTGATTGAGGCTAATGCGCCCATTCCTTCAGACGAACCAGAGCTTCCACTGAAAAATAATTCTGACTTTCGTATGCCAAAGCTGGACTCAGGTAAGACAATTGACGATGTTCGTAAAGGTGATATTTGGCTTGCTAAGGGAACCAATACTGGAAATGAAAACGGCACCGCTCGTCTCAAAGTGAGTGAGGTAACTTCCACTCATGTTTATCTGAATACGCTCAAGCGTACTGGTAATATTCGAACCTATTCGAGTGTTACTCGTGAAGCATTTCGTGATGGACGATACTCACTGCTTGAGCGTGATCCAGATGCTCCATTGATTCCTCGCAGTCCGAGGAATCACAAGTCAGAACCTGATACAGATATCATTACCCATACGAAGGTTATTGAGCCAGAAAGGATCGAGGAACCTCCCAAGCAGCAGGAGATTGTGATTGATCCGATTCTCAAGTGCAGGGTCCCTCTCGAAATGATCATGATGATTGAGCGTGATCGCGCGAATGGGAGACTTTGTGATCGGTATTCCCACATGACCTACAGGGGAAATGTAATTATTGCGAACAAGATTGTCGTTCCCGAGACGGGGAATACTGTCTTTGAATTCGAATGGAACCCCGAGGATTAAATGGGACCTTCATACGCTGAAGTATTTATTTGCTTAATTGCAGTTACCGGTATCATTACGGTTCTTTGGATACTTTGCAAACCAATTGTGAAGAAACCTACGAATTGTGAATTCACTTTGGTTTGTACACCGGAGGGGTATCGCAGGGTCCTTGCTCAGTGTGAAATCGCGAAGATTACTCCGAAAGAATATTTCAATCGGGCGATTAATCTTATGTCCGATGACTTGAAGCTTCCTAGACCTGATGATACGGTAGTCATTTGAACCGTCTAGGAAATTGGTATAAGGAAGCTATCCTTGGATGGTTTGAAGGGAAGGAATTCAAGAAAGTAATTAAAGGATACCTTGTTGCATATGTAGCTGCCGTTTTAACATTGGGACCTATATTGACATACTTTCCAGAAGATTATTGGATTGTTATCGTATGGGCGGTTCTCTATGTCGGAATCAATTTCTATATCGTAAGAAAGGAATTGTTTAGATGAAGTTCGTAGAATTTCGTATGCACTGTGGACTAGCCGATGGACTAGCAGGGTCCCTCCGTGTCATGTCTACTGCTGAACGTGCGAACCTTGTTAAGATGGATCAGTATATGTCTGACCTGATGAATTCCGTTAAACGGATGAGGGAGATTTTGGATGAAGAGATAAATATTCATCTAGCTTCCCGTCAGGTGTGAATTGCGGAGGGAGTCCCTTCCCTCTCCGATTCGCAAAAATCCAGCCCGCGTTTTACCACTTGCTTTGGCATTTCCAACGTGCTATCAAATCGTCTTTAGACAGGGGTATAGGGTACCTCAGAAAGATCATATATCATGAACGAACCTATTCGCATCACTCTTCCGTATCAGTTTAAGACTGCTGTGGGACTCATTAAGCGTAACGCTGAACAAATCGATGATATGCTTGATGATGTGGAGACTCAGGCAAAGGGTATTGATTCTGTAGCATTACTGCAGATGGTTGATACCATTGAAGTTGCCACTCGTCTTGCGCGTACTGAGATTCATCGTGCGCTTAAGACGCATAACTACAACGCACGTCGATGAGATTTCTTCATAGGGTCCGCTGGCTTTTCAAGAAGCCACGGACCCTTGAGGAGATTTTTCAGAAGTATAATATCCAAACTTCTGAAGCTCCATCCGATTGTCCTGATGGATGGATCAATCACGTCGATGAATGCTTCGGACGTTTGTGTAATCTGGGATGGGACCGCAAGCTATTTCAAGTTAAAGAGAAATTTGGATGCCTTCGAATCTACCTCGACGGAGATGATTTCGATCAAGTGATGCAGGATATCATTCATCGTTACGAAGATAGTTCTAAGCAAAAATGCGGGGTGTGTGGTGCGTATGCTAAGAAGGATGGTATTAACGTCGCACGATGTGATCAGCACTGTTCAGTCCAAGTTTGGTGATTGGTACTTCTGGAACATTCAGAATCCCTGTAAGTTAACGTTTAGGAGTCGAAAACCGAGGTAGTTATGCCGTTTCGTAGTTCGCACGGTAGAATCTCTTGGTCGCATGGTAACTACGGCAGATTCATTGCTGAGCTACATGAAATTCTCACCAACGAACAAGTTGTACAACTAAATGTATTCGAAGCTTATGCTCATACAGACGAAGGCTTCGCACACGATAAGTGTCAATCCCTAGCTGACATGCTGGAAATTTCGCAACCTAAACTTCCAACTGATGAAGCACGAATGCGTGCAGAATATTTAATCGAGGCGTTGCGTGAGGCACACGCTGCAAAGGAACCACTGAGGTTCACATGATTCAAGATCTATATAACGAAGCTTATGAGAATGGCGTTCGTGAAGAGCGTAAGCGTTTGACTAAATGGCTTAACGCACACAAAGCCATCAATAGATCCATTGATATCGACCGTTTACTTAAGTTCATAACTGAAGAATCAAAGATGGAGGCATAATGATTACAGCAGCACAGGCATACGCCCTTTCAATCATTGATCGAACCCCTAAGAAGGATCGACAAGCAGCGATTGATTATCTCTGCAGTGGTCTGGATGCACTTGGAAACCCGAAGGACGAGACAAATCGAATTCGAGTTTTCCTTGAGCAGCAGGTGCGAGAAGACCACTTGACAGTTGCCACTGCATGAGCTAAGTTTCACGTACATCGCGAGTCACCGTAACTCTCACCTCGTCTCCGGACGAGTCGCACTTTAAGTGCATGAGGCGTTCCTCAGACGCCGAATAACGGGTTAGACACGCGATTAGGGGAGGGACCGGCTAGTCTCCCGGTTCCTCCCCGCCACCCCTTTGTATCGAGAGATTGAGGCGCGGCCCCCCATCATTCAATAGGCTTTCATTGACTGAGGAAATAGGCTTAGAGGGACTGAGATGAATCCCCCCGTCGTAGAGAGACTGAGAGTAATGCTGCATTTCTCTATAGGAATTGTTTATAAATAATATAGAGACTGAGGAACTGGGCGATCGGTTATGAGAGACTAAGGAACTGGGCGATCAGCTATAAGGAATATATATGCTTGAGACTGAGGAGAAGTCTGTCGATCTAGATAGATTTGAAGAGACTGAGGAACATTTTTCCCATTTCACTGAGACTGTTAGTCGAGTTGTTACGGTTCCACTGGTCACTCCGAAGAAGGACCAGTGGAAAAAGTTGTTTGATGCTGCACGCGAATCCGCACGTTTCGGTAATCATCGATTGGCCGAAAACTATTTGCGAGCGCGAGGCATCAAGCTGGAACCTTCTGTCTTTGTCGAGTATAATCAGAAGCTTTCTTCTGTTGCTCGTCTGGGCGTTGATACACACGTTAAAGGTGCATGGCAGCGTGACGGTAAGAAGATTCTTGCTGGTGTGCAGAAACTCGCTTTGCTAGACGCCTATCGTGCGCTATCATTCCAAGTGCATCAGGGAGGTGGGTCCCTCGCACGAACGCCTGATGGTCTATCCATTTGGGTTCGCATTGCTCCCGGTCGTTCTGTTCCAATGACAGAGCTTCCAATCTACATGCCGGCAATTAAGCGAGAGCCATATCTAATTAATACACTGGATAATATCGCTGCTGGTAACTGGAAGCTTAAGAGAATCAATATTCTTTTCAAGCGAACCACTGCTAAGGTTCGGGCACAGTTGGTTTACGCTCGTCCAAAGACCAAAGCTGCAGAGCTACATGGGACCCACACGGCTACTCTTGCGTTGCAGGATGATGGGACCCGTTTGGTGTTGCGTTCGAATGGTCGTGAGCTTCATCTGACTGATCACTTGCATCGTATTCGAACCATGAAGGATAATTTTACTCAGATTCATAAACGTATTCGTATGAGTCTTGGTAAAGCCCGTCGTTGGCATCGGATGCGTCAACAGTTTGCAAAGACAGGAAACTTTGAAGAATGGAGTAAGACTCCGCTTCATAACCTTTCCAAGCAGATTATCACTTGGTGTCAGTTTCAGAATGTAGGTATTCTGGAATGGGCAATTGATGGTGGTGATCTACCTTGGCATATGCTCAAGCAGCAGTGTGCATATAAGGGAAGTGAAGTTGGAATCGTAATCCAAAAACCTAAGAGAGACTGAGATCGCCGCTCGCAATAAGCTAATGAGACTGAGGAACGTGGCTCTTGTAGATTAGAGACTGAGGATGGCTCGCAGGGACAGAGACTGAGGAACAGCACTAGAGAGACTGAGAACCCCGCTCGCAATAAGGTAGAGACTGACATGTCATGGAATTTTCGGATAGTAAAACGAACATATCCAAAAACAAAAATTCTTTCAAAACAAACTGTGCTACAAGTTCACGAGGCGTATTATAAAACAGAAAAAGATACAAAACCATATATGATTACAACGAACGCAATTCTTGGTCCGTTTGATAATCTAGATGATATTAAATTTGAATTGGAAGCAATACTTAAGGAAGTTAAAGCTGTTAAGAAAAGGAAAAGTAAGATTCTTAAGTACGAGGATTTCTGAGAGACTGAGGATGGCCCGCGAGCTAATTAGAGACTGAGGATACTGGCCTGCGTAGAGACTGAGGAATAATCGCCTATGCCTAAGATGTATTGGTGAAAGTGTAAATATGAAAATCAATAAATTAGAACTAGGGAATGCACTCGCACAAGTGCGGTGTGCTGTTAATCCAAAACATAGTTATTACTCTCACGTTCTCATTGAAGCGGATGAAGAGATTCGTCTTACCGCTACCAATGGGAGTATGTTTGTTCGTAGTAACGTAGACGCTGGTGTAATCGTGGAGCCGGGTGCGGTTCTGATTGATGCGGCAAAGCTCTCACAGCTACACTCACTTGGTAAGCCATTCGATATCGAACAGGACGATAAGATCGCACATATCAAGTGCGGTCGTTCCAAGCTTAAGTTCCCTCTCATCGATGCGATTGCATTTCCTCGTATCGATCCTCCACTTGGGGAACCTTGGTTTGAAATGGATTTCGAAATTCCTGTTATGCAGGTTCTCTTTGCTGCAGCGGAATTGAATTTCGGTCGCCCCGAATTCGAATCTGTTTGTATGCAGTATGTCAAGGATGGTTTCATTCTTGTATCCACCAATGGATACCGTATCGCGGAAACTTTCTGTGCTTCAGATATCTCTGAGTTTAAGTCTGTTCTTCTTTCTTCGGAGTGTTTGAAAGCATGTAAGGGTGTGCTTGGTGACTCTGATAAGCACAAGGTGTGGATTGAATCGAACCAGTGTAAGGTAGAATTTGATAAGACGTTGATTACAATGCGTCTTGTTGATGGGACCTTCCCTGACTACACTGCAATCATTCCGAAGAATCCACCTTCGGTATTTACTGTTAATGTAGCAGAGCTACAGGAAGCTCTACGTATCACTACGATTGCGGAAGGTGACAAACATTGCATCGGTTTGAATGCTGAACCAGACAAGCTGACTCTGTGGACATTTAGTGGAACATATCAAGCAAGTGAATATGTCTCCGTTAATGGAACCATTAAGCCGTTCAAGACTGGAATCAATTCCAAATTCTTAAATGAAGCATTGAAGCACGTTAAGAGCGCAGAGGTTGAAATCCACTTCCCAGAATCAGCCACATCGTGTCTCATTGTTGATACAGACAATCGCAGGCACCGTCAGGTAATTGCGTGCATGACGCCACCTCCAGATTTGCCTTGATCTCCGCACAAAAATATGGTATAATGGAATTTCCTTCGCTGCTCAGAAAAGAGCGCCTTCGATGCCGTTCCTCGAATCCTACCCGAGAGAAAACCTTCAACAAAGGATGGCTTATGAAGTTAATTCCATTATTGTCTATATTATTGTTTGCCAGCACATCGTGTGCTACAATATTAACTCCAGCTAAATTTAAATACAACAAGTGTCCAGTAGATGGACCTAGAATAAGTAAATATGATGAAATCGTACATGATTCAGCAAGAGAATTCAAACTAGATCCAGCTTTGATTTATAGTGTAATCGAAACTGAATCTGGCTTTAATCCACGCGCGAAGTCACATGCTGGTGCCAAAGGATTGATGCAGTTGATGGGACCCACAGCCCGTAAGCTTGGAGTCAGGGACCCGTATCATCCAGCACAGAATATTTATGGTGGCGCAAAGTATCTACGTATGCTATACGATGAGTACGACGGCAATCTGTCGTTGGTACTGGCAAGCTACAACGCTGGTCCCAATGCGGTAAGGCGGCATCGTGGAGTACCACCAGCAGCAAAGAAGTTTGTTCGTAAAGTAATGAAGCTAAAGACTAAGTACCAACAAAAGATGAGAGGATAATTCAAACAATGTAGGAAAATGAATGTTAGTTACAAAACAACTACTCGAACAACATAATACATGCCAAGAACAACTCGATATCTTCAATTCTGAGTGGCCCGATGGTGTTGTGCTTACACCTACTGTTTTACAACGTTGTTTGGAAATTGATTTAAACTTACGCTGGTTTGTCAATAATGTAATGCCGCTTTCTGTGCGAGATACTTATAATCAAACAATAGAAAGCGCAATTGTAAACTACGAGAAGGCAAAACAATTCGCAGAAAGCTTATTCAAAGCGGATACCATATCTCTAAAGGATAAGCGATATCATACCTACGGACCCGAAGAGCAGGAAATCGAGGACGCTGCACAAAGCAACTTTACAGCAAGGTTGGCATCTGCTAAAGCAGAGTTAGACGATGCACATGTAAATGCCTTCATGGTTGCGTTGGATGTAGTTGATAACAACTAAGAGGATGAAAATGGAACACATGATTGTTCTTGCAGCTAGTCAGACTTCGTGGCAGGACGTTGCTATCTACGCTCTGTCGGTTGTTCCTATCGCTATTATG